>Ga0138275_1334755_pt1 | contig 9850 bp, 7 predicted proteins | sample M_130207_X_mt_FD_106907 | JGI IMG/M metagenome (GOLD analysis project Ga0138275, IMG submission 106907) | Freshwater microbial communities from Lake Montjoie, Canada - M_130207_X_mt (Metagenome Metatranscriptome) | ecosystem: Environmental > Aquatic > Freshwater > Lake | place: Canada: Quebec... | reverse complement strand
GCTTCGTACACCGACTTCCTCATCTTCACCGAGACCGTGACGAAGCTCGAAGGGGGCGTGATGCTAAACATCGGCTCGGCCGTCATGGGGCCGGAGGTCTATCTCAAGGCGTTGTCGATGGCCCGCAATGTCGCTCATCAGGAAAGCCGCTTCATCCGCCACTTCACGACAGCCGTCTTCGACCTGCCCCATCTCGGCGATGACCTTTCAACGGAAGCTCCCAAGCACGACCCGCGCTATTACTTCCGCCCCTTCAAAACAATCCTCGTCCGCACCGTCGCCGACGGTGGCCAAAGCTTCTACGTCCAAGGCGACCACAAGGCAGCGGTGCCAGCGCTCTACGACGCGATCGGGAAGCGGGAGTCAGATGTCAGGGGGAAGGGGGCAGAATGAGGCGACGCGCCGTTCGTGGTGGCAAGAAGCGATCAGAGGCCCTCGTTCGGCAACAATCGCTTGCGACTTGGTCATTCGTTCGTTGGAGGTGAAACTGCTTGTATCGTCTCCCGAAACCACATGAATTGTGATTCGAGGTTCCGGGAAGGTACTACTCAACGTACGGACTTGAAGTTTGGAAGACTCGATGGAACTCAGCCGCCTCAACGAATTGCTCGAACAGTTTCCGCGTCGTCGTGTCGCGGTGCTGGGAGATTTTTTTCTCGACAAGTATCTGGAGGTCGATCGAGGGCTGGACGAGCCAAGTGTCGAGACCGGTTTGGTTGCGTATCAGGTCGTGCGAGTCAGGCGTGCGCCCGGAGCGGCGGGGACGGTGGTGAACAACCTCGCGGCGCTGGGGGCCGGTGAACTGCATGCCATCGGTGCGGTGGGCGATGACGGCGAGGCGTTCGATCTCTGTCAGGGCTTGAACCGGATCGGCTGTTCGACGGGCGGGCTGCTGCGATGTCCGGAGTTGCTCACGCCGACGTATCTCAAGCCGTGCGATGCGAGCGTCGTCGGCTTGGCGGGAGAACATTCTCGCTACGACACGAAGAACCGCACACCGACTCCACGCGACATCGTGGATCGCGTCGCCACTGAACTCGAACGAGTCCTGCCGCGCGTCGATGCGCTGCTCGTGATGGATCAGGTCGAGATGCCCGACTGCGGGGTGGTCACATCGTTGTTGAGGGACCGGCTGTGCGAGTTGGCTCAGCGGTTTCCCAACGTGCTGTTCTGGGCCGACAGTCGCCGACACATCCGCCTGTTTCGCAACGTCACGATCAAGGCCAATCAGTTTGAAGCCGTTCACCGTTTGAACCCGGCCGTCGGTGAAGAGGTCTCGCACGACGAGTTGCAGCGCCTCGTCCCCGAGCTGCGCAGTGAGATGGGAGCGCCGGTCTTCGTAACGTGCGGCGAACGCGGCATCTTGGTGAGCGACCCGGCGGTAACGTTGGTGCCGACACTAAAGGCAACGGGTCCCATCGACCCGACCGGCGCGGGCGACAGCGTTTCGGCGGGGGCGGTCCTGTCTTTGACCAGCGGCGCGACACCGGCCGAAGCGGCGCTGATCGGGAACCTTGTCGCCTCGATCACGATCAAACAGCTCGGAACAACCGGTTCCGCGACGCCCGACCAAGTTCGTGCGGCACTGACAGCATGGAACCGTAAACAACACCAACCTGAAGCGTGAGCGAGGATTGTTCCAAGTCAGGCCAAAGTCGCCATCATCGCTCCGCGTGATGAGCCTTTCGCAATTCGACGCCTGATCCCACAAGGCTCATCACGCGGAGCGAGGATGGCTACTCTCAGACAACCCAGACGCCCTTGCTGACGCTGCGGGTTACTTTTCGATTTACCAAAGTCGCCAAAGGGACTGACATGACGAACGTCTTGCTGCTTGGAGCTGGAACGATTGGGCGGATGATCGCGACGCTGCTCGTTCAGACGGGAGACTACGCCGTGCGCGTGGCCGACTCGGATGCGGAGTCGTTGCGGCGGCTCAAGGCGAAAGTGAATGTTGAGACCGTCGTCATCGATGCCGCGTGCGAGGATCAGTTGTTGGCGGCGATGAACGGTCAGGCGGTCGTGATCTCGGCGCTGACCTTCAGTCTGAATCCGGGGGTCGCGCGTGCGGCACTGGCGGCAGGAGCGAGTTACTTCGATCTGACAGAAGATGTTGAGACGACGATCGCCGTGCGTGCGGTCTCGGCCGCCGCAAAGCCCGGTCAAATTTTCATGCCTCAATGCGGGCTGGCTCCCGGTTTTGTCGGGATTGCCGCGCACCATCTGGCTCAGAAATTCGACTCGCTCGATTCGTTGCTGCTCCGCGTCGGCGCGTTGCCCGAGTTCCCAACGAACTCGCTGAAGTACAACCTCACGTGGTCCACCGACGGCCTCATCAACGAGTACTGCAACCCGTGCGATGTCATTCATCAGGGGAAGCGGCAAGAGGTCTGGCCGCTCGAAGGCTTCGAGCATCTGTCGATCGACGGCGTCGAGTACGAAGCGTTCTCGACATCGGGTGGACTCGGCACGCTATGCGAAACGTTTGACGGCCGTGTGCGGGAACTGAACTACAAGACGATCCGCTACATGGGGCACCACGAGCGGATGCTCTTCCTGCTCGATGAACTCCGGCTGCGAGATCGCCGCCCGCTGCTGAAAGAGATTCTGGAAAACGCCGTCCCGCGCACGTTACAGGATGTGGTCGTCATCTTCTGCACGGCGACCGGTCAGCGCGACGGCCAGATGATCCAGCTTTGGGATGCTCGCAAGGTCTATCACCAAAAGCATGGCGATGAAGTTTGGAGTGCCATCCAAATCACGACGGCTGCCGCGATGTGTGCCTCGGTGGACATGCACCTCCACGGGCAACTTCCCTCGACCGGCTTCGTGCGCCAGGAGCAGGTCGATTTCGACACGTTCCTCGCCAATCGCTTCGGCCAGCATTACGTCGGCCCGGCAGCTCAGACGAACATGTCGTCGTGAGCGAATGGCGGGCTGTAGGACGGGCACTCTTGCCCGTCCACCTCACCCGGCGGTTTGCTCGTCGTAGATGCGGGCGATGTCATCGACCGTTACGGTGATCTCGCGCGTGAAGCCGGTGTGCGAGCGGAAGTAGCTGACCTTGGTCGCCTTTTCCGGAGACCGATGGACCAGCCGCGCCATGACGGCTTTGTCTGCATCACTCAGCTTGCCGACGGACGGATCCCAGTTCGTGAGCGACTCCATGACGAGGGAATCAACGCGAGCATCGTACTTGTTGTAGTCGGCCATCGGTGCGGTGAGTCTGTTGAGGAAGGGGTTGCTGCGACCGAGGACTGAGCCGGTCGCGAAAGTGGTGCGGATAATAGCCACGCTTCTGACAACAGGCAAAGCAAGGGCGTTCACCGACGAGCGACTTGAAAGTCTCAGGCGATTTAGGAAGTCTGGTCGAATCTTCGGCCGAGAAAAACTACGCTTCCCATTGAAACTCACCCCATCGGGCTTGTCCCGATGGAAACCGGTTTTTGCACTACTCGAGGAGGACCGGTCGAGGAGGACCGGATTTTGAATTTGAATTAAAACGAGTAGTACAAAAACCTGAAGACCACCCCGGCAAGCGGGGTGGGGTTTCAAGACAGAGCCTAGGCTTTCGCTGCGAGACGCTCCTGAAGCACCACCCGCAGCGTGAGCGTTCCGGGAGTCGCACGAGGAAGTCTACTTTCATTTCACTCGAGCACTCACTCGCGATTCGTGTTCACGTCAGGAAGGGTCTTCAACATGTCGGTTCGTCATGCGTGGTCGGTCTGGTCGCTGAGTGGAATCGTGGCATTGGCCATAGGACTGGGGTGGTCTCTGACCGAGTTCAGCCCCGCTCCGGTGATGGCTCAGGGGAACAAGAACTCCAAGGCGAAGAAGAAGCCCGAGCCTCCTGTTGCCGTCCCCGAGCGCAAGGTCAAGATGGCTCTCGTCGATAGCGGCTCACGCACGAAGGTCTTGGCTTCGGCGGCGAAGATCGACTCACTGATCGAAGCCAACTATGCCAAGTACAAGGTCACGCCGAACCCGGCCGCGTCCGACGAACAGTTCATTCGGCGCATCTACTTGGACATCTCGGGCACGATCCCGACGCTCAAGCAAGTGCGGGCCTTCGCGGGAAACAGCGATCCCGAGAAGCGGTCCAAGGTCATCGACCTGCTCCTCAGCCAAGCCGGTTACGCCAGCAACTTCTACAACTACTGGGCCGATATCCTGCGGCTCAAAGACGGGCAACTCAGCAACAACGTCCCCGGCCGTCCATACTGCGAGTGGGTCAAGGAGACGCTGGAAGAGAACAAGCCCTACGACAAGTTCGTCTATGAGATGCTCACCGCTGAGGGCAAGGTCTACGACAACCCGGCTTCTGGCTACTTGCTGCGTGACTCGGGGATGCCGCTCGACTCGATGAACAACACGGTGCGCATCTTCCTCGGCACGCAGATCGGTTGTGCGCAGTGTCACGATCATCCGTTCGATCGTTGGACTCAGAAGGAGTTCTACGAGATGGCGGCGTTCACGTTCGGGACGTCAACGCGACGTGGTGCCGGTGACAAGATGTTTGGCGGCGGCAACGTCATCAACAAGTTGCGCGATGACATGAAGAAGGTGGACGAGAAGTTCGACGGCGGCGGCAAGTACAACAAATTCCTTCAAGGGAATCTCGCCGAGGTCTACGACAACAACGCCAAGCTCACGCTGCCGCACGACTATCAGTACGACAACGGCAAGCCCAAGCAGGTCGTTGCCCCGAAGACCCTGTTCGGTCCACCGGCCGCAGTGAAACCGGGCGAGTCTCCCCGCGTGACGTTTGCCAAATGGCTGACCTCCCCCGAGAACCCGCGCTTCGCCAAGTCGATCGCCAACCGCCTCTGGAAGAAGTCGTTCGGTGTCGGGTTGATCGAGCCAATCGACGACATCAAGGACGACAGCCAGCCCGAGAACCCCGAACTCCTCAATCATCTCACCGCCGAAATGGTTCGTGTGAAGTTCGATCTGAAGGAGTACCTGCGGATCGTCTGCAACACGAAGGCTTATCAGCGTGAAGCGACTCATGCGGAAGTCTCACTTGCCGAGCCATATCACTTCCCCGGCCCAGTCCTACGCCGCATGACGGCCGAACAAGTCTGGGACAGCTTCATCACGCTGGCGGTCGTCAAACCGGACGACTACCAACTGGAACCGGCTCGCGTGGAAGCGAAGCTGCTGGACCTCGACCTCAAGACCGCGACCGCCGAAGAGATCTACAAACGCGATCAAGAACTGCGTGGCGGCGATCTCAAAAAATCGCGCGAGGCCCGCAAGAAGGACCACGTCTACAAAGGACTGCTGTTGGTCCGAGCCTCTGAACTCGAAACGCCCCTGCCGCCCGGTCACTTCCTCAGGCAGTTCGGCCAGTCTGACCGCGAGGCGATTGAGGTCTCGTCTGAAGATGGCTCGGTCCCGCAAGTCCTGCAAATGTTCAATGGCCCGATCACGCACATGCTGCTCGAACCGGGAGCCCAGATGGTCAAGAATGTTCTCGCCGAGAAGGCTCCAGAAACGCGGATCGATGTCATCTTCCAAAGCATCCTCGCCCGCAAAGCCATCCCCGAAGAACGACAGGCCGCACTCGCCGAGATCAAAGCTCACGGCGACGCGGGCTACGGCAACGTCATCTGGGCGCTGGTCAACACACGCGAGTTCCTGTTCGTGCAGTGAGTAAAAACGAAACTAAGACAAGGAACGCTGATCGACACGGATGAAAAAGAATTCGCGAAGATCGGCGGCGATCCGTGTTCCCATTTCTTTCCTCATTTCTTCCTTCAAGGATGTGTCCATGCTTTCCGATTTGAAGTCTCTCGATGTCGCGTCGCGACGCAGTTTTCTTGAATACGCCGCCAAGTCGATGCTGGGAGTGACGATCGTTCCCGGCCTAATGAACCTGCGTGGCGCGATGACCTTCGCGGCGGACGACGCGGCCAAGTCGAAGGACAGCAAACCTGCGAAGAAGCCGGCAGCGGTTGTCGCCAGAACGGCCTCCGCCAAGCATGTGATCTTCCTCTACATGAACGGCGCGATGACGCATCTCGACACGTTCGATCTCAAGCCAGGGCGTGAGACTCAGGGCGAGACGAAGGGGATCAACACCAACGTCAGCGGCATGATGTTCGGCGAGCGGCTGCCTGAATTGGCGAAGCTCGCCAACCAGTTGGCCGTCATTCGCTCGATGCACACCGAAACGGGCGATCACGAGGGTGGCCGCTACCTTTTGAGGACGAGTTACAAAGAGATCGCCTCGATCCGACATCCGGGGATGGGCGCGTGGGCACTCAAAGTGTTGGGCCGCCAAAACCGAACGCTGCCCGACAACGTGTTGGTCGGGGGCGAAGCTCGTCATCCCGGAGCGGGTTTCCTCGAACCGGCCTTCACTCCCGTTCCAGTCGGTGATCCGAATGCCGGCCTGCAAAACACGACGACGCCCAAGTACGTCACGGGCGAGTCTTTTGAAAAGCGGATGCAGCTCATCGACAAGTTCGATTCGGGCTTCCGCAAGAAGTTCCCGCAGAAGCAGGTCGAAGCCTACGGTGAGTTCTACCGCCAAGCCGACCAGCTCATGCACAGTGACGAACTGAAAGCCTTCGATCTCGGTCAGGAGAAGGCAGAGGTCCGCGACAAGTACGGTCGTGATCAGTTTGGACAGGGCTGTCTGCTCGCGCGACGCCTCGTCGAACACAACGTGCGCTATGTCGAAGTGAGTCTCGGCAGTTGGGACATGCACACGAACATCTACGATCAGAACGGCCTGCCAAATCGCGCGGCGACTCTCGACCGAGCCGCCTCAGTGTTGATCGCCGATCTGGCCGCGAAGGGGTTGCTGTCGAAGACGCTCGTGGTGCTGGGGACCGAATTTGGACGGACCCCCAAGATCAACCAGAACGCCGGACGAGACCATCATCCCGGAGCCTACTCGGGCTTTATGGCGGGTGGCGGGATCAAGGGAGGCCGGTTCTACGGCACGTCCGACAAGGATGGCCACAGCGTCGATCAAGACGGGGTCACTCCCGCTGACTTCAACGCCACGATTGGCCACGCCCTCGGTCTGCCACTCGAGCAAGAGTTCTTCTCGCCCTCAGGCCGCCCGTTCAAGGTGGCTCACGACGGCAAGGTGCTGACGAAGCTGTTCGGATGACTTTAGCCGTAGCCACTCCAACCCGCCGCATTAGCAAGGAGCGGGCTTCGATCGACTTCGCCCTCGTTCACACTTTGGGTTGGTGTGAGTGACCAGACGACACATTTCCCCTCGATCAAAGAACAAAGCGAGCCGCCAAGTGCCCATCGGGCTTTGGCGGCTCGCTGTTCGTTACCGATTCCGTAGGGAAGGCCCAATCACGGAGAGTTGGCAGCATCGTTGGCCTTGTCGATGGCGACAATGCCGACCACCAGAGCGGTGACAGCAAGGGCGGCTACACCTGCGAGCAGCAGACCTCCACCGCCACAATCACAGCAACCGCTTTGACCGCGGACGCCATTCTGACCCATGACCAAGAGAGCCTGCTCCCTGGATGCTGGAGGAGCGGTCTTCTCAGACCAAGTGCGATACGTACCTTCGGTCGTTCCCGAAGCAACCGTGTAGACGCCACCCTTCATGTTCTTCGCGACAAATGATCCCTGCTTATCGGTCACTGTGCGGGTGACCTCCGTCTTACCTTGCTTGACGACGACTTCCGCACCTTCGACCGCGGCACCGGTGTGGTCGACAACGCGACCACTAAAGCCGCCGCCTTGCGTCAATTCGATGTCAAAAATAGTGTTGGCGGCAACCGTCTTAACGGCGGTCTTCTGGCCAGCGGCCATCGCGGGCAGTTGTGGGCAGACCACGCCTACCGCAGCCAAAGCCACCATCGCTCCCTGAACAAACTTCATTAACTTCATGTTCCGTAGTCTCCTATAAATTAAATTCGACCCGTCCGCGCTTTCCGTTCCCTTTTGGCCTCGTACCCCCAGGCAACGACGCCACTGGAGCCGGACCGAACCTGCAGCATGACGGGGAGAAATCAGTCCCACACCCATCGCCGCACGGTCTCTATTTTCGGCTCGCCATGATGGCAGACTTCAAATGGATCGCCGGGAACCGTCCAAGACATTCCCAGATCACCAAAACGAAAATGTCATGCGGCAGAAGTCGCCGTTACCGACGGGTTCGTACTACGTACGATGCGCCATTTGCCGCGATCCACGAGGAATGACTTGGCGCAGAACAGGGCACTCTGTGGGTTGAGGCGAATGGGCGGGGCGTTCGTCCAATTTGACATTCGCTCAGCGACCGGCAAGGCGCTAGCCACCGGTTCTTTGCTTGGAAACACAACTCCATTTACCGGCGGCTAGCGCCGTGCCGCTCAAAGAAAGTGCCATGCCGCTCACGGGACACCCTTTTCAACAAGAAGGGCGGAGAGCCGAAAGAAATGGACCGAGGGCAAGAAACCGGCGGTCGTTCGGCTCAGTCGCAGGATGGGAATCCAGCGGGGCTGCACGATCACGGAGCCGGGGTCACAACATGGCCCAAGATTTTGGGCTACGGACACGCGAAGCGGTCAATCTTTGGCGATCGATTTGCCGATCCGGCCTTTGACCTTGAACGTGACCGGTTGTTCACGCCCGGCAATCGTCACGAAGAACTCTTCTTCAAACGGTCCTGGTTCATCGGGCGGAACGAACGTCAGCGGCAGGCTGTGAACGGTCCTCGTCTCTGTGGGAGTGAGGACTTTGAAGGACTCGTTGCTCTTTGTCCGTTCGATCTTGTCGATTTTGAACGGCTTCTTGTTGCTGCGAATGATGACGTTCAACTTCTTAGCGACGCCGACATCTGCCTGCACGAACGGCGGCTCGGTCACGACGACATCCGCTTCGATCTTGGCTTCCACTTGGACGGGAATCTGCGGGTTGTTGATATCGTCCGTCACCAGCGTGATCTGGTCTCTTAAGTTACTGGCGGGAGCCGTCGGCTTCAGTGTCACGATCAATTCGTAATTCACGTTACTCACCGACCCACTACCGCGACTCTTCTCAACAATCTGAGCAACGAGATTGGGATTACCCGTCTTGGCTTCGGTGATTTTCCAATCGGAACGACCCGCGTAGTTGATGGCCACGCGTTTCTCGGCACCTGCTCCCAGATCAACGGCTCCGAAGTTGACCTCACCAGGGATCAGTACGATGTCCTTACGAATGAGGGCATGTACCGGAAATTCGATCGCCTTGAATGAGCCTCGCGTTGGCTCCGACAGGGACAGCGTGGCTTTGGAGTCTCGCGTGCCGTCGTAACGAACGGTATCCAGTCGCAAGGTCAGCGTGACGGTAGTGCCACTCTTGATGATCACTGGAAATGTCTTTTCATCCCAACTGACGCAACCGCATCCGGTCGTGGCGTTGGAGATGTGAATGTCTTCCTTGTAAATGTTTTTGACGTGGAGCTGCAGCGGTGAGTTGGCCCCTTTGGCCACGCTGCCGAACTTGAAATCCGTCCGATCGAGCATCTTCTCGGCCCAGAGTGGGTCTTGCTGAGCAGATGCGGACGACGCCACCAGCATGAGGAGACACACGACACCCAGCGGGCGGATTGTGGGTGAAACTACCATCGTTCTTCTCGCTCCTCGCACACGGCTCGAAATCGAATCCGAGCATTCCATCTGCCACCGACTTCAGTCGCAGACAGCAGTCCATTTTGTAACGCCACAGGCATCCCAACAGGATGCCCTGCCGCCACAACCCTTCACGCAATGAAGCCGCTCTCCTGCTTTGGAAACACGCCACATTGCACGGGCGGACATTATGACGCGACGGATTTCAAGTCAACGCGGGACAGGCATTGCGACGTTACTGACACCATTGCACTTCGGCAATTTCTGCCGCCGAT
>Ga0138275_1025591_pt1 | contig 9873 bp, 11 predicted proteins | sample M_130207_X_mt_FD_106907 | JGI IMG/M metagenome (GOLD analysis project Ga0138275, IMG submission 106907) | Freshwater microbial communities from Lake Montjoie, Canada - M_130207_X_mt (Metagenome Metatranscriptome) | ecosystem: Environmental > Aquatic > Freshwater > Lake | place: Canada: Quebec... | reverse complement strand
TCTAAAACAGAATAAGATGGATCTCTTTTTAAAGAAAGACCCGACTAGAGACGAGTACATCATTACTCACTCTCTTGTGATGCTCGGAATGAAAAAGATCGGCCAAGAGAAGGTCGACAAAATCGTCAAAAACGATGACATTAAGAATGCCCTGAAAGAGTTCTGGGGAAACTTCAACCAGACCTACATTTTCGCTATGCAGACAGGCGCTGACTCCGTGTCGTTCAGCACTGAGACACCAGGCCTTGACAAAATCAAGAAGAAGATTGTTATGATCGTCAAAACCCGCTAGATGAAGTCCGAGGAATTCATAGATGTCAATGCTTCAAGAGACATTATGATGCTTGAGGTTAACAGATAGATCCTCGAGAACTTATTCCTGGTCTGCCAGGAGGTGTTCATGCCTGTACTTGGCAACCCTTTGAACTAGATTGGGTGGTCCGATCTTGTTTCAAAAGACCTTATGGACAAGTTCCACAACTTTATGGCTCACACATACGTGACACTCGGCCAAGTGAAAGGCCGCACTCTCTTGCCTCTTCCCCCCAATGATGTCACTTCCTCAGAGAAGACGTCAAGCAAGGACAAGGCTCATATCTTAGAAGGCGCAATTATCACATGGACTAAGCAAATCAAGAATGTGCTAAAGCAGGACCCCGAAAGTGCCCTCAAGGGTGACAAACACCCAGACCCTCTTACCGAGGTCGATTTCTGGAAAAGCAAGTCCGACAACTTGAACGCCATTTGCGAGCAGCTCAACTCAGAGCGCATTAAGAAGGTCCTCAAGTTCCTCGAGCAAAACAAGTCCACCTACACCGGTCCCTTCAGCAAACTCTAGAAGGAGGTGCACGCCGCACGCATTGAGGCCAACGAGAACTTCAAGTATCTCCAGACCCTTTCACCACTTTTCAACCAAATTACTGACCTCGGCAAGGACTTCACCGAAGTTCCCGAGCTATTCGTGCCTATTATGCACATGATCCTCATGATCTGGACCTACTCGCCAAACTACAACACGCCCGCTCGTCTTGTGGTCCTGATCCGTGAGATCTGCAACGCTGTCATCAACCAGTGCAGAAAGTACATCGACGGCCAAGCCATCTTCGCATGCATCAAGAACGAAGAGCCGAAAGAAGCTCACGACAAGTTGACTCTCGCTCTTGAGACCTGCTCCAAGTTCAAGGACGCCTACTTCGAGTACAAAGGCAAGGCCAAGGGCACCAACCAGTGGAAGATCACGACAAACGCTCTCTTCGTGAGACTCGACTCTTTCCAAGAGAGATGCCAGGATATTATGCACTTCACAAGCACCATTATCCAATTCAACAAGCTCCAAAAGATCGAAATCGGTAACACCAAGGGAAAGCAGCTGACCGCCTCAGTCATGCAGATCTTCGACGAGTTCAACAAGGCCGTTGAGGAGTTCATGAAGGTGAACTACGACATCATGGACATTGAGAAGCGTCAGTTCGACGACGACTTCTACAAGTTCCGCAACAGGATAAAGGAACTTGAACGCCGCATGGCTTCAATCCTGACCCAAAGTTTCGACGACAGTGACACCATTATCGGCAAGTTCAAGCTCCTCGACTCGTTCGAAGGCCTTCTGACGCGACCAATCATCCAGGACGAACTTGAGAAGAAGCACATCACTCTCCTCGAGCTGTACAAGCAAGACCTGAAGACTGTGCAGCAGATCTTTTTAGAGGGCAAGACACTGGTCGATCGCATTGATGAGCGAGCACCAATTCCGAACAACTTGCCGCCCATCGCCGGTGCTCTCAATTGGACTAATGGTCTATATGAAAGAATAAAGGACCCGATGGAACGACTATCACAATTGTCACAATCAATCCAAGATAGAGAGGAGTATAAGGATGTCCAGAAGCTATATGCATCTCTTTGCAAAAATCTTCGTGAATTCGAGGATCTTAAGATCAAGCAGTGGGAGCAAGGTGTTGAGGAAAGCACCGAGGGAAAGCTAAATCAGTACCTTCTCATTAGAGAAGAAACTCCAATTGCCCCTGAAGGATTCTTGCGAGTAAACTTCGACCCAGTCCTTGTCCGCCTCCTTCGTGAAGTCAAGTATCTGTAACTTCTTGACATAAAGGTCCCCGAGAGAGCTGCCACCGTTTTCCAAAAGGTGAATGTTTATCGCAGCCAGACCGGCAACCTTGACCTGATCGTGAACATGTACAACGACATCCTGTCGACCCTGCTCCCCGTCGAGAAGCCCCTTCTCGCCGAGCGCATTGAGAAGATCAACCAAAGTCTTCAGCCTGGAGTGGACAATCTTCGCTGGAACTCTCCAGGCATCGATGCCTTCATCTCACAGTGCATGGTATTCGTGAAGGAAGTCGATGACCTCGTCAAAAAGATGAAGGACAACGTGAAGAAGATGCAAGAGCTCATGGCCAAGTGGGAGAAGCCTCTTTTCGAGCGTAAAAACAAAGCACTGTTCCCTGAAGACCTGGAGCAGACTCACTAGAGCACAATCATGCCGCGACTTGAAGACATCAAGAACCATGGTAAGGAAATCCATAAGGCAATTAAGGACACTGCTGATAACGTCAAGCCAGACAAGAAGTCACCAACATGGCTCGCCTATGTCGACTATGCTAATGGTCTAGTCATTGAAGGAATAACTAAAGGTATCCAATGCTCAATGAGCTATCTCTCCGACTAAATCAGTATCCATTACAACAAGGTCAACCAGCTTCCACCTATGTTCGACATCAAGGTAGACCTGAGAGATCGAGAGGTTACATTCGAACCACCCATTGAGAGCAGTTCACGCAACAACGGTATCCGTGACATCATCTTAAAGATAACCAATGACTTTATTTCACTCGCCATTCAAATGCCACGTCTCGACACAGGCAATGGTGATTATCTCGTTGAAATCAAGGATCAATTTGAATTGTTCGGTGCTCTATCCATCATTACAAACAACTTGACAGAGATTGAGGATGCAACCAAGCACTTCATCCACCAATATAAAGACCTTGAGTTCCTCTGGAAAGAGACTCTCTCTCAAAACTTCAACGCTTTCCTAGACCTGGGAGACGATCCCCGTGAGAAGATTCACACTAAACTGAATCAAGATGGCGAGACTGAAGAGGATGAGACCTTCAAGTGGATGGCCGACAGAATTCTTGCAGGCGTCCAAACCAAGAAACCCAATCTTGAGCTGTTCGATGATAAAATTACTCATCTTAACCGCATCAAGCAGCAAATCTCTGAAATGAAGACCAGCATTGATATTGGCTGGGTTAGAGTAAACTCTTCACCTCTTATCCGCGAACTTCAAAAGACCGTGTCTGAGTGGATCGATGCCTATACCAGCTTCCTCCTCACTAACACCATGGCTGAAATTCATAACATCCAAAAGTTCATTGATGAAGTTGGCACTGGCATTAAGGTGATTCCTGAAAGCTCAGAGACCAAGAGAGAGAAAGACATCCTGATGTCAGTGATGACACATCTCCGTGACGTGAAGATGATCAAAGACAGAACCTTCGATGAGATTGAACCTATGAAGCAGACAGTGATGCTATTGAAGAAGCACGGTGTCAAGATGGAGGACGACTTTATCCTTAAGCTCGAGAACTGCAAGACTACTCTTATCGAGGTCAGTGAGAAGGCACTTGGCCCAGTCAAGGAGGCAATTCTCCCACTTCAAAATCAGGAAGCAGGTAACATCAAGAAGAAGCTTAGCGAGTTCTTGAAGAAGGTCCTTGAGTTCAGATCCAAGTTCCAAATCAGTTGCCCCTACCACATTGACTAGTCATCAATTGAAATCATCAATAATGCATACAAGACCATTACCGATTTCTACAACCAGACCCTCGGAATTGAAGATGAAGCTAAAGCTCTTAACAATCTTGAGACTCTGTTCGATCTCTAAAAGTCATCTTACAAGCAATTGAAGGACTGCAAGAATGAACTCATGGCACTCAAGTACATGTGGGATCTCGTTTCACTGATTGATTTGCAATTCGAGTCATGGAAGTCTACTCTCTGGGAGAAAATTGACACAGAGAACCTGATGCAACTCATTAAGGACATGCAGACCAAGCAGACCAACCCACAGAACCCCCAAAACAAAGAGATTAAGAACTGGAAAGCATTCGTTTCCCTTAACGAGCGTGTTAAGAACATGAACACAATTCTCCCTTTGATCTCTCAGCTTCACTCCAAGTTTATGCAAGAACGCCACTGGAAGAAACTGATGCGAGTCACATAGAAGACTATCAGCTTTAACTCACCACAGTTCTGCCTTGACGACCTGATCAAGCTTGAGCTTTATAAGTATGCTGAAGAAGTTACAGAGCTTGTAGACGGAGCCCAGAAGGAATCTAAGATTGAGAGCAACGTCGGGAAGATCGAAAAGATCTGGGAGGACCAGAAGTTTGACTTCAAAGAATACAAAGACACCAGCATTCTTGGAACTCTTGACGAGATTGTTGAATTCGTTGAGACTAACTCAATGGAGCTCATGGGTATGCTATCCTCGAAAGATGTAGAGGAATTCAAGGAAAAGGTACTGCACTGGCAGAAAACCCTCAAGACAGTTGACTCAGTGATCCAGATTTGGGTTAAGGTCCAAAGGAACTGGCAACGACTTGAGCCGATCTTCCTCGCCTCTGAGGATATCAGAGCTCAACTTCCGGACGATACTAAGCGATTCGAGAAGATTGATATTGAATGGAAAGACATGATGAGAGAAGCAAGTGAGGAACCAGGAGTAGTGCAAGCTTGCACATTCGAAGGAAGAGAAGAACTACTTAACAACTTCTTCACCGAGATCGAACTTTGCGAGAAAGCTCTGAATGAATATCTTGAGCAAAAGAAAAAGGTCTTCCCAAGATTCTACTTCGTTTCTAACTAGGCCCTACTTGATATTCTGTCAAACGGTAACAACCCACCGAAGGTTGACGAGTACATTGGAGATTGCTTCGATGGCATGAAGGGACTTGACTTCATCCATGAGGGACAGCCAGTCCCAACCAAGGTATCAAAGGGAATGTGGTCAAAGTACAAAGAGTACGTTCCATTCTACGGCAACTTCACCTGCGTCGGTGCAGTTGAGAGTTATCTCTGCGACATTGAGAGACAAATGCAAAACACTCTTAGAGATATTCTTGAGCAAGCCAAGGCAACTGCTGACCTTTGGGAACTTGAAAAGAAAAGACACGAGTGGCTTGAGGACTATTGTGAGCAGATCGCTCTACTTGGCACTCAGGTGATGTGGACTGAGGGAGTGGCTCGAGCTTTTGAAGAACTCGAAGGTGGAAGCGAAAGCGCAATGAAAGACTACCTTAACTTCATCCTCATAGGTATCAAGAACCTTATTGACAGAGTCAGAGAAGATCTTGACCCGATCCTCAGAGGAAAGATTATCACCATCATTACTATTGACGTCCATGAGAGAGATACAGTTGACATGTTCGTCAACAAAAAGATCTCCGACACCCAGCATTTCGCTTGGTAATCACAACTTAAGTTCTACATGGAAATGAAAACTCCTAAGGACGAGCACAAGGTCTGTGTCTCCAGAATTTGCGATTGGACCACCTTCTACAACTACGAATACGTTGGTAACTGCGGCAGACTCGTTATCACTCCCTTGACTGATAGATGTTATATTACTCTCACTCAGGCTATGAATCTGACAATGGGAGCTGCACCCGCTGGTCCAGCTGGAACCGGAAAGACCGAGACCACCAAGGATCTCGGAAGAGCCCTCGGTCTAGCAGTCGTCGTCTTCAACTGCTCGGATCAGATGAACTATCAATCAATGGCCCAAATCTTCATGGGACTCTCGCAGACCGGTTCTTGGGGATGCTTCGATGAATTCAACAGAATCTCCATTGAAGTGCTCTCTGTCGTCTCCTCGCAAGTCAAGTACGTTCTCGACGCCCTCAAGGAGCAGAAGATCAACCCCGCAAAGAACATGTTCTACTTCGGTGAGGAGGAAATCGGTCTCAAGCAGACAGTTGGTTTCTTCATTACAATGAACCCTGGTTACGCAGGTAGAACTGAACTCCCCGAAAACTTGAAAGCGCTGTTCAGAAGTTGCGCCATGGTCACTCCAGACATTACTCTTATTTGCGAGAACATGCTCATGTCTGAGGGTTTCGCAACTGCAAAGGACCTCTCTAAGAAGTTCATGACACTGTACGACCTCTCTAGAAGTCTGTTGTCAAGTCAGACCCATTACGATTGGGGTCTTAGAGCAGTCAAGTCAGTGCTGAGACAGGCTGGTAAGCTGAAGCGAGCTGAGCCTGATATCATTGAAGATAAGATTCTTATGAGAGCACTCAGAGACTTCAATTGGCCAAAGATTATTGTCGATGACAGAGGTATCTTCTTGGGTCTGATCAACGATCTGTTCCCAGGTATTGAAGCTGAGACCCAAACTGACTTCCAATTCAGCAAGGATGTTTCCGACAACACCAAGAAAGCAGGCCTCATCCCTGAAGACTTATTCGTTACCAAGTGCGTTAACTTCGCTGAAATCCTTGAAGTGCGTCACAGTTGCTTCATCATCGGTAACCCCGGTTGCGGAAAGACCGCCCTTTGGAAGATGACCGCCTAGACCTTCAACAGCAGAGGTCAAGAGACCATCTTCGATATTGTGGACCCTAAGGCCGTCACCTCCGATGAGCTTTTCGGATGCATGAACCCAAAGACCAAGGAGTGGAAGGACGGAGTGCTCTCGGTTATCATGAGAGACATGAACAAGAACAACGGCCCATACAAGCTATCTCAGTTCTACAAGTGGATCATCCTGGATGGAGATATCGACCCAGAGTGGATCGAGTCTTGCAACACTGTCATGGACGACAACAAGGTGCTCACACTTGTGTCTCAGGAGAGAATCCCCCTTACACCTGAAATGAGACTCATTCTTGAAATCTCTCATCTCAGAAACGCAACACCTGCTACTGTCAGTCGCGGTGGTGTGCTATTCGTTAACGACAGCGATATTGGCTGGAAGCCATTCATGGACTCATGGTTGAACAAATACAAAAAGAAGGGTGATGAGTATGCAGTCAATGCTTTCACACTTGCAATGAGTTAGTACATGTCAGACTCCTTCATTGATGAAATGAAGAGCAAGGAAAAGATCGCACCAATCTGCGAGATGGCTCATATGAAGACTCTCACTTGCATCATAGACGCTCTTATCAATGACCTCTACAGCGTTAAGGCTCAACACGATCAAATTAAGTCACTTAAGGAGAACGGCAAAGAAGAGGAAATCAAGAGCATATATGAAGCTTACTACATCTTCGCACTCATGTGGGCTTTTGGTGCCACTCTACTTGAGGATAAGATTTCTTTCAACAACATGCTTAAGAGCATGTCAAAGGTCAAGTTCCCTGAAGCTGGTCAATGCTTCGACTACTTCTACGATCCAGTTCAACTCGGCTGGATCCATTGGTCTACCAAGGTCAAGAAGTTCGATTCAGTCGGTGAAGGACTTTTCAACAACATCGTCGTACCTACTGCTGAGACTACCAGACAAAGATTCATTCTTGACATGCACGTTAAGGCCAAGAAAGGAGTCCTCTATGTTGGTTCTGCTGGTACAGGAAAGACTACCATTATCAAGGATTACTTCTCAACTCTCGATAAAGATTATGCCCTTAATGCATCACTGAACTTCAACAGTTACACTGACTCAAAGACCCTCCAACAAACTATTGAGTCAAACGTTGACAAGAGAGCTGGTAAGACTTTCGGACCTCCTCCCAACAAAGTCCTTATCTACTTCATGGATGACTTGAACATGCCCTACGTCGACAAGTATGGAACTCAATCCCCCATCTGTCTGCTCCGTCAGATTATCGATTATGGTGTTATCTATGATCGTGACCATCTTGAAGAGAAGAAATACCTAGTCGACATTATGTTCACAGCTTGCATGAACCCCAAATCTGGTTCTTTCTACGTTGATCTCAGACTTACCCGTCATCTTTCCTTGTTCGCTTGCCTCACTGCTGAGAGAGAAATATTGAACACAATCTATTTCCAAATTCTTGATTCTCATCTCTGCACATTTGACAACAAGTGCCAAGCTTTAACTCAGAAGATCATCAATGCAACAATGAGCACTTTCATCGCAATTGCCAACTCTCCCCAGTTCATGCCCACTGCCAAGAAATTCCATTATCAGTTCAACTTGCGTGACTTCTCTAAAATTGTCCAAAACTTGAGCTCAACTAACCCAGCTCACTACCGTGGAAACGACTTCAACCTCGCTCGTCTCTGGGTGCACGAGTGCATGAGAATCTTCCACGATCGTTTGATCTTCGAAGAGGACCGTGAGACTTTTCTTAACTTCCTCAAAAACAGCATGAAGGAATTCACTGACTATAAAGAAGAGGCCCTGCTTGAGAACCCTCTCATTTTCACATCTTTCGTCTCAGCTTCCGAGGGACACGAGAAATCTTATCTTCCCATTAGAAGTCTAGATCACTTGAGAACTGTTCTTGAGAACAAGCTTGCTGAGTACAACGACACTGTTTCTTCAATGAACCTGGTGCTCTTCGATCAGGCTATGGAGCACATCTGCAGAATTTGCAGAATTATTGACTTGCCTGTTGGTAATGCTCTACTTGTAGGAGTGGGTGGTTCTGGTAAGTAGTCCCTTGCCAAGCTCTCCTCGTTCATTCTTGGATACGACGTTATCAGAATTATCGTTACTTCAAATTACAACATGAACGACCTTAAGATTGACATCTAGAACATGTACATGAAGGCTGGTGTGACTGGATCGCAACTTCTATTCATTCTTACTGATGGTCAAATTACTAATGACAAGTTCCTAGTGTACATCAACGATATCCTTTCATCAGGTTGGATTCCAGAACTGTTCGCAAAAGACGAACTCGATGGAATCTGTGGAAAGGTCAGAGCTGAAGCCAAACAAGCCGGCTATATGGACACCCCAGATCAACTCTTTGAGTTCTTCCTTAACAAAGCTAGAAAGAATCTCCATCTTGCCCTCTGCTTCTCCCCCGTTGGAGATCAGTTCAGATTCAGAGCTAGAAAGTTCCCAGGTATCATCAACTGCACATCTATGGATTGGTTCCACGACTGGCCTAGAAATGCCTTGATCGATGTCGCGAAGAGATTCCTCGCAGAGATTGACTTCCCCACTGAAGAAATCCGTGAGTAAGTAGGCCAGCACATGGCAGAGGTCCATCTCTCCATCACCGACGCCAACTCAGACTTCCTGAGGATGGAACGTAGGTTCAACTACACCACGCCCACCTCCTATCTTGAACTGATTAGTTTCTATCGTCTGCTCCTCGACAAGAAGAGAGACAAGATCTCCGATCAAATCGATCGACTCGAAATCGGTCTCGGCATCATGAAGGCCACCATTGAGCAAGTCGAAGGCCTCCAGAAATTGCTCGACGTCAAGATGGTCGATGTCGAACAAGAGAAAGCAAAGACCGGAGAACTCATTGAGATCGTGGGACGCGAGTCTCTTGACGCTCAGAAAGAACAAGACGCCGCTAACCTCCAGGCTATTGATACCAACAAACTTGCCGAACAAGCAGCAGGTGTCAAAGCCGCCGCCACAAAGGAACTCGAGGAGGCAGTGCCCGCCATGAAAGCCGCTGAAGCTGCAGTCGCTTGCCTTGATAAGAAGTCAATCCAGGAGCTCAAGTCTCTTGCCTCGCCACCTCCAGCTTGCCTGGACGTTGCAAAGGGTTGCCTGCTATTGAAGGGTGAAAAGAAGAACTTCGCCTGGGGTAATGCCCAAAAGATGATGAACAACCCTGCTAAGTTCATCGAAGAGGTGCAACAGTTCGATGGGTCAAACATCGATCAGTGGATCCTCGACTAGCTCGC
>Ga0138275_1052495_pt1 | contig 9981 bp, 11 predicted proteins | sample M_130207_X_mt_FD_106907 | JGI IMG/M metagenome (GOLD analysis project Ga0138275, IMG submission 106907) | Freshwater microbial communities from Lake Montjoie, Canada - M_130207_X_mt (Metagenome Metatranscriptome) | ecosystem: Environmental > Aquatic > Freshwater > Lake | place: Canada: Quebec... | reverse complement strand
CACCTATTAAAGTGCTTAATTTATTTTCTAATGTTTTTTATAACTGAATCATCTACTTATGTTTTCCAGTGCAAGAATATTATTAACCAAAATTCTCCAATGTTCTACCAATTTGCAACTCCTCTACCAAGTTTCACAATTTCATTTTGGTTCAATGTGAATCAAAGTTACCAGAATATTCCAAGGACAATATTCACGATAACCTCTGACTACTCAACAAACTCTGTAAGTAATCAACTCATTTCACTCACCGACTAAGGCACATTCATGAGTTTGAGTGTCTCAGACTTTACTACTACTCTGAACATCAAAAGTGCAACTACCAACATCAACACCTGGTACTACATGGTGATCACTGTTAACACTGCTTCTAAAGGCATTGGCTATGCCTAAGGCAACTAGTTTTCTGGGGGGATCTACAATATAAACAGGAACACTGGCAGTCAACCCCAAACTGCTTCTTACACCGCTGTGATTACTTTGCAAGGCACCAAACTACTTTTTTGTGCAAATTCAATTCAAGGATCTACTTGGACCTTGCCATTTGATGGTCTTCTTTACAATTTTTCGATTTTAAACACAATTCTTACCTCAAATCAAATGTTGACATTTCCATAGAAAACTTAATTGACAACTGCTACAATTCCTTCTAGCTAATTACTGTTACTACCTATGTAATCTAGTGTTAACACCTTAACTGCTTTGACAAATATTGCAACTAATTCAGCAATTTCATTTCAATTAACCGCTTCTTTCTGGTTTTTGGTAAGCCCACCCCCTGCGACACCGCTATTGCCTGCCATTTGTCCCCCTAATAGTGGAATAAATTCAACGGGGGTCTGTGTGGCATGCTCAACTGGGAACAGTTCCTTCTGCGACTGTGCAGCCCTCAACAAGTGTCTAGTCTGCAACACAGGCTAAACCCTCAACAACTAGAATTGTACCACCAGTTGCAACCCTGGACAGGTCTTATTTAACTAGTTCGGAAGTGTGTGCAACAACGACAGTTTTTTAACCACAGGTTAGAACCCCCAAATAGTTCCATTCTAAAGTACAGGCATTAGTCAATCCCTTCCTTTGTGGACCATAAACTTTTGGTAGTAGTAACTGTCTGCAACGGAGATAATCAATATAAACGGAATTTTCCAGATCCTTTCTGGCACTAGCAATTTGGTTTCCCTCACCTAACAACAAGGCACTTCAAACCTGGTTACAATTTAAAGTGACTAGAATGGGTTCTCACCCACCACCTTCGCCTAGACCATGCTCGCAGGCTGGGTCAACTTCAACTTGATGTAGGACGGCTACTAACTCACAACTACTATCCAGAATTCCTCCACAGTGTTCAGGAACTAGTCCACACTGAAAGTGCTCGAACCGCTGGTCTCCAACAACGACAGCACCAGTTTTGTGTTCAACCACCTCCCGAACAGTCCTACTAATTCATCCATGAACAGTATGGTACGGGAATTCAAAGTATTTAACATACTTTTGCGCCAAGATATTTCTTTTCCGGTGTTCAGGAACCAGTACACCTCTACGAGTGTTGTAAATGGACTGGTGAGTTACTAAAGATTTGCTGCAAGTTTCGCTAACGGAATTACTGAAATGTTATCATCTCAGTCTTTCACAACTCCAAATTCAGGGTTCGATCTAGATCCAAGTTCCAGTTTCGCCTTTTGCACTGGCAACCAGTCTCTGATAGGCAGTTAGTCGACTACAACGTGCACCACCTGCACGGCAACAAACTGTGAAGTCTGTGGGGGTGTGGGGGCTGGGACCACTCCAAGTGCACAATTTTGTGTAAAATGCGCCGCTGGATATTATCTTGATGTCTTGATAACCAGTAGCACAGTTGGGACGTGTATTCAAACATGTACCAATTACATGGTTTCTGTGATGACAAATGACAAGTATAATTGGTGTGGAGCTCGTATGAACATCTCTCTTCAAAATTCATCAAATTTTTCTCTTCCTTTCGCAGGAATAAATACTGATCTTTAGGATTGGAACTCAATGATTATTGATTTTTATGCGTACAACATCAACTCCTCTTCAAACTTTGACAACCAAACTAACTAGTGGACGATAACTACAAATCTAAACTAAGATGACAGTACTAACGCTAGCCCTCCAACCTTTAAGATGTCATTCCTCTACAACAACAGTGTGGTTATTTAAGGATTGGGACTCAGCGGAGCTATCATCACACTGAAGCCCAACACTATAACCTAGCAGGCATGGGTACACTTTGCTCTCTAGTTTGACTAGGTCAGTATGCAAGTTACTCTCTACACTAACGGGGTTGTCACAAATGATCTCACTGGGATTCCTGTAACCGCCCCCATTTACTCAATTCCAACTTTTGCCAACTAGAATTTGTATCCAGGAGGAAAATAGAATACTAACAACAACACCGACCGTTTCAACGGCTACATCAGGAACTTCCGCGTATGGAAGTAGCAGTAGGGAACTCTCCTACTCCCCAATCTAATGCGGTTAGTGGAACAGAATGTATTGCTTTAGAAAGGACTCGTGTTGGACTAACCAATGGACTCCACCAACGGCTACACACTCATAGAGAATGTGTCAAAAAACACATAACCTGTTTAGACCATAATGAAAGAACTCACCACCACTCCATTTGTAACGCAGTTGACATCCAATGCATCCTCATTCTTATCAACTTCTAGATGCACCGATGGATTCTTCTTCAACAATGCTTTTTGTCAAGCTTGCATGTCGGGTTGTTCGGTCTGTGTACAAACACCCAACTTTTGTCTTGTTTGTAATGCAGGATTCTAATAAGACCCTAACAATTCAGTCACTCCTTGTTCCAATACATGCAGCCAGTAAACTGCTTTAGATTCAACTTAAAATGTTTGCTCTAATATAAATACATTTCAATAAGTTGTCAACACTAATGTTGCTATTGCACAACCTCTAAAATTGACTTTGACTACAATTAATGCTTCTAACTAAACAATTTAGTTTGAGTTCATGTAGGAAGTATCGACATAAACGAATGGAGTCATTTTCTCATATTTCTTCAGTAACAATTTAACTTATGCAGTTATTTTGTAGAACCAAAACATATGGTTCATGTAGCAGACATTTGATCCAACACAAAATACAAAATTACTCTTAGCCACCAATGTGAACCTTTCCACCCCTCACTATTTTGCTGTCCAGTACAATCAATCTCTAAACTAATTCAATGTGTGGTTTGATAGCAACTTCTTTTAGGACGACACTAAGAACGAACACAAAACTGTGCCTGTTGCATTGTCCTCCCCCCTCGCGTTGCCAGGTACTGTCTAGTTCAAGAACTTCAACCAGAATGCAAACAACCCACAGAATCTCCTTCCAGCTACCAATGTTGTGCTGACCAACTTCATGATCTTCAACCAGTACCTCAACCAACTGAACCTGCAAAAGCTGTCGCAACTGCAGGGAGACAGCATAGTAGCAGGAGCTGTATTTGCCTCTCAACTCAATTTGTTGAATTAGTCCTTACTGGGAGGCAATGGACAGACCAGCATCACTATGGACTCCAGCACCAATCCAGCTAACACTTCTCCAGTCTCTAGATTGGCCTTCAAAAACAACAATTCTCTTTAGGTGTACTTGACTACAACGAGCAAGAAATGTTTGGCTAACCAATACCTGAACAGTACTATAAATGCCTGTGTCATTTGTCCCCCAAGTCTATTGAACTGCAGTCTGTGCCTCAATGCAACAAAATGTGCTCAATGTAGTGTGGGCTATTTACTTGACCCTTCTAGTGGGTTATGCTCCAGCAGCTGCAACAATCTCAATCTTGTAGCCCAACTAGCAATATGTTTGCCCCCAGATATTATGTACATGGATGATACTAAGAGTAATCAACTTCCTTTATCACTTTCTATTTCCACAATATACTTCACTGTTTCTGCCTGGATTTAAATAGAGAATAGAACCGTTACTGCCAATAATGCTTACCAGTAAAGAATACTATCTTTGTTTGATGCTTCAAATAACCCTGTGCTCTTTATAAATGCAGCTACTTCAAATACAAGTTTATTCCCCAATATATCACTGTTTACTTCAAGTGGTTCTACTACAGTGACCACGTCATACACCTAACCTACTGCAATAACATTCTTGACGTGGTATTTCTTAGAAGTAAATGTGTCAGGGACAACACTTTAGCTCTCAATCAATGGGGTGCAATAATCCTTAGCCATCAACGGATTGCTCTCGACCTTCAACAACAACCTCACAAACTTTGTACTCGGGGTCAACAGTTCATCGGGCAACAAATTTAGGTTGCCTAACTCTGGATTCATTGGATCTGACGGGACTGCCAACTGGTTTAGAGGCTTTATCCGCAACTTTAACATCAGTTTAGGCATCAACCTTACCAACTAGACCAACCGCTATGCACTTGTGATCACGCCCAACACCTTGTAACTCGTGGACCACTTTGAAGCCGACAACATAACCCTCGAAAACTAGGCCCCCGGACAAGGGTCACTCGTCCCCACGAATGTGAGTATCTTCCCATCCCCACAGTAGTTCACAGTCTGCAATGGTTATGTCGACCCTGTCACTCTCACCTCCTGCAACCTGTGCGTACAGTTGATCCCTAACTGTACCGCCTGCAGCTACTTGAACCAGGTGGCGGTCTGTGGGCTATGTAATCCGGGCTAGTAGGTCAACGGTGGGGCTTGCACACAGTGTCCCCAAAATATGACATAGCAGAGTTTGAACTTCAACTGTTCCACCCCTTAAGTGTTTAATTTGTATCAGGTAACCACAAATGTGACTTCGTAAGTTGCTGCACCACCTGCCAACTGTATTTTGCAACCTTCATTATTGACTCCCTAAGCCAATGAAGTATTCACAGTTCCAATGTAGACAATGACAAGTAATGCTGACCATTAAGTGTCCTTCTGGTTTACAAAAAATACTTCAAACACCTTGAGCAACCAAGGATTAGTATTGTAGCGAACAGGGAAAAGTTGTTTCTTGGACAACACAAATGTGTAGCAAGAAGCTTTCATTTATCCCAACATTTTTGTTTAACAACCTTTATTGGGGCAGATCACACTGAATATCCCTGACGACAACTCTTGGAAGTTCTTTAGCTACTCTGTGAACACTGATACTCGCTATATTAACATCTTCTACTTCAACGGCACAGCTGAAATCTCACAGAACATTGCTCTGCCCCCTGCTAATCCTGGAGGACCTGACATCAACTTTTACTCTTCCCTCAATTCAATGTAGTACTCTGTAGACATTGGTTTTGACCGCATTCCCTACCAGTACTTTTCTAACGGGAGGTGTCCACCGGTTCCACCGGCAACTGCACCACCTCCTGGCTGTGTCAACAATTCGAAGTAGATCTTCAATGGGCTCATCTCCGACTTCAACTATGTTACCACATTCTTGAACCATAGCATGGTGCAAGCCATTTAACGCAAACAAAATATTAACAACAGCTAGCTGTCAAACTACACCTTCCTAAACATTCTGACCCAAGTGATTAACAATAACAACTTCTACACTTTGTAGATGCCTCCATCAACCACAGTCCCCATCAAGTCACAATCATGGATTGGCAGTTCAGGCAATATTGGGCTAAACATGTCAACAAATATGTACATCCAATGTTCATCCACTCAAATTTAAAATTTGCCTTTGAACCAGTGCTTTAACTGTGGAGTGAATCTGGACCCCAATTGTGAGATCTGTGGTTCGAATGCTTCCAATGGAAATGGGATTTGTCAGAGCTGCTCCAATCCCGGGGCCACAACAATATAGCAGCTGAATGGACAGACTTGCTGGCCATAATCCACCACAACCAACAATAACTGTAACAATTAGTTGAATGGGAGTCTAGTTTCTTACAACTTTGCAAACAAAGCTTCTCCCGTGTGCAAGTCATGTAGTGAAATAGCCCAGTTTCCTCTGATGACCATTACATCTCCCCCAACCCCTTACTCCTGTTCCACTAGCGCTACCAACCCCATAAGTGTGCAAGTTCTAGTGGGCAATCTGAACTTCTCCTTGAACCCTCAGGCGGTGGACCCCGCCAACAGCTAGCAGTTCCAAGCGGTGGTCACCAACAATTCTATTGGGACCTTCACCTATAGTTACAAATGGAGTTACTCTAACATAAACTACCTAAATGATCTATTGTTACCAGCCAGTTCGTAGACACAGTCCCAGATAGCATCCATCAATGCAAATATGGTTTCAGCCAACAACACAGTTACAGTGGGGAGTTTAGAGTAAAACAGAATATACACACTACTGGTTATTGTAACAATCAGCAACAGTGTGACTAGCATCTCGCTTAACAGTTCATTTGTTTTCAGGACAATATAAAGCAATGTGCCGATAAACCTATCAAACGGTAGTCTTTTCATTAATCCTCCCAGCAACAGTCCTCTAGTCAGTTTTGGGGTGAATAATATATAGTCTTAAAGTACAAATGCTGTAGCCATCAACACTATAAACCAATCTACAATCTTTGTTAACACTACAATCTTCACTTACCAACAAAGGCAATTCCAAGTTTTAGTGCAGAACTTCGGAGATTAAATCTACAACACCAAGAATGACAAAATAACCGTAACAATTTACTTTTATGGACAATACAACCCTTAGGACATTTGCACAGTTCCTGGGAATTCTCAGTCATAAACTATATTTGAGAACGTTACAGCAGTCTCTATTCTAAACAAAACATAAACTTTGCCATTCAGTCTCAACAGCTACAATGTGAATATGAAGGTCACTGTTTCTGACAATCTGAATTTCGTTTAGCAAAGCAACTTTGCCATTTCAATAATCAACTCTAACACATTAGACTATTATCTGACAAACTATTAGATAAACCTTCCTCTGAGTTACAACACAAACATTCCAAACATGTCATAAAGTGATTTCTACACTTTGGTAAGAGGGTTGGTAAATATAACAAGCCAACAAACATCAGCACAACTAAACGCCAACGCTAATTTTAAAACATCATTCTAGAATCTGCTGATGTTGTAGTAATCTTTCAATGGATAGTCATTTTCTACATCAACCAACGAAGTCTATCAACTCTACCTCCAACCGTTTGTTTTGAACAACCTTCTTACAATTGCCATCCAGTATAACTACAAATCGCTTGAAGGGATTGTTTCAGAGATCAACAGTGCCAATACAAATGCAATTACTTTCCTGGGCATAAACAACATTGTTAGCATGACCACCTAATTCAACAGCACCCTTCTAACCCTGTCGCCGATGCCATGTGGGATCTAAAACTTAATGCAGACCTTGCCCAGCTACACGTTTGTCTTGTAGGGATCGCCCATTCAAAAGTAGTCTACTACAATTTGGAACAACTGGCTCAATCAATTCAATTTTACTACCAACTTCTCCAAAGTTTTTAATGCCAACGGGTTCCTTATTTACTCGAATCTTTAGAAATACAGTAATGACTAAATTGGAGATACTTAAATATCATTACCAATAACTTATATTTCTACTGACTTACTATCCTATGTAAACAATCTAAAAAATCTGACAGGCTTCATCCAAACAAACAATTTGACAGGCATTGTCGATCAAGTAGCTCTTGTCACTCAAGTTTTAAACGTGAACAAGTATGACACTTCAACTGTGCAGTAAAGCGATGATCAAAAGAAGCCTTTGTAAATATTCTTTATTATGGGGCCGATCCAAAATTAACCAATAAATATTAAACTACCTAAATCTCGTCAATTAGAATCTAGTAGTACAAACGAAAGGATGCTTGCTGGAGTATTTGTGCCCATCGTTGTGCGTCTGCCGATTGTAGCCAAAAATTTAAAAGAATATTCAAACTTCCAGTGTGTGGTAATAGTGGAGAAATCTATAAACGGACTTGTGAACTTTGCAGGAGAAGCTCAAACAAAGTGTACTTTCAACCAACTCAAGTCTGTTGTGATCCAAAACAAGAACGAATTAGTGGTGGAGTGCCTGTGCACTGATTTAGGTTAGGGTGTCTACTATACCAATACTTAGACTTAAATCAGCCCCAGTTCGCTCTTAATCATGGGCTTACAGCCATAGCTGGCATAGGAGGTTATTGCCTAGCTTGTGTAATTCGGGTCTTGGTTGGTCCTATTCCTCATAACCTTGATGGTCGACTACAGCTTCTTTAAAGAATTTTAGGAACAAAACTTCCGTACAAACAACTTCAATGAAGTAATCACCGACTTGGGTGTGAAACACAGGGAAAAGATTCCTCTTGACTTCCTCTTCACCAATCGAACAATATACAAACCTTCTAGGGCGAAAGACAGGTGGGCCAAACACGAATTGATTAAGATGAACAATGCTAAGGCTTTGACCAAGGGCAATGACAATATTTTAGAGGAACTGGCCGGCCTAAACGACGAAGAACTCAAAATAATTGAAGAGGATGCCAATGGCGAGACAGAAAACAAAGAAATTCGCAAGATTAAGTCCGATGAAAATCTGAACTAAGAAGAGCAAATGAACGTCAACGACAACGAGGGAGAAGAGGACGAGGACGAGGACGAGAATGAAGACATGATCCTACATCCCGACGCTCTCCACGTCTCCAAACCCCTGGACACCCTGCAGTCGCCCACCAAACTCAAGAGTCCCATCGGCTAGGGGCTGTCTCCACTGGACCAACGCAAGATGCAGCTGGAACTGCACCAGCACCCCAACAAATCCTTCTCCAACACCATGAACTCCAACCAACACCTGGACTAGAGTTTCGTAGGGTCTCAAATGGGCTTCAACGTGGGTAAAGCCCTCGAAGACCAAATACACAAGTTAGACGAGTTAGAACAGATACCCGAGGAGGACGAGGAAGACTAGGAAGAAATCGACTGGTGGGAAATGACACTGGTGATATTGAAACACACACATCCCTTTTTGGTGGTCTTCTACAGCAATCGGTTCTGTCCTAAACATGTTCGCATTTCTATTGTCTAACTCGAAGTGCTCATACTGATGCTCTACAGCATTATTTTCATTCAATTATTCGGTTCAGAATAAAGGAACATTGAAATTTCAGTCTGGACATTAGACTCACACATTTTTAGCTGGATAGGAGTAGCTTTCATCGTAAGTTTTTGTTCTCAGGGCACCGTTTAATGTGCAGCATTTGTTAACAGTCTCTAAACCATGGGGGAAAAAATTGACCTTGTTGGAATCGATGAACAAAACAAGAAACATGGTAACAAGAAAGATTTACACTAAACTATGTTCTTTGGCTACCTCACTTCTATTAGTACAAAAGTTCGCATTCTCTTTTTTTAGTTCATGGTGTTTGGCGCTTTTGGAGGCGTTTGTTAATATCTCCATTGGTTCAATAACATGTAAAACCAGTCATAGATCGAAAATGAACTTCTAGTACTGTGGATATGGGCGCTTATTATAAACTACCTGATACTAGAGGTTTTGTAAGACTCTTTCATCGCAGCAATTATTTGCATCAGCAGAGAAATAGAAATACTCGGATTTTTAGTGTTTTTCGGCTCTTTCCTCTTCAGAATAAAACATGTGAAGGCAATGACTCAAATTACATTCTAGGTTCTGACCACCAGCCTCTAGGAGAACATCACAGGAGAAGATGTGCTTAAGAAAATGGACGCTGACTTCCAAATGGACAAATTCAAACGAGACCATGGGATTATGGAGGATCTAGACTTCGATTTGAAACACATCACACGGGAAACACTCTGCAGGGGAGTGCTTGCTTTCATGGAAGAAGAAGCAGTCCGTTAGGATGCTAATGGGCATGTCCAGAACGAGAACGATAATGAGAATGAGAATGAGAATTGGAATGGAAGTCCTAACGGGTTCAACGGGCTTAAAGATGATGATGAGGACGATCACAACAGAAACCATAATGGACAAGAAGAGGAGGATGAAGAGAAGGAGGATGATTATAATTGATTGATGTTTTTATAATGATGTGAT
>Ga0138275_1145892_pt1 | contig 10051 bp, 18 predicted proteins | sample M_130207_X_mt_FD_106907 | JGI IMG/M metagenome (GOLD analysis project Ga0138275, IMG submission 106907) | Freshwater microbial communities from Lake Montjoie, Canada - M_130207_X_mt (Metagenome Metatranscriptome) | ecosystem: Environmental > Aquatic > Freshwater > Lake | place: Canada: Quebec... | reverse complement strand
GAACCTGTCTGGAGCCAAGCCTTGGCGTCAGAAGGGGACCGGGCGCGCCCGTGCCGGTTATAAGTCGTCTCCGATCTGGGTAGGCGGCGGTGTCGTCTTCGGCCCCAAGCCGCGCGACTACCGGAAGAATATTTCCAAGACCGTCAAGCGCGCTGCTTTGAAGAAGGCGATCTCCGAGCGGATCAAGGCCGGCGAAGTCTTCTCCGTGGAGCGGGTGGAAGTGTCCGCCCCCAAAACCAAGGAGTTTGTAAGCCTCGTAGCCACCTTGTGTGGCTCCCACAGCGCCTTGGTAGTGTCTCACTCTTTTTCCGAGCAGACCTACATGGCAGCTCGTAATGTCCAGAGTGTCCATTTGGTGCGCTCATCGGATGTCAATGCGGAGGATCTGCTCCGTTTCAAAAAGGTGATTGTCACCAACGGCGCCCTGGAAGAGATCGCCAAGCGCATCAACAGCTAGTTCATCATGCACCTTTCCACACAGATCATTCGCAACGTCCGCCTGACGGAAAAGGCTGCTCTGCTTTCCGAAGGACTCAATAAGTACGTGTTCGAAGTGGCGCCCCATGCCAACAAAATCGAGATCCGCAAGGCGATCGAGGAGTTGTTCGGCAAGAAGGTTGTCTCTGTAAACACTTCTCATTGCGCAGGGAAGCAGCGCCGCAAGCGCACCGCTCACGCGGGCCGCACGGCAAACTGGAAAAAGGCCATCGTCACTCTCGCAGCAGGCGAGCGTCTCGAACTGGTCTAATCCCAATACACTCACAAAGACCTAGGTATGGCACTCAAGACTTTCCGCCCCTTCACACCGGCAAACCGGTTCAAGGCGCTCCCCGCCTTCGACGAAATCACCAAGTCGAAGCCAGAAAAGAGCCTTCTCGTCACTCGCAAGAAGACAGGCGGGCGTAACAATCATGGTAGGATCACCTGTCGCCACGTTGGCGGCGGTGCCAAGCAGCGTTACCGCAAGGTCGACTTCAAGCGTAAAAAGCGCGAGATTTCGGCGCTTGTGATCGCTATCGAGTACGATCCCATTCGTTCCGCCCGGTTGGCTCTCATTGAATACACAGACGGTGAGAAAGCCTACATCCTTGCCCCTGTCGGTCTGGTGGTCGGTATGAAGGTCTCCTCCGGTCCGAGCGCTGAGCCAGCAGTCGGCTGTGCGCTTCCGTTGAGCCGGGTTCCGCTTGGTGCAGGCGTCCATTGCGTGGAGCTTGTCCCCGGTCGCGGCGGCCAGTTGGCGCGCAGTGCCGGCCAGGTTGTGATTCTCTCCAACAGAGAGGGTGGCTACGCACTGTTGAAGCTTCCGTCCGGCGAAATTCGCCGGGTTCACGAAGATTGCTACGCGACGTTCGGCCAGGTTGGGAACGTGGACCACATGAATGTTTCGAGTGGCAAGGCCGGCCGCAGTCGGTGGCAGGGTGTTCGTCCTACCGTCCGCGGGATGGTCATGAATCCTGTTGACCATCCAAACGGTGGCGGTCAAGGGAAGTCCAAGGGTGGTGGCGGACGCCAGCACTTGGTGAGCCCGTGGGGCCAGTTGGCAAAGGGGTTCAAGACCCGGCGTAAACACAATACCAGCGACCGCTTCATTGTGGAGCGTCGTAAACCCCGCAAGTAGTCTTTAAAAGCATTCAATCCGTATGGGCAGATCTCTCAAAAAGGGGCCTTTCGTCGAGCAGCACCTCCTCGAAAAGATCGACAAAATCAACGATTCCGGAATCAAGCGGCCAATTAAGACCTGGTCGCGCCGGTCCACAATCACTCCTGAATTTGTCGGTCAAACCTTCCTCGTGCACAACGGCAAGATTTTCAATTCTGTTTTCGTCACTGAAAACATGGTGGGACATAAGCTCGGAGAGTTTTCACCGACTCGTGTCTTCAAGAAGCACGGTTCCCACACTGCGAAGGTCTCGAAGTAGTTTTCAATAGCCTCTCCGATGTCCGCCTCCGCCTTCACCTCGCGATTCCTCGTTTCAGCCCTTGTCGGGCTGGGTGCGTTGGGTTGTGGGCATTGTTACGGGGCAGGGGACTCGGAGTTGGCGGCGGTGTCTGCTCTCGGCAGGGGAGACGCAGCGGTGATTCAATTGGTCCGTGAGTTAACCGATTGGCGTTCCCGCGCTGAAGCTGCGGAGGCGCTGCTGCTTAATGCAGGCGTCCAATCTCCGGCTTCGCCCAGGCCGGCACAAACCGCTCAGGCTCAGGTTCTCGCTTCTTTGGAGGCCGAAAGGGTTGTGATCCTTTCGGCGGGGAAGCTTTCGGGCGCTGTCCTCGGTTCCCTCGTGAGTGTCGGGGATGGGGTCGTCGCTAAGGTAGTCGAGAGTCGCGAGACGGTTTCGGCCGCGATTGTAGATCAAAAGTATCAGGGCAGGGTCGGGGCGTTAGAGGGGTCGCTAGTGCGTCTTCTTGTGGTACGGCCCTGAATTTCATTTATTTAAACAGAACATTTACCAGAACACGCACATGGAGATTCTTTCCATCTACAAGGGAGCCCGGCTCTCAGCATTCAAGTGTCGCGAAGTAACTCGCGAGATCCAGGGTCTTAGCGTTTCACACGCCCTTGACATCCTCACCCACACCCCGCGCAAGGCGGCCCGCTTGGTTGAAAAGACGCTTAAAAGCGCTATCGCCAATGCAGAGCACAACGCTAACATGCGGGCCGAGAAGCTGGTGGTCAAAGAAGCTGTCGTCGGGGAAGGCCCCACCCTCAAGCGTTTCCAGCCTAAGGCCCGTGGGTCTGCTGGTCCAATCCGTAAGCGGACCAGTCACATTCGCATCATTCTTGTGGAGGCCTCCAAGTAGGCTTTCTGCACCGCACCTTTACCCCGAAATAATCAAAGTATGGGCCAGAAAGTAAATCCGATCGGCTACAGGTTGGCAGTCAACCGCGAGTGGCGTTCACGTTGGTTCGCGTCTCCTCAGGATTTCCCTGATTTTCTCCATAGCGACATCGCGATTCGCCGCTACATCAAGGACAAGCTCCGTCAGGCAGCGGTTTCCAAGGTTGTGATCGAGCGTGCGTGGAACTCCATTCGCGTGACAATCTGCACAGCCCGCCCAGGCGTGGTGATCGGCCGTAAGGGTTCCGAGATCGAGAAGATGACCGAAGACATCGGTCGTATGAATGGCGGTCGGTCTGTGAAGATCGACATCCAGGAGATCAAGACTCCGGAACTCGATGCGCAGTTGGTCTCCGAGAATGTGGCGACTCAGCTTGAGCGGCGGATTTCTTTCCGCCGGGCAATGAAGAAGACCATTCAGTCGAGTATGGATTTCGGTGCGATCGGCATCAAGATCCGTTGTGCAGGGCGTTTGGGTGGCGCTGAAATTTCGAGATCTGAGGTCTTCCGCGAGGGGAAGATTCCGCTCCACACGTTGCGCGCCCCCATCGATTACGGTTTCTTTGAAGCCCGTACCATGTACGGCCAGATTGGCGTGAAGGTCTGGCTGTGGCGTCCAACTGAAGTGGCTTCTCCCGCAGGCCAGCAGCGTCCCGATCGGGATCGTGGTGATCGCCAGGATCGCCGTGACCGTGGCGGCGACAGCGGTGGAGGTGACCGGACGGCGGCACCGGCACCAGCGGCTGTGACAGCGTAGTTTTGCTGTCTGTCTCTTTATAGATAACATTTTTCAAAGGATTTTTTTATGCCCTTGATGCCCAAGAGAGTGAAGTACCGGAAGACGCAGCGCGGAAGCCGCGCCGGTATGGCGACTCGTACAACAAAGATTGATTTCGGTTCATTTGCTCTCCAGACTTTGGAGCGTGCTTGGATCACCAATACTCAAATCGAAGCTGCTCGTGTGGCGCTGACGCGTAACATGAAGCGCAAAGGAAAGCTTTGGATTCGCATGTTTCCTGACAAGTCGGTGACGGCACGTCCCCCAGAGACCCGGATGGGTAAGGGGAAGGGAGCGCCCGAGTACTGGGTAGCCGTTATCCGCCCGGGGAATGTTCTTTTCGAACTTGATGGTATTCCAGAGTCCGTCGCACGGGAGTCATTGCGCCTGGCTGCAGACAAGCTGCCTGTTCGTACAAGGTTTATTGTTCGTCACGTAGCCGCACCTGCTGCGTAGCAGCGCGGACCAAGGAGCACGAACAAAGTCCAAGCATTAGCAAGACCAACAGGAGAGACAGATGAAGTTAAAAGAAATTAAAGGGCTAGGCGTTACTGAGTTGCGTCAACGCGAGTCCGAGCTCCGCAAGGAGTTGTTCAATTTGCGCATTCAGAAGCAGGTTGGACAGTTGGAAAACCCCGTCCGTACCCGTACTGTCCGCCGCGAGCTGGCTCGGGTCCTCACAATCGCCCGCGAGCACGCAGGCCAGTAAACGATGACCATGGAACACTCAGCCGAAACAGCAGCGGGCGCCGCCCACGCAGATCACGCCGCGGAGCAGCGCGCCAAGCGCAAGGAACGTGTGGGATTGGTCGTTTCTGTCAAGAACTCGAAGACAATTATTGTCGAGTCCACCACACGCGTTCCGCACCCGCGCTTTCGTAAGATCGTAAAGCGGATCCAGCGTTACCACGCTCATGATGAAAGCAGCACAGCCAAGCTTGGCGACACTGTGAAGATCATGGAGTCCCGTCCGATTTCCAAGCTCAAGCGCTGGAGACTCGTTACGGTCGTCAGCCATTAATACAAGGGAGATTTTTTATGTTGCAAGTAAGGTCTAGGGTCGATGTCGCCGATAATACCGGGGCGAAAATGGCCAAAATGATTGGTGTCATCGGCAAGCGTACACTGGTGGCGAACGTTGGGGATGTAATCACCGCGCACATTCGCGAAGCGAGCACAGGTGGTTCTGTCAAGAAGGGCGACGTCGTGCGTGCCGTTGTTGTCCGCACCCGCCACGCAATTCGCCGCGAAGACGGTGGGTATCTCCGCTTTGACCGGAATGCGATCGTGATCATCGACAAGGATATGAACCCCAAGGGGACTCGTATCTTCGGTCCGGTCGCTCGCGAACTCCGCGAGAAAAACTTCATGAAGATCGTATCTTTGGCCCCGGAGGTTCTCTAATATGTCTACAGCATTCAAGCTCAAGAAGGGCAGCACCGTAAAGGTGGTCGCCGGCAATCACAAGGGCAAGCAAGGTAAGCTGTTGGGTATTTCTGATTCGGGACGCGCCCTGGTGGAGGGGGTTCACATCATCAAGAAGCACCTGAAGCGTTCCGCAGCCCACCCGGAGGGCGGGATCATCGAGCGCGAGGGCCCGATCCACGTCAGTAATTTGAAGCTCGTCGAGGAGGCTTCCCACTAGTCCTTTATATGGCAGAAGCACTCAAGAAATTTTATGTTAGCCATGTGATCCCTGCTTTGCAGGCAAAGCATGGGTATACAAACGTCCACCAGATTCCGAAGGTCTTGAAGGTGGTTGTGAATACCTGCGTTGGGAGCCAAGCTGATGGAAAGCAGGCACTCGAAGACGCGAAGGCTGAGTTGACGACTATCACGGGTCAGAAGCCCGCTGAGACGATCTCTAAAAAGAGCATCGCAAACTTCAAACTTCGTCAGTACCAGGCCATCGGCGCACGGGTGACCCTTCGGGGTGAACGGATGTACGAGTTCCTCGAACGTCTTATTCGGATGGCCCTTCCCCGTATCCGCGATTTTCGCGGGATTTCCCCGAAGTCTTTTGATGGTGGTGGGAATTACACGCTGGGCGTGTCCGACCAGAGCATCTTCCCAGAAATCGAGTTGGATAAAATCAAGCGGAATATTGGTTTTGACGTGACCATTGTCACCAGTACCAAGAACGATAACGAGGCAAAGTCTCTTTTGACTGAGCTCGGGATGCCGTTTTCCGACAAGGCCAAGCCAGTGAAGGCTGTGGTCGCAGCAAACTAAACAAGCAAGGGTATCGTCATTATGAGCAATGTGTCTGACCCAATCGCTGACTTCCTCACCCGCGTTCGTAACGCGACCCGTGCAGGCAAGCCCGAGGTTGTGGCTCCTTATTCCAAGATGAAGGGTGAAATCGCCCGGATTCTCAAAGAGGAGGGCTTCGTGCACTCCTTCAGCGTTTCAACCGAGGGGGGGCATTCCTCCATCAAGGTGGAGCTTAAGTATGTCGGCCACCGTCCCGTGATCACCACGCTTCAGCGGGTGAGTCGGCCTGGGTTGCGCCGCTATGTGGGCGCCGGCGATATTCCGCGGGTGCTCAGTGGCATCGGCATTTCCATTCTTTCTACTTCCTCGGGGGTGATGAGCTCCAGAGAAGCACGGCGGAAGAATGTGGGTGGTGAACTTCTAGCCTTCGTTTGGTAGCACTTTTACGCGTATGTCTCGAATTGGGAATAAACCAATTGGTATGCCTGCAGGCGTGAGTCTCCAGGTGAATGATGGCGGTTCGGTCAGTGTAACCGGTCCGAAGGGAAATCTTTCATGGCACTTGCCGGAGAAGGTCTCCGTCAAAACAGAGGGTGCGACCCTAGTGGTCACTCGCTCCTCTGAAGAGCGTGATGTACGTGCCAAGCACGGCCTAAGCCGCGCGCTTCTGGCCAACATGGTCACGGGGGTATCGGATGGGTTTACCAAGTCTCTTGAGATCCACGGAGTCGGTTTTAAGGCCGCTGTGAAGGGTGACTTTCTTGATCTTTCGCTAGGGTTTTCTCACCCTGTCCTCTTTCCGATCCCTCAGGGCGTAAAGGTGACTGTCACGGAGAACACCAAGGTCAAGGTGGAAGGCATTGACCGTCAGTTGGTCGGCCAGGTTGCCGCCAATATTCGTGGTTACTATCCTCCGGAGCCCTACAAGGGCAAAGGTGTTCGCTACACAGGCGAGAAGATCGAGCGTAAGGAAGGCAAGACCGTTCAATAGTTATGGCTGCAAAAAAAGTTTCTCCACTCAAGTTACGCCATGTGCGCCTTCGCAAGCGTATTTCCGGCACTCCGGAGCGTCCCCGTCTTTCCGTGCATTTCTCGGGAAGCAACATCTATGCACAGGTTATCGACGACACCAAGGGTGTGACGATCGCCGGCGTGTGCACCACCGAAAAGGGTTTTGCTGCAGGCGGTCGCGTTGCGGCCAATGTAGAGACGGCAATCCGGGTAGGCAAGGAAGTGGCGGCCCGTGCTGTCGCTAAGAACGTAGAGAAGGTCGTGTTTGATCGCGGCGGCTTCCTGTACCATGGCAAAGTTAAGGCGCTGGCCGATGCGGCTCGCGAGGCTGGTTTGAACTTCTAGTTATATGGCAACACCTCAAGGTAATCGCGGCCGCCGGAACCAACCGGACCGTCAAAAGGAGCAGTCCGATTTGGTTGAAAAAGTGGTTTTCATCAATCGTTGCGCCAAGGTTGTAAAGGGCGGGCGTCGCTTTTCGTTCAGCGCTCTCATCGTGACCGGCGACAAGGCTGGGCGGGTTGGCTGCGGCTTCGGGAAGGCAAACGAAGTTTCAGAGGCCATCCGCAAGGCTGGGGAGTCTGCAAAGAAGGCAATGGTGCACATGGCGATCTGCAAGGGCACGATTCCCCACGACGTATACGGTGAGTTCGGCGGCGGGCGTGTGCTTTTGAAGCCAGCAAGCCCCGGGACCGGTGTAATAGCCGGCGGTGGTGTGCGTGCTGTCTTGGAGGCAGTAGGCGTTCGCGACGTTCTCGCGAAATCCATGGGCTCCAGCAACCACGCGAATGTTGTGAAGGCAACACTCACCGCATTGGAGCAGCTACGTAGCCGTGAGGACCGCCTTGCGGATCGGGGGATGACCCGGTTGCCGGCCGCTGCAATACACGCTTAAATAGGAATTGATTATGAATTTGAGTACTCTCAAACCTCGTCCAGGGGCAAAGCACCGGACGAAGCGCCTTGGTTGCGGCGAAAGCAGCGGGCACGGCAAGACATCCGGTAAGGGGCACAAAGGACAAAAGGCGCGCTCCGGCGGTTCCATTCGTCTGGGCTTCGAAGGCGGTCAGATGCCGCTTCTTCGTAAGATGCCTAAGCGTGGGTTCAGCAACACCCGTTTTCGTACCGGTTTTCTTCCCGTAAACATTGGCCGTGTGGCCGATCATTTCGAAGCCGGTGCCACGGTGGATCGCTCTCATTTGGTGTCTGCCGGTCTGATTCCAGATCGCAAGGGCATCGTGAAGGTTCTAAGCACCGGCGAGATTACGAAGGCGCTTCATTTCAAGGGGATTGCAGCGAGTGCAGCGGCCAAGTCAAAGGTTGAGGCCGCCGGTGGTTCAATTGAAGCCGTCGCTTAGGCTTCCTGGTGACTCTTACTAACTGAGTCTGTCTGAGAAGGGGGGTGGCTCACTGTCACCCCCCCTTTTCGCCTACCCACCATGATCTCTGCTTTCACAAACATCTTCAAGATTCCCGAACTCCGTGCGCGGATTCTGTTCTCCTTTGCCATGCTTGTGGTGGTGCGGATCGGGGCGTTTGTCACCTGTCCCGGGGTAAACGCATCTGTGCTCCAGCACTGGTTTGACAACCAGTTGAACTCACAAGCCGGCGGGAGTGTTGCTGCTCTTTTTAATATTTTCAGTGGTGGGTCGCTTGAGAACTGTGCGGTCTTCTCTCTCGGTGTGATGCCCTATATCAGCGCATCAATCATGATGCAGTTGCTCACCGCCGTTGTTCCGACTCTAGGAAAACTTGCGAGGGAGGAGGGTGGGCGGCAGAGGATTTCCCAGCTGACTCGCTACGCGACCATCGGACTCTGTCTCTTTCAGGGTTATTTGTTGGCTCTTTCTTTTGAAAATCCGGGCCAAAGTCCGATCCTCCACGGGATTGATCAGACTATCGCGCAGCTGGGACTGCCGCTCGTAAGCCATCCGGGTTTTGCATTCCGTGTGATCGTGGTGCTTACGTTGACCGCCGGAACGATGTTCCTGATGTGGCTAGGGGATCAGATCACCGAACGTGGGATTGGCAACGGGATGTCACTGATCATCAGTGTAGGTATTCTCTCCCGCTTTCCCGCAGGCTTGATCCAAGCTTGGAAGACTTTCGTACCTTCAGACCGCGCTGCAAGCCAGGTCAGTCCGCTTGTGCTGGTTGTGTTGATCGTTTTCTTGTTCGCCGTGATAGCCGCGGTAATCTGCCTGACGCAGGGGCAGCGCCGGATTAGTGTCCAGTATGCAAAAAGGGTTGTTGGTCGCAAGGTGTATGGCGGCCAGACGCAGTACATGCCGCTCAAGGTGAATTACGCGGGGGTGATGCCGATTATTTTTGCGCAGGCCCTTCTTATCTTCCCCTCGACGATTGCAATGATGGCTTTCCGTGACTCCCCCGGGGTCCAAAGGTTTGCCAACATTCTTTCGCAGGGTTTTTGGCACTATGTTTTGTATGCGGCGTTAATTTTCTTTTTCAGTTATTTCTGGGTTGCAACCCAGTTTCAGCCTCAGCAGATAGCTGACGATCTGAAGAAGTACGGCGGGTATGTCCCTGGTGTACGTCCCGGGCAGGATACCGCGAAGTTTTTGGACACCGTGATGACACGGCTGACTTTTGCGGGGGCTGTTTTCCTGCTGGTGGTCGCGATCCTGCCGCAGATGTTGTCGAAGCAGTTGCACGTTCCCGACGTGACGGCTCAGTTCTTCGGCGGCACCAGCCTTCTGATTGTGGTTGGAGTTGTTCTCGACACGATGCGACAGATCGAGACCCACCTTATTCAGAAGAACTACGATGGGTTTCTGCGCCGGGGTCGGATCCAGGGGCGTTCCGAGAGAACTCCCGAAGGTCGCGGCGAGGTTGCCAAGGACAAGACACAGGTCGGAATCTACGTTTTTCTCGCGGTTCTACTTCTTGTTGGAGTCGTGTTGTTTATCGCCCGCCGCTAGGTGGCATTTTTCGAGCATTCAGTGATTCCGATCAAGAACGAGTCTGAGATTGAGATGATGCGCGCCGCAGGGCGAGCTGCTCGTGCAGTGTTGGAGCGTCTGGCAGCCATGGTTCGCCCAGGTATCACGACCCAGGAAATCGACGCGGCCGCCGCGGATTTCATGGTTGAAGAGAAGTGTAAGAGCGCTTTTTTGGGCTACCGCGGGTTTCCGGGGCAGGTCTGCATTTCAGTGAACGAGGAAGTTGTTCATGGGATCGGCGGTGTTCGGAG
>Ga0138275_1041143_pt1 | contig 10298 bp, 3 predicted proteins | sample M_130207_X_mt_FD_106907 | JGI IMG/M metagenome (GOLD analysis project Ga0138275, IMG submission 106907) | Freshwater microbial communities from Lake Montjoie, Canada - M_130207_X_mt (Metagenome Metatranscriptome) | ecosystem: Environmental > Aquatic > Freshwater > Lake | place: Canada: Quebec... | reverse complement strand
GGAGGTGATTATCTTTATTACTTTTCAGTTTTTTATTTGATAACATATTGAGTAAAAGGAGTTTGTGCTAAGCTTGCATCAAGATTTGTCTCTCCTTTCGGTTATTAAACCATTTCAATATTTTGTGTTTGCTTTTGTTGTTAATTAACACCGACAAATTTAGCTGAAGTTACATCACAAGTAACAAAAATTAGTTTTCTATCTCTAAAGTTTATGGCAAAATCAGCGATAGTTATTATTATTTTGAAGCTAATAAATACATATAAATAAACCATCACAAATTATTAGCCAGAACCAACAGAAGATGTCATTTAACCTTGTAACAAAGTATTGCTTTTATCTATTATGAATATGCTGGCCCACAAAGGAATTATTAATACATCAACTGCTACTTACAACATCAAACTGATATATTTGTTTTGTGAAGTTTCGTTTTTTCTCAGTTCATTCAACATCAAAATATCATTTATAAAGTAGGAAATTATTATAAAACTGAAAAAAGCCTCAATGGCAACATAATTTCCAAATATAAAGCTTAATACGGCCATCATTTTTGTAAACAAAAAGAATAACATTTAGCTCTTGCTCAAAAAGGACTATCCATTTTCATAGTATCTAGAAAACAATATACGATTCTAATTATTCTATTAGCACATAAAAGTTTTGTATATAATCAATCCAATCATTCCAACGATATGGAAAAAGAATAGAAGTGCCAGAATAAATCCACCAACATTCAATCCATTTGAAAAATCTGAGTTCTAGAATTGCAGCATGACATATAAAAATTCTTCTTAAAAGTTTAACAAAAACACTAGGTATATTCCGTTCCATAAAAAGTTTGCTTTCAGTGCATCAATGATCCAATGAATACCGGAAGGTGCATACTTAATAACAATCATGATAATAATTGTTGTTAGATAGATAATTAAAATTGGACAGAAATTCACGATGAAATTGGCCGACTTAAGTTGTCCTAAAAATCCGATAGTGGGAGGATTTTATTTTTCGACATCTAAAAATTGACTTGAACCGTCATTTGTTTTTAGATATAAACTCCATCCAAGGAAATTTCTAAACATAGGGGCATAATTATCGAGTCTTAGAGATTCTAATAAGTCTTTATGTTTATCAAAGTTAGGAGCATCAGAAAAATAGTATAAGCTAAATAACTAGGAGTAATCCAATAATTTCCAAGTCACTGGGAAAGGAACTCCTGTTATAATCATACCTGTTGTAAATACTATATTAGTAATTCCATTCAAAATTTTCATTGTAAGTGCACCTGCCTAAGACCTCTCCTTGCATTAATCTTAAACTAAACTTTCATCTCTCTTGCATCCGCACTAGCCAAACGTGTAATCTAAAATCAGGCCATCTTTGCATTCAAAACACATTGAATAATTTGCTTTTTAATCTTTTAAGCATAGTCCACATGTATAGTGACAATTTGTTTTCGATAATTTATAACTCTAAGAGTCAACCTTGTCAACTGTGTTTCCCCCTGTATTTGTATTTCCCCCTGTGTTTGTTCCACCTGTTGTTGTTCCACCTGTGGTTCCACCTGTGGTTCCACCTGTGGTTCCACCTGTAGTTCCACCTGCTGTTGTTCCACCTGTGGTTCCACCTGTATTAGTGTTTCCATCAATAACTATTTTTGGGATACATTTCATTGTTTTTTTATCAGGGAAATAACCCAAAGGACAATCCTCGTAGCAAACATCATCAAGGACATAACAATCAGGTAAGAAAATTGAAAAACTTGATAAATGGCTGCATTAACAAGAGATAAGAACTGTATTTGATATCACAGCTGGCTTGGAAGATTGTGAGCATCCATCCTTTACAAATTTATTGGTAACAGCTTGGTGATATACGCATTTAATTGTTGAAGCGTTGAATAAAGTTTTATTAATATGATCGGGAATTGTGAAATTAATGTTAAATTGAATCAAGTTTTATATCTATGGGTAATCAACTGGAATAGACGATTTGTTACTGGCTAATTAAATTTCTACAACATCTGATAATATAGATGAATTTTGAGCATTCCCAAAGTTTGAAGCTGGCTAGATAAATTATATTAGCTGACATTGTTTATTTGTTCCTAAAGCCGCCGGATCCACATTAGTGTCAACTTTTAATTATTTTCTCGAAGTTGAAATAGTTTACTTCTTAGTGGGATTTTATGTAATATCAACAAATTTCACCTGTCCTGAAATAGCACTAGTGTCTATAGTTTAAGAATCCCCTATCTATAAAGAATTTGAAGCAGATCTAATAGCTTTCAGTGTTTAATTGACAACACTTTTAGATAAGTCTGATGATGATGTTTGCTAAAGCAATCTTTTGTTAGGAACGGTAACATTGATAGTCTCGGTAGCAGGAATGTTAGTATCAGTTTATTTGATCAAAGTCTATCCATCTTATACTTATGTACTAGCTTAAACGAAAGAGTTCAAAGAATTAAAATTATCAACAGTTGCTGCTACTGTGTTAAGAAGTCCGGATAAAGTATTAATAGAACTCTAATCGAGAGAAGATGAACTTGACAGACTTGAGACTGAAGATAAGATGCTATCAGAATTTTTAGAAGTTACTACAATATTAGACAAACTTGTAGTCAGTTTTGAAGTCAAATCGCTTAAAGATTATGAAACTTAACAAGTCCTTCCCGAAAATCCTGTCTTACAATTACAAGCAGTTTTACCATCTGTGCCGATGTTAACACATTCACCATTACCACTGCATGGCTTAGTCATATTCTTAAAACAAGGCCCAATCGTTATTTATAGGTCAGCGGGAACTTATTCACCTGATAAAATATTATTGGCAAGCTATTAAGTCAACATGGATGTTGCTTAAGTTACTTAATCTGTATTCAAGGTTACTTGTTTATTCAGGCTAGTAAATATTTAAGATGTTTCAAAATTATAGTTTTCTGTTTTATTGGCTAATATCTATCTCTATTCTTGATAAATGGTGTTTTAATAATAAATTCTGAACGTTATGTTAACAGTTTTATCCTTCACAGAATCACCAGGTATAAAGAACTAGACTTCATCATTCAAGTTTAACAAAGTGAACGTCATATCATTTTGGCCTATTTATTTAATCGTGACTGTAAATTTCCAAAGTGAAGAATTCTAGGAGATTACGCTGACCTGCCCAAATTCAATTCTTGCTTTAAACTAAGTCGTTCCAGAAAGACCTTATGTAGGAGTAACATAGAATTAATTTCCTTATATTCCAAGTTAACTAAAACTTCGAATACTGTCTAGATCTCTACAAGGAATGTTTAAAATTTGAGACGAAGCCTAATCCAAATATGTGGCAGCTATTTTTATTGTATAAACAATACCCGATACTAAATTTTCTGTTGGAACAGCTAATTTTTGGGTTGAAAGGTTCAAATTTCTTGTAAAAGTCGATCTTATTTCTCTAGATTTTATAGTTGTCATTTATAATCCCTTATTCGAGGGATCTTGGCTATCAAACTGAACATCTTCGACCGAAATAGCCCAAATAATACTTTAGCTTAAATCTTAAACAGCCTTTATTTAATCTAGCTCAAAGCTGCTAAATCCCTGGATTATTAATTATTTTGAAGAAGGCTGTTCACCCATCACAGTCAGAGAAGGTAAATACACTTTTTGAATAGCAAGCTTTCCTGATACAGGCACCTCGCAAGAACCAGTTTCTGAGATTTTTGTATATCCAACAGGGCAAGTGATGCCAAAAATACATCTATTTTTATCCTTAATATAAAGATACCCAGGGAAGCATGAAGAGCAGAAGAATACGCAAGGCACACAGTTCAATCTAATAGGTTATCCTCTGATTAAAAATGGAAATTGAGTTGTATCCCAGGGCAAACTAGAAGCATCTTTCAAAAATACGGGATAGTTATATTTATCGATTGCTATAACATTTTAAGGTATTTGTCCTTCAGTAATTAAAGTCAGGTTCGGGGCTTCTTAAAATAAATCACTGGCAGCTTTAATTTCTCCTGCAGACCAAATATTGCTATTTTCTGTATAGGCAGAAACAACAGAAATAAAAGAACCTGTAGGGCAATTCTTCGTCGTACATTTTAATTTCTTTATTCCTAAATTTGTCTCGTAATAAGCTAAAAATCCTATTCCGCATTATGTACAAGTTTCAGAATCCATGCATTGGCTACACCCTTAAGGACAGCTCTGGCATGAATATGAGGTCGAATTTAAATAGTAGCCAGTCTTGCAACTGATGCAGTCCTAAATTTATCCAGGGGGCTTACAAACTGTACACAAGTTATCATTAGTCGAGCTCATGCACGGGATGCAACTAATAGAAACCTAGTCCCTAAATTATCCAGCAGGGCAGTTTTGATTTGTGATCCACTCAGAAAGAGTAAGGCAGGATTTGTTATAGAAAAATTATTAATTATCGATACATTGGCAGATATCTTAAGCTTTAACATAATAAGCCGTAATACCACAATCCATAGTCTTTATTTAGACTTTTACACAGGTATTATTGGTTTAGAGGACTAAGCCTTGCTAGCATTATAAACAATTATTTGGTAATCCTCCATTACAGCTGAGGCAACTGGAGTCGCAAGGAGAGCAAACAGCACCAACGCTATTATAATATTGATCACCGGAACACTACAATAAACAAGCTCCGTTAACAAGGTTCTACCCTGCTCCACATGATAAGCACAAAGGGCTTTGGGTTTGGTCAGTAGGATCATTGACTTTGCAGGTAAGGCAGCCGAAAATCGAGCATTTGGAGCAATAAAGCAAAGTATTGGATTAATAATTTAAAACTGTGCCGAACTAGCCATTTTGGCAAAGAGAATTTATATTAGAAAGACTATCTTTATTAACAGTTTGGGCACATGAACCATCATCCATTTTTATATAATTAGTGACACAAACTGAACATTACAATGTTTTCTGATTGCTCACATCCGTCAAATTGCAAACACTGCAGTTAGCAGGGCAGCTGATACATGTGGAGGAATCCTGTGTAATATAATATCTTGTTGATAAAACAAGGCATGCTTCTATGATGCCACAATCCAACTTTTTATCTGAATTAATTATCTATCTATAGCCACTACTACAGGCTAAGCACTGTGATTAATTAGACGATGAACCTGTGCAGCTTTGACATTTAACGGAGCAATTAAAGCAAGCACTCCATTATTGAGTTAAAGTAATTAAGAAGGCATATTAATTAGAGTTACAAGTAGGTTTTTAGAACAAATAGGCTGGCAAGCAATTCTTTGTATTGCTATCAAGAACATAACCAGTACTACAATCCCCGCAGGTTATATCTGAATTTTCATTATATTTGTCAGAAGCAACGGGTTATAAGCATCCTTAAGGGGCTTACATACATTTTGGTTTATAACTTTAAAGATTATTTACATCTTTTTAATAAATCAGATACTAATCACTGTTGCAAGTTGGTACAGGTTAACAAACTCCTTAGCTCAAATATAATCCATTTCCAGCACATTAATAGCAAACTTGTTTAGGAGGGGTAAATGTGTATAATAGCTCGCACCAATCACAATTAGAATTGCATGCTTCACATCTTTATGTTCCGTTTGATTATATTAATCTCATTTGATTATTTTTACATTGCAAAATACATAAATTATCTTTTAAAGAGTAATTCCCAGTACTGCATGATGTGCATTATATTTAGTTTGAGTCTGTGCTCTTGCACAATAGACAGCCGTCAGGGCAGCTCGTACATGATTAAGTAACAAAATTATACACAGTTCCTGCAGTACAAGATTAAGCTTATTATTGCTGTATAAAGGTTTTATTTATCACACATGTTTTAGTATTTTGATCTAAATAATAAATGTTATCTATGCATGATGAACAGACTTCAATATTGAAAATAGAATCATAGTAGCATGAAAGACATCCTTTTGTGCATTAAACACATAGAGAACCAGTATCCAATGTTTTCAGCATACTTCCTGTTTTACATACATTTACAATAGAATTCTATTGCGGATTACATTTTTTGTTAATTGCATCAAGAGTAAACCCTGATGAGCAATTAAAAGGAATAATTAATGCTAAAGAAAAATCATAGTAGCACGTTAAAATCCCAGTAGAACAATTATGAACATCAAGCACTCCAAACTATAAGTCTACTCCCCAAAATTAGCCAGATTTAACAGATGATGATTCACAATATTTGAATTTATTTAGAATAAAGCCTGTTGTACAAGTTGAACATTAAAAAGTTTTGTTATCAGCTGTATACGTACAAGCGGTACATTATGGCGGGCATTTATTGCAATATCCTTTAGTTATATTATTTTCAACATAAGTTATAGCTACAGTTCCTGCAGTGCATGAACTAACATTGAAGGTACAGGTCTGAGAAACTACATTTATTATATATCCTTATTCAGTAAAACATTCAAGGCAAACATAGGAATTAATAGATTTACTACAAACTTTGCAAAATTATGGGCACTATTGGCAGCCTCTAGAAACATCAAAAATATAACCAACATTGCAAGTAGTATTAACACATATTCCTAAATTAAGATACCATACTCTTTGATTTAAGCACTCCGTACATTTAGAATTCTTCATATCTTCGCTTAAAATACAATTTTTGCATCCTAATTAGCAAGCTTGGCAATTAAACTCTAAATCCTAATAAAAACCAGATAAACAACTGGAAACTTACAGAAGTATACATTATTCTGTTGATATTATGGAATTTGTAGTTATTTCATTATTGTTCATTAATTATAATCTTTGGATGTTAGCTAAACTGTCATACCCAGCATCACATTTAATGCATTGGGTTAAACCAGATTATGGATCAAATTGGCATGTTTTGCAGTTTGTGGCGCAAGTTAAACATATATTGGAGGTGCTATTCAACACTAAATAATCTCCACAGTCTGATTAAGTGTTTTGCAATTTTTAAATGCATTTTCTTTAAATACTGAGCCAAAAATTGGTTTGACAATAATCACACAAAATTTATTTCACGTCATTAGAATAATGGCACTTCAAACAGTTTTATTAAACTGTACTACAACTCAAACATTCTTTATTTAAAGGATTAAAGAATGATGAAGTATTGCATGAGGTCACTTGAAAACAGGAATTATTAGATAATGAAAAACCTTTTGTACACCCATAGCATACTTTATCAGTTCCAGATGCACTCAACCAACAATTTGTGCATTGTGGATTAATACTGCTGCAGTTCATACTGCAGTTTTTAATCCCAGTTATTGAATCAGTAGTCAATGTTAAGAGGTTTAAACATTCTGTGCATTCCATATAGCTAAGAATAGAGTTCCACACACAAGTTTTGCAGCCTTCTCCGCATTTTTAATTTGCAGTTTATATGATTGCACTAATAACACATGTTCCGTTGCTGCTTATTTAATAATTTTATGCACAGGCAAGACATTTGGTAGCAGGAGATGTAGAATCAACGGCATTGTCAAAAACTTAGCATCCTATACAATTTTAAGGGCAGTCGATACAAAGGTCAAGCGTCAAAAAGTAAGTTTTATTTTGGCCACAATTCATTATTTGCTAACAAACTCCATCCTTAAGAATGGTTCCTTATTTGCAAGCTAAGCATTGGACTTGAGTTTATTCAGAGTTTAATATCATTTATAAGCTTGCATTATATTAAAACAGAGGTATATACGATACTTAAGATTTGTAGAAGCATGATGTACAGTTTTGTTGATTTGGAAGTTCAGAGCATTTTAATTAGCAAATTCCGTTTACTAAATAATAAAATTTAGAATTATCGCAAATACTACAAATTGCTAAAGGAAGAGAATTATAACAGCTTAGGCATCCAATAGGGCAATTAGTGGAATTGGTTTAGATTATGCATATGGAATCAGTTCTGTTTTAATAACTATACATTTTTAAGGTATAATCCATCTTGCAAGCAGTGCAAACTAAAGCTTCTTCTGACGTATCTTTATCATTCAAATAGCACATATAGCATCCTTATTTTCCCCCATACTACACTGAATCACAATTTACACATGTATTTCCCTATTAAAACTAACCAGGCTGGCAATAAGTTTGAACAAGACACAGACCGGAAACAACGTCTAAACTAAATTTTTCTTTACAAACTTAACAGACGCCTTTAACACTTTTATCTGTTGCAGACACTTATTAATAAATGCAAACCAAACAATTATTATCACATTTATTGACACTATCAATCTAACACCTGCTCGATGTCGAATTCAAAACATAGCCTATATCACAAATTTTGCATTAAGCCTACCCTCTGTCTGCATTGTAAAAACATTATAAACATCCTTAGTTCTATCTATCACAAGAGTTACATTAGAATAAAGTAGAGTCAAAGTATAGGCCAGATTAACATTAATAACATACAAACTAATCTTATTGATATCCGCATTATTGGCATCCTAAAATTGAAGAACTAGTGCAAAAAGTGCAAACTTATTTATTTTAATCGAAATACATGTTGGCCTGACATTAGGAGCATTATAATTTTGACACAGTGATATTATATTGACATAAACTACAGCTTTAAATTGTATCAGAACATTTTTAGCATATTCCATTTTAATTTATGTAAAAACCTTAAGCACAACTCAAGCAATTTCCATCAGGTTTACATTAAGCACAATTGCTTTACTTGCAAAATTCACAAGTTCCATTCTTTGTGAAGTACTCCCAGCTCCTACATATTGAGCAGCTGGAATCAACAGTGTCCAAATTATATCCTTACAAACATTAAAGGCATTTTCCATGATTGCATAAAAGGCAATTTTTTATTTAATCGGTGCAGTTCTAGCATTAGTTATTTTTTAAAGTATATCCATCATAGCATTACAAACATTGGGGGTCACTGTTACTTTGCAAAGGAGTGCTACATTATCTGCAATTATAAATTTTACTATTGCAAGCTAAGCATTATGAGCTGTTTTAAAGCGATTTATACTCCCAAATATTGCATAATTCGCAGACTCCTGATTTCAAAAATTTTCCAAATTCGCATAAAGTACACTATAATAAACCATCTGAATTTTTTTCACAGGCTTAACAGAAGGGCAGGGTTTTGGAGCAAAGCACGCATTAAGAATTATTATTCACATAATATTAATCGAAACATTTCAAGCAATTGTTTTGGTTACAATCAGAGCACCCTGGGTATTGCGTGAAACAATTAACACATTATTTTGATGAGTTCACATATTAATAAGGCTTGCAATTCGTGCACAAACCTTATTGTAAATTTAAACCTGATACACAAGTTTTGCATAGAACCTTAGATGGCTATCCCGTAACTTGATCATATTCTTATTAGCATTCTAAGCATCCATCGACGAATTTTGAACAAATTTGGCATTAACTATTAATTGAATCTAATAAATATCCATTATCGCAGAAAAGACATTATGAGGTCTAAGTCGTCTAGTTATAAATACACTTCTAGCATGCTGAATCAATGCTCCTACATGCGATGCATAAACCAGTTTGATTAGCCATGAACCCCGGGGAACAGATAAGGCAGGTAAAGTTTTACAAACTACTTTAAGAGCAAACAGTACAATTACTGATTTTAGTGTTGCACAAGGAACAGCTTCCATCCATATTATAAACTTAAAATTTAGTACAATTTTAGCATTTGCCAAAGTTTAATGAAAAACCTGTATCACAACTTGTGCAGAATAGTGTTTATTAGGCAGGTAAAGACGTTAAAGATGAAGTTTGAGTAGTTAAAACATCTCCATTTTAACATGCAGTGCAATTATTAAGTGAATTTCTGCAAGGTAGACAAACATTTTAGCTTGAAAGGTACATTCCATTCTAACATTATTTGCATTAAACCTATGATGAAGATGCATTCAAAAAACAAGAAACGCAGTTTTCTATCTATTTCTAACATGCTGTGCATTGTGTTCCATTTTAATTTTACACATTACCGAAGGTGCAAAAAGTACAAAAAATAGCGCTAGAATTTGTTGGTGCAACTTTGCAAGTTTGGCATTGAGAGATTGAATTACTACATAAGTCACATTTGTTATTAAAAAAGACTTCTAACTATGTACAGCTCGTGCATGTAGTTGTAGATAAGGTTGTAATCAAGCTTCTACCGGGTAAGCATACTGAGCAAGTAACTGTATTATTTCCTGATTATTAACAAATCTGACAATCAGTTATTTTTAAATTACACGATAAACACATTTAATTACTTTAATCATAATACATTCCAGAAATACAGGTCAAGCATACAGGTATTTTTTTATC
>Ga0138275_1092312_pt1 | contig 10415 bp, 5 predicted proteins | sample M_130207_X_mt_FD_106907 | JGI IMG/M metagenome (GOLD analysis project Ga0138275, IMG submission 106907) | Freshwater microbial communities from Lake Montjoie, Canada - M_130207_X_mt (Metagenome Metatranscriptome) | ecosystem: Environmental > Aquatic > Freshwater > Lake | place: Canada: Quebec... | reverse complement strand
GGGGTGGAGACATTTTTAGAACTCAATGCCAAAAACGCGGTGACAAGCACCACTAAAACGCTGGTCATCAGCAACACGAGCACGAGGGCCGCCCCTTGTTGCTGCTGCCTGCCATCACGGCAAAAAGAAGCGGAGACACAAAGACCCTTGAATTGTGGGATAACACCCATGTTCTAAGAGTCTCCGCGTCTCCGCGCGAAAGTCCAGCGAGCCCCTGCCCCCTCGTTAAAAAGGGCAAGGAACCACCTGTCAATTCGGTTAAGCCTCAGCGGCCTCTTCTACGTCTTCCGCAGAAGGTTCATCACGGTCGATATTCGCCGAAACCTGAACATCACGGTGGGTCGGGAACCCCGTCCCAGCTGGGATAAGATGACCCATGATGACGTTTTCCTTGAATCCGCGCAGGCGATCAACTCGGCCCAATGTGGCGGCTTCAGTCAATACACGCGTCGTGTCCTGGAAGGACGCAGCGGAGATGAAAGATTCCGTTTCGAGTGAAGCCTTGGTGATACCGAGGAGAACGGGCGCAGCTTCAGCGGGCTTACCACCCATTTCAACCACGCGCTTGTTCTCGTCCTCAAAGGTCAGGCGGTCGAGTTGGTCGCCCCAGAGCAACTGGGTATCGCCGGGCTCGCTTACCTTCACTTTGCGCAACATCTGACGGATGATGATTTCGATGTGTTTGTCGGCGATTTCCACGCCCTGAAGGCGGTAAACCTCCTGCACTTCGTTCACCAAATGCTCCTGCAACGCCTGTGGCCCGAGGACCTCAAGGATATCGTGTGGAGGAATTGGCCCTTCTGTCAGCTGCTGACCCTTTTTCACCAGATCCCCCTGCAGCACGATCAGGTGCTTGTTCAAAGGCACCAAGTGCTCTTCTTCAGCACCCGTTTCAGGGTCAATCACAACCACCTTGCGTTTGCCACGCACGTTGGCGCCAATCTGCACCTGCCCATCGATCTTTGCGATCTCTGCGGCATCCTTTGGACGGCGTGCTTCGAAGAGTTCTGCCACACGCGGGAGACCGCCCGTGATGTCCTTCGTCTTGGCAACTTTACGCGGTGTTTTAGCAAGCAACTGGCCGGCCTGAACCTTCTTGCCTTCGGTCACTACCACAACGGCTCCTGCTGGAATCGAGTAACTGGCGCGGATTTCGTCCGTCTTCTCGTCCATAATGACGATCTGCGGGTGCTGATCCTGCTTATGTTCGATGACAACAGTACCCATGAGGCCCGTTGCTTCATCGACTTCGCGTTTGACCGTTACGCCCTGGACCATGTCCACGAACTTAATCTTCCCGGCATGTTCAGTTAGAATCGGCACGTTGTGCGGATCCCACTGCGCAAAGGACTGGCCCTTGGTCACAGAGCCGCCATCAGCGACGCTGATCACCGTACCAAGCACCATGTTGTAGCGCTCGGTTTCAAGCCCCGTTTCATTGTGCAGGGTGATTGAACCATTGCGGTTAAGCACAATGAAATCACCTTCAATGCTCTTTACAACACGCAGGTCGTTATAGCGCACTTTGCCGTCATTCTTTGCCTTAACAACCGGCTGTTTGAAGGTCTGCGAAGCAACCCCACCAATGTGGAAGGTTCGCATCGTCAGCTGAGTTCCCGGTTCGCCGATGGACTGTGCCGCGATGATCCCGACAGCTTCGCCCATACGGACGCGCTGGCCTGTGGCCAAACTGCGGCCATAACACAGGGCACAAACTCCGCGTTTACTTTCGCACGTCAGCACCGAACGGATCTTCAGCTGTTCCATCCCCAGATTATCAATCGAGGTAGCGGCTTCCTCGCTGATGATTTCGCCACGCTTGACGATGATCTTCTGGTTAACAGGATCCTTTACGGTTTCGCAACTGGTCCGCCCAATGAGACGCGTGCGCAAATCAACGACTTCTTCGTCCCCTTCGTAGATCGGACGCACCATGATGCCGTTTACAGTGCCGCAATCTTCAAGCGAGATGATGACGTCCTGCGAGCAGTCCACCAACTTGCGGGTGAGATACCCGGAATCGGCTGTCTTTAGAGCGGTATCGGCGAGACCCTTACGAGCGCCGTGGGTCGAGATGAAGTATTCCAACACGGACAACCCCTCGCGGAAGTTGGCAGTGATCGGTTGCTCGATGATCGAACCGTCGGGCTTGGCCATCAAACCACGCATCCCTGCGAGCTGTTTGACCTGCTGACGATTGCCTCGGGCACCGGAATCCACCATCAAGAACACAGGATTCAACTCCTTGCGCCCTTCATTGTGCTCCAAAGTACGGAACATGACGTTGGCGATTTCTTCACCCGCGTGAGTCCAGATGTCCACGACCTTGGCGTAACGTTCGCCATCGGTGATGATCCCGCGCTTGTACTGCTGAAGCACTTGGGCGACCTGCTTGTGAGCACTGGCCAACTCAATGTGTTTCTCCTTGGGGATGATCATGTCCTTGATCCCGATGGATACCCCGGCGCGCATTGCCCAGGTGAACCCGAGGCTCTTGAGCCGGTCCAAGGAATCCACCGTGGCTTGGTGGCCCGCACAGTTGTAGGTGCGGAAAATGATGTCTGAGATCTGCTTTTTGCCGGCAGCCTTGTTAAAGAAACCGAGCTGCTCGGGCCATATCTCGTTAAAGATCACCCGGCCCACAGTCGTTTCAATCACACGGGTGGTTGTATCACCAAAAACAGTCTTCTGACCTAGGTTCGGATTCTTATACCGAATCCGGTCGTGAACCTTAACCGCTCCATCGGAGAGTGCGAACTCCACCTCCGCCGAATCGGCGAAGAGAGGCATGCGCATTCCATCCGTGTCCGCATGTTTGCGAGGATTCTGCGTCAGATAGTAACATCCGAGCACAATATCCTGCGAAGGCGTGGTCACAGGCTTCCCGCTCGAGGGAGAGAAGATGTTGTTGGAGGCAAGCATCAGCATGCGGGCTTCCATCTGCGCTTCTACCGATAGCGGTACATGCACAGCCATCTGATCGCCGTCGAAGTCCGCGTTGTAGGCGGTACAAACGAGAGGATGAATACGGATTGCTTCCCCTTCGATAAGGATAGGCTCGAAAGCTTGGATCGAAAGACGATGCAAGGTCGGCGCACGGTTCAGAAGAACCGGATGCCCCTTGGTCACCTGCTCGAGAATGTCCCAAACTTCAGGTGTCTGGCGGTCGATCATCTTTTTGGCGCTGCGCACAGTGTGTACGTAGCCGCGCTCCTTGAGCACGCGAATGATGAAAGGCTCGAACAACACGAGCGCCATCTTCTTGGGCAGACCGCACTGATGTAGCTTGAGTTCCGGCCCGATGACGATGACTGAACGGCCGGAGTAATCGACGCGCTTTCCGAGCAAATTCTGGCGGAAACGCCCGCCCTTGCCCTTGAGCATGTCGGAAAGAGACTTGAGCGGACGGTTGCCGGCTCCGGTCACAGCACGGCCATGGCGGCCGTTATCGAACAAGGCGTCAACGGCTTCCTGCAGCATGCGCTTTTCATTCCGGATGATAACGTCCGGAGTTTTCAGCTGCAGCAGGTTGCGCAAACGGTTGTTGCGATTGATGACGCGGCGGTACAGATCGTTCAGATCAGACGTTGCAAAACGCCCGCCTTCGAGAGGCACGAGAGGACGCAGATCCGGCGGAATGACGGGGAGCACTTCCAAAATCATCCACTCGGGACGGGTCTTGCTATTCGCAAAGCCTTGAACGAGTTTCAGTCTCTTGGAGAGCTTCTTCTTCACCTGCTTGGAGCGGGTGTTGCCCATTTGCTCTTCGAGCTCCTTCTGCGCACCCACGAGGTCAATGAGGGAAAGAAGTTTGCGAATCGCCTCGGCTCCCATACCAGCGTCAAAAGTGCCTTCTCCAAACGAATCGAGCGCCTCGCGGTACTCTGTTTCGCTCAGAAGCTGCCCCTTTTGAAGACCGGTGTGGCCCGGATCAATCACGAGGTAATCTTCGTAATAGATGATACGTTCGAGCTGTCTGCCGGACATATCGAGCATCAGGCCGATACGCGAGGGCATACACTTGTAAAACCAGATATGAGTGACAGGGACGGCGAGCTCAATGTGGCCCATGCGCTCGCGACGGACGCGGGCCAGTGTCACTTCGACTCCGCAACGGTCGCAGATCACGCCCTTGTGTTTGATGCGCTTGTACTTGCCGCACGAACACTCCCAGTCACGGGTAGGGCCGAAAATCTTTTCACAGAAAAGGCCGCCCTTTTCCGGTTTGAAGGTCCGGTAATTGATCGTTTCCGGGTTCTTAACTTCACCAAGGCTCCACTGCCGGATGGTGTCAGGAGCCGCAACGGTGATGCCGACCTGGTCAAAGCCAGGAAGATGCTGATCACCAACTAATTCGCGAAAGGAAGGAGTTTCACTCATACAGAACAGAGACGGTGCGCCAGAAAATGAGGCCATCCGGCGTGGCGGGACGCCGGATGGCCAAAGAGGGTGGATTTAGAACGTGACGTGAGGAATCAAGGGACCGGAGTTCTCGGTGCGTGGCCCGACTTTGACGTCGAGACCCAGCGACTGCATTTCCTTGATCAACACGTTGAAGGATTCGGGCGTGCCAGCTTCCAGGGCGTTATCGCCCTTAACGATGGCTTCGTAGATCCGGGTGCGGCCCTGCACGTCGTCAGACTTGACGGTGAGCAGTTCCTGAAGGGTGTAGGCCGCCCCATAAGCTTCGAGCGCCCAGACTTCCATTTCCCCGAAGCGCTGGCCGCCATACTGCGCCTTCCCGCCCAGCGGCTGCTGGGTGACAAGAGAGTAAGGACCGACTGCACGGGCGTGGATTTTGTCCGCAACCAAGTGGCCTAGCTTGAGCATGTAAATATACCCAACCACCACCTGCTGATCGAACGCATCACCTGTGCGACCGTCATAAACTGTGGCTTTCCCAGTTTCAGTCACCCAGGTGAAGCCCTCTTTTTTGCGGGCTTCCTTGAGGAATTCGAAGATCTGTTCTTCTTTAATCCCGTCGAAAACCGGCGTTGCAACCTTGAACCCGAGCGCCTTGGCGGCGACACCGAGATGGGTTTCCAAAACCTGTCCAACGTTCATTCGAGAAGGCACCCCGAGCGGATTGAGCACGATATCCACGGGCTTTCCATCGGATAGGAACGGCATGTCTTCCTCGGGAACGATGCGAGCGACGACGCCCTTGTTTCCGTGACGACCAGCCATCTTATCCCCAACCGAAAGCTTACGCTTGGAGGCGATGTAAACCTTAACCTGCTTGATGATGCCGGGATCAATGTCGTCTCCACTCTCAAGTTTATCCATGGAGGACTCGTGCTCGTTTTCCAGTTCCTGGAACTTCGGCTCGAATTCTCCAATGATATCGCGGATCTTGTTGCGGATCGGCGACGGATCGATGTCCACGTGATCGTAAACCTGGGCGAGTTTGCGCAGGAGCGTCTTGGTGATCTTGCGATTGGCCGGGATAATGATCTCACCCGTTTGCGCGTTCACCACGTCGAGCGGAATTTTTTCACCTAACAGGATGTTCGCCAGCGCTTCAGTCAGTTCCTCGTGGAGTTCATCCAGTTTCTTCTGGTGATGCTCCTCGGCTTCCTTCTGCTGGCGCTTAGATTCACTCGGGCTGAGTTTGATCTTGGCGACTTCCTTGCGGCTCGAAACCTTCACATCCATGACAATCCCGTAAGTGCCGGAGGGCACAGTCAGGGACGTGTCTTTGACGTCAGCGGCCTTTTCACCAAAGATCGCGCGCAGTAGGCGCTCTTCTGGAGCAAGTTCGGTTTCACTCTTTGGAGTAATTTTACCCACCAGAATGTCACCGGGGCGGATTTCCGCACCCACACGGACGACGCCATCAGGACCGAGATTCCGCAAGGCTTCTTCCGAAACGTTGGGGATGTCTCTTGTGATTTCTTCAGGCCCTAGCTTGGTGTCACGCGCGCCGCACTCGAATTCATCGATGTGAATGGAGGTATAGATGTCCTCCTTCACGACACGTTCCGAAATCGTGATAGCATCTTCGAAGTTGTACCCGTTCCAAGGCATGAACGCGACAAGCACGTTCCGACCCAGAGCGAGTTCGCCGTTGTCACAATTCGGACCATCAGCGATGACCATTCCTTCGGTGATCTTGTCACCCTTACGAACAATCGGACGCTGATTGACGCACGTTCCAGCGTTAGAACGCATGAACTTACGCAGATCGTAGATGAAGATATTTTCTTCCGGATCGTGGCGGAATTTTTTCTTCGTCTCAGGAATCTCGCCATCCGGAGTGATGATAATCTGATCGGCGGTCACACTGGCGACGATGCCCTTGCCTTCAGCCACAATCACTGCACGAGAATCGCGGGCAACTTTGCCTTCCATCCCTGTACCCACGAGCGGGGCGTCGGAAATGAGAAGCGGTACACCTTGGCGTTGCATGTTCGAACCCATCAAAGCGCGGTTCGCATCATCGTGTTCCAAGAACGGAATCAGCGAAGCCGCAACGGAAACGAGCTGCTTGGGCGAGATGTCCATGTAATGAACCTTGTCAGGTTCCACTTCGAGGAAGTCTCCGCCGGAGCGGACCGCAACCTTGTCGGTGAGGAACTTGCCATCGGCATCCACGGGCACGCTAGCCTGAGCTACGAGGAAGTTCTCTTCCTGGTCTCCGGTGAGGTATTCAATTTTGCTGGTCACCCTACCATTGGTCACCTTGCGATAGGGCGTCTCAATGAAGCCGAAATCATTGATCTGTGCGTAGCTAGAGAGCGACGAAATCAGACCGATGTTGGGACCTTCAGGAGTTTCAATCGGACAGATACGACCGTAATGCGAAGGATGAACGTCACGAACTTCAAAGCCTGCGCGGTCGCGACTCAAGCCCCCTGGCCCAAGTGCGGACAAACGACGCTTATGAGTCAATTCAGCCAGAGGATTAGTCTGATCCATGAACTGGCTCAACTGGGAACGACCGAAGAAATCTCTAATCACGGCGGACAACGCCTTGGGATTAATAAGCTTCTGTGGGGTCATTCCTTCGATGTTCATATCGAACAGAGCCATGCGTTCCTTCACCAAACGCTCCGTACGGGCTAGCCCCACGCGGCACTGGTTGGCCAAAAGTTCACCCACGGTACGTACGCGACGGGATCCCAAATGATCGATGTCGTCCAGACGGCCCTCGCCTGTGCGGAGTTGGATGAGATACTTCATCGCCCCCACGAAATCGTCCTTGGTGAGCACGCGCTCATCTGGGCTGACTTTAAGGCCAAGCTTGGAGTTGATCTTGTGACGACCAACGCGACCGAGATCGTACTTTTTCGGGTCGAAAAAGAGGCGCTTGAGTAAACCACGAGCGTTCGGAACTGAGGGTGGATCGCCAGGACGTAGTCTGCGGTAGATTTCCTTGAGCGCTTCCTCTTCTGTATCAACAGGATCCTTTTTGAGGGCCTTGATGATGGTATCGTCACCCTTAAGGTCGACTACGGACACAGACTTTGTGCCAAGGGCCAGAATCTGACTGATGGTCGCCTTGGTGAGCGGCTCGAAAGCACGCGCCACGGTAATTTCACCGTCCAAAACGGAGTTGACCAAAACCTTGCTTGAAAACGCTTCCTCTTCGAGAGAATCGCTTAGCTTGAGGGTTTCGATGTCGTAAAAGAGTGCAATGATCTCTTCGTCCGTGCCGAAGCCGAGAGCACGCAGAAGCGTTGTCGCAAGAAATTTGCGACGGCGTTTGCGGCGGTCCAGATAGACGTAGAGCAAATCGTTGGTGTCGTACTGGACTTCCATCCAGGAACCGCGATCGGGAATGATCCGGAAGGAATAAAGCACCTTGCCGTTGAGATGAACGGAAGATTCGAAGGCGATCCCTGGTGAACGGTGCAACTGGGAAACGACGACGCGTTCTGCGCCGTTTATCACAAATGTCCCCTGGGGAGTCATTAGTGGGATTTCACCCATGTAGACTTTTTCTTCCCGCGTAGCGCGTTCTTCCTTGAGGGAAAAGGTCACGTAGAGAGGCGCGGAGAAAGTCTGCGACTCGCGCATGCACTCACGCACGGACATTTTTGGGTCCCCGATTTCGAAAGAATCGAACTGCAGCACGACTTTTTCGTCGTAGCTGGAGATGGGGAAGACTTCTGAAAAGACGGCGTGCAGTCCGGTGCTTTTGCGCCGGCTCAGGGGGACGTCCTTTTGAAGAAACTCCACATAGGAGTTTAATTGGATTTCGATAAGGTTTGGCGGCTCGGCGCCTTCCTTGATTTTGCCGAAATTAATGCGCTCAGACATGAGTGGGTTCGGTGGATACGGAGGCTGCGGGCAAAAAACCGCAGAGGCGCGTGCACAATGAGGAGATCACCCAAAGCGGGAGACTCAGTGCGCGCGACTCTGCGGTTGAGGATTGGTAAGACAGAGACGGAAGTGGGTGACCTTCGGAGAGAGGGCAGCGCCCGGCAAGCAAAAAGTGAGCCTGCCGGACGCTGAACAAGCGGAATCGGGAAATATTCCCGAGAACGCCGTTGAAACTACTTGATTTCGACCTTGGCGCCGGCTGATTCGATCTTCTTCTTGATCTCTTCAGCTTCTTCCTTGGTGACACCTTCCTTAAGGGCCTTCGGTGCGCTTTCAACCAAAGCTTTGGCTTCTGCCAAGCCGAGGCCTGCGACAGCGGCGCGGACTTCCTTAATGACGGCGATCTTGTTTGTGCCGGCTTCCTTGAGAATCACATCAAAGGCGGTCTTTTCTTCCACAGGAGCTGCTGCGGCTGCGGCGGGACCTGCTGCGACTGCGACAGGAGCGGCGGCGCTAACGCCCCACTTTTCTTCCAACTGCTTCACCAAGTCTGCGACCTGGAGGACGGTCAGACTGCTCAACTGATCTACGAGTGCGTGTGTATCGGACATATTATGCTTTTGGTATCGTCGCCATCCGGAGCTCCGGACTAATTAAGGCGAAGGGCCCTTCCCCCGACGAGGAACCGGTTTGTTTTTTTGTTTTAAACGGGACCCTGCGGCCCCGGTTCTTCCGCCAGCGCAGGCTGGCGAAAATTTCAGACCAGCGGGGGCACTAACAAGTGCCCCCGCTTGGAAAATGACAACCTTCCGGACTATGCCGCAGGTTCAACTGCCTCTGGTTCGGCCGCCACTTCGGGCTGATCGGCGTTGGCCTGATCGACCTTCGCTTGGAGAACGCGCGCCAGTGAGGCGGCTGGCTCGTTGAGGACGCGCACCATCTGGGTCGCGGGCGCCTGAAGCACACCAAGAAGGGTTGCGAGCAACACATCCCGGGAAGGCAGATCGGCAATGGCGTTGATCTGTTCGCTGGAGACCACCAGACGATCAACGATGCCTGCACGAATTGCTGGCTTCTTGACTTCCGTCGCGTAGGTCTTCACGACCTTCGCTGCGGCGGCGACATCCTGATGACCTGTCACGATCGCCGTCTGGCCACGCAAGTCATTCAACTCGGGCAACCCGGCGTCAGACAAAGCCCGGCGCAGGAAGGTGTTTTTGACGACATGGAACTGCGCGCCGACCGCGTGCAAGCGGTTGCGGAGTTCAGCAAACTGGGGCACCTTGAGGCCCGTGTAATCTGCGATAAAGAGGTACGGCGAGCTGTTTAGGCGCCCGGCGATGTCTTCGACAATATTGGCTTTAGCGGGATGCATTTGAAGGGTCTCCGTTAGAATTTCAGGTAGGGCGTCGCGTCCACCCGGAGGCCGGGAGACATCGTTGCCGCGAGAGTCAGGTTTTCCACGAAACGGCCCTTTGCAGAAGCGGGACGCGATTTGACCACCGCGTCAATGACCGCAACACCGTTGTCCAGCAAGGAGGCTTCAGAGAATGAGAGCTTGCCGACTGGCACGGAAATATTGCCGTTCTTGTCGAGCTTGAACTCAACGCGACCGGCCTTGACCTCACGCACTGCCTTGGCGGTGTCGTCGGTCACTGTGCCTGTCTTGGGATTCGGCATCAAGCCGCGTGGCCCGAGGACCTTCCCAAGCTTACGCACTTCAGTCATGCAGGCCGGAGTGGCGATCGCCACGTCGAAATCCTGAAAGCCGCCCACGCACTTTTCAATCAGGTCCTTGTAGCCGACGTACTCAGCGCCTGCTTCCCGGGCTGCGTCTGCGGAGGAGCCTTCTGCAAACACTAACACGCGAACCGACTTTCCGGAACCGTGAGGCAAGGGGCATGTGCCGCGCACCATCTGGTCGGACTGCCGTGGATCCACTCCCAAACGGAAGGAGAGCGTCACGGTCTGGTCGAACTTGGGAGCCGGGAGCGCCTTGAGTGTATTCAGGGCCTCGGCGAGAGGATATGCTTTGAGCGCGACGACTTTTTCAGCGGCGGCGCGGTAACGTTTTGATCTGTGGATTGCCATAAGGTAATTGCAGTGCGATCGGTGCGGGCTTCATGCCTGCACCTCCTGCGGGACCCGAG
>Ga0138275_1197342_pt1 | contig 10461 bp, 16 predicted proteins | sample M_130207_X_mt_FD_106907 | JGI IMG/M metagenome (GOLD analysis project Ga0138275, IMG submission 106907) | Freshwater microbial communities from Lake Montjoie, Canada - M_130207_X_mt (Metagenome Metatranscriptome) | ecosystem: Environmental > Aquatic > Freshwater > Lake | place: Canada: Quebec... | reverse complement strand
TGAAGTTAGCAAGTTAAGTAACCATTCTTTCCACTATTTTAATAAATGTGATTTGTGAAGATTCACCAGTAACAGATGTAGCAGCAAAAATATCAATTTCAACCCAAGCGTCGGTAGACTCTAAGGTTTCTTTCGATTTAGACAACGGATCATTCAATTTTGTATAGAACGGAGAGAAAGTGGAAATCAACGCGCTTTCTCTAAGCCCTCTTTAGGCTCACAAGGAGCTTCTAGAGGCACCCAAGTAACTCAACTTCTACAAGAGCTAGGCAGCTAAAGACAAGGAGGGGCAGTGGGACCAGATTCCCACACTCTTCGGACCACTGCTGGCTGCGGACACTGACAGCAAGCACTCGCTGCTCGAGTAGCTGGCGGGTGAGGACGACAAACAGACTGTCCAGTAGCTGTTGATCTCGGTGGCACCCGCAGACGAACCCCACCTGCTGGACAACCTCTGGAAGGTAGTCAGCAAGGATTTCAGTGACAGCAGTTTCGACATGGCCAAGGACATCAAAATCATGTCAGATGATTAGCCATTTGACGCTGTCATGCAAATAGGAGGAGCAAAAGAGACATCAGAGGACATGAATCTAACGGCAGCAGGCAAACTGACAATTGAAGGCTCCAGTGGGGAGAAAACCCTGATGGCAAGTTCTCCCTCATAGATCAAGGATTGTAAGCTAACTTATAACGTGCAAGACCAAGATAAAACAATCAGCCAGAAACCAGAGTGCTGTGTGCACTTTGAGACCTCCAACAAAGAGAAAGAGTGGATCTGCTCCAGCTCCACCGACTTCTGCCAATTTGAGATTCAGACCATCATCAAGAAGCTTAAACTAGCCTGTGACAAGGCTCCCTTAAAGAAACTCAAACCGACCTTGGGCTTGAACAACTTCTACATGTACTCAGAGAAACCTGTGGGCAAAGACTAGCCCTTCATGATAGTAGCAAAGAGCAAGGAGAAGAAACATGGCTCATCCCCTCAGGACGCCTACAACGCCTTAATGGCCTAGAAAGATGCATTCCTGAATCTCGCAGACGATGATTTGACTTTCATGCTCTTCACTGAAGGAGAATTCAAGAACGGCAAGACTCTGGCCGCCCCGAGTGAGGGGGAGAACCCCTCGGCCAACACGTTCATCCCGACCTTCATGCAGGTGGAGACAATAGGATTCCACAGCGGCAAACTCACCATGGCCTTCAAGGACTCCGAGAAGAAGTACATCAGGAATCTGGCTAACGTGCGTATCTAGAACCACGTCGACCCCGATCCCCAAGACGACATCTCAGAGGAAGTTAACGGTGCCATCTTCGACGCACTCAACTTCTACAACTAGCAGAAGAACAGGGTGCTCCACTCTGACGTCAACAAACTGCAGACCTTCAAAAGCGTCATGTTCCGAATCCTGGGGTCCAATGGACTCTACAACAAAGGGAAGAAGTGTGACATTGTGGAGTTTGAGAATCCTATGAACACTAAACAAGAACTGATGTTCCTCTGCTAGTGCAACTAGCGTGAACCTCGTGCTGAATGCAAGTTTGTGAACTAGAACAACATGCTGTTCAACAGCCAGTTCAGTGCACAGGTCCGACTGGCCTAGTTCAACGCCAACATGTCCACCGACCTCAGACTACTCAGGAATGCGGATGAGTTCAAGATCAAGTACTGGAACTCCAAAGTACCCGCCCTCAATGACCTACACACTGTAGTCTATGATGACAATAGCGTGACAGACATCGAAACCAAGAAACCTTTGTTCAACTTCAAAGAAATTGATGATGATCCTGACAATGTCGACAACAAGTGTCTCATGTATTACAACAACTAGGAAAACGTAAAGTTCTTAAAAGGATGGCACAAAGAAACTGGCACCAATCGAGAGTGTTGCTAGAGATTTACCACAGAGAAACAACAAGTGCAGCACTAAGTCTGCGTCTAAGGAGTGATGTGCGGAGCGTGGACACGGATGCTTATCAAGAAGACAAAAGTGTAGTGTGTGGACGCTAAATTATCCCCCTCTCCCCACGACATCCCCGTAGCTGTACCTACTTTCATCACAGAACCTGCAGGAATATAGGATAAGAACACATCACACTATGACCTCAACTAGCAGAGCGGTCTGTAGGATACTAAGCACAAGTACTCAGTCACGCTGTCTGTGAAAGCATTTGACCTGACTGACAACTCAGTATTTTCAGGCGCTGAACTCAGTGATGAAGTGAAGTCTACTTCGTTCAGACACTTTTAGCATCCCGAATTCTATAGGTTCAAAACCAAGGAAGATGCCCCTACTTCAAGCAATTTGAAGATGAAACAAATGTTCCTCCAGATTAGTTCCACCGACGTTAGGATCTTTGACAACCCGAGTGACGAGAGGAACACATGGAAACTAGCACAGATGCAATTCCTGTGTGATGACATGTTACTCTGCACATTAGATGCATTCAAGAAAACCACAGTCAAGGCACTACTCAAGAAGAAGCTGGAAGAGCTGCAGCCCAATATTGAACCCTCAGTTGTTCCCAACTGTAAAGTGCTTTACTTTTTGGACGCACAGGAGTCTAGGAGAAAAATATTCGTGGTGTGCCCCATGGCCAAATCAACTGAAGACATTCTAGAAGTGAAATTCGAAACAATTCTTGGCAAGTAGCTCAAGTAGCTGAGGCAGAACATCGACACCCTCGAGAAGAACCTCCCTTAAGCTCTGGACACCTACCCGTTCATGGTGACAGCCAACTCTAAGAGCATTAAAGAGGACGAGCCGGTGGAAATCAAGTTCAAGGCTGAGGGCATCTAGAATGTACGCGACGAGACCCCCATCTTGATGTTTGAAGACTGCACCTGCCAAGTAGTGGTGGGGCTGAAGGAAGAGTGCTGTGTACTGACCACCATCAAGATAGGCGAGCACCAAGAGAATCTGACCATCTGTTCTGAATCCAAGTCCCCTGAGCACTGTGAGATGCAGGCACTGGTGCTAGCCAAGAAGATAGCAGTCGACTGCTCCAGATTTAAAGACAAGAACAATGACATCACCAGTCTCACCAATACCAACAGTGAACTCGTAAGTGAACTCATGTCCAAACGGTCTAGCATTGAGGAACTCGACGGGAACAGGTATGAAGCGTTCTCTAAACTCCCCGCTGACAGCAGGTTGCCGATTCAACTAGTCTCACGGGAGCATGTCGAAATACCCGCTGAATCTGAGGAAGACGCTGAGGAGGAGGGGGAGGGGGACAAAACTGATCTTTCCAAGGGGATCTTCGTAGCCAAAGGATTTGCAGCCGAATTAGGCGTGGATGGGTCCAACGAGAAGGTGGACATTACAATGGACCCCAAAATGATTACCATAGGAGACGACATTCAGGAGTCATTTGACAATCTAGTCTGGCCCTGCAAAGACCAGAGAGACATCTGCACTCCCGCGGAGTTCTTTGAAACTAAGGGATTCGAGAAAGACAAGTTGAGCGCCTGGAAGAGGCAGTAAGACGATCTGCTGACTATCTGGCATTTGCAACCTGAGAACCACTGTGTCATCCTCTCCTTCTGGCAGGACAGAGTGCTTGCTGTGTGTCTCAATGATGAAAAAGAGGTGGCTGACTTGAGCGCTATCGCAATCGTCAACTAAGAGAAGGTCATGGCCTACAAGAGATTCTTCCTACTCGATTTGAACAAGAAACCCACTGATGTCTACGAATTCCCAGTGAAGATCTTCAAAGACAAAACTCTGACTGAGGAGAACATAAAACCAATGCAGGCTGGCATTAGTAAGACAAATGGAGAAGTCATCTAGGAGTAAGCTAAAATCCAAGAATCCTGTTCATTCCACTAGAGATTCAAAGAACAGAACCTGCCTGAAACCATGGGCAATGTGGACTACAAGTGTTGCATACGTTTCAAGTACGACACCTCCCCCGAGTGGATCTAGATGTGCATGAACACTTTGTACCGCTGTCAAATCAATCTCAAGTGGTTTTTGAAGAACTCCTACTTCTAATGTGCTACAAATAAAGACTTCTCAACGTAGGAATCAATGTCAATTGACCCCTCAATTGCAACTATACCCGATGGTGCTACTGAGGCTGTAGCAGCTGAACCTGGAGCAGCAACATTGGCACCCAAGGCTGTGGACCTTGCTAACCTGATGGAAATGCGTAAAGATGACTGGGCATTCCACTTCTTCAAACAAAATGAGGGCACCAAGTTAGGAGCCATCCTCCCGCCCTCGAAGTGCAAGCAAGTCGACAACGTCAACGTGTTCTCCTACGTGAGGTCATGGTGGTTCGACAACAAACTTGGCAAAAGTGATACAGGCTCAGCTCCACAGTTGTTGCGCATCATTGGGGACGACATCTGCCTGTGCCCCCAGTGCCGCGAGGGCTTCAACCAGCCCAACTAGAAAGACGACCTGTGCACGTGCTGGAAGGTGCACAACATGGTATTCAAGTGCAGCGAAAAGTATGACATCTGCACCTAGGAACAGTTTATTGCCTCACTCTCCAAGTTTAAGGAGTAGGTCAAGGAGAAGATGATTGTGGACTCAGCCATCAAGGGCGATGAACGCAGTCTGAAAGTGGAACACTGTCTCTTCTTGCAGTTCCAGGTGGCATTCAGGTTCAAGGAGATGTTCATCTGTCCCTTCGGTGAAAATGCGGATGACGAGAGTGCCAAGATCAAGACAGTACTCAACTCTAGCTACCCCAAAATGGTTGGTGAGTCCGACGTGCACCTGGAGAGACCTATGTTAGCTGACAACGCCATTTCCTTTGTGTACTTGTTTGACAAAGACTCCAAGGCGGCTGTCTTCAACGGCAAGGTCAAGTTTGACAAGGATGCCCTCGTGGACGCTACTGATGAGAAGAACCCCAAACCCAGTGCACTGATTGAGTAGAGCAACCTCAAAGACTGTAAGATCGACTACATAGGCCAGACATTCCCCGATGCCACGAACTTTGTGGACATCCCTTAGCCCTAGTGCTGTTTCAGTTACGAGACCAAAGACAACAAGAACATGTTCCTCTGTCACAAAGACCCCTACTCGTGCATTGTGCCTTCAAGAAGAATAATGTACAAACTGCGCTCAGAATGCAAAGACCACTTTGGCGAGTCAATCAAAGAATAGTTCAACTAGACAGTCTCGGACTAAATCAAAGGATTCTGGCGAGGTTGGGCCTAGATGGTGGAGTCATCTCTCTTCAGCGACCCTACTAAGCAGCCAGAATTCCTCAGTCCCACTTAAATTGAGATCGACAAGAAACGTGAAGTAAGTTCAATCGGAAATGTGGTGCAATTCCTCAAAGATGAAGAAATTGGTGAGGCCACTGACCAATTCATATTGAAGAACTACCCCTTCAAATAGATGGACTAGTTCTCAGGGCTCTAACACGCACTCTCCCCAAAAGAGTAGATCAAGTGGTACAACAACAAGACCAAAAGCACCACAGACCCCAAGGTACTCGATGAGTGCAAAGGCAGACTAGACCTGTTCGGGAGCATGCTCAAGAAGACGCAGGAGTTCTAGCACAAGACTGAAAACTGTCTGGTGGTCGAGTGGTTGCAGTTCGACGTGAACACTGACAGAGACATCCTGATGATGTGCCCGTAGATCAATACCGAAGACAATATGTTTAGGTTCAAGTGGGCCAACACCATTGCCTACAACTACAATCTGATAAACGCCACTGAGTTTTCCTTCCCTCCCATGGACTTCGACACCAAACTAGAGTTGGTCTGGAAGAGTGACGCAGGAGTGGTGAGTACCCCCGCCTGGGTCACACTCAAGAAGGACGCCAAGAGCATCACTAAGGTCGAAGATGAGGCTGAGATCCTGGACGTAACTACGATCAAGGACAAGAGCAAGGACAACATGTGCACATTCCAAATCAGTCAAGTAGACATTCCTGACGAATTCCTGAACGCTGGACTGAAGTTTGAGTCCTAATGCTGCGTCAAAATGAGTACTGAGGGCAAAGGGTTCATGACACTCTGCAACACCAATAAACCACGGTGTTGGTAGGAGATGAGGACCTTTATGCGTGCTATGAGGAAAGTTTGCCTAGAAGACCACCTTACAAAAGCAGGGCTGCCTCTAGAAGACGGATTAGCCAAGGAAAAGTATGCATCAGGAGCTGGAGCTGTGCCTGCTGAAACCACAGAAGCTGGAGACGAGTACAACGAGTAGAAGGACGTCTACTCCAACACAGCTGATTATTTGCAAACTATGGGAGCTGTCTACTTGATCTCAGAGAAGAACACAGCCACTACTGTTCTTAGACGGATTGAAATCAAGCAAATAAACGACGAGTGGACCATCCACCTAGATGATGCTCCCCCTGCCGCAGATGCACCTGCTCCGGCCGCAGACTCCAGTGACAAATCTGCTAAACTCCAGGAAGAGAACCTGAACACCATAAAAGTGATTGACATTTAGTACGAATGTGAAGACAAAGCCAACCTGTGTAATGTCAAAGAGTACCTGAAGCGAATTAGCAAAGTAGTCTCAACTGAGACTATAAACAAGATCAATGACATGATAACTAAGTTCAAAGGCTCAGTCAAGGCTGAGAAATTCAATCCCAAGACATTTGACTTCACTTTTGTGATCCAGGAACGCAGTAATAGCACCCACACGACTAAGACATAGTTAATGACTGTTGCAGATGTAACAAAGTCGAAGGAAGTTCTAGCATTCATAAACGAGAAGTTCAATCTGTCTCAAACAGGCCCTATTCGTGAGCAGATTTGGGCTAAGAAGGAAGCACCTGAACTCGACGATGGAGAGTATCCTGAAGCAGTCTTCTTCAAGACCATCCAGAACATCCCTGCCAACGTGCAGAATGACGCTGTGAATCTAAACGCGTGGGGTATGAAGCAGAAGAACGCTGGCGGCATCTTCTTCCAGTTTGCTGAGGTGGAGACCAAAGAGAGTAACTGTGCGGTGCAGTTCAACGTGGACATGGACTTCAGCAGTGTCATCAACAAAGTCAATGGCGCCTGCTGTATAATCATCACGACTGAAACGGATACACTCAATGTGTGCTCTACCGCTACCTACAGATGCGAGTAGCAGACCAACCAGATCATGAAGACACTGATGCGCAACTGTAACAACTACAAACTGGCTCAACAGTCTTTGGAGGCCTACAAGAAGAACACCCCTGTCATCACCTACGACTAACTGGCTTAGGATGAGGGCGCTCTCTACAAAGATCAGTTCTACAAACACATGATGCTCAAGTAGGAAGATATCACAGAGAGTTCTTCTCAAGTGTTTGATGCCAATGCCTAGGTTGTGGACCTCAAGGACTTGAAGATGCGACCCAATGTTGCTAGGTACTAAGTCAACTTAACTGAAGACAGTTTCAGTCTTTACTACAACAAACTCTCTACACGGACACTTATTTCCCACGACTTGAAGACTTAAAGACCTTTGTGCGATATTGCTTGTAACACTGAGGAATACTAGGATGAGCACTTTGGTAGACTCAGTATTGATGCCAAGAAAAGAGGAAATGCAGATCTGGATTTTATCAAAAAGCAACTAGACAATGCATAGAATGTTGTGAGACAATAGGATAATCTCGCCAGCAACAAGCTACTGACCCAGGGTGCAAACTCGTGCGCAGTCCTGCAGTTCGAGGATGTAGGCACATAAGTCTCCTAGACTTAGTTCTTGTGCACTAGTGAAATGGGTAAGATGATGGCTGCCCTCAAGACTAACTTCGTGAATAAAGTAAAGGAAAACTCTTCTCAGCCGCTCAAAATAAAGTTGCACTTCAACCCGTGGTTCGTGAGGAGTGACTCCATCTAAATGAAGTTGAACAAGGTCTCTCGGGAAGTAAGATTCGACCCTGCTGGAGTATAGTTCGGGCAGGGCGACGACAAGACCATGATAGTCAAGTAGGGGGCACTCAACCGTGGCCCTAGGGACGAGTCATGCCCGATCTGGTTCATGAACGTGGAGAAACACTTGGCCCTGGAGAACGGCACCCCCGACCCCTCCTGCTGCTTCAAGATCATCATGAACAACGTGATCAAAACCATTTGCATGGACAGTGACGTCTACAAGGACCAGTGCCAGTAGTACAAGATGCGGACTGTCATCACGATCAAGAATCTGTGTCTGCAGTTCATGGCAGGGTTCACACACACTGGAGGCACATCCTCTGCAAGCGCCAATGCAGGTGGCTACAACCCGCTTTCCCCCTCTGCGTCCGGTGGCTAACGTGCAGACATCCACATTGGCAAGTAGGAAGACGTTGTCAAAATGTAGGACCCAGCTGTGCTGAAGCACTTGAGCGTAAATTCAAATGAAGTCCTCTTCAACTAAGATTAGCAAGGGAAAACTAGAGAGAAGAAGCTGGAGGCTGAACAACTAGAGGTGTAGAACTTTGAAGAAGTTGCTTCTAACTTCAATGCTGATCAACTCAACCAAATATCAAGGGAAACCAGTGAGATTCTCATAAAAATGAACTCAGTGCGCACGACCCCAGACAAATCTCTTCTGAAGAAAGAAGATTGTGTGATAGTAAGACACCTCAGTGACAAGACTGTTAACTAGCACAACTTCTTGTTCTGCCCCAACGATCCGAACCAGAGCAAGATAATGGAGCAGGGCATCAAGAACTCGGTGTAAGTCAAACTGAGAGACACTGCAGACTTCAAACATCTGCCTGACGCGCATGAAGGGGACAAGTTCAATCTGCAGGTGGTAGGGAGTGGAAACGGGGAGGCTGTCATTAAAGACCAGTCCCTCGTGTGGTCCAACAACGGACTCCCGGTGGTCAAGGCTTCAGAAATTGACAAAGTGAGGGGGAAATCTTGTGCTGCTTGGTCCATTGATATGTTTGTAAGTGCTAAATTCGATGGCAACTGCTGTTTCTCATTCATGTCTCAAAAATCACAGAAAATAATTTGTGAAACATCGTCATTCTGTATCCAAAAGTCTAAAAAGTTGTTCAAATTCTTAATAATGGCCTGCCACAAAACAGCCGCAACTGAGGGTTCATTCGGGGGATCTCCAGGGAGACTCCCTTCTCGTCCCTTCTAGAAGTGTGAAGAAACCAAGAACTAGGGGTGGGACGAGTACCTGGGCGAGAAGGAAGAAGGAGAGTCCCTCTCCTCTGAACACGTGGACAACCAGCAGCAGACCGACGAGATCCCCACCAACGGCATCATCCCGCCCCCCTTCAACCCCGAGTTGACTGAAGCCGAACGGGATGCATTCAGGGCCATTGCGCCTGCCGACAAGACACTCATCGACAGACACGAGGAAGGCTACTGGAGAGGGCTGGTCTACTACTACCAACTTGAAGACTTGAAGGCGGAAGTCAAGACCGAACAGAAAGTCATTTTGGAAATAAACGACAGGACACTCACTGTAAGGAGTACACTCGCCTCTACTGCATACATAGAATCTACCATGACGAGCATGTGGAAAATTGAATGCAAAGCCAGCCTTTTGCCCTGCCTTGGACATTCTTAAATTGATGAAGTAAAGGAAGCAAAAGATAAAGGCCAAGACAAGAAGGTGGACGAGTAAATTGAGGGTCTAAAGGAAAACTGGAAGTACAAATTGCAAGATTGTGTTGTATTCAACTTCTACAGCAGCCAGTTGTCTGCCGAAAAGAAGGACACAAAAGATAACACCACAACCTCATTCATTTGTCCATACAGGCTAGACCAGACTGAAAACATACAGAAAGCACTTCTGCATGCCTTCAACCGTGCAATGTAGCTCATAAACCCTACCCAAGACCTACCCGAACTCGGTGAGAATGTTGAGTTCGAAGTTGACATTTAGAGGGGAGGGGACAAGCTGGCTGAAAGCATAATCAAGTTTGGAGACAAGGAAGTTGAAGTCGAGGGGGCTCAAAAGATGAAGTTCGAATAGCAGAATGTGCTGCAGTGCAAGATCCTCTAGGTGCTCAGGAAGGACGAGCTCCCAGACTCTGTGTAAAAGAACAAAATAAATGGAGACTTCTACGTAGCAAACGACAATGTACAGGAGGACTGTTGTATCTTCTTCAAACTGATAGACTCAGTGATGGTCAAAGGCAAACAGAACACTGTGCTCAACAACATGTAGATCTGCAGCAGAGACAAGGACAGGTGCACCTAGAATGTGTTGCTGGTGGCCAAAGAGATATAGAGTGGGTGTGAAGAGATCGTGAACCAGCAGGTGATGAGCGGCATCCTCAACAAACCCGAGTAGACCAGTCAGAGCAACAAGATCAACCTGAACGCCATGGAGAACAAGAACCCTGTCGGCTAGCGCTGGGACGACGAAGAGGGCTGGGTCAACATCGAGGACGACGAACAGGAACCAGGCAAGGCTGGCACCAATGACTTCAATTTCTGTGCTGATGCCATGAGGTTCAGGAAAGGAGGCTACAAGAAGTTCTTACACGGAGAGATTAATCAAGTTTGTTTGTGAGAATTTATGGAATTTATGTTAGTGGATT
>Ga0138275_1177458_pt1 | contig 10525 bp, 13 predicted proteins | sample M_130207_X_mt_FD_106907 | JGI IMG/M metagenome (GOLD analysis project Ga0138275, IMG submission 106907) | Freshwater microbial communities from Lake Montjoie, Canada - M_130207_X_mt (Metagenome Metatranscriptome) | ecosystem: Environmental > Aquatic > Freshwater > Lake | place: Canada: Quebec... | reverse complement strand
TGCAAACTTATTTACAATCCTATTATCAATAATAATCTAATGTGATGATATTATAACTGATATACCCGCTACAGTTTCAATTTCAACTAAAAATCCAGTCGACTCAAAAATCTCATTCAATTTTGACACAGGAAGTTTCAATTTTGTGTAAAACGGTGAAAAGGTTGAGATTGGCGCACTTGACCTCAGCCCTATCTAGTCTGATAAAGCGCTTTTGAAAGCTGAAAAGTATCTAAACTAGTACAAAGAACTAGCTACTCAAGACAAGGAAGGCCACTGGGATGAGATCTCAAAAGTATTCTCTCCAATGCTACTTGCTAATCCTTCCAATAAGTACTCTATTCTCGAGTATGTATCTGAAAAAGACTCTAAATACTCAGTGGAGTATGTGTTAATCTCAGTAAAAGAAGAATCCTAAGAGACATTACTAGGCAACCTGTGGAAAGTCATTTCAAAAGATTTCAGTGCAGACACTTTTGACATGGCTAAGGAGGTAAAGATCATGGATGATGACTACCCCTTCATTGGAGTACTCTCAATAGGGGGAGAGAAGGTATCGAGTGAATTCATGCGAATCAAGGCAGATGGGAAGCTGACCATTCAAGACAAAGGAGTGCTGAAGACTCTGATCACCTAATCTCCGACCTAGATTGGAGAATGTATGCTCACCTACAACGATCCTAACCAGGACACAGCCATCAGCCACAAACCAGAATGTTGTGTCCACTGGGTCAACAACAATAAAGAGAAGGAGTGGATTTGTTCCAGTTCACAAGAGTTCTGCCAGTAGGAGATACTTACAATAATTAAGAAGCTCAAACTCTCCTGTGACAAGTAGCCATTGAAACCTATGGCTCAAACTCTCGGCTTAAACAATTTCTAAATGGAATCGGAGAAACCTGTCACTAAAGATTATCCCTTTATGAAGATTGTTGCAGAAAGGAAAAAGACAACTAAATCTGACCCACAAAAAGAATTTGATGAGTTAATGGCATAAAAAGATGCATTTTTGAACCTAGCAGATGACGACGTCTTGTTTGCCGTCTTCACTGAAAGAGATTTTAACACCTACCAAACATTAGCTGATCCCAGTGAGGGAGACCACCCCAGTGAGAACACATTCAACCCCACTTTCCTGGGTGTCGAAAGCATAAGTTTCCACGATGGAAAAATGACAATAGCCTTTAAGGACTCCGAGAAGAAATACATGCGCAATTTAGCTCATGTTAGAATCTAGAACCACACAGACCCTGACCCTCAAGACGACATTGCAGAGGAAGTAAACGGGGCAATCTTTGATTCTCTCAACTTTTATAACTAAATCAAGAACAGAGTGTTACATTCGGAAATCCAAAAATTACAGGTGTTCAAAGCAGTAATGTTCAGAATTCTCGGCTCTAATGGAGTCTACAACAAAGGTAAAAAGTGTGACGTAGTCCAATTTGAGAACCCAATGAACGCTAAACAGGAATTGATGTTCATGTGTTAGTGTAATGAACGTGAACCCCGTGCAAACTGTGAAATGGTCAACTATAACAACATGATTTTCAACAGTCTCGTGAATTCTCAAGTGCGAGAAGCATACTAAAATGGAAACCTTTCTACTGACATAAGACTCTTGAGAAACAAGGGGGACTTCAGAATAAAGTAGTGGAACTCTAAGAATCCATCAGTAAATGAACTCTAAACAGTCGAGTATGACGATGCAGGTGTCAAAGATCAAGAAACTAAGAAATATCTCTTCAACTTCAAAAATATAGATGACGACCCTGACCACAAAGAAAACAAGTGTCTGCTCTAATAGAATAACTTCGAACCAGTGCCAATATTCAAAGGGTGGCATCAGGAGACAGGGACTACACGTGAATGTTGCTAGAGGTTCACTACAAATGCTCAACAGGTTGAACACTAGGTGTGTATTTCAGGCGTGTTGTGCAGTGCATGGACTAGACTGCTTGTTAAGAAAACCAAGGTGTATTGTGCAGACTCAAAAGTGTCTCCTGCACCCCATGATAAACCTCTCAAACAAATAAATTTCATCACTGAACCAGCTGGAATCTTGGACTCTAATTATGCTCACTAAGATCTTAACTAGGCCAGTGGACTCAGAGACACTAAAGAGAAGTATTCCAAAGTGTTTGCAGTTAGAGCAATTGATCTCACCGATAATTCTCTTTAGGAAGGAATGGAAATCAGCTCTTCTGAGACTGAAGAACCCAAGAGCAATTCTTTCAGACATTTCTATCACCCTGAATACTATAGATTCAAGGAAAAGGAAAGCAGTAAAAGTGGGAAATTCAAACTAAAATTAATGTTCTTAGATATCAACGAAACTCGTGTGAGAATCTTTGACAACCCTAGTGACGAGAGGAACACTTGGAAACTGGCTCAGATGCAGTTCATGTGTGATGACATGTTACTGTGTACTATTGATGCTTTCAAGAAAACTACAGTCAAATCACTGATCAAGAAAGTCTTAGAAGATGTGCAGCCAAATATTGACGCTGCAATTACTGCCAACTGCAAAATACTTTACTTTTTGGACGCACAAGAATCAAAAAGAAAAATCTTCTTGGTCTGTCCTTTAGCCAAATAAAGAGAAGATATACTCGAAAACACATTCACTACTCTTTTAGATAAGTAATTTGTAGACGTAAGACTAAATATTGATTCTCTCGAGAAGAATATCCCTTAAGCACTTGAAACTTAACCATTTACAATCACAGCAAAGTCACCAAGTATCCTAGAAGAGGAACCTACTGAAATAAAGTTTAAGGCTGAGGGTATCTATATTGTGAAAAACGACAGTCTACTCCTTTCTTTCGATGAATCCACTTGCATTGTTATTGTGGGTCTGAAAGATGAGTGTTGCATCATGAACACAGTCCAGAGTGGGTCGGTGCAAGAGAGTCTGACTATTTGCACTTAGTCTAAGTCTTCTGCCCACTGTCAGATGTAAGCATTGGTCCTTGCAAAGAAACTTGCAATAGATTGTTCTCGTTTTAAAGATAAGAACAATGACATCACTAGTATTACCAACACTAATGATCAAATGGTTAAAGAGTTGATCTCCAAACGTGATAGCATTGAAGAACTTGATGGAAACAGATAAGAAGCATTCTCAAAGACACCTGCTGACAGCAGATTGCCAATTGCTCTCATTTCTCATGAAAATGCTCCTGGCATAAGCGAATAAGATGCAGCATTGGCTGCTGCAATGGCTGAATCTGAAGCTGAGGATGAAGCAGATCTAGAAGGAGAGGCAGACAAGACTGATCTTACAAAGGGTATTTTCGGACTTGAAGCATTTGCTGCAGAACTAGGGGTTGATGGCCCTAAATTAAAAGTCAAAGTAAAACTAGATTCCAAAGAAATTGTTATTGGTGATGAAATTGCTGAACATTTTGATAACATGGTGTGGCCCTGCAGAGATGTACGAGAAATGTGCACCCCCGATGAATTCTTTTCTAGTAAAGGTTTTGAGCAAGACAAACTAGATGCTTGGAAGAAAGACTAAGAGGAAATGCTAGAGACATGGCATATTACCAAGGATGTTAACTGTGTCATTATGGCATTCTGGCAAGACAGAATAATCCCAATTTGTCTGGAAAATGAAAAGGAAGTAGCTGACTTGAATGCTGTTGCTATTTTGAATTAAGAGCAAGTTATGGCATACAAAAGATTTTTTACTTTAGATCTCAACAAAAAACCAACTGATGTTTATGAGTTTGCAGTCAAAGTGTAGAAAGACAAGAGTCTAACAGAAGAAAACATAAAACCTATGCAACCAGGTATCAGCAAGATCAACGGAGAAGTTATATTTGAATAAGAGAAAATTCAAGAAGCTTGTTCATTCCACTAACGTTTCCAGAAGGAACAAATGCCAACTGAGTTTGGAGATGTAGATTACAAATGCTGCATACGTTTCAAGTAGGAAACATCTCCTGATTATGTGTACGTTTGCATGACCTCTCAGTATAGATGTCAAATTAACCTCAAGTGGTTCCTGAAGAATTCTTACTTTTAGTGCTCAACCAAGAAAGACATTACATCTTTCGACTCTATGTCGATTGACCCCTCTATTGCTATGATAAATGATGGAACCGGAAGTGGTTCCAGTTCAGAATCCAGCTCATTGAAGCAAAATGTTAATTTAGACACTCTAATGGACATGCGTGAAAATGATTGGGCTTTCCACTTCTTTAAACAGAACGAGGGCACAAAACTGGGACAAATTTTACCTGCAGAAAAGTGCAACAGGGTAGATAGTGTGACTTAATTTGGATTTGCAAGAGCTTGGTGGTTTGATAACAAGTTAGGCAAAAGTGACACAGGAACAGCTCCCAAATTCCTGAGAGTACTCGGAGACAATGTGTGTCTGTGTCCCATGTGTAGGGAAGGGTTTGACCAGGAGAAGTATAAGGATGACCTGTGTACCTGTTGGAAAGTGCACAACCTAGTGTTCAAGTGTAGTGTCAAGTAAGACGTGTGTACCTACCAACAATTCATCTCTGAACTGTCGCACTACCAAGAGTAAGTGAAGGAAAGGATGATAGTAGAAGCTGCAATCAAGTCAGATGAACACGATCTTAATAAAGAACACTGTCTGTTCCTGCAGTTCCAGGTTAACTTCAAGTTCCAGGAAATGTTTATTTGTCCATTTGGATCTGCTGCCGAAGAAGAATCAGCTAAACTGAAGTTAATTCTCAACTCTAGTTACCCAAAAATGACAGGAGATTCAGATGTGCATCTTGAGAGACCATTGTTGGCTGACAACGCTATATCCTAGGTTATCATGTACAACAAGGACACCAAGACTGTGTTTTAAGATGGAGAAGTTAAGTTTGATACTAAAGCGATGGTTGTTAGCAAGGACCCTAAAGACCTACATCCTAAAGAACTAATAACTTACAACAACATTAAGGAGTGTAGAATTGATTTCAAGAACCAGACTTTCCCAGATTCTACCACTTTTGCAAACGTGCCATTCCCTTATTGTTGCTTCAGTTACAAGACTAGAGACGAAGTTAACATGTTTGTATGCCACAAAGATCCCTAAGCTTGTATTGTCCCATCTCGCAAAATAATGTACAAACTCAGATCCGAATGCAAGTCAGACTTTGGGGAAACCATCAAAGAGTATTTCAACTACAGTGTGTCCGACTAAGTGAAAGGATTCTGGCGCGGGTGGGCCTAGGTAGTACACTCCAATCTGTTCTCGGACCCTACAAAAGTCCCAGAGTATCTGAGTCCCAGCTAGCTTGAGGTAGACAAGAAACGAGAGATCAGGACTATATCCAACGTGATAATGTTCCTAAAAGATGAGGAGGTAGGTAAAGAGACCGATCACTATGTTTCTAAAGTCTAACCCTTCAAATAGATGGATTACTTTACAGGGTTATAGCATGCACTTACTCCTAAAGAGTTTATCATGTATTAAAATAACAAAACTAAAAGAGTAGCAGACCCCAAAGTTTTAGATTTTTGTAAAAATAAATTAGACCTGTTCGGTAGTATGCTCAAGAAAACACAAGAGTTCTAACACAACACAGAGAACTGCATTGTTGTCGAATAAATCCAATTCGACATTGATATGGATAGAAGTATCCTCATGCTGTGTCCCTAAATTAACACCCCTGACAACATGTTTAAGTTCAAATGGGCTAACACCATTGCCTACAACTACAATTTAGTAAACTCAACAGAGTAATCTTTCCCTCCTATGGAGGCTGAGACTAAACTGGAATTAGTGTGGAAGAACGACGCAGGGGTTGAAGCCAAACCCACTTGGGTCACAATGAAGGCAGACTCCAAGGTAATCAGCAAGGTCGAAGATGATTCTGATATAATGGACGTGACAGGGATAAAGGACAAGAGTGTGGACAACATGTGTACATTCCAAATAAGTGGGGTGGACATTCCCGATGAATTCTTGAACGCTGGACTACACTTCGAGTCCTACTGTTGTGTAAAGTTCAACACCTCAAACTTTGGGTTCACCACCATGTGTAATACTAATAAACCCCGCTGTTGGTATGAAATGCGCACCTTTATGAGACAGATCCGCAAGGTTTGTCTAGAAGATCATCTGGCTAAAGCTGGGTTGCCTGTGGATGTAGGGTTAGCAAGAGAGAAGTAAGGAATTGATGATGACAATGACAGTACTTCGAGTGAAGGGGGCAGTGACATTAAAGAATACAAAGATGTGTAGTCTATTTCTTCTGAATCACTGGTTACCATGGCTGCAGTCTAGTTTATTTCAGAGAAGAACACGGCTACGACTGTCTTGAGGAAATTGGAAGTGAAACAGGTGGATAATGAGTGGACTTTGTTGATTGAGGATTCCCCCGGTGCGGATGGTGGTGTTACTCCAGCAGCTCCTGATACACCTCCTGCAAATGCAGCATCTATTATCCAAGAAGCAGAAATCAATAAGGTTGAAATCATTGACATCTAATATGAATGTGAAGATAAAGCTAATTTGTGCAACATTAAAGAATAAATGAAAAGAATCGGAAAAACTGTTTCTGATGATGCTTTGGCTAAAGTAGGGGAAATGATCACAGCCTATAAAGCATCCATAAGGAGTGAAAAACTAAATCCAAAGATGTTTGATGTTGCTTTTGTTCTCCAAGAGCGCGACAATAGTACTCACACCTCCAAAACTTACTTGATGTCAGTAACTGATGTCACTAAGACTAAAGAAGTTCTCAGTTTCATCAATGAGAAATTTGTACTCTCTCAGACTGGTATCATCAGAGAAGACATATGGAATAAAAAAGAAGCTCCAGAATTAGACGATGATCAATACCCAGAAGCTGTCTTTTTCAAAACTAAGAATTCAGTGGTTTCAAATGTGGTTAAAGACGCTGTCAACATAACAAACTGGGGTGTAAAGCAAAAGAAGGCAGGCACTATCTTCTTTGAGTATGCAGATGTGCAGGACAACAAAGGAAACTGTGATATAGAGTTCAACACCACTCAGGATTTCAGCACTTCCATTAGTAATGTTAAGGGGACTTGTTGCATCAACATCAACACAAGTGACCAGCTACACATTTGTTCAACTGCTATCTAAAGGTGTGAATACTAGACAAACCAAATTATGAATGACCTCATGGGCAGCTGCAACGATTAAGTGCTTGCTCAGAAAGCACTTGCAACCTAGATAAAGGCTACACCTTCCATTTCCTAAGATTATCTAGCCTATGACAAGGGCACACTCTATCAAAGTCAATTCTACAAACACATGAGCATAAAATAGGAAGACTCTACAGAAGCATCTCTATCAAACTTCAATGCAAATGTCTAGCTCGTAGATCTGAAGGACCCAAGAATGAGACCCAATGTTTCGCGTTTGTAACTAAACTTAACTGAGAATAGTTTTAGTCTTTACTATACCAAAGACTCTAAAAACACTTTTGCAACCCATGACATGCGGACTTAACGTCCCTTATGTGAAATTGCCTGTAATGCTGAAGATTTTTATAACATGCACTTGAGTAAAATTTCTGGAGATGTAAAGACAAGGGGAATTCCTGATTTGGACTTTTTAAACAAACAATTAGATAATGCCATGTATACAGTAAAGAATTATGATAATTTGGCTTCTAACAAACTGCTGACCAAAGGTGCTAACTCCTGTGCCATTCTGAGCTTTGAAGAGATTGGTACTTAAGTATCTTAAACATACTTCATTTGTACAAGTGAAATGGACAAATTCCGCTTTACCCTCACTAATAATTTCGTGAACACAGTCAAGGACTCATCCACTCAACCACTCAAAGTAAAGCTCCACTTCAACCCATGGTTCATGCGCTCCGATTCGGTCTACATGAAAATAAACAAAGTTTCTAGGGAAGTCAGATTTGACACAGATGGGGTCTTTTTCGGGTCAGGTGATGATAAAACTACAATTCTGAGTTTTTCCTCTTTGAACAGAGGGCCTAGAGATGAAGTCTGCCCCATTTGGTTTATGAACGTAGAGAAACATTTGGCTACTGAAAATGGGACAGAGGATCCTTCTTGTTGCTTTAAACTAGTAAGTAACAACAAGATTAAGACAATCTGCATGGATCTGGACACCTACAAAGAACAATGCCAATAATACAAAATGAGGTCGGTTATCACTCTGAAAAACTTGTGTATTAAGTAGTTTGAAAACTTTTCTCACTCTTCAAGCCAGTCAGCCGATGGTGATGCAGCGGGAGGGTAGAACGCTCTCCACCCAAGTGCGCAAGGCGGTTTCAGAGGTGACGTGCATATTGCCAAGTATGGGGACTTAGTCAACATGTAGGACCCATCAGTGCTCAAAAGACTTGTGGTTACTACCAATGATCTCTCCTTCTCTTTCGAGTTCCAAGGGAAGGCAAGAGAAAAGGTATTACCAACTGAGTTCTTGGAAGTTTTTAATTAGGACGAAGTTGCTGGAGTTTTCACAGCTGAACAGCTAAGCGCTCTAGAACAGCAGACAGTGGAGATTCTCGTGAAAATGAACTCGACTAGAAACACCCCCGGGAGACAACAAATGAAGACGGAGTAGTGTGTGATGGTCAGACACCTGAGTGCTAAGTCTTTGAACTGGCATAATTTCATGATGTGTCCCAATGACCCGAACTTCTCGAAAATACTCGAAAAAGGCATTAAAAACTCTGTTTAAGTTAAACTAAGGGACATGGATGAACTAAAAGAGCTGCCCGATGCTAACGAAGGCGATAAATTCAATATTAATGTCATAGGACAAGGAAATGGAGAGGCTGTTATCAGAGATCAGACTTTAGTTTGGTCGAACAACGGGAATCCTGTTATCAAACCTTCAGATATTGACAAAGTGAGAGGAAAACCTTGTGCTTCATGGTTTATTGATATGTAAGTCGACTTTAAATTTGATGCAAACTGTTGTTTTGGTTTCAAATCACAAAAGACTCAAAAAATTATTTGTGAAACTTCTAGTTTCTGTATTCTAAAAGCCAAACGAATGATGAAATTCTCCATAGAAGAGTGTCACAAAAGTTCTCAAGCAAATGGGAGCTTCGGATCAGAACCATCGCACCTCCCTAGCAGACCATTCTACAAGAACGTCAACACTAAGAACTAGGGGTGGGACGAGTATCTAGGGGAGCGTGAAGAATCAAGCAGCAGCTCTAGCAGCAGCTCATGCAGCAGCTCTAGCAGCAGCTCTAGCAGCAGCTCATGCAGCAGCTCTAGCAGCAGTGAAAACCACTCTGACAATAGCACTAAAGTCGATGAAATCCCCCTCAACGGCATTATGCCCCCTTCCTTCAACCCTAACCTGAGTGATGCTCAGCGAGAAGCGTTCAGGGGGATAACCCCCAACGACAATACACTTATTGACAGAAGTGAAGATGGATACTGGAGAGGTCTTATCTACTAGTAGCAGCTTGAAGATCTCAAAGTACAAGTAAAACCTGAAAGCAAGTCTATTCTAGAAATTAATGACCGTACCTTCACTGTTAGAAGTAGACTGGATGCATCAGTCTAAATTGAATCTACAATGACAAGTATGTGGAGAATTGAATGTCTAGCTAGTATCTAACCGTGTATAGGAAACTCATAAACTGAATTGAAGTATGCCAAAGATAGAGATCACATCAAGAAGATTACAGATTTCGTCGAAGAAATTAAAGAAAACTGGAAGTAGAACCTTTCAGACTGTGTAGTCATTAACTTTTACAGCAGTGAACTCTCTGCAACTAAGAAAGACAACAGAGACACAACAACCACATCATTCATATGTCCTTATAGACTAGACCAGACGCACAACATTCAAAAAGCCCTGCTCCATGCCTTCAACAGGGCAATGTACTTAATAAACCCAACCCAAGACCTTCCTGAACTCCCAGATGACGTTGAATTCAGCGTGGACGTCTAGAGGGGAGGAGACAAACTCTCAGATAGCACTATCAAGTTTGGCGATAAGGAAGTTGAAATAGAAGGTGCTCTTCCAATGAAGTTCGACTAAACTAGTGTCCTGCAGTGCAAAATCCTGTAAGTCCTGAGGAAGGATGAACTGCCCGATACATTGTATCGGAACAAAGTGCAAGGAGAATTTTAAGTAAGTGAAGAACAGTCTCAAGAAGATTGTTGCATTTTCTTCAAACTTATAGACAGTGTGAAGGTCAAGGGCACTGAATCCACAGTGCTCAACAATATGTATATTTGCAGTAAGGACAAAGACAGGTGCACGTACAATATCCTGCTGGTGGCAAAGGAAATTTGGAGTGGCTGTGAAGAGCTCGTGAATCAGGAAGTAATGAACGGGACACTCAATCTCCCCGAGTACACCAGTCAGAGCAACAAAATCAATTTGAACGCAATGCAGAATAAGAACCCATTGGGCTACCGGTGGGATGATGAGGCTGGTTGGGTCAATATCGAAGAGGGAGATGGTGCAGACTCTGTGAGAGGACAGAATGATTTTAACTTCTGTGCCGATGCCATGAGATTTAGGAAAGGAGGGTATAAAAAGTTCTTACACGGGGAGATCAATCAAATTTGTTTGTGA
>Ga0138275_1365854_pt1 | contig 10560 bp, 20 predicted proteins | sample M_130207_X_mt_FD_106907 | JGI IMG/M metagenome (GOLD analysis project Ga0138275, IMG submission 106907) | Freshwater microbial communities from Lake Montjoie, Canada - M_130207_X_mt (Metagenome Metatranscriptome) | ecosystem: Environmental > Aquatic > Freshwater > Lake | place: Canada: Quebec... | reverse complement strand
TCGCTCATTACTTCTTCTTACCTTCCTTGCGGAGGATCTGTTCGCCCTCGAACTTAACGCCTTTACCCTTGTACGGCTCAGGCGGACGCCAGGCGCGGATTTCGGCGCACACCTGTCCAACTAGGCGCTTATCCACTCCCTCGACTTTAATGCTGGTAGGCTTTTCGCACGTCACCTTGATCCCATCGGGTATCGCGTAAACCACGTCATGGGAAAACCCAAGATTAATCACCAGATTCGGTCCGTTGACCGCCGCACGATAGCCAGTGCCGGTGATTTCCATGGTCTTAGAGAACCCAGTCGACACGCCCTTGACCATGGTGGCAATCAACGCGCGCGTCGTGCCCCACATCATCCGCGCAGGGGCAGAATTCCCGCGGGGCGCAACCGACACCTTGTTGCCATCAATAGTGGTATCAACCCGGTCAGTAATAGCGAGGCTCAATTGCCCCAGCTTCCCAGTCGCCGTGAAGACGCCGTTGGCGAGCATGACCTGCACACCAGCCGGAACCTCAACGGGATATTTGCCTACGCGTGACATAGCATCCCCCTTAGAAGACCCGGCAAAGCACTTCGCCGCCAACATTGGCAGCGCGCGCTTCGGCGTCGCTCAGCACCCCACGTGGGGTCGACAGAATTGACACGCCCAAGCCGGCATATACCCGTGGCAATTCCTTAATCTTGGAATAGACACGACGACCGGGTTTGGACACACGCGTGATTTCCTTAATCACCGGTTCGCCTTCGCTATACTTCAACTCGATGCGTAACTGGGCCACACCTGGGCGCAGTTCCTCGGAAGCGAACCCCCGAATGAAGCCTTCACGCTTCAACGCGTCGAGCACATTGGCGCGCAAATGAGACGCAGGGGCAACACACGAGGTGTGGCGTGCGTTCTGCGCATTGCGGATACGGGTGAGCATGTCACCCAGTGGATCTGACATTGACATTCTGCGGATACCTACCAGCTGGCCTTGGTCATGCCCGGAATTTGGCCGGCGCTGGCCAGATCGCGTAAGGCAATGCGGCACAGTTTAAACTTGCGATAGTTGCCACGGCTACGGCCGGTGAGTTCGCAACGCAGACGAACACGGACCTTGGCACCATTTCGCGGCAATTGCGCAAGTTTAATCGTCGCCTCAAACCGGTCTTCCACCGGCAGCGTGCGATCCATCACGATATCTTTCAAAACGCCGCGCTTCTTCTTGTCGCGCGCCGCCATCCTTGTCCGCATTACGTTGCGGTTGACCTGTGAGGTCTTGGCCATCCTGTCTTACCCTCCGGAACCAACCGGCTTACGCCGGGGGTATTCCAAACCTTGTGTCAAAAAAAGCGAAATCTGCCCCGGCAGCTATCAAGCAGCGAAGGGGATATCAAACTGCTTCAGCAACGCTTTTGCCTCAGCATCCGTCTTGGCGGTGGTAACGAACACCACGTCCATGCCGCGCACCTGCTCAACTTTGTCGTAGATAATCTCAGGGAACACGATCTGTTCCTTGAGGCCCATAGCAAAGTTTCCCCGTCCATCAAAACCCTTGCCGGTGATGCCGCGGAAGTCGCGGACACGAGGAAGCGCGATTGTCACAAGGCGGTCAAGAAATTCATACATCCGGGTCTTGCGGAGGGTTACTTTGCAACCGATCGGCAGACCCTCTCGGATCTTGAAGCCAGCGATCGCCTTCTTGGCCACAGTCTTCACAGGCCGCTGCCCGGCGATCAACGCCATTTCAGACACCGCAGCATCGAGCTTTTTCTGGTCACCCGACGCTTCACCTACGCCCATGTTCAACACAATCTTCTCCAGGCGAGGCACCTGCATCGGGTTGGTGTAGCCGAACTGGGTGAGCATCACTGCACGAATGCTCTCGTGATAGCGCTTCAGCATGCGCGGCATTTCGCCAGTTCCAGACACCGATTCGGCTGAAACGGTGAAGCTGACCTCTCCACGACCGCGGGACGGGAGGTCCCCGGGCTTCCCAGCGCCGCCTTTGGCGCTATTGCCTTTCGCGCCGGCCTTACCAGCAGTCTTGCCGCCCTTGGCGCCACCCTTTACGGGGGCCTTACCGCCGGACTTCTTCTTGTCGCTCATCGCTATATCCTCAACCTTCGATCAGGTTGCCGGTCGCCTTGGCGACGCGGACCTTACGACCGTCTTCCAAAACCCGGAACCCGACCTTGCTTGCCGTTCCGGTTTTCGGATCAACTAGCTTCAGATTGGACAGGTGCAGCGGAGCCTCAACCTGAATAATGCCACCTGGCTGCCCCATACCCTTTGGCTTTGTGTGCTTGGTCATCATATTGACGCCTTGAACGACCGCGCGATCATCCTTCGGAATTACTCGAAGAACTTCACCGCGACGCCCCTTGCTGGTGCCGCTGATCACCAAGACCTGATCGCCTTTACGAATTCGGGCGGCCATTACAGCACCTCCGGCGCGAGCGAGATGATCTTCATGAACTTCTTGGCGCGCAATTCCCGGACCACTGGCCCAAAAATGCGGGTGCCGATTGGCTCCATCGACTTATTGATCAAAACGGCCGCATTGCGGTCGAAGCGAATAGCGCTGCCGTCAGCCCGACGCACCGGGAAGGAAGTACGCACGATCACCGCTTGGTGAACGTCGCCTTTTTTTACCTTGCCACGGGGAATGGCGTCCTTGATCGACACGACGATAACATCGCCGACCGACGCGGTCTTACGCTTTGAGCCACCGAGCACCTTGATGCACAGAACCTTCTTGGCGCCGGAATTGTCGGCGACTTCGAGGGTGGATTCGACGGAGATCATCTATCCCTCCTCCTATGCTTCTGCGGTTACGGGTACGGCGTTGGCGAGAACCTGGCCGTTGCGTTCGATCACAATCCAGGTCTTCCGTTTGCTGATCGGACGGCACTCTTCAATGCGCACCGTATCCCCGATCTTGCAAATCTCACCTTCATCATGGGCTGCATATTTCTTCGAGAGCCGGATGAATTTCTTATAAAGCGGATGCATCACACGACGATTGACCAGGACCGTGATGGTCTTGTTCATCTTATCGCTCGTAACCTGCCCGCTAAGGACGCGCCTTGGCATCGTCCGTTCTCCTTCAGGACTGCGTGGCGGAGGAAGTCTTCTCCGCCAGAATTGTCTTCACCCGCGCGATATCGCGACGGACCCGGCGAACGTCGCCGACACCTTCGAGTTGTCCAGTCGCTTTCTGGAACCGCATATTGAACTGCGCCTTACGCAGGTCCAGCAGGATCGTCGAAAGCTCGTCGGTTGTTTTCAACCGGACGTCCGTGGGTTTCATTTCTTTTGCCATTTTAGGCATCCCCAATGCGGGCAATGAACTTGGTCTTGATCGGCAGCTTTGCCGCGCCAAGGGTCAAGGCTTCTTTGGCGAGATCAGCAGTGACACCGTCGATCTCGAACATGATACGGCCCGGCTTAACCCGGCAAACCCAGAACTCTGGGCTTCCCTTGCCGGAGCCCATTCGGACTTCGGCCGGTTTCAACGAGACCGGAACATCGGGGAATATCCGGATCCAGACACGGCCAGCGCGCTTCATTGCACGCGTGATCGCGCGGCGGGCCGCTTCGATCTGGCGCGCAGTTATACGTTCCGGTTCCAGCGCCTTTAAGCCGAATGTACCGAAGTTTAGGTCAGTGCCACCCTTGGCCAAGCCATGGATGCGGCCCTTATGGGCCTTGCGGTATTTGGTGCGTTTGGGGGAGAGCATGTCCGTCCGTCCTTACCGCTGCGGCGCCTGTTCGGCCGCACGGCGATCTTGCGCCAGCGGGTCGTGGCCGAGAATCTCACCCTTGAAAATCCAGACCTTGACACCGCAGGTGCCGTAGGTGGTTTTCGCAGTCGCAACGCCGAAATCAATGTCGGCACGTAGCGTATGCAATGGCACCCGGCCTTCACGATACCATTCGACCCGGGCAATCTCGGCGCCACCGAGACGGCCGCCGCAGTTGATCCGAATACCCTGGGCGCCAAGTCGCATAGCCGATTGCACCGCGCGCTTCATTGCGCGTCGAAACGCCACACGACGCTCAAGCTGCTGAGCGATGTTTTCCGCAACCAGGGTCGCATCGATTTCCGGCTTCCGGATTTCAACAATGTTCAGCGACACCTCGGACTTGGCGAGTTTTGCCAGGTCCTTGCGCAAATTCTCGATGTCCTGGCCCTTCTTACCGATCACGACACCGGGACGCGCGGCATAAATGGTCACGCGGGGCTTTTTTGCCGGCCGTTCGATAACCACCCGCGAGACACCGGCACCAGATAAGCGGGCGCGTAGATGAGCGCGGAGCTTAAAGTCTTCATGCAGGAGTTTGGCGTAATCTGAGCCAGCGAACCAACGGCTATCCCAAGTCCGGTTGATCCCAAGACGCAGGCCAATTGGATTTACTTTGTGACCCATGGGTTATGCCGCCCCTTGTTCGGAGGCCACGGTATCAACCGCAGCCAATTCAGCATCCACTGCCGCAATCGTGGCAGCGTCGGGCATCTCTTCGAGAACCGCTTCCTGCCGTTCGGCAACCACGATCTTTATGTGGCTGAACCACTTCTCGATGCGGGAGGATTTGCCACGGCCACGAGCCATAAAACGCTTCATGACGATGGCACGGCCCACCTCTGCACGGTGGATATAGAGGCGATCAACGTCGAGACCGTGATTGTTCTCAGCATTGGCGATCGCACTCTCCAACAGCTTCTTCACTGTCTGAGCAATGCGACGCTTGCTGAAAGTAAGGGTGGCAACGGCGTTGGCGGCGGAACGGTTGCGGATTAGACCAGCAACCAAGTTCAGCTTGCGCGGCGAGACATGAACGTTGCGCAGGATAGCTTGCGCCTCGGTATCAGCCAGCATACGCGGATGTTTCGGCTTGCTCATATCAGCCCCGCTTCGCCTTCTTGTCGGCCGAGTGACCAGTGAAGGTACGGGTCGGCGAGAATTCGCCAAACTTATGCCCCACCATGTTCTCGGACACCTGCACGGGCAGGAACTTCTTGCCATTATAGACGCCAAAAACCAAACCGATAAATTGCGGCAGGATGGTGGAGCGGCGCGACCAGATCTTGATGACCTCATTGCGGCCGGACTGACGGGCCGCTTCGGCCTTGTTCAGCATATACCCGTCAACGAACGGGCCTTTCCAGGAGGAACGGGTCATGGCTTAGCCCTTGCCCTTGCTGCGGTTGCGAATAATCAAACGATCGGTCCGCTTGTTCATACGAGTCTTGTAACCCTTTGTCGGCTTACCCCAAGGCGTAACCGGATGACGGCCGCCCGAGGTCCGGCCTTCACCACCGCCATGCGGATGGTCGACAGGGTTCATCACAACGCCGCGGTTATGCGGTTTACGGCCCAACCAACGATTTCGTCCGGCCTTGCCGAGGCTTTGGTTCGAGTTGTCGGCGTTTGAAACCGCACCAACCGTACCCATGCACTCGCCACGCACCATACGAAGTTCACCGGACATCAGCTTGATCTGGGCGTAGCCAGAATCTTTCCCGACAAGCTGGGCGTATTGGCCAGCCGCTCGAGCAATTTTACCACCCGCGCCAGGCTTCAATTCAATGTTGTGGACGATCGTCCCGACCGGGATGGCACCAAGCGGCATAGCGTTACCCGGCTTGATATCGACCCGGGCACCGGAAATGACACTATCACCAACCTTCAGACGCTGAGGGGCGAGGATATAAGCAAGCTCGCCATCCTGATACTTTAGCAACGCGATGAACGCGGTGCGGTTCGGATCGTATTCAATCCGCTCAACACTCGCCGGAACATCGGCACGGCGGCGCTTGAAATCAACGATACGGTAAGTTTGCTTGTGTCCACCGCCACGAAAGAAGCTGGTGATCCGACCGTGGTTGTTACGCCCACCGGTCGAGTGTTTGCCTTCCGTCAGGCCCTTAACCGGCTTGCCCTTCCACAGATCTCTGCGGTCGATCAGCACCGTGCCGCGAAGGCTGGGCGTGACGGGATTAAAATTTTTCATCGCCATTTCAGCTATTCCCGCCCTATGCCAGACCGGTGGTCAGATCGATCGACTGACCATCGGCAAGCCGCACATAAGCCTTTTTGACATCCGAGCGTCGACCCGGACGGCCTTTGTGCATTTTCGTCTTGCCCTTAAGCACCAACGTATTAACGCCAAGCACTTTAACACCGAACAGACCTTCAATCGCGGCCTTGATTTCGGGCTTGCTGGCATCAATCGCCACCTTGAACACCACCTGGCTCCGCTCGGCAAGCGCCGTCGCTTTTTCGGTGATTACCGGGCTGCGGATGATGGTGTACATCGCTTCCCGCGACAAGGTTGGGCCCTTTTTCGGAGCCTTCACCACCTGGGTCTCGCTCATGCCAGACGCTCCTTCAGGCCTTCAAGTCCGGCCGTAGTAATGGCCAGTACGTCATGGCGGAGAATGTCATACACATTGGCCCCGACCGTCGGCAGCAGATCGATACCGATGATGTTACGGCTCGCCAAAGCAAAACCGACATCGATGTCACGATCGACGACCAAGGCGGATGTCCAACCAAGCGCATTCAGCTTGGCCTGCAAGTCACGAGTCTTTGTCGGGCCGTTAATGGTGTCGAGCACCACCAGCTTTCCGTCAGCCTGCTTTTGCGAGAGGGCACTGATCAGGCCGAGTCGACGGATCTTCTTCGGAAGATCGTATTCATGGCTGCGGACCACCGGACCATGCACCACACCGCCGCCGCGAAACTGCGGAGCGCGCAAGCTACCCTGGCGGGCGCTGCCTGTGCCTTTTTGCTTGTACGGTTTCTTCGTTGTTCCGCGAACTTCGCCCATACCTTTGATTTTGTGGGTTCCCGCACGGCGCTTCGACTGCTGCCACTGAACCACGCGGGCCATGATGTCCTTGCGTGGAATTGCTCCGAACAAGGCTTCAGGAAGCTCGGTCACACCGGCCGAGCCATTTTCGAGGGTTTTGATTTCGATTTGCATCGTATTGTCCTCAACCCTCTGCTTCGACGGGCGTGCTGGTCGGGGCATTCGCCTCGATCAATGCCGCCGGGTAGGGGAGATCCGCCGGGCGCGGTTTCTTGATCGCATCGCGCACGGTGACGTAGCCACCCTTAGAGCCCGGAACTGCGCCATGCACCATCACCAAGCCACGCGCGACATCAATCGCGGCGATCACCAGGTTGAGGGTCGTGATGCGATCCTGGCCCATATGGCCGGCCATTTTCTTGTTCTTGAAGGTCTTGCCTGGATCCTGACGGTTACCGGTCGAGCCATGCGAACGATGGCTGATCGACACGCCGTGGCTGGCTTCAAGGCCGGCAAAGTTCCACCGCTTCATGGCGCCGGCAAAACCTTTGCCCTGCGAAACACCAGTCACATCGACCTTCTGACCGACCACAAAATGAGCAGCGGACAGGGTGACGCCGGGTTCCAGCAGCGCATCAGCTGCCACGCGGAATTCAACGACCTTCATCTTCGGCTCAACCTTCGCTTTCGCGAAGTGGCCCTTGTTGGGGTCGGTAACATTCTTGACCTTCGCGCGACCCCAGCCGAGCTGGACGGCGTCGTAGCCGTCTTTCTCCGTGGTGCGCGCGGCAACAACCTGGAGTTCGTCCAGGTGGAGCACGGTGACGGGAACATGGGTCCCGTCTTCCTTGAAGATCCGGGTCATGCCCAGCTTCTTCGCGAGAAGTCCTGTACGCATAAGTTTCTTTCCCCAGAGGGACCCAAGCGCGGGTCCGTAGGCCAAAATTTACCGGCCGGAAGGCTTCCGGCGCGGGCGCTAGATCTTGATTTCGACGTCAACGCCGGAGGCAAGATCCAACTTCATGAGCGCGTCCACCGTCTGTGGGGTCGGATCGACAATGTCGAGCAGACGACGATGAGTGCGGATTTCGAATTGTTCGCGGCTTTTCTTGTCGACATGTGGCGACCGGTTGACCGTGAAACGTTCGATGTGGGTCGGCAGGGGAATTGGCCCGCGCACCCGCGCACCCGTCCGCTTGGCGGTGTTCACGATTTCCTTAGTGCTGTTATCCAACACCCGATGATCGTACGCCTTGAGGCGAATGCGTATGTTCTGATTATCCATCGCTCAGCATTTCCAGGCCCGGAGGCCTGGAACCTTTCGTGTGTTACTGGACAATCTTTGCAACCACGCCGGCGCCGACAGTGCGGCCACCTTCACGGATAGCAAATCGCAGACCTTCATCCATGGCGATGGGATGGATCAATTCCACATCCATCGACACGTTGTCGCCCGGCATCACCATCTCCACACCTTCCGGCAGCTGCACAATGCCGGTGACATCGGTGGTGCGGAAGTAGAATTGCGGACGATAATTGGTGAAGAACGGCGTATGACGACCACCCTCTTCTTTGGTCAAGATGTAGCTCTCGGCCTTGAACTTGGTGTGCGGAGTAATCGAGCCCGGCTTGGCCAAAACCTGGCCACGCTCGACGTCTTCACGCTTCGTGCCGCGCAGCAGCGCGCCGATGTTATCGCCAGCCTGGCCCTGATCGAGCAACTTGCGGAACATTTCAACGCCGGTGACGATGGTCTTGATGGTCGGACGAAGGCCGATAACCTCGACTTCCTCGCCAACCTTAACGATGCCGCGCTCAACACGACCGGTCACTACGGTGCCACGGCCCGAAATCGAGAACACGTCTTCGACAGGCATCAGGAAGGGCTTATCAACTTCGCGCACCGGCTGCGGGATGTAGGCGTCAACCGCTTCCATCAGCTTCAGCACTGCTTGTTCGCCGAGTTCCGGCTGGGTGTCGTTCAGGGCGCAGACAGCCGAACCCTGAATGATGGGGATATCGTCACCCGGGAAGCCGTAGCTGGTCAGCAGTTCGCGCACTTCAAGTTCAACGAGCTCTAGCAGGTCAGGGTCCGCAATGTCGCACTTGTTGAGGAACACCACGAGCGCCGGCACGCCAACCTGTCGTGCGAGCAGGATGTGTTCGCGGGTCTGCGGCATTGGGCCGTCGGCTGCCGAAACCACCAAGATTGCGCCGTCCATCTGGGCGGCGCCGGTGATCATGTTCTTCACATAATCGGCGTGTCCGGGGCAATCGACGTGGGCATAGTGGCGATTAGCGGTTTCGTATTCCACATGCGCGGTGGAAATCGTGATACCACGAGCGCGCTCTTCCGGTGCCTTGTCGATCTGGTCATAGGCGGTAAACGTGGCACCGCCCGACTTTGCCAGAATCTTCGTGATCGCCGCGGTCAGCGACGTCTTGCCATGATCGACGTGGCCGATCGTGCCAATGTTGCAGTGCGGCTTGTTACGTTCAAATTTAGCTTTACCCATCGTCGTGTCTCCGTGCCCGGTCTGGTTTCGGGGTTGGGTGGATCAAATTACCAACGGTAATGGCTGAAGGCCTTGTTGGCTTCGGCCATGCGATGGGTATCTTCGCGCTTCTTCACAGCCGAGCCACGGTTGTTCACCGCATCCGATAACTCGTTCGACAGACGCTCTTCCATCGTGTGCTCGCCGCGCTTGCGCGCTGAGTCGATGATCCAGCGAATGGCCAATGCTTGACGACGCTCGGTACGCACTTCGACGGGAACCTGATAGGTTGCTCCGCCAACGCGGCGCGATCGGACTTCAACAGCCGACTTCACTTTGTCCAACGCTGTATGGAACATCGCGACCGGGTCGGCTGCTGTGCCGCCGCGCTTCTTCATTGTATCCATGGCGCCGTAGACGATGCCTTCGGCGGCGGATTTCTTGCCGTCATACATCAGCGCATTCATGAAGCGCGTGATAACGACATCACCGAACTTTGCGTCCGGAAGGATTTCGCGTTTAACCGCGCGGCGACGACGTGACATGCTCCGCCCTCCCTATTTCGGCCGCTTGGCGCCATACAGCGACCGGCGCTGACGACGCTTGGCGATGCCCTGGGTATCCAGAACGCCACGCAGAATGTGATAACGAACGCCCGGCAAATCCTTCACGCGCCCGCCGCGGATAAGCACAACGCTGTGCTCCTGCAGGTTATGACCTTCGCCGGGAATATAGCTCACGACTTCGAACCCGTTGGTGAGACGGACCTTGGCGACCTTACGAAGCGCCGAGTTCGGCTTCTTCGGCGTCGTCGTGTAGACGCGCGTGCAAACGCCGCGCTTCTGTGGGCACCCCTGCAATGCGGGCACCTTGTTGCGCTTCGGGGCCGGATGGCGACCCTGGGCAATCAGCTGGTTGATGGTCGGCATGGACCCTCTTTCTCTACTGGTCGAAACCTCCGTTACAGAGGCAGAAGACCAACTTCCATAAACAATCACCGCAGCTGGGGTCGCCCCCCATCTGCGGTGTTCAACCAACACACGGCCTGTGTCCGAAGACGGCACCGTACGCGAAGGTTTAAACTTTTCAGGCAGCCAAGGTGGAAACCACCAACTGTCCCGAGGGCCGGATAACTACGGGTAGCGACCGTGCAAGTCAAGCGCTTGATCGGACCAATTGAGCAGCAGGCCATGCCGAAGTTGCATGGCGGTTGCGGGATTTGCAGGCTGGACCCGGATCGCCTCATGGCAAGCTATAACGACTCGG
>Ga0138275_1179374_pt1 | contig 10719 bp, 1 predicted proteins | sample M_130207_X_mt_FD_106907 | JGI IMG/M metagenome (GOLD analysis project Ga0138275, IMG submission 106907) | Freshwater microbial communities from Lake Montjoie, Canada - M_130207_X_mt (Metagenome Metatranscriptome) | ecosystem: Environmental > Aquatic > Freshwater > Lake | place: Canada: Quebec... | reverse complement strand
GCTCGCTCAAATAATTTCCGATTTCCATTCAACGCAACCCTTGAACATCTATCTCATCGCTTTCAATCAGCTTATTAGCATCTTGTTCTGTTGCATCTGCTCATCTCGCCTGTGTACGCGGCGCTAGTTCGAAAATCATGGGCCTCCCATCATCAATTCTCGCAAGCGTGCTTTGCATGACGCTCTGTGTATTGATGGTTACCGCAGGCCCCGGGGCTACAACATGCTTTTCCAAGATATATGGCGTTAACAAGGGCTCGGGTTTCGTGTGGAACCCTGCCTTGAAGTGTTCAGCTGGTTATGCAGTAACTGCTGGTACACGAAACAAATACGCAATTGCCGTACTCCCATTGGCTCCTGCTGTATGCACGGTGCAGATATACAACTCCATCACATATGCTGGAGCTGGATCGAATGCAAATTATGGCAGCTTTCTAGGATCAAATCCGACTATATGTTCTTGCTTTGACACTTCTAAAAGTGATGTTTGCCCTGCGAGCAGCAACACAGACAAGCCTTACACCGACCCGTGTACTGCGTTGGACTCTGCTCTTCCATTGAATACATCAACAAGTTCTACATTTACATGCAGAATGTATTTTGCCTCGAATGCGGTTTCCTCCTTATCCGGAAGCAATGCAGCGAAAACTAAAAACATGCTTGGCGTATGCGCGCAGCAGCCGGTCAGCACGGGGAATCCATCTCATGATGAGTGCTGTATGCCAGACAGTCCGGCGGGATGTTATCTTGATCCTACTAAGCTTTCTGGCGCAAGCGATGCCTGCATGAATCCCTTTGCTGCTCTGTGTCCCGATCCATTCTTGACAGTCCAGCCGTCTTCAGTTGCGTATACAGATACATATTGCTCAAAATATGTGCTTCAGATCAACCCATTGTCAACACGTCCTCCTGCCAGTGTCACAAGCATTAATTCTTCCATTAATGTTAATTGCTTGATTGTCGCTAATGCTCCTACTGTTACGCGCGATTCTTACGCAACTTTGTTGGATTGTCCGATCAATTACTCGCCTCGGACGAGCGACCCTGCCATTACTGGGGATTATTTACCCAGCGCGTACCCCGTCATTTCGAATACCCTTGCCCAGTCTGCGGGCAGCTCATGTCGCTTCTGTGTTCCTGACAACTGTCTTGCTGTCAAACCCTCGAATCCCACCATTTGTGTGACCTGCAAGCCTCTTTTTAGTCCCTTTCGTGATGGCTCTTGCCAGAAGGCTCCCTCCGCTCAAATGACAATGTTCTACAACGCCGCCACCCAGGCGCGTACTCTTCAGTCACAATCTTACTCAGCTGGCCCCAGTGTGATTCGTCGCTCTTTCAGTGAACATGTACAACATGTTAACAGTAAGCATGATCAAGATGTTGACAGTGAGCATGATCAATATTTTGACCTTGCTGGCAAAGAGCACAGGCACTCAACATCAATGGACGTTTCTGTCGATCTGCATATCCAGCAGCGCAGTTCGATTCATCGACGTGTTCAAAAAACTGTGACTCGTACGGGATTATCGACAAACATTACGGGCTCCTCGACTACTAACCCGCTGTTAATTAATACTCCGGCTGGTACTGCCTTGAATGATGTCATGGTTGCAAGCATTTCATTGTTTCCAAATATTGGGGCGAATTCGCTCAGTATTACTGCCCCGACTGGTTGGAACCTCATCTCCACTTCAAGCAATCTAAATACGATTGATACTGCTATTCTCAACGTGTTCTGGAAAGTTGTGACTTCAGCCGATCTCGCGACGACGGCACACAGTTTCGATTTTCCTAATCAAAACAGCAAGCTTATTGGCGTCATTATGAGCTTTTCGGGTGTTGAAACCATGAGTCCCATTGATGCTCATGTTGGACGGGTTATTAGTTCCAGCACAAACACGTTCACCACTTTGTCCATCACACCCACAATAACTAATACGATGCTGGTTGCATCTTTCAACAATAATGTACAAACCACATGGACGCCGCCCTCTTCAATGACGGAAGTGGCGGATTTGCCAACTGGAGGAAGTAACAGCCCGGGCAGTATGTCCATTTTCACTGAACTCTACTTGACTACTGCATCCGTTACAAAGTCCGCATCACCGAACTCGAATTCTATTGGAAACGCCCACATCTTAGCTCTGCGACCTGCAGTGACCTGTCCAGCAAACAGTATTGGAATTTCTACCGTTCTTGGCTGCACATGTAATGCAGGCTATAATGGCCTTATTTCACAGTCTACAAGTGCGCCATATTTTACAGGCTCTTGCAATGCAGGTGGATCCGCAACCACCACCACCAGCACTACAACGACCACAACAACAAAAACAACCACTACAACAACCACTACCACAACAACCACAACAACCACAACAACCACAACAACCACTACCACCAAGACTACCACTTCTACGACGTCGTTCGGTCAACTCAGCGTCGTTACCGCTCGCTCACCGACTACCATTTTGACAAATGGCGGAAGCGCCACAACTTCCGTTTCTGCAGCTCGCCCTGCTGGTACCATGGTTAACGACGTCTTGATAGCGTGCATTGCATTCCGTAATGTCGGAACATTAGTAGCATCTGCGGGATGGACCCCGATCAATTTACCGAATACCCTGACAACAAACAAGTTAATTTTGCTACAACGTCTATATAATGCCACTGGAGTGGATGTTGCGGCGCAATACTCGTTTGTTTTCAATATCGCATCCGACTACGTTTTGTTTATTCACAGTTTTTCCGGGGTTGATGTTGCGAACCCCATTGATTCCGTTTCTGTTCCTGTTTTTCTCGGCACCTCACAGACTGTATTCAATACGGGACCCATAACGACGATTAAACCTAATTGTCTGTTACTGGCTGCCTTTTCGAATAATAATGCGGACACCTGGGGTAAGCCTACCACTTCTCCTGGCGCTTCTGAGCCAATGGACGTTGCGTCATACAAGACGGGGAGTAGTATATCACTGGCAACCTTTACCTTGCAGTTGAGCGGGATAACATCTGCTACATCAAAAATATCAACCCCGTCTGGGTCTGGGTCATCAGATGTTGGAAATTCTTTTATGATCGCATTGCGACCTGGTTGTATCAGCTGTCCTGTCACAACAACCACATCAACAACCACCACTACTACAACCACTACAACAACCACTACAACTCGGCAACGATTCACTGTCCCGATGTCGCTCAACAAAAATACATCAAACATTTTCATTGACGGCGTCACCCTTAGCCCAGATTACCCCACCCTTCAGCCGTTCCCCCTCAGCACGAACATCAGTTTGGTGCATGCCACAGGACTCCAATGGAACTATGCCAGATATTCCAACTGCATCCCAAATGCACAAGGGGCGTATGTGATCAATTTTCCCGAATGCGGACAGAACACACTCATAGGCACACCGGACAAATACTACGCCGAACGAGTTAATGTTTTTTTACCGGCTGGTATCAGTATGCTGACATTTGTCGGCTATGACGTCAACAGCTTAGGCTCCTTGCCCATTCAGATTGAATTCTTTGTGACAGACATACAAGAACCATCATTCCGCTGTCCCAATCTGAAATTTGATGGCGGTCTTGGTGGAAAATATAACTGGTCCATCCCCACGTCTCTTCCAATTTGCGGTCCGACGGTGTTGCCGCAGGAGCTGTGTGTCTTCGATAACTACCAAATAAACCGCAGCTCATGTACGGGCCCGCGCGGGAACAATGGGGAATACTCAACTGCAACGCTATACTCACCATTTGTGTGTGTTGCTGTTGACACATTTAATAATACTGCCAACTGCACGTTTTCATTGGAAGTCATTGATAGATTAGCTCCCCTTATCACATGTCCGGCTGATTTCACTGCCAACACCGATGTCGACCTTGCCACCGCATCACCATCTTTGAATGTGAATGCCACCACCCAATCAGGGTCATCGCTGACACCGAATTGCACGTGTCCGAATTGCACGCGGGTCCTAGATTCTGCATTTAATGTTGGCAAGAATTTGATTGTTTGCGTGGCAACGAATCCAACATCATTTCTTACGAAATCGTGCAATTTTACATTAACTGTCAAGGACCAACAGATGCCGATCATTGCAAACTGCCCATCTGTAAACTATCTAGTCAACGCCTCTGCAACGGCAGCAACCGCCCTTGTCCTGTTGTCTCAATTTTTAACTGTGACAGATAATATTCAAGTGTCCTCTACGGGGCTGGTTTGTTCTCCGAATGGTGTCACGAGTCCGTATGCATTTCCTATGGGCGTGTCCACCGTTAATTGCTCTGCAAAGGATATTTTCAACAACACTGCTTTGTGCACGTTTTCTTTGCGGGTTCAAGACGCGACGCCGCCTGTGTTTGCATCGTGCCCTATGGTCACACTGCTCACGACCGGAGCTTATCGAAATGTCAATTACAGCATGACCACTTCATATGGAGTTTCATCCACTGATAATGTCGACGGCGCATCTGCCAACATCACATGCATCCCTCCCGCCATGAGCACGAAGTTTCCTGTCGGTGACACGTCTGTCACATGCACTGCAACGGATTTTGCGTTGAATTCTGCCAAATGCACATTTGATGTACGAGTCCTGGACAAAAGTCCTCCATTTCTTAATCATAGTTGCCTGGACCTCAGTTATGTCAATCCGTCGTTCAGCACTGTAAACAACACTGTTCCAATCCATCGTTTCTTCCCCACGGACAATGTTGGCGTTGCTCGCACAACTCTGTCAGTATACGACTCACGTGCGGTGTCTTCGACGCCAGTATTCGAAGGTCCTGCTCTGGAAGCGATCTTCAACAATGGCTACTCCATTCAAGGTGCGCCGGGTAATGCGCGCTTCACATACACCGCCTATGACTTAGCCGGCGGGTTTTCTGCTTGCGACTTTTTTGTTTCTGTTCGACAATTTGCTTCGACCGATTTCATAGCCCCGAATATATCTAGTTGCCCAACGTCGTTCACCACCATTGACGATGGACCCTCTTCGGTGTTTTCCGACTACAACTCCAGTTATGCTACGCTTTCATTTTCAGCGGATTCCTCCGGTTTTGCTTCTCCGATATGGCCGAATATAACTGCTTCTGATGATTTGCCGAGCGTGAAATCTTTCTACTATCCTTTGAACTCCGCTGATTTCCTGCTGCCCCAGTGTTCCATCACTGCCCTCTCTCCTCGCCTTTGCCCGGGTCGTTATATTGTTGCATACGAAGCGAACGATGCATCGGGCAACACTGCACTTTGTGTATACCTCATCGTAGTCAATGATTCTCTTCCGCCCACGTGGGTGAACCCGCCTCCGTCAACATCAGTCCAAGTCGATTGTGCAGTGACTGCCGGGAATCCATATGGGAGTTCGCAGAAGCTGCCAAGTATTTCCAAGATGGAGGCCAAAGATAATTATCATATGATGAATGTGAATGGGACATGCGTGTCGACCCCGCCAGGATTTTGTCCCCCGCCTGGCTCTGTCTTCACCCAACCACTGCCTATTGGAATTGTGACGTTTACTTACAATGCCGTTGACGATTATAACAACAAGGCGGTCCCATATGTGTTCAAAGTCGAAGTTCAAGACGTGTGTGATCCCCAGCTTGCACTTTTATTTCCAGACGGCAAAGTGGGCGGCCTTTTGTCTAGCATATATGCTGAAACAAGTTACCGCAATGCGACGGGAACCATAGTCTGTCCAAACATCTCTGTGTTTGACAATTCGGGATCCGCATATTATACGGTGACGTCGGATCCGCCGGGCTACAACTGTTCTTCACTGTTCCCAATTTCAGATTTTATCGTTCTCACTGTGCATGCCTTTGACGCCGCTAATAAGAGTGTTAACAAATTACTTGCTGTTAATATGCAAGATAAAGAACGACCCGTCCTTACGGGGTGCATTGTCGACACGACACTCGAGATACCTCTCACATGCGATACTGAAAAAAACTCAACGCGTGTCATTTACCCAACAATAACCGCTATTGATAATTCTGGATTTGTGAATCTGACAAGTACTTCGAATTTTGCGAATAATACGGATTTCCCATGTGGCCCTGGCAAGACGCATACGATTTCGTTTGTTGCATTGGACAAGTCTGGGAATTCGGCGAGCTGTATTGTGTTAATTGCACTAAATGATAATGAACCGCCTGTCATCCGAGGAAGACCTGTTCAAAATGATAGCTTCACCTATCAGATCAATACCACATCGAACCTAGCCACTGGCAGTCTGACTTTACCAAACTTATCAGCTTCTGATAATGTCGGCATTAAATCGATTGAATTCAAGAGCGGGTTGGATGACTACATACCGGGTTCCACACGGAACTTCCCAGTCGGCACCACCCTGATTCGCTACACGGTCATTGATACGAGTCTGTTATCGGCGTTGTTCATAGTGATCGTGGTTGTCAAGGACAACCAGCCGGCAGCGTTTACTTATTGCCCGTGGAGCAATAATGGAGATCCTAATTCTTTGCAAACGTTCAACACTTCCCTAAACTCAGCAACAGCGCCGGTGACCTGGGAGACCGTAACTGCGAACGACAATGTTGATGGAGCTGGGGTGTCCTTCTATCAAATAGCATCGAGACAAGGCCTCACTCGTGGAAGTCTTTTCCCGATCGGATATACCAATGTCACATACAGTGTGTTTGATGTTGCACGCAACATTAATACTTGCACTTTTCGAGTTCGAGTTGTTGATAACCAGCCACCCACGTTTGTGTACTGCCCGGTCAATATAGTTACGCAATATGCTTACGATGCAACGAGCATCGCGGTAGCATGGGATGAGCCTGTCTGCACCGACAACACCGGATTCCTTGCCTGCGAACATGTTAATCATTATTCGAGCGAATTATTCAGTAATGGAACGTTTCCAGTGTCATACACTACGCAGGATGCTGCTGGCTTCATTGCTACATGCAAGTTCAATGTAAATGTTACGCAGCAAGCGGTTCCCGTCAGTGGCTTCTCCTTCTGTCCCCAGACGATGTTTGCTAACTACGATTACGATGAGACATTTGTTGCAGTTACGTGGCAAACGCCGATTTGCCTGCAACCGGGTGGCGCTGAAGGGGATCATGTACAGTACGAGACAATCCTAGCGGACGGCTTTTCGCCATCCGGGTCCAACTTTACAAATGGATCCCACTTGATTTCGTATTACAGCAGAGATTTTAATGATGTTGATGTATGGTGCAATTTCAGTGTCATTGTCACCCAGTTTCCCGTCCCATTGAGTCGGTTCACGTCTTGCCCACAATCGCAAACAACGTTGCAGTACAAGTATGATGAGGCAAATATGATTGTCACGTGGCCAAATGCTATTTGCTTTCAACCGCCACTTCCTCATGTGCCTTACGACTGCGATGTTGTGCCAGGTTACCCAATGTCCGGCACGAATTTCACCGTCGGCCATTACAATATTACTTACGTCAGCCATGATTTTCTCGGCCGCGCCAATACCGTGCCGTGCACTTTCAACCTCAGCATTACGCAAACACCTGTTCCAGTCAGCGAGTTTTTAAGCTGTCCAAGCTCCATTACAGGCGGTATCATTGCTTCATATGGCGTGACTGATCCATTCGCTATTGTTGCTTGGGTAAGCCCTCAGTGCAATCAACCGCTACTCTCTGAGATGGTGACCCCGAACAAGCCACTGCCTCACCTACCGCACGTTAAATATCCGTGTGACATAAACCGAACAATCATTGATAACAACCATTCTGTGTCATATCCATCGGCTACAACTACCTCCTCCAATTTTACAAGCGGCTTATACAAGGTTTCGTACTTCTCGACCGACTACAGTGGAAACACGGTGTATTGCCACTTCAATGTCACGGTGCTGCAGCAAACCGTCCAGCCGTCTGTTGCTGCTGACCCGAGCATTATCTACGGCGCTGGTGCAGGTGGCGGTGCTCTGCTAATCATTTTGGTCATTCTCATCGTCATGCAACGCCGTAAAGATGCTACAAATCGTGCGCGATTTGCAGCGGCGCAGTCCGGATATTCTGATTTGCTTGCAATGTCTGATGAGTTTATTTTGGAGCGCGCACGCAACATACAGTCTGCGCTCATGACGCAACGCAATCTCGAGCCACCGGCTGCCGTCACCACCGCCATTATTCGCCCCAAACGCCAGTTCGCTCCACCCCCGACTGATCTCGAAGGACTTGAGAATTATATTCGTGAGACCCACAAGAAGGAAATCGATCGTGATCAGATTCAATTCGGTTCTGAACTTGGCAAGGGAGAGTTTGGAGCGGTGTGGGAGGGTCTCTACCTAGTACCAGATCCACACTTGAAGATTGCTATCAAGATGCTGCGACAAGACCAACAGAAGGAAGACAAATGCAAATTCCTAAAGGAAGCCGCTATTATGTGTCAGTTTGATCACCCAAACATCGTCGCCCTTACTGGTGTTTGCACGCTGCCGATTGATCAGCCCACCATGATTATTCTGGAGTATATGACACTAGGCGCCTTGCATGGCTATTTACAGAGCCCCATTGTTACCGGTCAATTGGAGGTATTAACAATGTTGCGCATGGCGCTCGACGTCGGCGCAGGCATGCAGTATCTTGCTGAGGCTGGCTTCATTCACCGTGATCTTGCTGCCCGTAACGTGTTGCTAGACAATACCATGACCTGTCGGGTTGCTGATTTTGGTCTATCGGTTGATCTTGCCACAGCTGAGAGCGGCAGTGAGGAAGAAGGCACATATGCCGGCTCTGAGGGTGCCAAGATCCCGATTCGATGGAGTGCGATTGAAGCGGTTCTCTTCCATCAATTCTCTTCGGCATCTGATGTATGGTCATTCGGTGTCTTGTTGTGGGAGATTTGGTCATATGCGGCAATGCCGTACCAAGGCATGCCTAACCGCAAGGTTACTGAGCAAGTGAACGGCGGTTACCGTCTGCACAAGCCCAACAACTGCCCCGATGAAGTCTACAAGATCATGATTGAGTGTTGGAACAAGAATGTTAAGCGTCGTTGCACATTCCCAAAAGCCAATACGATGTTAGTGCAAGCATGGAAGGATATCTGCAACGATGCGGCCAACGACAAGGGTGAAATGAACATATATGACAACAACACCGATGCTGATGTGGACGGCGAGCTTGTCGAGCCGATATTTGGCAAGCTTGGAAAGAGCCATGCTCTTTATGACAACAACGAAGAAGTTGAATCTGCGCCACTGACCGCCACTCGTTCCCGACTCGCGTCTACTGCTAGTTTTAGTTTGTACGACAATGGTGAATCGCATGCCATCGGTCAAAGTCCGGAATATTCTTCTGCTGCAAGTGGTGATAATGCCTTTGGACCGCCCGGTGAAACGGACGAGGAGCAAATGGATGACGTGCGTGTTATGTTAGCTCCCGTCCCAGCATGGAACAAAAGTAAGAGTGAAACTATGCATGAAGAGTCTCCATTTAAAACATTATCCAAACAGAATGATAACGAAGAGCCTACCCAGAATTCGAAGAAAGTATCCCTGCTAATTGACGATAACGAAGATACGACTGGTTTTTTGGAGGAAACGAATATGGATTCTGTTGACATCGGTGGCAGTATATATGACACTGCGGGTGCCCCACCGCGTATGATTGTTAATTCCGGTTATGCCAGTCTTGAGTCTGTTCGTAATGAGGAAACGCCGAAAGAGTTTTCGCACTATGATGCCCTATCAACTACTGTCCCACCCCCCGATGCTTCCTTGCTTACACCAGGGACAAAAGTTCGGGTATATGGCTTGACCCTGGACATACTGCTCCAACATAATAACAAGCTAGCCACCGTGGGTAAAGCTGGTGTAGACACAGCTTCTGGCAAGTGCAGTGTGATTCTGCAAACGGGACAAAAGCTTCTTTTGTTACTTCAGAATATTTCGTTAGATACCACCGTTCCTATTGCTCATGAAGTTGACTTCGCCCAACCGATCTTCACTGGTAGAAACGCAGCTCCTGTGGGTGTGATTCATGAGACGGACTTCGGTTCCAGTGCACCAGCTGTCAATGCATCCCCGCGTCGCAAGAGTGGCGTATCAGCGATGTCGGAAAGCGATGTTGGTTCCCGCGTGATGGTGAAGAATTTTGGCGTGGGTACGTTGCGTTTCTTTGGACCTCACAAGAAAGATGGCATCAATCGCGCTGGTGTTGAATTGGACGTTGCTGGTGGGATTAACAACGGCACTGCTGGCGGCCATTACTATTTCGAGTGTCCTGACAAGCATGGAGTTTTGGTCGATGTACGACTAGTAGAATTGCTTCCTAAGGAAGCCGTGAAAAGCGGTGGTTACGTGGAAGTAGCCGTGGAAGTAGCCTCCGAGTTTGAATAACATCCCACGCCATTATACTTGAAGACCGCACGTTTGCTGCGTGGGCCATGCTCTTCTGTATTTGAGATGTTGTACTGTTATGTATTTGGTTTGTATGCTGAATTTGACCTTAATTGTTTTTTTTTGTAGAAAGATATTTAAGAAAACCACAATTTTTGTTTGTGTGTCTTCCATCTATATTTGTGTTTTGCTTATATGTATGGTGGCCCGTGTGGTGTCCTATACCAGTGAACACATTTATTTAATATTATGTGTGTATATCATATACATATGAATATATACATTTATACTGTACATATTTAGTATTTGATATAATATTATATATAGAGATGCAGTTTAAACGCCTTCTACATCCAATAAAATCGTT
>Ga0138275_1319882_pt1 | contig 11018 bp, 8 predicted proteins | sample M_130207_X_mt_FD_106907 | JGI IMG/M metagenome (GOLD analysis project Ga0138275, IMG submission 106907) | Freshwater microbial communities from Lake Montjoie, Canada - M_130207_X_mt (Metagenome Metatranscriptome) | ecosystem: Environmental > Aquatic > Freshwater > Lake | place: Canada: Quebec... | reverse complement strand
GAAACACTAACGTAAAACTTTTTCTTTAGGTAAAAAGGATAAAAAATAGCAAAGACTCTATTTTTATCATTAAATATAATAATTATGAACAATTTTTCATAAAAATTTTAAAGGTCCAAAATTCAAAATAAATGTACCTAAATTTTCCTTTGAGGAGGCCGAGAGAGCGTAAAATTAAGTTGAATATATAATAGATTAACATGAAAAAGAAACTCAAGAGTTAAGCAAATAAGCATAAAAACCTAAATTATAATAAGAGTCGAGCTCCGGATTTTTACCAAAAATAGGGAGAAGCAACAGATCTGTGACCCACGATGAATAAAACATGCAAGCAAATTAATTGCATTAATAGCAACACCAACAACAGCAATAATAACAATAGTAATAATAGTAATAAAAAGGGGGGTAATAAAAAAGATTAATGCAGAGTGCTGTTATAAAATAAGGCCCGAAATTCGATACATTAAAATAAGACAGCTTTAGGCAAAGAAATAAATAAGTGAGCATGTTCCAGTAGGGAGACTTGAATAAAACTGATGGATTTTCATTTTAATAGAACGACAATAGTTAAAATTTGGGCTGGATCGATGAACTGCATAAATAATAATTGCCAAAAATGATGAAAAAGCCTGCGAGAAATATGGAAAGAATGGATTAAAAGCTGGGAAGCATAAATTTAGAAAAAACAAGAACGAGAAATGATTCAGCGTAATAATAATCGCAGGGAATCAAGGAGCTGACATCAAGTTATATTTAAGAAAATATCGAAATAGGAGAAAAATAATTCCCTGATTTGGGACTGAACTCTAATAAAACACTGAAGCACTATGATTGCTATGACGAGGAGATTAGTCCTTAATAATGGGTTGAAAAATATAAAAATGAGAAAGGACACCATGGATAGTGCCCTATTTATATAAATAAACAATATTTATGGACCCCTGTCTAGGTGATGGAATATGATGAAAAGAAAGAAAGATTTATAGTTAAAATTACTAAAACAGGACAAATAAAAGAGGTGATCAGACTTTCTTTATGCTTTAACGACGAAGATTAGGAGAAATTTAAGGAAAGAGTCGAATTAGCAAAACTGAGGCAATAGACTTGTAGTGACGAGATTCGATTTTTTAAATATGTAGACTCGGTCCCTACTGAACTGGTTTCAAAAATTTAATAATAGCAGAAAGATGCTATAATGGATAAACTGTATGCGATGAAAAAAGCTAGATAATAACTGGACAAACAATAAGAAAATCAAAGATAAAAACAAATCAGTGAACTGGTGAACCAGGTAGAGAAGGAATATATTTTGTTTTAAAAAAAATTCGCAGTTGTGAATCAAATGAGCGATCCCGATAATGACGATTAGTGGATAAAAGCCAGAATAAAAAACAGGTATCAAGAAAGAACATGGCCTTATTATGGCACTATCGAGTAAGTGGGGTGTGCCTTTGAATCGATTTAATAATATTTAGGCAAAACACACTTATCTAATCAACCTTTAGTGACGAAAACCTTTGTGGCGATTCAGAACAGAAGCTATTAATATAGAAATTTCTAACTGTTTAATTTTAAAGCTAACAAAGAAGACTAGCCTATGAGCTTGGGTGATTTTGAATCAAGCCAGATTGCTTATCACAATAACGCAAAAAAAGTTTTATCAATTAAATAAAGGGAGTTTGTGATTAACGAGATACAGGATAGATTGAGAGATATTCATAGATTTTATTAAACCGAAATTTCGCAGTATAACGGGTCTGAGTTAAGTAGACTTTTGAAATTAGCCGATTTTTAGTTTAATTCTTATATCAGGGAAACAGTGGTGAAGAATACTATTTAGGACTATTGCAATTTTATTAGAAATTACACTATTCCGAAAGAAAAAGGATTGAAAAATATTTGGGAAATTAATCAGCAACCTTTGCTGATAATGAATTTGGTGGTGAAAGTGAATTTCAAGGGGAAGAAAAAAGTTGATAAAAGAAAGAAAGATGACGGGAAAGAAACAATTTAAGTGCAACAAAATTTAGCTTAAACAAGTGTTGAAGCAGCTAAGAGATTGATGAGCGTTATTCATGATGAAAATTTGGCGCATACGCTGCCCGCTGATTTATAGGGCGAGTAGACGATCTATTTTGAACCCAGCTACTAATAAATCTGTCAGGTGATTTTAAGTCTGTTCGATCACTTGGTGGAGACTACCAATAGCTTTTAAAACTTGGAAAAAGATTTAGTGCCGCTGTTGGATGTTCCTAAAAAAAGCGCCTATGAGATAAATCACAAATTACCGGAGATTGAAAAGGGAAGCGAATTTATTTTGGAATGCTTAAATTTAGGGTATCAAGAGCCTTTGAAGATTTTAGAAAATTTCAAGAAATACAATTTTTTGATTGATGAAAGTGTGAGCAAATGTATCAGATAACTGTTCGGGGACTCAAAGGAAAAGAACCCTTCTGTGAATGCCGTTGATGCGCAGGAAGTGCAGAAGAAACTGCAAGAGTTTGTGGTGGCTAAATCGTAACTCGAAAGAATTTGCATCGATGAGAAAAATGGGTGTCTGTTTTAAATCAGAACCAAAAATGCTAAGGAATAGCTGATTTACAGGGCTAATGAATTTATCAATAGCATTTTGCAAAAAATATCTGAAATGTGCGTGGATAATTCGATCAGAATTGGCAACACTTATAATGACATGGCCGAATATTTATCAATCTTTCCGAAAGATGAAAAGGAACTTGTCTAGCTGAAGCTGAATATTGCTGAAAATGAAGTCAATTTGGCGAAATTGAAACAAGAAGTGTTTAAAATTTTGGAATTTTTGGATATTTTAGAAGAGTTTTTGTTCCCTTATCCTGAAGAAAAGGCGGAAATTTATTGGGGACTGTATAGTAGACCGATCGATATTTTGGAGAAAGTGAGTGATGCTAATAAAACAACTTCGAGCCAGGAAGAAAAATTTATGAATAATTTGGAACTCGAAAAAGTGAAGTTTTTGGTTGAATTGAAAGATATTAAACATGATTTCGAGAATGTGAGATCTTATAACGATTATAAATTAGTCAAGGAAAATGCCACTTTTACCATGAATTTAATGGAAAAGATCGAGAAAGCTAAAGAAAAAGTTAAAAATTTTAACGAAAGAGAAATTATTTTTAAATAAACTTTGTCCGAATATGACGAACTGGATAAACAATTGGCTGAATTCAATCCATACTATTAACTATGGGGACTCGCCATCGAATTTTAAGAATCTGATTATTCTGAATGGGTTAATGGACCTTTCATGAGATAATAATACCCTGTAATCGAGAAGAAAGTGAATCAAGTCTATTTCAAAGAAACAATAAAATTATAGAAGAAATTTGATGAATTATCAGACACCAATGCCGGTGAAGTGGCAACTGATTTAAGAACATAAATAGAAAAATTCAGAGAAAATTTATGGCTTTTCGAACTTTTGACTACTGAAGCTATGAGTAATCCTAAAAGATCAGCCCCTCATTGGAAAGAACTGTTTAGAGAAACAAATATTGTGGGAATTGAGCCTAATGATGAAATGACTTTGTAAAGATTGATGGATGCTGGGCTTTAAGATCATAGACCGATTATTGAAGATATATCAAGAAAGGCTGAGAAGTAATGGGCGATTGAGAAAAAGTTGAAAGAAATGGAAGAAAAAACAAAATAATAGTATATTGATTTAATGAAATATAAAAATACTGGAACCTATGTGTTGAAAGCTCTGGACGAAATTCAGTAGTTGTTAGATGATATGTTGAATATTTTAATGATGATGAAAGCTTCCCCTTACATAAAACCTTTGTTGAAGTAGGCAAGTACCTTGGAAATGAAATTGATTTTGATTTAAGATACTTTGGAAGAGTGCTTGAAGTGTTAGAGAGCTTGGATGTATTTAGAACCGATTTTTGCTTCTGACGATATCAAAAAGAAAATGCCTTAAGAGCAAAAGTAATTTGAAAAGGTTGATGTCTATTGGAGAGAAACAATGACTTTATTCGCTAAAGAACCTTCTATTTGGGATAATATTGATTCAGAAAAAATGAAAAATGAATTTTTATAACACAATAAAACTTTAGATGTGATCCAGAAATCTCTGAGTGAATATTTGGAAACAAAGAGAAGATATTTCCCTAGATTCTATTTCCTTTCTGATGAAGAACTGCTGGAAATTTTAGCTGATACAAAAGACCCATTAAAAGTTCAAAAACACATCAATAAATGTTTTGAAGCCATTAATTTATTAGATTTTAGTGAGTACCAAGAGGTCATGGGTATGATATCGGCAGAAAAAGAAAAAGTTCCTTTTACTAAAAAAATTGACGTGAATGAAGGAGAAAGAAAGGGTAATGTGGAGATTTGGTTGATGGAAATAGAAAAAACAATGATCGAAACGTTATAAAAAATAACAAAAGAGTCCATGCAAGATCTTTTATGCAAAAGAAACGAGTGGGTTTAGAAATGGCCCGGACAAATTATTTTATCAGTCAATATGTAAAGATGGACGCTAGGAGCAGAATGCGCTATTTAAAATGGGAAAGATGGCACGAAATTCCACAGTGATAGTTCCGGGAACGCTTTCACTGATTTAAGTGATTACAAAAAGTATTTAGTGAGCTAATTAGGAGATATTGTAGAGTTAGTGAGACAAGAATTGACAGATTTAGCTAGATTGACCTTGGGGGCCCTGGTTGTGCTGGATGTGCATGCAAAGGACGTGATAATAGAATTAGAAGATAGAGAGTGCAGATCTATGCATGATTTCTAATGGATTTCACAGTTAAGATATTACTGGGAAGAAGATAAAAAAGAGAGAATCATGTGGGTGAAGATGATCAACGCATCTATTAAGTATGGGTTTGAGTATCTTGGAAACTCAGGTAGACTGGTTATAACACCTTTGACTGATAGGTGCTATAGAACATTGATGGGGGCTAAACATTTGTAGTATGGAGGAGCCCCAGAAGGACCTGCTGGTACTGGTAAAACAGAAACCGTTAAGGATTTGGCGAAGGCTCTAGCTGTTTAATGTGTGGTTTTCAATTGCTCTGATGGGCTCAACTTTATTGCCATGAGAAAGTTCTTTAAAGGACTCGCCTCTAGTGGAGCCTGGTGCTGCTTCGATGAATTTAATAGAATTGATTTAGAAGTACTTTCAGTTATTGCACAATAGGTGCTGACTATTTAGACAGCTATTAAAGAAAAAAGAAAAGTATTTTAATTCGATGATGAAGAAATCGTTCTGATTTTATCATGTGCTATTAATATTACAATGAATCCTGGTTATGCCGGTAGATCTGAATTGCCCGATAACTTGAAAGCATTGTTTAGACCTTGCGCGATGATGGTGCCCGATTATGCCATGATTGCTGAAATTTATTTGTATTCAGTGGGATTCTAAGATGCTAGAAATTTAGCCAGAAAAGTAGTGGCGTCATTAAGACTTTCCTCTGAATAATTATCTTCTCAAGAACATTACGATTTTGGTATGAGAGCAGTGAAGGCTATTTTGACGGCTGCAGGAAACTTAAAGAGAATAATGCTTGGAGAAATTGAAGATATTGTTTGTTTGAGAGCACTGATGGATGTAAATTTACCAAAATTTACCATTAATGACGTGCCTTTGTTTTTGTCGATAACAAGTGATCTGTTCCCTGGAGTGGAAATGCCGGATATTGATTATGGAAAATTAGAAAAATCACTGATCGATACTTGCAAAGACAATAATTTGCAACCTTTGAAAAACTTTTTATTGAAATGTATTTAACTTTTTGACACTATCAATGTCAGACACGGACTGATGATTGTCGGGGCTGCCTTTTCGGGGAAGTCTCAGGTTTTAGAAACTTTAAAATAGGCGATGAGCAGGCTAAAAGGAGTTGAGAATTTTGTGAATGTGGTGACTCATAAATTAAATCCAAAAAGTGTGACAAGCGATCAATTGTATGGTAGACTCGACCCTGATACGAAATCCTGGAGCGATGGTATAGTGGCAATCATTATGAGACTTTGTGCCGGGGATGGTGACAACCCAGAAAGAAAATGGGTTGTGTTCGATGGGCCGGTTGATGCCGTTTGGATTGAAAATATGAACACAGTGTTGGATGATAATAAAAAAACTTTGTTTGACAAGTGGAGAAATCATAAAAATGTCCAATTGGATGACTATGATGTTTGAAGTAGAGGATTTGGCAGTAGCCAGTCCGGCGACAGTTTCTAGGTGCGGGATGGTGTTTTTGGAAACTTAGTCTTTGGGGTGGGACGTGTTAGTGAAGTCTTATTGTCAAAAATTGCCGAGCTTGATTCAACATGTTTAGGAAAATTTAGAAAATATTTTGAGGTGGATCATTGATAGCAGTCTGGCCTGGTGCACGAAGCATGGTAAATTTTTAGTGCATAAGAGCGACATGAACTTTGTGAATTCTTGTTTGAAGATGTTAAATACTTTTTTGAAAGAATATGATGAAGAAAATGCTAAGGTTCCTAAAGATTTCGAAGAAATTTTGAATTAAGTGGTTTTGTTTTCCATCATATGGTCCATCGGGGCAGCGATTGAAGAGAAATCGAGGAAATTTTATTCTGATTTTTTACTTTAATTGGTCACAGCAGATGCCGAGATTCCTAAAAAATTTGATATTGAATTATTTTTATCATTCCCTTTCGTGCCAATGGCAATTCACTTAAAAGTGCCTGAATAAACGAATCTGTTTGAAATTTGCTATAACCCAAAATCAAACGTCTGGATTGGATGGACTTAGACCTAAGAAAAATATATTTTGCCTAAAGGGGGAGATTTCCAAACAGTGTTTGTGCCTACTATTGATTCAATCAGAAATAACTACTTTTTGCATAGATGTGTAAAAAATAAGATTCATTTGTTGTTCTGTGGTATGACGGGAACGGGAAAAACAGTAAATATTATTAATGAAATGAACAAATTTTATTTCAATGCTGAATACACTAATCTTTGCACTTCTTTTTCGGGTCAAACGAGATCAAATCAAGTGCAGAAATTAATTGAATCGAAAGTCTGTTCGAGAAGGAGAAAAGGCTATTACGGGCCTGAAGAAGGAAAAAGGTTTATCGTGATCTTTATTGATGATCTGAATATGCCCGCAAAAGAGAAATTCGGAGCACAGCCCCCGATCGAACTCCTGAGACAGTGGATGGACCATGGAGGGTTCTATGATTTAGAAACAAAGGAATGGAGATTTTTGTAAGATATTATATTTTTGGCAGCTATGTTGCCGAGTGGAACATAAGTTACCATGAGATATTTAAGGCATTTCCATTTAATGTATGTTGAACCTTTTGAATCTGATAGTTTGGTGCGCATATTTACGAATATTTTAGAATGGTATTTCATGAATTTACCTTCGTAACCTCCTAACTCGGTGAGAAGTTTGAGAGACAATGTAGTGAAATCTACGATTGAATTATATAATAAAGTGTAAACATCAAAAGAATTATTACCAACACCAGCTAAATCTCATTATATTTATAACTTAAGAGATATCAGTAAAGTGTTTTAGGGAATTTGCAAGGCGAGCAATAAATCTTATAATGATGAAGGCGATTTCATAAAATTGTGGATCAATGAGTGTGAAAGAGTATTTAAGGACAGATTGATTAATGAAGAAGATTAAGACTTTTTTGATAAAATAAATCAAAGTATTGTGAGAAATAACTTTAAAAGGGAATTTGATGAATTGATCGCAGTTTAACCGATGATGTGGGGATCGTTCGTGCCCTGTATTTACCCTGACGGAGATACTACTAGAAAACCTTTATAAGATATCTATTGCGAAATTGTTGATAAAGATTAAATAAAGAAAAAATGCTATGAATATTTGGAGGAATATAATTAATTTTATTCAAGTAACAGGATGAGCTTAGTACTTTTCAATAGCGCTTTATCTCATATAGTTAAAATAGTCAGAATTATCACAACACCGTTCGGACATGGTCTGTTAGTTGGTGTAGGAGGAAGTGGTAGAAAATCGTTAGCGACTCTGAGTTCCTTCATTGCCTTCACTAATGAAACATTTTAAATTGATCCTAAGGTTTGGATTGATGATTTGCAAAAAGTTATGAAAGTTGCAGGACTGGAAGAAAAGTAAATAGTGTTTATGTTCAGTGATACTCAAATCACAAAAGAAAGTCAATTAGAAGATATTTGCAATATTTTGAACAAGGGAGAAGTTCCTAATTTGTACCCTCCTGATGAAAAAGCCAAGATTTTGGAAGATGTACCTATAGTGGGTACCCCCAACGAAAAATATCAATACTTTGTTTAATAATGCAAAAAGAATTTGCATTTAGTGTTAGCATTTTCTCCAGTCGGAGAAGCTTTCAGAAGAAGACTGAGAACATTCCCAGCTTTGGTTAATTGCACGACTATTGATTGGTTTTTACCATGGCCATAAGAAGCACTGAGAAACACAGCTTCAAATCATTTTATCTCTTAAATGGACATCAATGATGAAAAATTGAGAGAATCTTTAGTAGAAATAGCAGTTGATATGCAGTTAAGAATTACAAATTTGTCAAAAAGATATTAACAGGAAATGAGAAGATATTACTATGTGACTCCAACCTCTTATTTAGAGCTGTTATCAACCTTCTAAAAACTGTTGTCGGAAAGAAATAGATCAGTGGAATCAAACATAAAAAGATATGAGACAGGAGTGAACAAGATATTGGATACTGAGAAAGTGGTTGATAAGATGCAAAAAGAATTAGAAGAATTAAAACCTGTGTTAATACAAAAAACAAAAGAAAATTAAGAAATTTTAATTGTTTTGCAGGTAAAGTAAAAGGAAGCCGATGAAAAAAGAGAAGTTTGTGAAGCAGAAGAAAGAGTGTGCAATGTCTAGAGGGATACAGCGAATGGACTGAGAGAAGATTGCTAAAAAGAACTCGATAAGGTGATTCCTCTTTTGGATGCTGCTTCTTAAGCTCTGGATAATATTAAGAAAGATGATATGACTTCATTGAAATCTTTCGTGAAACCGCCTGAATCTGCCTCTATTGTGATGGAAGGACTGTGCTATGCATTCGACGAGGATAGGAACGTGAAGTGGGTTCCAGTACCTGATGGTAAACCGGGTGAAAAGATGCAAGACTTCTGGGACTATTCTAAAAAGAAGGTGCTGAACGATAAATTGATTAAAAGAGTCAAAGACTTTAAAGAGGAGAATATTAGATCTATTCCTGAGAGATGTGTGGAAAAATTGAAAGCGTTTTGCAAAAACCCTCTTTTCGAAAAAGATAAGGTATTCAATGCCAGTAAAGCTGCCGGAAACTTAAGTCTATGGGTTAGAGCTGTGGTTAACACTTATGAGGCCCTGTTGGTCGTAGACCCAAAAAAGAAATAACTGGCGAAAGCCGAATAGGAGTTATTTGAGGCAGAAAGCATTTTAGCAGTTAAGAAAAAAACTTTGCAGGAGGTCATGGACACTTTGGCACAATTGCAAGCTAATTATGAAAAAGCTAAATAAGAAAAAGAAGAACTTGAATAAAAGGTTAATACTTGCAAAGTCTAACTCGAAAGAGCTGATAAATTGATTAATGGGTTGGCAGGAGAAAAGATTTCTTGGAAATTAAAGGCTGAATAGTTTAAAGAATAGTCGACCAGTACTATTGGGGATTCTATTATGTCGAGTGGTATTATTGCTTATTTAGGAGCGTTCCCTATATAGTATAGAGAAGAAACAATAGAACACTGGAAGGAATTATTTGAAAAATAAAAAATCAAATTTTCTAAGAATTATAGTTTATAAAATATTCTGTCTGATTAAATTACTATCGGACAGTGGACTAATACCTTTAAATTACCAAATGAATCTTTTAGTATTGATAATGCTATTATATTGAAAAATAGTACTAGATGGCCACTGATGATTGATCCTTAAACTTAAGCTAATACTTGGGTAAGAAAAATGGAAGCTGCTAGAACAATTAAGATCCTAAGACCTAGTTAAGCATTTAACGACTTAGTGTTATAATTAGAGAGCTCAATACAATATGGTTTCCCAGTATTATTAGAAAATGTCACAGAAGATATTGATCAATTGTTTGAACCTATTTTATAGAAAAAACTTATTAAATAAGGAGGTTCTTATAAATTGAAATTCGGAGATAAGTTTATCGATTATTCTTAAGATTTCGCTTTTTATATGACTACAAAATTGCCAAGACCACATTACCCACCTGAAATATGTGTAAAAGTCACTCTATTAAATTTCTAAGTAACTCCCCTGGGTCTGGAAGATTAGATGACAAATATTGTGGTTTAAATGGAAGAGCCAATAAAAGACAAATAAAGAAATGCGAATATAGAAGAATTTTTTTCAAATAAAGAAAAATAAAGGAAAACAGAAGATTTGATTTTAAAACTACTAAACGAATCTAAAGGAAATTTGTTAGACGATGAAAAGCTGATTAACACTCTTTAAGTGTCAAAAGTAGAGTCTTTGGAAATTGAAGAGGCATTGAAGAAATAGGAACATTTCTAAACAATGTTTGATGGAATCAGAAAACACTATAACCCAGTTGCCCTGAGAATCGCAAACCTTTATTTCGTAATTCTCGATCTTTCGTTGATTGAGCCTACTTATTAATGGAGTCTGGAATATTATATTAATTTGTTCATGAGGTCTATTGAAAAATCAGTCAAAGATAAAGAAAATAGAATTAATAATATAATAGAAAAATTCTAAGAAATGCTCTATGATAGTGTCACTAGATCTTTATTGGAAAAAGATAAATTGATTTTTAGTTTGTTAGTTTGCCAAAAAATTTTAGAAATTAAAAAAAAAATCACACCAGTTCATACGAGATTTATGATGGTGGGGGGCACATGGACTGAGGCTCCTCTATAAATGCCGGCGGTGGCACAGGGATGGTTGTCTAATAAGTAATTTTGCACTGTCTAAGAATTAGATTAAACAATGGCCGAGTTTAAAGGGTTTGCTTAAGATTTTATTACTGATATTTTG
>Ga0138275_1100928_pt1 | contig 11344 bp, 18 predicted proteins | sample M_130207_X_mt_FD_106907 | JGI IMG/M metagenome (GOLD analysis project Ga0138275, IMG submission 106907) | Freshwater microbial communities from Lake Montjoie, Canada - M_130207_X_mt (Metagenome Metatranscriptome) | ecosystem: Environmental > Aquatic > Freshwater > Lake | place: Canada: Quebec... | reverse complement strand
TTTAAACAAAGATTTAAGCAGCGAAAGAGAGTTGTGATTCTCACTTCTCTCTTGACTCTTCTACTTTAACAAGCACAAAGCGGCATGCAAGGTACTGATCCTCTCCTTTTTGGGATTGGTTACTACGAAGCAGTGGCTAGCGCAGGAATTGAAGGCGCGTCAATGGCGGGCGGCACAGAAGTTGTATTCTACGGTCAAGGCATGTCTATGACTCCATCAGATATGTCTGCAATTTACTCAAACGCCGGCATGGGAGGTCAAATGTAGGGTGGACCACCTTAGCCATAGGATATCGCTTTCAGCTCACACACTGATGGAGGAAAGCTCAAATACACGACTTCTTCTATGATGCAACTCCACGGGAGACAATTTGATGATTTCAATCAGTTTGATTCCATCACCTACGACCTCAGTCTCATTCAATTTGATGAAATGACCTAGGCACTAGCAACCCTCAAGTGCACAAACCCGTTAGTATGTCAAATCAAACTGAGCAGAGCATACACTCCCCAGCTTTACTCGTTGGCGCCACCAGTCATCTACTCAGGTTCCCCAATATCGTTTTGGATCGATCCAAGGAGCACTTAGAGCAAAAAGAGCACCCTTCTTCCTGAGTTCCCCTTCGTCGAGGTTCGTATCAATGGGTACGGTGTTGATTTTGAAGGTTTCATTGAAGAGGACACTTACCTGCCAACTTACACCAAAAGTCAACTCCGTGGTCTTATGGGAGCTATCACACCCAACATGTCAGCCAGTATCTTGTTTAGATATAGAGCTGGACATGCTTACCAGCAAGATGCGACAATGTTGAGATGCGATTACACCAATACTACCTGCTACAAGGCTAAAGCTGTGGGTGTCATCAATTCAATTGATGCTACTGAAGGCTTTACATCTGGTGGGCAACTTATCACAGTCAAAGGCTACGGATTTAACTCAGCAAACATTTAAGCAGTGATCGACGGCGTTCCGTGCCAAGTTTAATCTAAAGACCTTTACAAGTTTACCTGTTAAACTGGTGTAAAGGCTGCTCCTTCGACAGTTGGACAATACGTGGGTCAGCATGGGCTTAGAAGAAAGCTCTACAACACCACATATGACTTAACCTGGAATCTGCTCTCAACCTCCACAGATTTCACTGAGATGCTTTCAATGGACCTTGAAGCTCCTGTTAACGTCAAGTCTAGTGGCTATGGAAACAACTACCAAGGGTACTTCAAGGCTCCAGCTACTGCCAGCTACAGGTTCTACATGTCCTGCGATGACTACTGCCAACTATACTTCAGCAATGCAAACATGGATCCTTCAAAGAAAGCTTTGATTTTAAACATCGGGTGGAATACTGCTTACAGAAACTACTTCACAGTCGACGGAAAGCGTATTTCTGCATGGCTCAATCTTACTAAGGATGAATACTACTTCATAGAATTGAGACACATCCAAGGTTCTGGAGGTGATCACGTGACAGTCTCTGTTGAAATCCAAGATCCTACACTTGTTTCTGGTCATTAACACTCAATGAGAGAAATCCAACGTTTAATCATTGACCAAACAATTGTGAGAGAACAGACTCAAGTTACCATCATTAACCCAGACGGTGGTTAATTCATCTTAAACATGATAAATCCCGTTGACAGCACAATATGGGCAAGCAAGTCAATGAGCACCAATTGCTCAGCTTGGGATATGCAACTCGCTATTCAGAGCTATTACAACTAAGTATTAAGTGCAGCTATTAGCATTGTTAAGGTTCAATATGATGTTAATGACACAGTTACCACGACAGCAAGTCTGAGTGTTAAAAATATCTTCACTATCAGTGTTCTTAAATCACTTCCTTCAGCATCATTAAATTAGATTACTGTGTAGAAAGTGACTACTAAATCATCAATAGCAGTGATTCTTCCAAGGAACTTACAACTATCAAACCTCCCAATCTCTGGCTCCTTTGCGATAAAGTGTGCCCTTAATGGAGTTGACACATGGAACACCACCATAGATATGACCTGGAGTAACTCTACTTCTTAGATCAGTAGTGCAATCATTAAAGCATGCCCTAACTACAGAGAAAAGTTCGATATCTGGGAGGGTGCCCAATACAACTACATCTAAGACGGTAGAGATCTTCTTATTAGGTTTACAGGATTAAACCAAGACATTCCCTAGATGGAAATTCTCAGCTCTATAGTAGAACCACTTGTTGCCAACACCTTAAACCTTTCATCAACGACCTTTGTACCCTATAGCTCCCAAAATCTATTCTACGAGCCCGTTCCATTTGAATTCCTTTATACTGCTGAACTAACACCTCAAGTAATAGTGAGCATGGATGGAATCGAGGCTGTTTGCGACTCTCTTGATTGCGGTTACAGTTACATATCGAGTACCTCACAAATTGATAGCTTCACACTTAGCGAAAACACTCTTACCATCATTGGATCGGCTTTCCCAAGCAGCCTTCAATCTGTTACTTTCTCAAAAGAACCATGCACTAACATTGAATAGCCTGACTCATAAACAATTAAATGTACTGTAACATCTGTCGCAGGATCGTGGCAGCCAGTTGTAGTTGGGGCAATGGGTATTATTCCAGTTAGCACAACTGACGTAATCTAAGTCCCGCTCACTATCACTACATTAGTCCCTGCAGTTAGCCTTAATCCATTTGGAGGCCAAATACTTACCATCAGTGGATCTAACCTTCCTCAAACAACAATTGACGGTACCACACTTAAAATTACAATCAGTGACAGCTCAGAATGCCTGATTCTTTCAACTTCATCAACCTAGATCACATGTATGACTGACAAATTCACAGTTGGTGCAACGTCTGCAGTGATTACTATCACAGTTAATGGAAATATTGATGCAAGTCTTTCGATAACATTAAGCAGTGGACCTGCAGTTGCCTCAGCAATAAGCCCCAACTCAGTATCGCCTGTGTTGAAGAACATTCTAACTCTACCCATTACAGGATTTACAGGAACACTTATCCCATCTGATCTTGAGGTCTCAGTTGTTTCCTAAACTAATTCTTCCAATATCAGATACATCAACATTATTGAGGTTGGAAACACCAATGGAAATCAATATATCAAAGTCAAATTCCCTGGGTCTGACAGTGGTATCTATAATGTGTTTGTTCGATCTAAGACCATTGGAAGATTTGATACAACCGGTATTACTATTTAAACAGTAGGAGTTGTAACAGCTTACTCTCCGAATCAAGGCTCAGTCAATGGTGGAACATTAATCACTGTCACTGGTTACCATTTCTCCACCGACATTTAGGACAACCCCATAAGAATCGGCTACACAGACTGTATGGTTGAAAGCTCTACTGTCACAGAAATTAAATGTAGGACAATGGCAAGAATGGAAGACACAAGTGGAACTGATGACTTTATGGTATTCCTTCGTACTTCTGAATAAGCAGCTTGCGCTGTTTCTCCTTGCACCTTTGAATGGGTTATGGATGGCATTGCTACAGTTGTAACAAGCAGTGTCATATTTGATTCAACTGTTAACGACTACGTTTTGACATTAACTGGTACAAATTTCGGAGCGTCTACCACAAATTCTGAGATATTGATTGACAACTCAGTATAAACCATCCTATCTGCTTCTGATACAGAGATCAAGGTTCAAATAGTTAACATGCAAGATATGATGACAATGAATATCGATGCTTATCTACCAATCGGAGTTCCTAATGGTATGGAAGACTTGAAATACACCACTGGCATCACTTTGACACCGGTTTTCCTCTCAGTGACACCTTAAATTGGATCCTTAGCTGGATCGATGATTATTGCTTCAGTCAAAGGTGTTGGCCCATCAACCATGGAAGTCACTTTGGTTACATAAGCTGGTGTTGACATCTGCGCATCAGTAAGCATTCCCTCATACGGAGTTGTTTAATGCAAAACTAAACCACTCCTCGTAATCCCTGCAGCAAGCCCACTTTCAGTTAAAGTAGGTATGACCATCTAAGAATGTCTTGACACATCAAGTAATTATTGCAGTTACGAGACAAGCACAAGTATGCCAAGCATTACTGCTGTGACTAAATCAGATGACCTCACTACCTTGAATATAGACGGAACAGGATTCTTATCAGCTACTGATTTTAATGGAGTATTAACATATGCAGGTATTACAGCAACCTCAGTTACACTTAACTCAGATACAAGCGCCACTGCAATATTTGCAACAGGTATCCCAGTGTAACAAACCGCTCTCAAGCCTGAAATGTACTTTGTGAGCACAACCTCAAGCGTGACACATTGGTCCACAGTTACAGCTACTGTTATCAATGCAAAAACTGTAACCTCAATTGATTAAACAGTTACTTGCTCCTTTGCAGGCGGGTGCTCTCTCTCTATCAGCCAAGTGGGTCTACTCTCCAATCTCCAGAATCCAGATTTCAAACTCGATTCAATCTTGGTATGCGGCGAAGTGTGCACTCTCAACTAAGCAGAATCAACAATAGCAACGACAAAGTGTTCTTTGCCAGCTCTAGCAACCACCTATTCAATAGGTTAGTATACAATTGTGGGAGAATCTTACCTTACTGGCAATACATTCTCGAGCATCGCAGCTTAGACATACTCACTCTTTGATGGTTCTCTCTAAAATGGATGGACTTCAGCTACTGCAAACTGCTATTTCGGCATGAGCTTCAAGGTTGGGTACATCGGGGTTCTCAATGAAGTCAAATACTTCATGAATAGGTTCATTAAGACTACATACATTGGCAATCTCTAGTTCTAAGGATCGATGGATGGCATTACTTACACTACTGTCTTCACAGTTGGTTAGGAAATTCATGAAGGCTGGAACTACCAAAACTTCGATAATGGCACTTAACTGAAGTACCGATTCTACAGGTTCTTCGGAAAGGCAACTGGCTCATGTATTGTTGGGGAAGTAAGCTTCAGAGGATACGAAGCAATCGATGATACATCAAGCACCTACACTTGCTAAACATAGCTAGTGCTTAACGGAGCTGTTTAGAGCCTAACTGGCACTGTTGTTTATCAAGCAGATATCACCCCACTTCTTACATCAATATCTCCCAGATTCGGCACAGTCGTAGGAGGCGAAGAGGTCACATTCTCAGGTGTGAACTTCTCTTCTGATAAATCACTTTACTCCGTTTTAATAGACGGTAAGAGCTGCGCAGTGACCTCTGCCACTACCACCTAAATTAAATGCACCACCTCCAAACGACCAGGCATCCACGAAATTACCTCGCTTGAAATTACAATAACTGGCATGGGTTCAGTCGCAACTCAAGGGCTACTCTTTAGATATGTGAACTACTGGTCGGACACCATCACCTGGGGCGGAGAGTTCGCCCCTATCGACGGCGACATGGTCTACATCCCCAAGGGCCTCCACCTTTTAGTGGACGTCGACTCTACAGCCATCCTCAGCGCTGTCGTTGTGGAGGGTTCCCTGATTTTCCCACCGAATGCCGACCCAAATCACTTAAGGACATTCGACGCTCACTATGTGATGATAAAGGGAGGCTACTTCGAGGCGGGTACTGAACAGTTCCCATACACATCGAAATTGTTGATAACAATGCACTCAAATAGAAAGTCACCGGAAATGCCCATATTCGGAAATAAGGTTATCGCTATGTACAATGGAGTGCTCGATTTCCATGGTGTTCCTCGATTCCCCACATGGACAATGCTTGATACAACATCTGACATCGGATCTAGCACTATCACATTGATTAAATAGGTTGATTGGGTAGCAGGGGAAAGAATTGTAATTGCGCCAACTGGATACTATAATACCGAGGCGGAAGAAAGGACTATATTGAGTATTGACAACACTAATCCACAGAAGCCAGTTATTACACTTGATAGGGCCTTAGAGTTTAAGCATTTTGCTGGAATTTAGAATTTCGGTACAGATTTCATTGAGATGAGAGCTGAGGTCGGACTTCTAACTAGAAATGTGATATACAGAGGCGACCCAGAAACCTCAGCTGACAACGAGTACGGTGCTCATATAATGGTTCACGCTGAAGGTAGTGAGAATTTGATCGCTAGAATTGAATACATCGAGTTGTTCAACGTGGGCCAAGCCTTCTAGCTTGGTCGCTACCCTATTCATTTCCATTTGATCGGAGTTGTCCATTCCTCTTACATTCGTGGTAACGCCATTCATCAGTCTTACAACAGAGCATGCACCATCCATGGAGTCCACTACTTAAGAGTGACAGAAAATGTTGCCTATAATACTAAAGGTCACACTTTCTTCATCGAAGATGCAGCCGAGACTCACAATTTGCTCGAGAACAATTTGGCCATCCTAACCAAGAAGTCTTGGAGTTTGCTTAACTCAGATCAGACACCTGCAAGTTTCTGGATCACTCACCCAGACAATATTCTGAGAGGAAATCATGCAGCAGGTGCTGATAATTACGGATTCTGGTTTGACACGAAACCGAACCCCACAGGACCATCTTATGATCCTAACATATGTCCAGAAAATTCTCCATTAGGTGAGTTTAGCAATAATGTAGCTCATTCGAATGGAAGATATGGTCTGAGATTGTTCCACAAACTGAAACCAAGAACATTTCCTTGCTCACCAATAGTCGAAGATCTTAAGAACATTACTGATCCTTATTGGAAGAACCCCCTAATTACAGCTAGATTTACAAATTTCACCAGTTTCAAGAACCAAAGAAATGGAGCTATAGCCCTTGATATGGGAGATGTGCGCCTTGAAAACTTTAAAGTCGCAGATAACTTATTAGCCGGAATTGAGTTCGAGCTCACAGACACCTTGAGGACTGGTTACTGCCAGATTAACGGTGCCTTGGTCATTGGCAGATCTGATAATGCTGATGCGCTCACTAACAACACTGACTCCCAAGGAGTCGTGGGTCCAAGAACAGAAGGATTTTCGGTGAACAATGTGAAGTTCTACAATTTCGATATTGCAGGCAAGTCTGCAATAGGTTCATGCTCTCATTGCTTCAGTCCACCAGCAACTGACTCAGGAGCGAGAACTGTCAATTTCTCGAACATCTATTTCGACTCATCAGTCACCATCAAGATTCGCTATGAGATCCCCCACAGAGATATCTTCTATGATATTGATGGCTCACTCACTGGTCTTGGAGCTGGCTCTTGGGCAACTCCTTACTGGAAGCACAATGACCACCCAGGTGAATGCATTAAAGATCTATAAATTTACGATGGATTACTTTGTTATCCAAGCGTCTAAATCCGTAGAATAGTCTTTGAAAAGTACAGTCCGAACATATTTGCCATGATGGACTTGAAGATCCTTTAATGGGACGATAACATAGTCAGTGCAATGAGTAATGTAACTAAGAATGCATACCTCCTCAGTAAAGATAACTACTCAATTGCACCATTCAGACCAAAGACAAATCCAGTCAATGCCTGGGCTATGCCTTATGTTACTGGACATCAGTACAAACTCCATTGGTAGTATGGTCTCGATTTCACTTAGTTTTAAGTGACACTTTCCAATTTATGGTAAGTCAATGACAAGGATGTGAAATTCGTCTTTAACTTTACTGACGTCAGAGCGAAGGTTGATTTTCTTACTGGTAAGGACAACATCAAGAATGAAACCCTACTCTCTTTCTCAAATGCTGTTCTACAAACTGGAGCTAATATTGTTTACAATGACACAGCCACTAGAGAAATTCATTTACTTATAAACGGAAAGAACTCTACTAGAAATCCCCTTGTAATGAAAGCATACAGATGCGTTGGTTCATGCCTCCCTCCAGTTACTACTGTTCAAATTGAATCAACAATCAGATACTGGAGTAATATCACTTCATGGGTATCTGGAAAAGTCCCCATCGCTGGAGAGGATGTTGTAATCCCACCTGGCCAAAACTTTATCTTCGATTTGGATGTGAGTCCGATCTATAACTATGTTCAGATCAACGGTAGAGTAACATTCTTAGATGGTGCTCCAAGTCTGCATTTGCAAGCTAAGTACGTCTTTGTGAGAGCTGGTTAACTCATAATTGGAAACTTGACGAATCCATTCCTTGGACAAGCTAGAATTACGCTCTTTGGTGAGAAAAACAATCAACAGATCGTTTACGATAATGCGATAGAAGCAGGAAATAAGATTCTCGCAAATACTGGTCTCTTGTAGATGTATGGTAGACCAAGAATTTCAAGATCCAGACTTTTAAAGACTGCGAATAAGGGAGATACATCAATCCAAGTTGAATCAGGTCTCAGCTGGGAAGTCAATGACAAGATAGGTCTCGCTCCCACTGCTGTCAACTGGTTTGAACTTGACTATGCAATAATTAAAACCTACGACAATGTGACTGGTATTACAACTCTAGATCGAACATTAGACCATTATCATTATGGCTCTGCTTTGTCAACAGGGGATCAATACAGTGGAGTTGACATGAGAGGTGAGGTGATGCTTCTTACAAGAAATGTCAGGATTGTCGGAAATGACACTGAGGCTTGGGGTTGCCAGGTCGTTACAAGCGATTTCATCGAAGGCAATGGAGAGAAAAGATACGGCAAAACTGTCTTAGATAATGTTGAAATCTACAATTGCTCGTAATATGACACTTACAAAGCAGCACTCAGATTTGAGAGCAACGGAGGTGACTATAGTATCGTCTCTAACTCTGCCATTCATCATGGACTGGGTATGGGTATAGAATTCATGCTGTCATCTAACACAACATTCTTGAATAACAATGTCTTTGACTTCGTTAAGTATGGTATCAACGTTGACACCTCTAAAAACGTTACTATCGATGGTAATTGGGTCGTTGCCATCTTTTCAAGACACCTAAAATTGTAATCTGTTGGTGATCCAATCCTTGGAATTCTCGGTTGTGCCAATTATCTCAACGACGTTTGCTCAGAGATTCATATTCTAAACAATGTCATGGCAGGTGTTGAAGCTGCAGCTGGTGCTGATACATCCGCCTATTCCGTAATGCCAAATGACTGCGGAGATACTAAAAACGTTGTGTTTAAGAACAATGTTGCACATTCTATTGACGGTTATGGAGCTATTATCTTCAGAAATGGAACATCTGATAGTCAACTTGATTGTATCGAAGCCTCATGGTTTACAGCGTACAAATGCAGTCTTGCAGGCATCGTGTCAAATTAAGTAACAAAAAAGGTTATTTTCCATGACATGATTCTTATCGACAACGGCCACGGTGCCATTCCCATGATTGGCTAAGAAGGAGAGGATCTTTGGGCAATGATGAACGACATCACATTTTACGGAGAGACTGAAGCAAGAGATTGCAGCAGGTAAGGAGTATGCCTTTAAAACTCTGAGCCAGGATGCATCGATAGAACAGCAATAATGATATCTGCATTTGCGGATCATTCAAAACCTGCTATCATTAGGGCAAGTTCTTCGTGGCCTTAATTTAAGATAAAAGCAGATGCATCATTCGGTGGTAACATTCTTTATGACAACTTGAAATTCATCAACTTCAAGTCAGAAACGAGCTGGTGCGGCTTTACCTAAAAGCTTTTCAGAATTAATCATTATGCTCCCGATTATACTCCACGAGTCAAACTCACAAATACAAAGTTCCAAAATGTTGATTAAGACACTCTCGCTTACATCTTTACACCACCAATGGAATGGGCCATACTTGATGACTGTGGATAATTCCCATGCACAGGCCCTAATAATGTTCTAATATGGTTTGAGACTTCCACTTACTCTGGGTCGATAATGCCGCTTAAAGCCACACCTAACTTTTAGATAATATCTGGCAACACTGAAAGCAGCGGTGGTTTCAGTAAGTGCAGTAGAGTTAACTCATGGAACGGTTATTATTGCACCAATGACAATTTAGCAATAATTCTCTTTGAGAGTCTCGACAGTGACAAACTGACGAGAATAATTTCCCCTATAACTGTGACTTCATTAAATATCACAACAAGGAATGTCCTCAATACTTTCATGGACCATCAATGGGATGGCTTCTATACTTCGATGAAAAGACTTTCCAGATGGGCTTCAATACTACAAGGAGGCAATGCTATGTTCTATGATATCAACTACAAAGGAACTCCACCTCAAAAGCAGAGGTTTAGTCTGAGAGCAGATTACACATCAGTAGTTATTAGAATTAAATACCCTAAGGCGGGAGTCTACCAGCTGAAGGATGTCTCAGGTAACTTGATCAAGGGAAACGCGTGGGATTATAATATTCAAGAACCTGGTCTAATCAAGGGCAATAATGGAGGTTCGTGCGGTGAAAACAGGTACAATGGAGTTATCAACGTCCTTGAATTCTATCTAAACAGAGGATGCATGATTAATATTGAATTGATTGACTCCATTCAGGCAAACGTTAGACTTAACTGGACTATGAGCGAGTTTTTCGCAGATGGCGGTACTACTAAGTTTGTTGATAGGATTGCAGCATCGCTTGGTATCAAAGCAGCAAACATTAAGGTCGTCAGCGTGTACATGGGCTCAGTCATTGTTTAGTTCGCAGTTATTGAGGATTCCACCAAAAGTCTGTCTCAGAATGGTGGCATGGACTCAATTCAAACTACTTTGACCACATTGTTAGTTACCAAAGCTATCAATCTCGGGGCTCCAATTCTTAATTCTCAAGTCGCTGCTGCTAAGACTAGGACAGTCTCGAGTACTACTACATCAGCAACAAATACTCAGACAACAGGCATCCCCACTACGGGCACCACTGTGATAACTCCTGTGGTCACTCCACCAACTCCTACTGTCCAACCAGTGGTGATAGTCAACTCAACAGTAATTTAGGTCCAGCAGTAGCAGGGTGGCTCTTCCACTGTCATGATCGCCGTAATTTGCTCGATCATCGGAGTTATAGTCGTAGGGAGCGCCATCTCTTACTTCCTTTACAAGAAGTTCAACAGAGGGACCTCCCCCGTGTCGGACAAGAGCTCGAAGGAGGTTGAACAATCTTCTAAGCAATCAGTTCAAAACATTACTCCTAACGTTGTGGGTGATGACATGTATCAAGATCAGTATCACCCAAGTGCTGCCTTTGACATTTTCGGAAGAGGTGACAAGTTTATGCAGAAGGCAAACGAGGCTGATGATTTGGACGAAGACTAGGACTCCCCTGTTGACACCGAGGGAGAACAGCAGGTCCGTACTCATGCGAGAGAAAGATAACTTCGCGATAGCACTCCCTTGCATTAGAGCTTCCAGAGCCCAAACAGGGACGACCTTTCTATCAGAAAGATTGATGAAGAGACTGGCAGTAAGGTTCTAGCTAACTGACTGACCCAGTCCATATTTTGAAAACTAAATTTATATGAACATTTTT
>Ga0138275_1137424_pt1 | contig 11474 bp, 1 predicted proteins | sample M_130207_X_mt_FD_106907 | JGI IMG/M metagenome (GOLD analysis project Ga0138275, IMG submission 106907) | Freshwater microbial communities from Lake Montjoie, Canada - M_130207_X_mt (Metagenome Metatranscriptome) | ecosystem: Environmental > Aquatic > Freshwater > Lake | place: Canada: Quebec... | reverse complement strand
TTTCACTTAGCGCAGCACAATAGCCATTTCGCCCTGCCGACGCACAGTCGTGTCATCATCAGCTTTGCATTGTTTTTAACTTCGCATACCTAATAATAACATCGATTTGCCTGACATATTCTGAACTGAGAAGTTGACAGTTGGGTTGGTGAAAGCACCACTTGAACCCAACCGCGACCAATGATGATACTAATGGGCAGGTTGGTGCTCGTGTTCTCGGTTTTGTTCGTCTTTTCCATTGTGGCTCAAGAAAAGGGGCAAAAAGGAGAACGAGGAGAAGTAGGAATAACAGGAAATGCAGCAACAATCCAAGGAGATATTGGAGCGATGGGACCTAGAGGATCTAATGGTGTCTTCGGACCTAAAGGACCTCTAGGCCCTGCGGGGCTTTTTTATAATAATGAAGGAGGCCAAGGATCGGGACCTCAAGGTGACAAAGGAGTGAAAGGATCTAAGGGGTCCATCGGACCAATTGGTCCAAGTGGTTTTAAAGGATCACAAGGTTCACAAGGTTCAAAAGGTACCGTTAGTCTTGATGAAAAAGGCAATAAGGGAAATGAGGGTTCACAGGGCGCAAATGGTGAAGTTCCTTTAGTTCCTGCCGAGAATATAACCTTTATTGAAGATACTGCCAACAATGCAGGGATCTTAACTGACCAATACATTGCAACAATGGCGAGAATTGTGATTGAAAAAAGTATAGCGAATGCCTTGAACGTAATTACAGTGAATGGCATTATACTGAATAGTAAGAAGGAAGAAAGCATCGAAAAAGCAGCATTATTTGCAATTGCCGATCAATCAAACTTCTCAACGTTTGTTCAAGCAAGTTCATCCAGGTTTATTGAGCGAAGCTTATCCCAAATAATCGATGTTGAAGTTGGTGACTCCTTGTCAAGTGCTAAAATAATATCAGAAGGAGTTAGGGCAAAATCTTCGGAGAGTACACTGAATTATGCAGCTGTCAATATGAATAAATTGGCCGTTATTATAGAAAAGAGTCTCTCTATGGAAACCAACAATCAAAGTGGCAAATCTCTTCATGCGGAAGCAATTTTAATTGAAACCCTTTCGACGGCATATAATTTGCAAATGATAAAGTCGTCGAGTGTGGCTCCACTTCTACCTTCCGTTTCTTCGGCGGCGCGCATTTTGGAAACTACAAACAGTGCAATGGTTAGTACGGTGGTGAACAACATTATTACCATTGAGAAGAGCTTAAGCGAGAAATTTTCAGAAGAATTGGTGAGATCTAGTGTTATGGAAAGTGCTATTGACCGCTTTCTTCAAGAAGATAAAACAAAGGGGCTCGAAACAGAAGCAGGATTGAAGTCCGAACTTTTTTCGGCGAATTCAATTGCGAAATCAATTGAAGAAACGTTGTCCGGGGGCCTTAAAAACCTCAGTACGATTTCAGCACTCGAAGGAAAATCATTGAGTGACAAGTTGCAGACGGAAATCTCTCGAGAAATAAACAGGTTGGCGGATTTAAGTTCGATGCTGTTCAACGAAAAAGAACGAGGTCTTAATTCGGAATCAACTATAGCTGTAAGTATAGCACAAGAAGCTACCGAACGAAGCAAATCACTTGCAAATCTTGTATCCTTGACGAGCACCGCTTCTTTGAATACCATTGACAGAGAACTGTTCATGAAGTCAACATTGAGCAAATCAATTGAAGATGCAACTATAGCTCTTCAGCTCAGCAACTCTGAGCTCCAACAAGATATAAAAATATTCAATGGAAATAAAGATTCGTCTCAGCGATCATTTAATGATTTAAAAAAAACCACAATGGAAGTCGAAACCAGCTTTTCTACTAGCTTTGCCAGTGAGAAAAGTACAGTGATTAATCGTGAGAAGGTAACAAGAGACGCGATGAACGGATACGTCAGCGCATCTTTAAGCCATCATAAAACACAGCTCCAAGACATCAAGGACGAAATGAGTTCAGCCCGTTATACTGAAGATTCTCTAAAAAATGAATTATCGATGGAGATATCTTCGGCAGTTGCTACCGAATCAAACATAGATATTAGCATAACCGAAGACTCAAGTAGGGCCTTTTTAGTGCATGGCAAACTGGATACTGATTTAACTTCTGAAGAAACTCGAGCCAAGGACAGTGAACAAAAAATAGGTTCAGAACAAACGAAACTTGCCCAAAGTAAAGAATCATCATTGCTTGGGAATTTTCAATCCGAAAACGAACGTCAATCAATTCAAACGCGAACCATTGATGAAAGTATGCAAGCTGAGAAAACTCGTGGCTCCTTTGCTGATTCAACACTGAATTTAGATATTCAGTCTGAAATTAAAGAAGCAGTTGCTTCTCGTACTGTTATTGAGACTGAAATTTTGGATGCTCAGACTACTGCTGAAAATCAACTAAGTAATTCACAGTTGACTCTAAAAAATGAAATTATTCGAGCAACGGCTGCCGAACTCGTTTTAAAGAATGACATTCAATCGGTTATTGATACTTCAAGGACAGAAGAAAGTACCATTAGTGTCCTTTCTACTTCTTTTCAAGCTCATCATATTGGGCAAGAAGTTTCTTTATCAACCAGCCTTGAAATAGTAAATTCAAACGCCATAGGTTCGGAGATGAAGCTTACTCACGAATTATCCTCGGCCATCAGTCGATCAAAATCCTTCTATGATGTGTCAAATATTGAAGATATACCCGCCGTTGTGCGTCGTGCGAAGGAAACCGAAGCCACGTTGTATTATACCATTTCTCAACAAATTCAAACAGACAACATCTTGTTTAAAGGCCTATACTCAGTTGCGATGAAAGAGACTACCGACGCCATTGCTGAAGAAAGCAAGGTTCAAAGTGAAATTAATGTAGAAAAAGCGAGGGCGAGTAATGCGGATAATTTATATCAAAGTGCATATGGGTCTTACAGCCAGGCAGCCGTTGAAGCTGAAAAAAATATTTTAGGACGAATTGAAGCTCAAGTTAGTAAAGCTAAAGATACAGAAAAGGGTATCATCACCAATTTACAGAAGAGATCTTCGAATGCAAAATCGTCCGAGGCGGATATTTCGACTTCGTTATTTAATGAAGAGGGTCGAGCACGGGGAGCTGAAGATGTTTTGCAGAAGAGTTTTTCAGTCGCTATGACCATGCATATGTCAGCGGAAAATACGATGAAAGGCGATTTGACGATCGAAATTAGCCGCGCAACTACAGCAGAAAACAACCTTGATGAAATTGTAGCTACTGAGATTAATAGGGCCAAAGGACAAGAAGATGCGGCCTCGAAAGCATTGAAAGTCCTTGAAGACGCAGGAGATATATATTCGGATTTAAAAAATACCCTATCAGTTGGAACCGCAAATGCCGATACTGCTGAGAAATTATTAGGCTCGGATGTTAATGATGAGAAGACCATGGCCTCACAAGCAGAATCATATCTCCGAACAACCTTTGATGCTAGTTCTTCTGCGAGGGTAAGCAATGAGCAAAATTTGCTCCAGGAGTTGAACGACTTAAGTATCGCGGCCGAGACTAAGCATAATACCGTCGCTACCGATAGTTCCAATGAAATAAAGAGGGCAAAAGGTGAAGAAAATAAACTCTCAGAAAGCCTTGTCGTGGAAAGTAATTTGGCTATATCTACCGAGAGCACGATTATGTTATCATTTACAAATGAAAACGTTCGGTCAAAGGAGGAGGTTAACCAACGACTATATTATTTATTTGCCACTTTAGTTCTCGACGAAAGCACTCGCGCAAAAGCCAATGCTGTTGCTATCAAATCGGATGAAGATTATTTTCTCAATTTGCAGCAAGACACGAAAGATTCAATTGATACTCAAATTTTACTAGCTAAAGGGACTGAATCAACCTTAAAATCTCAACTTGATGCGGAAACAAATCGACGCAGCCAGTGGGACACATCAATGGCAGACAGTATTTCAGTTGCCAGCAGCCTGGAAGTAAACCGTTTTGATTCAGAAAACACTGGGTTTTTTGCTCTGTTAGGTATGGAAGTTAAACGGGAGGAGGCTGCTATACTAGTAATCAAAGAAAAAACAGATGATGAAAATTCTAGAGCCAAATCAATTGAAATTAGCCTTGACAGTCAACTCACTACCGCAACTCAAGCCGCTTTGAAGGAGGAAATGGTCCTACTGAGAAGCGTTGATTCTGAAAAAGTTCGAGCAATGGATTCCCGCGCAGAAATTCGAATTGATCTAAATAGAATAAATGTGGATGCTTCTGATGCGAATCTTGATCTCCAAGAAAAAATTTCATTGATTACAAAGTCAGCAACTAGTGCAGAGGACGTGTTAAGGAACCGTTTAGGTCAGGAAATCTCTCGTGCTTCGTCGGCAGAAAACGCTGTTTTAGGTTTTATTAATTCTGAAGATGATCGATCGAAGGATGAGCGAGCTAAGATATCACAACAGTTAAGCAGTGAAATAGAGAATACAATGCAAAGCGCTACATCTATTAAAGGATCTTTGTCAGTGCAGATTAAAAATGCCATGGATCGAGAATCCCTTCTTTCTAAAACATATCAGGCTGAACTGGATGCAACTGAGACCTATGTAAAGAATCAAGGACAAGACTTAACTAATGAGGTTAATCTTGCCGAATCAGGGGAAAAAGGGTTGCAGACGAAATTAAATACCGAAAACAGCAACGCTGTTTCATCTGAAAAATCCCTTAAAGACAATATTGACGCCGATATTTCCGCCGCTAAATCCGCCGAACTTGTCCTCGCTAAGGCTATTGATACTCAGTCGAAGTTGGCTTATAAGAATGAACAGAATCTTGTCGCCAATTTGGGTAATGAGAAATCGAGAGCAAATGCAGCCGAAGATGATTTATTAATAGCGTTGTCAAATCGCATCACAAATCAGAAATCAACTGAAACATCGGATAGTGATATTATTGAAAGTGAAAAAACGCGCGCTTCCACAGCCGAAGACGCGATTTATGAGCAATTGGTCACTGAATCGGCTCAGAGTATTACGCATATGAACCAAATCAAATCTGATACGGAAGAGGAAGTTAAGAAAGCTATGGCATTTGAAGCGTCAATTTCTACCGTTTTGACGAGCGTAGAAGTTGATTCACAGATTGCGCGAGATACTGTCAGCTCGGATTTATCTGTAGAAGTTAGCAGAGCAATGATTAAGGAAGCATCACTCGCTGCGAAGGAACAGACTGAATCGGACCGAGCTTTAGGGCTAGAGGAATCTCTTTCAACTGCTCTTCAAGAAGAGATAAGCATGACTTTTGCTTCGGAATCAAACTTAGCGAACGCTATTATTTTGCAAACGAATACCGCTTCAACTGCTGAACAGATAATATTTACTGCTCTCCAAAATGAGATATCCGTTGCGAATGCTAAAGAAAAATCATTATTGCTTCTATATGACTCCGTGTTATCTCGTGCACGTGTTTCGGAAAAATCTATTTCAAACTACATTTCATCGGAGGAAAAGCAAGCAGTAGCCACCGATCGTCTCTTGGAAGGTCGATTATCATCGCAGGTAGCTTTGGCATCAAATATTGAAGTGTCCATTGAAGCTAAGTTATCTTCAAGATCTAAGTTGGCAAGGGAAGTTGAAAATAGTTTGTCAGCTGCGCTCCTTTCCGTCATTAGCCGTACCATGTTGACAGAAAAATCTTTGGTGAGCTCTATAGATAGTTCTAGTTCAACAGCAATTACAGCAACGTCAACACAACTGAACAATGAAATTGTGAGAGCAACTGCCTCTGACTTGAAGCTTGCTAATGCTCTTGGTAATGAGATTTCAAGAGCAAATGACAAAAGAGGAAAAAATTCCGCTTTTGTTGGCAGCGAAGTCGACCGAGCCTCTAATGCTGAAGCAATCCTCTTCAGTAAGTTTGATGCGCTCAAGGTAAGCGTTTCTTCGTCGGAAGCCGTTATGGCGGCAATTCAAAGCTCCACCAGGTCATCAACTGAAAAAAGCAAAGAATTGATAATCCGGTTGAAAACCTCCACTGCCGTAAACGAAGTTGAAGTTGATAATAGAATCAAACAGGAACAAGAACGGACTATAGCAGAACATTCATGGTTTAAAAATGCCATTAATGAGCGTCAATCAACCTCTGTTGATCATGTGGTAACAATTACTACAGATATTTCTGCATTGAAAAGTCATTTACAGCATAGTCTAGAACAGCCACATAGTTCGTCTATTGGCTTTGAGAATAGTCGTGCTACCAATTCCGAGATCGAGATTCAAAAATTAATTAATATGGAAATTTACCGAAAAGAGCCGGAAATTTCGAATCACGAAAGACTAATCATATTTGAAAAATCGCGCGCGATGGCAACCGAAGGGATCTTGTCTAAGGGGTTGGGAGCACTTGGAATTTCCGTAACAAGTCAACAAGCGCTGACAAAAGATATATTGGACATGGCTGAAATTAAGCTTCTTGGGGACGAATCTGACATAAAATTGACGATCGAAAAATTTGTTCTGCTTCAAGCATTACAAGCTTTTTCTGCTGATGAGAAAATTGATGACGAAAAACGACGAGCCAAGCTGGTGGAAACTAGTTTAAATTCAAATCTTAATGTTTTATTCAAATCGATTGGACAGAGCGAAATAACTGTACAGAGCATTATTTCTCAAGAGACTCGTAGAGCAGAATCAAGTGAAAATTCTTTAAACACGAAAATTAAGCAACAATCAATTGCAGCAAAGGGCACCGAGCGGGACATCTCGTTGAAGTTACTAACAGCTGTGGCTGCATCTTCTGCGTTTGAGAAGAGTCGTCTTGCCGATATTAATTTCGAATCTACGAGAGCTAATGTTGTTGAGAATAGCATTGCTCAACGCAGTGATAGTGACTTGAAGCTTTCTCAAGAGTGGCAAAAATCCATTGCAGAATCATTATCGAGTACCTCAATGAGTGACTCCGATCGACAATTGCAGTTAAGCATGGGTATTACCTCTATTTTTGATCAAGCTTTGAAACGGGAAGGTCACATCGTTGCTGATATGTCTTCGGCATTCTCGCGGGCCCGTGATGGCGAACTTGTTGTTAGTAACGAACTATCTAATATGAAATCCAACCAGCTTCAATTGGAAAACAGTTTAAGCGAATCCATTTCAGTCCATATCATGTCCGCAAACTTTATGAAACAGGAATTATCTGCGCATCTGTTCAGTGAAATATCAAACTCCAAAGAAGAAGAATTAAAATTGCAGGGGATTACCGAGTCGGAATCAACAAGAGCGAAAAATGTCGATGATCAATTGCTCTTGAAAATGCAGCAAGAAATCAGTAACTCTAAAAGTTTTTTTACTGATTCCAGTTCTTTTTTGAGTTCTCAAAGATCTAGCTCAAAAAATAATGAAATTTTTTTCGCAAACTTTGCTAAGACTGAATCAAGCCGAGCATTAACTGTGGAAAACTCCATGCAGGTCGCTATTACTAGTCGTGCCGGAGTAATATTGACTGATCAATTTAACTTAAAAAGTAGATTGCAAGATGTAACTTCCGCCGCTATGTTTGCAGAAACTGTAACAGGAAACATCCTTGCTCTTCAAATTGACAAATTGTTGAATGTAGTAGAACCGAGCATAACGTCGAATATAAATGTTGCTACTACCAACGCTCGTATACAAGAAGATTCAATGGCGGATGTTCTTTTTCGAACAAGTGCACGTTCTATTAACATAGAAGTGAGTATTAACACCAATTTAGTCTTACAAAAAGGAAGTGCAGTGTCTGCTGAACAGATAATTTCTAGTGCTGTTGAGAGAAAGTTTATTGACATCGCTAGTTCTGCGGAAGAAAATTTGAAGGCATTGAATTTCGAAATTAGTATTCGACGTGTTGCGGAGCTCCAATTAGTCGATTATTTTAAATCCAGTGAAGAATCAAGTGCGATAGAAGAAGCGCAGGCCCGTTTTGATTTCAAAACCATAAGAGATAATCATCAAGGAAAGGAATCAGAATTTAGTTTGCAATTCAAAAATGAGGTCAACAGAGCCACCACGCAAGAAACTTCACTTTCTCAATTAATTTCTGAAGAATCAACTCGCTTCCAGATCTTCGATTCATCCACAAGCATTGCGATTTCATCTCAAATTTCGTCAAGCATATTTCAAGAAAATAATTTTGGTAACGGTCAAAATATTGATATTAGTACAGCGATTTCAAAAGAAGATGCCGTCAGTACGGGTTTGTTTAACGAAATTTCTCGTTCCCTTGGTTTTGATCAATCATTTACCGATAATTTTTCAGTATCCAAAGTCCATGCAACTGTGACAGAGACTTCGATTGGAATTCAGATTTCTATTTTACAATCTTTTCATGTTAAAACGGAAACAAGTTTAAATGATGCTTTGATTGCAGAATCCAACCGTGAGGGACTTGCTTTCGATGTGTTATTCTCTATTGTTTCCGCTGTTCCAGGAAGCATATCTGAAGAAACTAATCGAGCTACTCTCGTTGAAGACAGTCTTGCTATTTTGCTGGAAGACGCAACATCGCATGCAAAACAAAATGATCTTGCAATCACAGGAACTCTTCCTTTAATCCTGAAGGAATTTAACGTCACTGAGCATGCATCGATGGCAAATCTATCATCGCAGTTGGAGCATAATCAAATATCCTCAATTATCACAGAGAAGAATATTTCAATTTATGTTTCTTCCACAGTCACACATAGTCAGGAAATTGAATTGTTAACATCACAATTGTTGAATAATTTATCAAGTGGAAGTAAGAATTCTGAACAAAAAATATCTGACGCCCTTTCTCGGGAATATATCCGATCCTCGAACAATTTATCAGCGCAGTCCCATTCTATACAGAATTTAATCTTGCTTACTAAATTGGCAAATGAAAATATATCCTTAGCTTTAAACTTGGAACAATCTCGCTCTCGGACTAATGAACTTTCCATTAATACCACGGCAAATATTCAAATTTCTTCGGCTGTTTTTAGCGAAACTACTTTAGCAAATGATACCAAGGCGGAAAATTCAAGAGCCTCAAAGAACGAAATGTCTGTAAATGCATCTTTATTGATTGAAATAAACTCCGCCTCTGCAGCAAAAGAATTAATAGTTGCTAAGTTGTCATTGACAGTGCAGAAGTTGGGATTGCGTGCAGATGACACACATAATTTAATCAATGAGGAAGTTAATCGGGCAACATTTGTCGAATCATCCTTAATCAACACAGTTGAATTGCTTAGTTCTACTGTTCAGACCGCACATAATGAATTATCAACATCTTTTGTCGGTGGAGAAAAATTACACTTGAATAATGAGCTTATTTTGAAAAACATTGCTTCTTCTATGAATAAAAAAGTTGCAGACACGAATAATACATTGTCAAGCAATCTGTATTCCACAAAATCTCGAGCTGCCTCAATCGAAAATGATATTTCAGCTATTCTTACAACGGATTTAAAACAACAGTCAGCTTGGAATGCGGAGTTTCAAACAAATTTATCTTTTAAAATAAATAATATTTCGATGGATAAGCAATTGCTTGACGCCCTACAAAGTGAAACATCCAGAATGGAACAAAAGAATCAAACGCTTCAAGGTTTCGTTCAATTGGCTTCTTTAACGACCAAAGCATTAGTTACGAAATTTAATCCTTTCTTCGACCAATTTAATTCATCTCAAAAAAATAGAACACTACTTTTAGCAAATATAGTTGCAGAAACATCCCGTGCGATGAAAGTTGAGGTCGAGGCCTTCAACCAGTCCTCATTAGTAGCGACAAATTTATCCACGGATTTAGTTTCCGAAAACGGTACCTCTTTGATATTTCAATCTAAACTGTTACTGAGTCTGGCTGCGTCGAAATCTTTACTCGATGCAGTTATTGTACAAGAAGCCCGTCAGGCTGTTGTTGTGGAAGCCAATATTTCTTCGGTATTATCGTCATCTCATAATGTGTCTTATTTTTTGGAATTGGCTGAAAAAAACAGAGCATCGGCCCAGGAATACTTTCTTGGTAACATATTTTCATCTAATTCCTCTGCTCTTGCTACAAATCTAACAACATTTGCCTTTATTATGAAGCAAAATAATGACAATTTATCTCAGGCTTTTAAAAATGTTAATAATTCGATTAACCTTAGTCTTGAAAATATTGAACTAATGGCCATCAATGAAGTTCAGTCAACGGTTGACGTCTTGACTGTATCATACCCAACGATTAAATTGGTAGAACCTTTGATTACTATCGAGAGTAAAATTTGCAATAACGATCTCATTGGCGCGAGTTTGTTTTATAAAATAATGGTTTTAATGCGACAGCCGTTGAAATTTCAGTTGATAAATAATGGATCCAATCCAGGTATAAATGGTAATCTATCCAGGTTAGACTTCAAGGTTGATAATTCGTCGTGTATCAATGCTACCGTTATGTACCATGGTACGGCGCGAAGGAGAGGTGTCTCTGTGCAAAATGTGTTGGGATTAATTAAAAATGCAATTGATTCAAATATCGTGTTTGAATATTCAATCTACGTACCTGATTTTGAAGATTCAATAACTGGAAAGTCTACCTCAACCTCGGGAGACCAGTCCAAGGATAAATATTACGCACTTTTAGCAATTACTTTCTTGTTACACGTTGTTTGGTTTATAGGAGTTTGTTTACGATTTTATCAAAACAATCATTCGCAAGAGAAATTTATCAAAACAGAACGGGATCTTCAAAAAGCCATTAGTGAGGCAAAGGCATTATTTGTTTATGACAAGGGCGTTCAAGCAGAAGCTAGCTTGGTTGCAAGGCGAAAGGCGGCAGAGTTGCGTCTACAATCATTGTTAGAACAGCAAGCAGAAAACGACAGGAAAGTCCGCGATAATCTCATTTCGAGAGATCAGCAGCGATTAGCCAAGCGGAGCTCAAGGGTCTCGTTAAAAGATGAAGATTATACCGTTTGGGTTGTAAACAGTGCTGCCGACAAGTGGTCAATGGAAAATAATGCAACCGCATTCAACTATGATCAAGATATTCGATATAACGATATTGCTAGTAATCGGTCTAATATAAAACAATCTCCAAAAAAGAAACAGATGGTCTTTCAGTACGAACAACACGCATCGCCCGCTTTGCAACACAACGTGATTGAAGAAGTTAATCTGATCCAACCGTTGAAATATCAAGTTCATGATTACAATGATTCATCAGCATTCTTCGAGCATGTTTTTTCTGATTAACCATGCGTGTATGCCATTGTGTTTATTTATCCTTGTATACCTGAATAGATCGTAAGAATGTAGCCTCTACAGCAGCAGTGTGTACGAAAACTGGAGAAGGGGTAGAAACTGATACGAGTGAAACTTCCTAGCTAGCTAGCCCACGTGAAACTTCCTCAGTATGTAACTGGTAATGAACAGAATATTTTATTTTATTAAAATAGTAATAATATTATTATTTTATTTTTATTTTGGACAAAAAAATTTAAAAAAATATTTTATTTTATTTGTATTTTTTTAAA
>Ga0138275_1265499_pt1 | contig 11660 bp, 1 predicted proteins | sample M_130207_X_mt_FD_106907 | JGI IMG/M metagenome (GOLD analysis project Ga0138275, IMG submission 106907) | Freshwater microbial communities from Lake Montjoie, Canada - M_130207_X_mt (Metagenome Metatranscriptome) | ecosystem: Environmental > Aquatic > Freshwater > Lake | place: Canada: Quebec... | reverse complement strand
GTTTTCCAATTTTTTTGGATTTGCGAGGCGTTGTTCGAAATCCATTGAAATACGGGAAATGGATTCCTGATGGTAATAAGCGTGCTCCTTAATTTCGCCGATTAAGACTGTTAACAGAAAATGAATATAGTAAGCTCTCTGTTGCTGTATATGACAATCCTTTCATTGTCATTGGCGCATATATGTCTGAATGATGCAGACCACGATCCAGACACAGAGGATTTGCCAACGCACAAGGGGTGTGGGCCGAAAGGACAGAAAGGAGAACAGGGAGATAAAGGTGAAAAGGGTATCACAAATGCACGTGGGCTCACCGGGGTGACAGGCGACAAGGGTCTCCCTGGTCTAGAAGGATTACCTGGCATCAATGTTACAGAACAAGGTCCTCGTGGCAATACTACCAAAGGAGATGCAGGAGAATCGGGTCCGAAAGGTTTTGACGGACCAAAGGGGTTACCCGGGCGTAAAGGTGATATGGGTGCAAGCTTAAAGGGCCCCATAGGTGATAAAGGTCCTAATGGCATCGCAGGAAACAGAGGCGAAATTGGAAATACTGCCGTAGTGCCTGCCAGTTCTGTCTCCGAAATTCGAGCTTTTATTGACGTAAAGATTCCGCCACTTTTAGTATCTAATTTCATTCGCGATGGTTCTATCATTAAGTTTGAAAACAAAACGGGTCTCGTTTTACCGGTCGTTGAAGCACTCAGCCAAACTATAACCTTTCTTCCTGCCTTCAACGAAGCGATCACGGATATAACTGCGCAGTCAAAAATTGCCTTACTTACAGCGAAACTGACCAGTGAGCAATTCGAATTAAATGCAACATTGGCGATACCTGGTGCTACTGGCATTGAAAAGATAATTGCGGAGCAGTCGCGAGCCCAAATAGTTGAAAAAAGTCTAGCTGTGACGATGGATGCAACGATGGATAAATATTATGCAAGATCCATCGAGAATACCTTTTCTCAAACAGTTGTCAATAGAAATCGAATCAGTACTGCAGTTGATATTCTTGAGGTTAACGTTGCTAAAAGTGAAAAATTATTGTCGCTGTCTCAGTCCAACGAATTCAAAAGAGCAACAAAAAATGAAAACGAATTATCAACGGCCTATGTTTCGACAATGAATCTCGAAGAAAATGACTTCATCCTGCTCAACACGAATCAAGATAAAGAACACTCAAGGCGAGTTTCAAAAAATTTAAATATCAATCTTTTTGTTACCGATACTTTAGTTGGTACCCGCTCAACGGTGGAAGCTAGTTTGGCAAATGCGATTTCCGAAGAAATCTCACGAGCTCCTACTGTTGAAAATTTAACTTCAATGAAGCTGGAGCCCGAACCGTCAAGGGCCATAAAAAGAGAACAAGAGTTAAAGACTTTACTGGCAGACGAGTTACTCATAGTATTACCATTTGAGACGCTCTTGGATCAACAACTATCAAGCTTAATACCCTTTGTGTTCGCACAAGACAGTACCAGCAGCATCAATTTGGAAATCGAAATCACTCGAGAACAGTCTAAACTGGTTTCTGTGAATGATAATTTAACTATGGAAATTGATCGTGGTAATAGTATCGAAACAAACATTGCGAAGGAAATTTCACGCGAGGCTAGCTTGAGAAGCAGGTCATATGCATATCTCACAATCTTGACGACTTCCGATACTATAAAGACGAAAGCATCAGATCTGGCAATTGACTCAAGATTAACTCTAGCATTAAGTGATGCAACCCAGCACCTTGCGGAAAGCGATACTATGCTCCAAACCGATAAAGACCTCTTCGATGAAAATCAAGCATGGTCTCAAAAAGCCTTAAAGAGCTTAAAAGAAATCACCTTAGGTGTCGAAAATAGTTTAACTGTTCACATTACCGAAGCGAAAAGTACAGTGTCGTTTCACGAGCAATCTACACGAATCACCTTGGACGCATACTCCACCATAGATTTATCCACATATGATCCACAGATCTCAGTTATCAACTCCGAAGCGATCCTCGCCCGCAATACTGAGTCTACTTTGTCAGTTAATTTGTTATCGGAGAAAAAATTGGCACTTTCTGCAGAATCAAACATCGATGTTAAAATAGCAACCGACTTCACTCGGGTCAGTATTGCCCAGGCCACTCTGGACGGTGACACAACCACCGAGAAGAGTCGGGCTATGAATATTGAACCAACTATAAAAGAGTTAAGTTTGAAGCAACCAATGAAAGCCCAAGCGAATGAAGCAACCTTGGCAGGGATGATTAAATCAGAAGAAGAACGGCATGATTCTTCATCACAAACCATTGATAATAATATTAACGTTGTAAAAACTCGCGGTTTAGCTGCTGACTCTACACTGCGAGTAAATATCCAGTTAGAAATTGATCAAGCGAAATCTTTTAGCTCAGCTATTGCAATTGAAATTATCAAGGCTCTGACTACCTCGACTACAGAACTGAAAAATACGAGAATGTCTCTGACTAATGAAATTGATCGAGCAACTACCGCTGAATTTGTTTTGAATAATAACATTGATTCAGTTATTGATGGTTCAAGGACTGGTGAAAATGTTATAAGCTCACTTTCTAGCGGATTTCACGCTAACCACCTTGATTTAGAAACTTCACTTTCAGTCAACATCGAATTTGTTAACACAAACTCCATGATGTCGGAGCTTACCTTGACTCAGGACTTGTCCACTGCTATAAGTCGCTCAAAATCACTTTTTAATACAGCAACAACTTCAGACATTCCCGCGGTTGTGATGCTTGCGAAGATTGCTGAAGCTGCATTAGGTTATGAAATTTCCAATCAAATTCATACTGACAATAGCCTTTTTTTGGTTTTAAGCACAGCTATAAGCACAGAGATTGCTTTTGCCGGAGAAGAAGAAAATAGTGTCAGCAATGCAATGGGTTCAGAAAAATCGAGGGCGGCTGATTCTATTGTGTTATCACGAAGTATTTTTGAATCCAGCTCCACATCTGCTGTTCAAGCCGAATTAATTATTTCGGAACGTATTCAAACTCAATTTAATGCTGCTCAATCTAACGAGAAGGAGATCATCACTTATGTTCAGGATCGCTTTTCGCAAGCAACAACGACAGAGGCGGAGATTTCAACTTCTCTACTCGGTGAAGAGGTTCGCGCACGGTTAGCTGAAAAGAACTTGCAAATAAATTTCAATCCATTAAATACAATACATAAGTCAGCTGAAAAAACCCTGAATAACCTGGTGAGTGCAGAATTTGGTCGTGCTACGACGGAAGAAGATAGCCTTGACGCTGTTTTAGTCATTGAAAATAATCGGGCCGCAGGTCGTGAAAAAGATATCAAAGATGCACTTAACGCCGTAAAGGACGCTGTTAAATTTGACGATACGGATTTAAAAAACGTCTTAATAATAGGATCCAGTCATGCCGTCGTGACTGAGCAAGCATTACACACAGATATAACCTCGGAAAAGACGGCCACATTGGAAGAAGAAGCCATTATTAAATACACCTTTGATTCAAGTTCTGCGGCAAGAGCGAGCAATGAGCAAAATTTGATCCAGGAGTTGAACGATTTAAGTGTTGCTGCCTTATCAAAACAGTATTTTGTTTCATCCGCAAGTTCCAATGAAATAAAGCGGGCAAAAGGATCAGAAGTAGTACTCATGGATGACATCACGCAAGAAAATTCTTTGGCGTTGACCAACGAGAGTTCCATTAAGTTGTTGTTTGCCACCGAAAAAAATCGCGCGGAAGAAAAGGAAAGCCGATTAAAAAAATTATTTGGCGCAGATGTCGTCACGAATGGTGCAACAATGGCAGACAACAACGCAAATGATATTCAAGTCGATGCTGATTATTTTGCGAAAGTGCAGCAGGCTACGATGGATTCTCAGACTGCTCAAATTGCGCTCGCTGAAGGGACCGAATCGACTTTGGAAACACAACTTGACGAAGAAACTGCTCGTCGCAGCATATGGGAAGTATCGATGGCATCAAGTATCGTATCAGGCAGCAAAGCGGAAGTTGATCGCTTTGATGTCATAGGAACTGGCTACTTTGCACTTCTTCTCCCGGAAGTAAGCCGTGAAAAGGCTGCAATGCGAGCGATTCAACAGAACACAATATTAGAAAATTCCAGGGCCGATACGATAGAAAAAAGTTTTGACAGTAAGCTCAAAACGGTTACTCAAAACGCTGCGCTTTTGCCCCCAATCATACAGAAAGGCGTTAATAATGAAAAAACTCGAGCGGAAGTTTTCCGTTCTTTACTTCGCAAAAATTTAAATTCCGAAATTTCCCGTGGTGCGAAGGATATTATTCTCCGAGCTTCTATTCCGGTTATAAAAAATGTCTCACAAACAGCAGAAGATAATCTTCGAAAAATGTTAATAGTAGACATAAGCAAAGCCAAAAGTGACGAAAATGATTCTTCACAGCTCATGCAACAAGAGCAAGTGCAAGCATCTGCGCGAAGGTATGCTATTTCCATTCAGTTGACAGCCGAAGAATCCGATGCAAATGTAGCTGTAAGCCCCAGAATGAGCTCGATCAATGATCAAAGCACTGCAGCTCGACAACGGGAATCCAATCTTAATGTTGATGTTTATAACTTCATTTCAAATTCTCGAACGGATATTTCAGAATTCAAGACCATTATCGAAAAGGGGTTATCTTTACAAATTAAAGAAGCTAAGCAGCTGAGTGAAATTGAGAACGATTTTTCTGATAGGATCGCTTCCCTAAAAAAAGATGAGGCTGGTTTGAAAATATCGATTCCTACTGGCTCATCTGCTGCCCACTTTGCAGAAAAAGAACTTGCTGACAATATACAAGACTTGATATCTTCTTCAAAGGAATTCGAAGGTTTAATTTCGATCCCGTTGCATCAAGAATCTTCACGATCCTTCATAAACAGGCAATCCATATCGTCTACGCTCAGTCAACACACAGCGTCTAATATCCAAGTAGAAAAAGATGCCGGAGCCATGGTGGACGCTGAACATGATCGTGCAGTTAATGCAGAAAAATCCATATCAACCGCCATTGATTCCGAAATAAGTCACAAAGTTATGTCCAATACGGGATTAAGCACAGCTACTGCCGTCGAGACGACTTCCGCGTCCACTGAAGAAACTACATCGTTGAACAAGATCGATGCAGAAATTTCAAAAAACCTTGCGAATGGTAAAATACTGGATGATAATTTATTCTTAGAATCATCCCGTGCAACAATTGCAGAAGCCGTCCTTCATAATTCTTTTTCGCAAGGAATTATATTTCAGGACCAAAAAATAATCCTTATTGAACAAATTCTTTCTTCAGCGTTTGCTCTACCTCGGAATTCGGAGCAAATTTTAACTGAAATGTCGCGCTCTAATTACATTCAAGCCAGTATAACCGAATCTTTACTTGCAAAAAGCATCAATATTAACCCCTCTAAGGAAAGCTTAGAAGCCCGAGCAAAGTTGCATGAAATGCAGCTGGACAACGCGATACAGACATTTCTCCCCCAACGTCGTCTTGTAGCGGAGATCAAGTTGAGAAATGAAGTTTCTAGTGAAAGTAAAGTCGCGACTTTAAATGAAATTCCCATTGCTGAAAGTTTGGCCGCGCAGATTGCGTTAGCTCCGATACAAGAGTCCGCAGTATCCAACCAGTTAGAATCATATAAAGTTAATCATTTGGATTACGAAGCAACTTTGAAAGCAGAGTTGGCTAGAACAAAAGAACGAGCCATGGCGATAGAGTCTTACATTTATAGTAAGGCTTTCATTACCATACAACCAACTGAAGTGTCGCTTGGAAAGCAATTGCAGGCTAATTCCTTACGGATGATCCCTGAACAATCAAAATTAGCCGCTGCCATAACTTCCCAGAACGACTCGGTCCAAATCTACATATTACCATTTTCTGAATCGATTAATGTTGAAATAAATCGGTCACTAACCGAAGAAACTCTCTTGGAGCAGAAAGCAAATGAAATGCTAGAACATAGTGTTGATGTTATGGCTAAAATTAGCGAAGATTTTCAAGCTTCTTTGGATTTAATGAATGAGTATGAGGGTTACATATTCTTTTTGACGTATTTTGATCAAATTCAGGAGAATGCTGTAAGTAATGGTCTCATACTTGAAAAAGAGCGGGAACGAAAAGCTCACACTGATTTAAGAAATCGTATAGCTGTTGAAAGTGTTCGTGCCAAGGGTTTTGAGCGCGGTATAGTGCGCTTGATAACTGCCGAAAAATCCAGAGCCTTGAAAGCCGAGCCGCTAATAAACGCCAGTATTTCACATACTGCCAGTCAAAGAGTGGAAATTGAACATAGTTTGTCAATATCTATCAGTGCAGAAATAAACCGAAAGATGAAAGTCAACCAGAAGCTCAGCATTGCCATTCCTGCGATGTCTCGCGAAGCGATGTCTCGCGAAGATTTTTTAAAAATGAAGTTATTTGAAGATTATATTCCTAGCCAAATCATCAAAGAATCTTTGATCACACAAGCATATGAATCTACAAATGATGTGGGCCGAGAGTATCTGAAGAACTCTTATTCTTCTGCTGTAGCCGCATCCTCTACTGTGACAATGATGGCGACAGATTTTTCTTCTCAATTAAATACCGAAATATTGCGGAAAGCCTCGAAAATCACACAATACATAGACTTGATTACATCAACGACTGCAATAAATAAGATGGCAGAATCGAATGTGAACGAGATGATTGATGCAGAGACTGCACGCAACTTTGCCTTAGCTGCTACCATATCGACGCAAACTTCCCAAGCAAAGCAGGTTGAATCAGATATATTGCATGCTCTCGTCGACGGATCTTCTACTGCAAAAATTGAAGAAAATCACATTAAAAATATGATAGTGGACCAAAATCTTATTGCCTCTTCAAGCGAATCATCTGTACAGATTTCACTACAAGACTTTGTTCTGAATACTAAATTGTTTGAAAAATCCATATCTGAAGTTTTACATGCTACGAATGTTGTAGCTGTAAGTTATGAAAGCAATGCCTTACAATATAAAGGACTGTTACAAATTATTGAGAGTTCGATGGATGCCAGCATCCAAATGGAAGTGTCACGTGCCTCGTATGCAGAAGCATTATTGTCAATGAATCTCATGGCTTTATCAACCAGCAGAGCAGCGGTCGAACTCATCTTGGCAGGCTCTGTCCAAAATGTAAGCAATTCTGTTGTGTCAGCAGAAATGCATCTTTCTGCAACCTTGTCTCAAATGATATCCTCAAATTTGAATTCCGATCAGTCGCAATCTGCTGCAATTGCGACTGGTTCAAATCGGGCCATCACAGAGGAAGGCATACTATCCGCACATATGAAGGCATTAAGCGCTGGTGCAGTTACACAAGAAGACTCACTAATGATTCAATTGTCAACCGTTATCTCGACGAGCATTGAGAATAAAAACGATTCACTTTTGTTACTCGAATCAGAATTTACTCGCGCTTCGCATGCTGAAATTGTTTTATTAGAGCTAGTTGTCTCTCATTCGTCTACGGCTGTTTTGGTAGAATCTACACAAAGGCAATCCATAATTCACGAACGTGATACCGCTCTTGTATATGAAAGTACGGCAAGCATTAATTTGGAAAGGCAGGAACTGGCGATGAAATTGGTGGAAACCAGTATATCTGTTGCACTTTTTCAAGAAATTCTTTTAACGGAATCGTTTATGATCACAGCGAGTAAAGCTTTGCTTTACCAAGGTTCAGCAGCAGGCATAGTGGAGCAGACACTCTCAAGTTCTTTGAACAGTGAAATTTCTCGTGCCAAACTGGCAGTGCTAACAATTATAAGTGATATGGAGTTAAGTGCTCACAATGTGAATACGTTTGAAAAAAAAATTTCTGCGAAAATTGAGAATGAAAATTCTCGATCAATGAAGGCACTACTAACTACAAGCGGTTCATTGCAACTTGAAGTTGAGACTGCAACAGCGAACGAAGGAGTTCTCAAAGCTGCAATATCGACAGCTACTGCAAATGCAGTTAGTCAAAAGCTTGGCTTTAACGAAAAACTAGAAAATGAAATTGTTCGAGGTACGCATGATATGCACATACAAGTTGAAAATGTTGCAGCAGAAAGTTCTCGCAAAAGTTCCTTTATTTCTCTTTTCTCCTCTCATCTAGATGCGGATCTCTCAAGTAGTGTTTTTAGACTATCAACTCTAGAGCAAAGCTTGATTGTAGCAAAGAATAACGCGATGACAGAAGAACCCGTTCTACTGAGTGCAATTAATGCTGAAATTAATCGTTTCCGAGTCGTTTCAGATTCATTCGCCAGCTCTTTTACATCAACAAGAGATGCCACTGCAGCAACTGAGAGCACGATTTCTGCGAAGATGAAAGCTTATTCGATTATGAGCGATGTCGTTGAAGTTAATTTGACCATATTTATAAAGCAAGAGGAATCTCGTTCAAACAGTGCTGATAATGAAATTTCCGTGAGTATTAGCACAATCAATGCCCGTGCTCAAACTGTGGAGAGCTCTTTTACATCCGAATTAACTCAAGAAATTGATAATGCCGTATCATTAGAAAAGGCTGTGCAAGTTCTTTTACTGCAATTAGATTCTTCGCAACAATTAGATTTTCAAGAAATTAGCACCGCAATTCAACAAGCTGAAGCGTCGTCGATGAAGGCTGAAGAAACTTTGAGTATTTATCTCAGCACAACTTTGTCACATACTCGAGGTGATGAAAATTCTTCTAGTGAACTATTGCTTACGGAAGAGGCTCGAAATGCTAACGCGAAGATGGTACTCGAAGGAGACTTGATTGCTACGATTACGATTGCTAACAACAGCTTACATCAAATTAATACCAACATTTACACGATGACATCACAACGTATACTTGTTCAAGAAGGCATTAGCGGGACTTTACATGACGAAAAAAGTCGTTCTGGAAATGCATATTTGGAACTACAAGATAATCTTTCATCTGCTTTTAATCAATCCAAAGGCAATGAAGTAGACACCGATAACTTTTATGCTCTAGAAGTCATGCGAGCTTCCAACTCTGAAAATTCTTTTAACGCATCGAGAATTGCAGAAACCATACAAGCGGTAGCTGCCGAAGTGCTATTATCAACAGAATTAAATATTTCAATGGAAAGTAGCTACAATGAAGTTTTATTACAAACTTATGCTAATGTAAACGAGACTGAGCGTGCGAATCAGACAGAAATGAAAATTTCGGCATCAATTAGCTCTCAGTCTCAACAATCACGCGACAAAGATGCTGCAACTGCAATTTTGATAGCAGAACAATCCAAGAATCATATTGCAACGGAAGTCTCTCTAAAGTATGGTGGCGAGACATTGCAATTAGATACACTGCTAGAACTTTCAAATATTGAGGATGCAAGAAATCAAATTGACCAAACTCACTTAGATAACGAAGCACATATATCCAACAATATAAGTACGGCTGTGAAAGTTCAAGCTAATTTTTCTGAACGTTTTTCTTTTCAATTGGAATCGCAAATACAAACTAGAGAAATCAAGCATCGATTACAAGCAACTCAAGTTGATCAATTATTGGATAACGTTTCTGTTCATTTGAACAATTTAAATTCTTCTCAGAAAGTCTGGTTAAAAAAACTGAATGAAAGTTTATCGCAAGTTGAAGCCGATTTTTCTGATGTTGTTGCGCTCGGCGTATCTAATGCTCAACTTTGGGACATATTTGAAACTTCTCCCATTGGTATCGAACAGAGTAGGGCCATGAGTGCGGAGAATTCTTTGCGAGACCGAGCAACGACTCAAGAAACTTCATTCAATCAGACAGAGATTGCTTTGAGGTCCATGGGTATTAAGTATGCAGCAGACTTATTGGGATCTGTGCAGTTTACTGCTGCTCAACAATCATCTACAATCCATCAAGAAATATCTCGAGCTTTTTTGTCGAATGTTGTTGTTAATTATACTTTGTTTTCTGAAAAATACGCTGCAAATGATGGACTCACCAAGGAAAAAATTCGGGCGACGAATGTAGAAAATAGCCTGAAACATAATCTTACGAGCTTGTCTTTCAATAATTCTCACGCTGAGCTAGACTTGCTAAATCTTTCTAAATCTGTTGCTAATTTTAGCGCAGCTGTAAACATATTCAACTTAAGCAGATCACTGATGTTAAAAAACATGGAGATGGCAGCGAATGGTAAAATAGTACCCGACGGTGATGTATGGAGTGTAACATGGGATGGTTCGGATGCAAAGGATAAAATTGCGGTCAAGCTGGTGTTTTGTGCATCGTCATTAATTCGGTATAAACTTCCGAACACCAATGGAACACTGTATCCTTTAGACCTTAAAGTGGGGTTTTTTATGAACAACGCTTCTTCTTTTACGCCTATTTTAGAAGAATTAGAAGAAAAAGACAGTCTTCGTTTGCTGACAGGCAAGCTAGCATCACGATTAGATTTTGCAAGCGTTCGATATGGAAGTGGTGAATGCATGTTAATAACCATATTCCTCGTGGATGATGGTAAAAGAGAAGTAACCGTTGGAGGTGTAATTGCTGAGATAAACGATCTTTCGAATCAAAATCTTTCGTTCTTGTTCAGTTTATACACACCTGTTTATGTTCCTTCCACTTCAGTACCTGCTGCTGGTGCTTCTAGTAGCGCGTCTGGATTAACCGAAAGTTCTCGTAACGTTTTAATTCTTGTCATAGCTCTCTTTTTCCATGTGATCTGGTTCTTGTTACTGTTTTTCGAAGCTCGAGAAAGGAAAAATAAGAAAAAATCGTTAAGAAAAGCGGAAGATGCCTTTAAATCGACTAATAAAGAATCGCACGAGCTGAAATTATGGGATCTTCAGCAACAGTTAGCTAACCAGGAACGAGAGCGAGAGAGACTTGAGTTGAAAAGATACTCAGAACTTAAAGTGGTGCAGCGAAGTAAAGAAGATCAACTCATTCATCAGCTGCTTGTATTGCAATGCCTTGCGGATCAAAAAGTGAGGATTGATACTGCGAAGCGATCGAGGCGAGTAAATTCTTTTAGTTCCCAGACATCTCCAGCAAATATGGCGCAAAGGAGATTAACGGATTTTACAGTCTGGGAAATAAACGATTCACAGGTCGATGGTTTGACGTTGCAGGATCCGTGGTCGCAATCTGAATTCGATACGTATCTTGATATCGACGAGCTTCAGTTGAGCCGTCACGTCAATAATAAGAAGCGTATAAAAACTTTAACCGGGTTACCGTACGATCAATCAACAAATCATAAAAGTGGCAACGTAACGGAGGAAGTGCTGTTTTATACTCCTAGGCAGTTCACTACGAAATATGACGACCATGCGGATGGTTTCTTCTTGAATTTGGCAGAAAATATTGCATTGATTCGTGGTAAAAGAGAAACATCGTCTCCACTAAAGTCCGTCACTAATGAGGCGGTTGAAATAGAGAGTTATGGGTTTGATGATTACCGAAGGAGTTCTTTCGGTGAAACAACTTTTGAGTAAGCAATTTTAATTGCTAAGATGTAAAAAAAAAAATATATGAATGAACTACATTTATTAATAATTTATTATTACGATCGTAGTGTACCACCAACAGAAAAAAATGTGTGTTAGGAATGTTCCGTACGGAGTTTTTATTTTCTACATTTCGACCCCCATAAGCATTGGACTAAGTTACC
>Ga0138275_1243319_pt1 | contig 12136 bp, 16 predicted proteins | sample M_130207_X_mt_FD_106907 | JGI IMG/M metagenome (GOLD analysis project Ga0138275, IMG submission 106907) | Freshwater microbial communities from Lake Montjoie, Canada - M_130207_X_mt (Metagenome Metatranscriptome) | ecosystem: Environmental > Aquatic > Freshwater > Lake | place: Canada: Quebec... | reverse complement strand
TGTGGCCCCCGTGACGGAGTTTACGACTCGTTAGGTCGGGGGCTCAATGCCCACATCGGCAACCATCTGCCGTTGGTGTGTTGCCCTTACCACTACCACCCCCAACAGGGATCATAGTGCCAGCGAGCTTATAGCTGCGCCGAACAGTGTAAGTGGGAGGAACATTGCCGTATCCGTCGAAGCCGATACGACGACGGGTAGATGCAATGGCTTGTGAGAACAGATCAATGATACTGGGCTCGCTTGGTGGTGTAGCGGCTGCCGGAGGTACGACAGTCTGCTTGTTCCGGAGGAAGAGAAAATATACGACGAAGAGGGCAATCGATAGGTAGATGACGGTTTCAGTCTTCAAGACTAGAGTCCTTTGGCGCAACGTCTGAGAGGTGGTCGATCAGTTCCAACAGCGCGGTTGGGACCGGACGAATGAACATGTCACGAGGTAGCTTTTCGAGGATCTTGACCCTGTCGGAGAGAACACGCCCCACATCAATGATGAACATCCCAGAAGGTGCGGATAATGCGTAGACGTCACCGGACTCGTTTGAGAAACGTTGTCCGATAGTCAACAGATCACCTATCGAGGTAAGGGACAGGTCGACAGTGGCCTCCTGGAATTTGAGGGGTTCAGGGAGAGGGGCCTCGGCCGGTTTCTCCTCCTCCTTAAGTGGCTCTTGCATGGGGGCTTGATCACTCCCAGCGGCCGGCTGGGGTTCTGGTGTCACTTCGAGCAAATTTTCTGAAATGGGTGCGCCAGTCGTATCCAGTTCCGGATTCTGCATAAATTGCCTCCTCGGCATACATGTCTAATAGCCCCACACGGCGTAGCACAGCGAGTTGCTGAGCGTTCACGCCACGTGCGAGCAGATCTCTGACAAAACGAATACTCTTCTGCAATCCTTGAGGCCCTCCCATTTCGGCCTTCATAGCAGTTAACAGAGCTGGGTCCTCGATGAATGAACCTGGGTTAGATAACTCATCGGAGCTATAATCCTGACCAGACATAAGCCACACGGCTAGGTCCAGTTTGGGGTCAATTCTTGTGGGCAACCATCTGTTATAAGTGGCAAACCGTTCGAATGCGGGCCCGAGTGTGCGACTCTCTCGGCTGGTAGTCCTCATAGCAGCACGAACCGCACTATTATGTGAACCATTGGGCCCGTACCAACGCATCAAGAAGACTGGGAAATCTTCCACCTTACGTATGTATCCATAAGCAGCTGCCGTGCTGACATAGACGTCGCGATCGACGTCCCAGGACGTGAAGATAAGGGTATCGTCACCCTGAACCCAAAGGCCTAGCTCACCAGTGTCCAGGGCATTCAGAACCTCAGCTATGGTCTTCTTAGCTGCAGGAGCGATTGATTGAACTACAATCGCCATGTTGATGAGTGTATCATCTAACGTTGTAGAGATGAGTCCGGAAGGGATACCACCCGCACGTTCATAAAGGCCACAGACCGCGTCCTTCTTCAGGGGACCTGAAAGGACCGGCGTGACGAACACCTCACTATACAACCATTCCTCCGTAGGCGTGCCCCAGATGTAGAACTCATCTCTTAACTGCTCGAGATGACGAAGGCTAACGGTATCGTCGAAGTTCGAGGCGTCGTCCGATATTATCTGAACTGGCCCGAAAGCTTCAGCACGGCGATATGTAGCCTTGTATTTAGCCTCCATCACCTCGTCAGACCCATGCCCGAAACCATACCATCGTTTGAGTCCGAGCTGTGACCACATGATCACAGGACGTAGCACCTCATTTAACCAGGTCGGCATACCACGAACGTGACGTGATCTACAGTACAAACCTACCGTGGAACCCGTCTCGGTCAGAACATCACCTATGAATTCTCTCGTAGGTGTGGGCTTCTTCATTGGGCCAGTACGACTATGTGTGATAATCGCAGCACGTGAGCCTAGGACCTGGAGCCCTGTTAGGGCGTTGGCCTCGCTTATCAGAGCCTGTATAGCACGTGGAGAGGTAAGTTGCTGCATCTCCGCCGCCAACCCGAGGTGGGCGAAGAGATCGTCGAGACCCGATCCAAAGGTTGGAGAACCGTGAGAGGAGTCAGTTGGCACACGCAATTTCGCGGATACTTTAAACTCGGAGAGGGTAGGCCAATTAAGATAAGCCCGCCTCCTAAGCCAAGCGAATATGGCACCGTTAAACTTAGGTTCAAGTCGCCGCCTATAGTCAAGGACAGGGGGCACATACCAACCGGGAGCGGAACCGTTTTCAGGGATCCACTTGGAGAGGTGCATCCTCCAGAAGCTATCCCTCATATCGTGTCGATCGGGGGTAAGCGACAGGGCATCCCTCGCACGGTCCCGGAACCGTTGGTAGAGATCAGGTGTCATGAGGAACTCACGGGGTTCTAGCCCAGCTGGGGCCGACTCCTTGTATTTGAGGGAATTGGCGAAAAGAGCGCCGTTAACCTCACTACGTCCTAGTTGTTCGCCGGGTACGTGGATCGTTACTGGGTCCTGAGTAGTAGTAGTATAAACAGGTACGCCGTATGTTCTCATCACGAGCTCCTTGTATGTATGGGATCAAAAGAAGGGGGTTGACCGGGGTTGGAACCCCAGTCAACCCCCTATCACCGAGGAGGGTCGTGTCAACTTATCACATCGAAGTGATAAGACGTTTTGGCATCACGATTTCGCTTGTGCGAGCGTAAACCGTGCCGTTAGGGTCGTACTCGCTGAAAAGTCTCCCGTTGAGGAGAGAGAATTTGTGACCGGTCCTGAGATCATGCTCAGTGGTCAACAGAAGTGAGCCGTCGTCAGTGAAGGGAAGGACCTTCATATTGTCGGATCCCAGCACGCGAAAACGAACACTCGTGTTCAATTCCTTAGCCTCAGCACCCTTCATCACCATCATCACCTCAGACCTAAAAGCCGTCCCTGTCATGAAGGTATCCAGTGTAGCGTTGATCACGGGCTCGGTGAGTGCGCGCAGATAAGTAACCCAGGCCTGAAATTCGTCCTCGGTCATACCGGTTTCGGACTCCCACCCGGCGCGATCGTTTCGGAACTCACGCATCGGACGTCGCACATCAATGATCGACCGATAGTTGACATCGTCCGATGTGGCTGGCTGGCCACGGAAATCGAAGATATCGGCACCATACTTACCGATAACACGGGAGAATGACTCACTGTCACGAAGGATTGGAGCGTAGTAGGTGACCTCATCAGGGATGATCACCTTAGCGTTAGAACCGGGAACCGCACGTTTCGTCGCCAATACCAGCTCGCCAGATGCGAATTCACTTGGGATGGGGTCGGAGACGAGAAGATCTCCAAAAGAGGTAGCGGCGCCGTCTGCCGAAATGCCATCTACGATGATTGGATCCTGGTATCGCGCACGCGCGGTGGAGGGCTGTACAAACCCGAAAGTACTGGCTCCCTTCGCGTAGATCTGCCCCACATCCATCAAACCTGAGTTGGACGGAGTGAGCAATTCATGAAGACGACGTGTAAGCGTGTGGTACGCCGACATGTTGTACTTATCGAAGAAAGAGTGAAACAGCTTAGGAGAGCCGACCGAAGGGTAGGTCTGCACACCAAGGGCCGTGAACTTACGCATCGCCTGGGTAGAGGAGCTCCCCCGGCTAGTAGCGTTGATTGCGAGTGCGAGCACTGTGTCGTGCAACAACGAGAGGGGATGGTCAGCCCCCGACGGCAGCCCGTACTCCACTACGCGTGCGAGAGGAATCGGGAGAGGGAGGGATCGCAACCCCATGGCGTACGCACGGAATTGATCGAACTCAGCGGGGTTCTGTGCCCGACGTTCAGCCTCGACGAACTCAGGAATGTCGTAGACCGTGTCGAGCAGACGCCACATGGCGAGAGCCGGCGCGTAGGCGAAGGCGCCCAGCTGACCGAGAATGTAAACTCGCTGGGCATATCGAGGGGTAACACCCTTGACGAGATCGTTTTGTGCGAGGAACCCGAGCATCGAAGGATCAGTGAAGTCACGTTTGGCCATTTTGTGGAGGTTAGTCCAAAGGTGCCAATCAGACAGGTCATACAACAACCTCAGGAGGTCCCAGGCACCCGTGCCCGCACGGGGAGCCTCGGCGCTGTCACTCTCAAATTCGCCCTCGGCGACGCGTTGGTACTTGTCCCACATCGAGCTGTCGAGAAGAGCGGACAGTGCAGCGGTCGCACCGAACGGATGCCCAACATCAATGTTGTTGAGCAGACTCTTCGTCATGGGTGAAGAACATTCACCGTTGTAGAAACTCGACGTTTCGGCACTGCCCTCTCGGCTGGTACGAATCCAGTTAGGGTTGTAAGCTGCACCTCTGAACCAGGTGCCGTTGACGGTGTGTTGTTTGCAGGTTTCGAGGAAATTCCATGAGCTCCTCGTTTCCCAGCTGTAAGGGCCCTGCGGCTCGGATGCCGCGGGCGGGAGTCCCGCACGTCGGCGAACTGAAGCGCCGAACCGCCCACTCGGGAGGTTCCCGATGGTCATGTATTCGTTCGCGCTGAATTCCTTGAATGCGACCGGACCGATCCGAAGGTCGGTGTTGATTGACGTGAGAGCTTTGGACCAGAGGCCGGCGTCGTAAGCCGGTGCGTTCGCAGGCATGGTGGTCTCGACAGCATCGGAGATATCATCCACGGAGGAGATGAGTGCGTTTGGGAACATCGCGGGTGTGAGGCACCCAAAGATGCCCATCTTCGTTGCACCACGGGATGGCACGGTGACCTTGGTCCCGAGTACGAATGGGGACGCGAAGTCGTAAAGGGCGAGGGATGCGATAGGCTGTGCGCGGAACTGTGAATCAGACTTAGTAGTAATGGGTGTCGGTGTCTTGATGAGCTGAAGCATACACACTCCTGGGTTTTGTGCCGGCCGTACACACGTACGGCCAATATTGAGAGGGAAAGAGAGAGAAACCGCGTGATGTGAGTCATCACATCACGCGGTCTATAGTCGCAGACGTGTCAGCCGATCTCGTAGAGATCAGCCTCCATCTCATCTTCGGACTCATCATACATGGGGCCTCCCGAGAACGGCAGAATCGCCAGTCCGGAATACCAACGCCAGAGGAGCCAACCGACGATGATGCCGATGATCAGTTCTTTGTTCATAATGATTTCAAGCCTTTCTTAAGCTTGTCACCGAGTGCGGGGTCAGCTGAGCTGCCGAGAAGCACATCGATGAATGTTTTCTTTTGAAGTGAAGCACTCTCCTCGATCGCAGTGAGCGCCTCGAGTACTTCACGTTTGGCAGAGTCCTTACCCTGTATCAGGTTAAGTAACTGCATCCGGATCATGCCACCGTTACCACGACCAGAAAGCACATCAGCGAATGTGATGTTACCCTTCTGCAACATGGAGATCAAGGGCATAAGTTCAAACAATTTAGACGACATGTCCATCATGAGTATTTCTCCAGCCAGACCAACCTGGCAGTAATGATAGGGCCATACCTACGTGCGGTAATGTCCCGATTCGCGAGGAGATCGCTCGATGTCGCGATCTCGAGATCAGACATCGCTTGTCCGCCGTATCGCTCCATCACCCAGTTCACGAGCATGGGTCGGCGCTCGTAATCCTGGTAATAGTAATGGACGTACTCGTCAAGCAATGTCTTCCTAACCAAAGGGCTACGTGGATCCAAGTAAGTTGCCTCCTATCGGCGGCTCGCCGATCGGTGGCGCCCTCTTAGAAGGAACGACCGATTTGGGCGAGACGCTGCTGGGTGGCGGAGTACGACGAGAAAACGTCATCGACCTCTCGTTGGCCACGTGTAAGGAGTGTGCTGAACACAGTGGAGGTATCTGGAAGGATACCAGCGCCTACCGTCACCACAACGTTCTGCGCCGCGTAGGTCGCACCGGTTGGGGCGAAGCCGAGAGTGACCGCGGCCGGAACGTAGACGTACCGACCAAGAATCGGTGCGGCCGGGAAAACCCACAATTCAATGGATTTCACACCGCCATTGTCCGCGAATGCGGGATCGACGGTGATGGAGTTATCCATCGTTTCACCCTGGAGGTTCTTCCAAGCCACCGACAGTGTGATACCTCCCAGAGTCACCTGGTTACTGCCGTTGATACGGACGTATGCGCCGTACACTGGGATGGCGGGGAAGGTTGTGGATGCCTTCGCCGTAATCGTCTGAGTGACCGCGGCGGCTGACGCCACAACGGAGTTCTTGGTGCCACCATCCCAAGGGGTGGTAAATGGGTATCCGGATCCAATGGCCTGAACGACGTCGAAGGGTCGCGTACCGGTTGTCGAGTAGGTGGCCGTACGGAGGGTGCAACCACGAGTAACGACGGACGGAAGGGTACCGTTCTTGGCGGAGACGCTGTTGAGAACCTGACGGAGAGTGGAGAAATCGCTACCCTTGTCCGAGGGTGCGGGATTCAATGTCGTGGACATGATTAATAGCCAAACCACACCATATTACGCTTATCGGCCAGGGTGGTGTGTAGACCCGTAGCCAACGCACGAATCTGATCGTGCGTAAGTCCCAGACGATACGATTCGTCAAGAACGTGAAGTACTTCATGTATGAGCGCACGCCTCTCACGAGGCGTACCACCCTTACAAGTTCGTATTGCGATGGAAGGTCCATCGAAGTATGTCATCCCATAAATGCCCCTAGGCTCGAGAGAGGAGTCCTCACTTAGGGCCACTGGAACGCCACCTACGAATAAGGTTCCGCAGTGAGTCATAACAGGGCCCCCCGTAATAAAGGATTAAGAAAATCAGAATAGCTGAGATCACCACGGTCATCACGATGCCTAGCCAGGCAGCGACGTAGGCTAGGGCCCACTTCGCGACTAGGCACGCGACGCCTGCTCCAGTAAAAGCCTTCCACGTGTGTCCATTCCAAGGGAGATATCTCCGAAAGACGAACGATACGATTCCAGCCACAATACAACATGTCGCGAGCCAACTAAATGTGAAAAGGTCGTCCATAAGAACGGACGTCAATGGAATAAAACCACGGTCACGAACGTGTGGTGTAGGATCGGGTTGAACGCTTGCACAACCACTAACGTGTAGGGTTAGAAGGAGTGAAACGTACCACCACGTGCACCTGTGTTTGGTGACGGGAACACGGGCTTCGGTGATATGTTTACGCAATTTGGGCAACTCGGGGTGTTGGATGGGGGATAGCCGATCACCACCTCATTAGAGGTGGATGGTGGGTTGGGCCCGCCACTCGTGGGGTCCACCTCTCCTCGAAGTGTAGACGGTGTACCTGGGTCACCCGGTGATGCGAGTGCGTTGGCGGGTGAACAAATAGGTCGGCGTTTCTTCCCACTACAGGGATTGAGCGCCGCGGAGTAATAGTGCTGGAGATCAGACAAGGGGCGAAGTACCACGCGCACAGTGACAGGGTTGTACTGTGACGAAGAGGCAGCGGCGATGTTGTTCTCCGGACCCTCGTATAGACAGCGAACAGTCACAGCACCACATGCGCTCAGTGTAGTAAGGCCGTTGGTTGAGCCGGCGGTATACTCCTGAGGAATCGCCGTGGTGGTAGTGGTATTGACAATGTACCCAGGGGAGAGTTTGGCAGGACACAGGTACCTGTTTAGGTTGTCAAAGTAGGCAGTTTGAGCTGCTCTAAAATCATCGCTCGCAAATGTAACCGTCTTAGACGCAAAGAGCATGGTGATACGACAACGCTCATTAGCGTTAGTAGTGAAGGGATTGACCTTCATATACGCATGCTGTTGTGTGCCGTTGTAATCACGCCATCCTATGGCGATGTGCAACACACCCATGGGAAGTGAGTCATAAACCAGCCCCGTGGCGGAGTTCGAGTTAGTAGGGGTGGTGATGCTCGTACCCTGATAGTGAGCGACGTTAGTGGTGGAGGGCGAGTTGGACCAACCACTCTGTGTCACGTAAATCTGAGCCGCGAAGAGCGGAAGCGGGGAACAGAATGGAGTAATGGTCTGGATGGTAGCGGTCGGCCCATTCAGCGCGAAACTAACCTGACTGACGTCATAATAGACAGGAAACGCTTCGGGGATCGTGGATCGCAATGTCGCATCGAGAGGCCACCTCCAGGAGGTAACGGCTCCCGATTCACCACCGTCGGCGGTGAAATTGACCACACTCGCACCATAAGGTAACGCCAGATCACTGTTCGGGTTGAGAGTGAGATAACGCTGCGTAGTGGGCGTCACGTACTGGGCTGAAATCCCACGTGTGGATGAGCCAGTTACACTAGTGGTTTTAGCTATGACGTACGTAAACAGTGAGTCGATGGGTGTCCTGGGGAGCAGGGCACGAATCACACCCGCCGCATCAGGTTGTAGGACGGCACAATCGGCGTCCACGACCTGTCCGTTATCAACATAAAGCCCCTCAATTGGCTCGTCCGCCATAGCGGCGGTAATAATTCCATTGATAATGTCATCTATGCGAGTAACCCACAGACTTGAGGGGGCGGGTTCCATCAGACCACCGATGCCTCATCGTTGAGAGCGTAGAGGTTGTTGTTGTCCAACGGGATCCCGTAAGCGTTCGCGATCGGCTTCGCCAACTTGCCCAACTTCGAGAACAGACCACCCTTCTTCTTCTTGCCGGCTGGCGTAGAAGTGGGGGTAGAGGTCATCGTAATGGGCTTGCTCCGCATCGAGCTCTGGGCTCGGTTCATGAGAGCGAAAGCAACGAAGGTGAGTGCGATATAGAAAAGGGTCTTCTGATTCATGATTGCTCTTCTGCCTGGACATCAGGCGGTTGTGGCTCCGGATCTTCACTCGATGAGGGAAGTAGTTCCGAATAGCTCGGATCGAATGGAACATCCACGTAGTTCGTGCGATCGCCATTGAGCGGGGCTGCCGACCCGGACCCGAATGGTGATTGGCTTACGACCGGTGGAGCGGAAGGTGAGGATGTTACGGCAAGAGTGGGTTCGTCGGGTGGCAAGGTGTATCCCGGAGATCCGGGGTTACCGCTTCGACGCCTCTTACCTTTCCTCTTTCTGTCAAGTGTACTGGGCTGCGAGTCGTGAAACTTCGTGAGAAGGAATACCCCAAGAACGATGATGATGTAATCACGCACGTGAGGTCCTCCATTCGCGCCACATTCCTAGTAACAACACGGCCAATGACACTAGGGCGATAATAAGCTCGATCATGCTCCTATCTTTCTGAACATCTTGTTGATGTTTGCGTTGAGGTGGTCTTCTGGATAACGAAAGGTTATCCATAAGGCGAAACCTATAACTAATACTGCTGGGAGCCATTCCCAGATGGACAACCCCGTCGTGGTGGTCGACGTGCCCTGAGGGCGGCCTGCGTTGTAACGCGTGATGGGGAGGTCGGTGACGTCGATGTCAAAACCTAGTTCTGTGAGGATTCGGAGTGTGTTAGTGGTGGGTGTAAGGTATAGTACATTACACGGGCTCCAACCACACCATCCCCAATCGAAGTTGGCCTCTGGAAACACGTCGCCTAAGTCAACAAAACGCCAGGCGTTAGACTGTGACAGTCGCACCGAAACGCCGTTATCGCCCTCACGCCAGCCACCGTCTGGTATTCTATACCATGTCATTCAAGAGTCCTTAGGTCGGAGGATGTCAGTACTTGGGTGCACGGACGATATTGAGCAAACTTGAGGGCTGAGTCCGCCAGATACTGAAGTCCATAACCATTTAGGAGCGCGGGTGCGTCGGACGTGGCACGTTTGACCACCTCATACACCTGACCCCAACAATCCGCGCGCACCGAGTCTTCATCCGCACCGAAGAGGATAGCACAGGCTTCCACATCCATAAGGGCGGTGCGCATCTTCCAAACCGATGGTGGGGAACAGAAACCTTTCTGCTTGGGTGACGGGTACCCAAAGTCGCCGTCCAGGATGGAGGGCTTCTGTACGCCAAGTTCGCAGACGCCGATGGTCAGTGGAAAGAGCGCAAGCGCGCCGGGTGCCAACAGGCCATCGGAGCCTGCGAACATGGACCACATCCCGAGTGGTGTGTCGGATGTCGTGGCGACATGTGTAAGCCAACCTGAAGGCTTGAGCACTATATGGGCACTAGGTGCCCACTTATGATGTGTAAGACAGGGGAGCTCAGGGTCACGGACCTTAAGGGCTTCGCCATAGAAGGGAAGCGTACCATGAAAGTCAGGTGTGCTAAGCACGGGGAACAGCCTTTGTTCGCCATTGCTACCCATGGCGGTAAAGAGCACAAGTGAGGGACGTTGGAGGAGAGATATACGGGTCGCATTTCTCATGTAGTTATCCTGTGTTGGAGAGGAAGGCCGGCCAGGGTGTCAATGATACCCTGGCCGGCGGAGGGGTCGTTCGAATCAGTTCTTATTCCAGGGATCACCTAGGTCACCAAAGTGATCATCTTCCCATGGGGCTGGATCGCTCCATGGAGCCTGGGGGGTGTCTTGCCCTTGGTCTGGGTCGTAGGGACAAGGGCTCTCGACCCAGTCATCATCACCATCGGGATCACTCTCGTCATCGTCGTCGTGTTCTGTCATCTCACCTCTGAGTTCCTTCGCCCTACGAACTCGCTCAGCGAAGGCGGCTTCCGTGAACTTAGAATGTTTGTTCTCGCAGTTGGTGAGGTCCCAACGTACGATGACGGTGGGGATGGGGGTATGGGCCAGAACTTGTACTGCCTCCTCTATCGACCCGGTCATGCACTTGAGGTGCATCTCGTCACTTGCACTATAGAACAGCAAAGCCACGCCGACACAACCGCAGTCCGAGACCAGCTGGTAGGTCTGGAGATATGTGAAGAGGCCAAAGACCCCAAAAGAGGCGGCGAGTGCGGGGGGAGTGAGGCCAGAGGAAGAGAGAATGAAACCGCGCTTACTCAGGTAGTGGTGAGCTGAGGCGGGTGTTTGGGTCACTTCAAGGACACGTGTTACAACTGATTTGTTCATGTGAGTAGGCTTTCAATAATAGAAGGAACGTGGAGGGAAGTAATAGGGCAGTTTTCCAACATGCCCAGGTTGGCCGCGTGTGGCGGCGGGAGGTTGCGGAGTGCTAACGCCTGCGCTGGGCAAGGCGAGGTGGGGTACGACGCTTAGGATATAAGGCCATGTACACCAACTGTTGGGTCGTATCGTTCGAGGTCATCCCGCCGATGAGCTCGGTTTTGAAGGGACCCATATCACCCAAGCTTGGATCAACGACATAACGAGCTACCTCGTCATAATTTCGGATAAGCAGGAGCGCTTTTCCCTCACCCTCCCGCTTGACGAGGTTGCTAAACACAAGTGCGCGGGACGGGAGGACAGTGATGACACGTTTGGCACCGTGGAGAATGTACTTGGGTGCACATCTGGGCCTAAGTTGCTCGAGGTGGTGGAGAAAGAATACGTCGTAGAACGTTCTGTCTTCAGCCATGAGACAACGAACGATATCGTTCTCGTCACCCCAGCTCTCTTCGCGTCCTGCTTCCCTATCGGCGTGCCGGCGCTCCTTAGCAGCCAGCACTTCGGGGTAGTCCTTGTACATATCGTACTCGCCAATGCTGAGACCGAGGGCGCCCTTCGCCCTAAGTGCGCCGATCAACGTCGTCTTACCGGCGCCACTTGGCATGATCACAAAGGTGTCGACTCTCATGAGGTTCCTCTATAATGGGTGTTATGGGGTGAAAGGAAATTATCTGACGTAGGGCAGTTTCGCGACATGCCTAGGTCGGCCGTGGGTCACGGCGTGTGGGGCTCACGTAGCGGGTGACCCCGCATCAGCACCACTTCTCGCTGTTCTTCGCCCACTGAGCCATGTTGAGGTTGCGGGCAATGACCGCTTCCTTCTCACGCTCAGCCATCATCGTGGCGAGGATCAGACGGCTGTCCTCTCGGGAGAAAGGACCAACCGTGTACTGGCTCTCGCCCTCGTAACGCGAGATGACGAGCTTCTCCACCATGTTGTGCTCACCATGGAGGGTGTCCACGGTACGGCAGGATGCCGCGATGAACACGAAACAATCCTTGTGTGTCGCGTCGATCGTCACGTCGACGTAACACCGGGGGAAGCGCTCGCACCCAGCGACCACGCCGAGGCTGGCGTCGGTGATGAACTGGAGGAGTGCGGGTGTGAGCACGGTCACGTTGTGATTGCGCATGTCGAAAACTCCTGGCCCAAGTTGGGCAGTAATATCAAGAAAGGCCTCGGGAACGTCCCG
>Ga0138275_1134017_pt1 | contig 12160 bp, 15 predicted proteins | sample M_130207_X_mt_FD_106907 | JGI IMG/M metagenome (GOLD analysis project Ga0138275, IMG submission 106907) | Freshwater microbial communities from Lake Montjoie, Canada - M_130207_X_mt (Metagenome Metatranscriptome) | ecosystem: Environmental > Aquatic > Freshwater > Lake | place: Canada: Quebec... | reverse complement strand
GTGAATAGATTCATCTTATAGAAATATATATAGTTAGGAATCAATCGTTGACTATGTCCTACAATTGATCGACTATGTAAATCAGGCTCACTCAGGAGCCATCAAGAGGGCGACTCCGGCCAGGACCCACTTGTTTGGATCAAACTCTTCGCTCTCCATCTTGAGATAAGCGGTGAACACGCATGTTGGACCTCTCATTGTGGTTACGTAAACTGGACATTCGTAATTGGCTTTTGCTGCCTTACGTTCGTGCATTCTAATAGATGTCACGTGCACAACTGGAAGCTCCGGGTGAAGATCCTTGAGGACCATGTCGGTCAGGTATCCTTGCTCACCACCACGACCACATTCCCAGCCTGCTCCTTCAAGGAAGAAACCGTGAACGTACGCTCCGACTTCGGCGTTTCCTGGGAGCTCCTCGTAATTCTTAATGTTTGTCACATCTGTACAGAGGGTCATGTCATCTAGAGGTAGGTTGGTAGCTCTTGAAGTCACTTGCATGATTGCTGTCAAGAACGACATAGGGTTGAATAGACCCGAGATCCACAATGACTTGGGGGTCAGTAGATCAGTTGACCAATTGGTAATCTGAGTCACACGGAGTAGCAGATCTCCGAACCATTCAATAAGTGACTTCTTAGAGAAATATGCGTATTTCTCCCATTCTGCTGGGACTTTGTTCAGTGAGAGTGATGTGGAAAGTACTTCCATTGCATCAGTGATATTAAGTTGACCCTTGAGACCTGCGTCGAGTTCGAAAAGAGAAAATCTGATTGTTGACAATAAAGTGTTCATTCTCTCGCACTCTTGGATGCAGACGACAATGTAGGGGGTCTTATCCTTAGCTCTGGTATTGATCTCGATCATGGAATAGTTAGGGGGAAGGGTCTCTGTGAATTTCTTTATAAGATCCTTCACAACGTCTTCTTTCTTTTTGCCGCCACCACCAGCTGCTCCACCACCTTGCACTGACATGATGTACTCGAAGAGAAGTTCACCAGTAGTTGTGAGATAACCGATTTCAGCATTTGGGTGCAATCCAAACATCTGAGGTGCCTCAACTGGAAGCTTCTCCTCTATGTACTTTCTGTAAGCCTCGCGGTCAAATTTCTGAGGATCAGGGCTCTTGAAACCAGGAGCACATGTCAGCTGCATTCCATTGAGGATCTCAGGACGAATGAGAACTTTGAGATAAGTGTTGTTGGTCCTTCTATCCCAACCATCAGTAATGTGACCACCATACATGATCTCACCATAGATGTAGCGGAGATCATCATAAGGAACTTTTTCATACTTTGTCAGATAATTGTGCAGCACATCCCCGCAAATTTTGAGATCACCGTCATTGAAGTTGTAGTTTCTGGACCAACCTTGACATCCGAACTTCTTGCGACCGAGGATAAGTGAATGGAACATGCAGAGACCGAACAGCAGTGATTTGAACTCACTGAGTTTATGTGATTGAGCCTTCTCAAAATGAGATTCATCGAATTAGTTGAAGGCTCGTCTGATGTTAGCCTTGAGGTCAGTAGGTGCCTCGTTGGCAACCTTGATTGAGTTCTATAGAATAGACTCAGGGATGGTTTCCATATCTGGCAGAGGAGGGGCTTCAGAGGAAATGAAACATCTGAAGCCATCGTGAATGCCCTCCTAAGCTATTTCCAGGTTTCTTTCGAACACCTTCAGCCAGGTTTGCATGAGATGGACGTTCTGAACCATAATCCAGTGGCCATGTTTGGCGCAATTGTGAAGTGCTTTCACTGCAATTTCTTCCTAACCCTGTCCCATCGAGATGTTGATCAGCGTTCCAGCTGCGATGGTGATTCCGTTAGCCTTTCCAACTCGTTCAACGTCGGGAGTTGGATCAACACCAGGGAATAGCACGAAGAAGACTGGTGTTGCTGGAGTCATTTCAGCGTAGGTGGTGAAAACATCGAAAGGTGTTTGCTCGATGAATTGCTCTCCGAGATTGTCTGAAACAAACTGGGTTAGTGCACCAGAAAGTCTATCAGGTCTCATTGCTCTCAGGATAAGCAGTCTATGGAAAAGAGTAATGTCCTTATACTACCTTGGAAGTTCAGCTATTTCAGCTTTTTCCTCGGCATACCATTTTCTCCACTGAAGAGCTTCGCTTTCCATTGAAGCAATAAGAGTGGCGAATGTCTTAATACTTTCTAGTCCTTTTACAGCAGGCCATATTGTTTCAGGTAAGAATTTGAGGGACTCAGATTGATTAGGAACTTCAATTGCAATTTCTTTCTTAATAAGTGACATTACCTCAAGCTCATCTACCTTCTTTTTCCTGATAAGGATTCTGAAGCAGAGCATGGTTGCAACTAGCAACTTGTGGCGTTCAAGAAGACCTCTTCTTGTGTAGTTGTATCCTTCAAATGTGATACTTTCAATTAGAGCCTCGACTCTCTTGTTCAAGGTTCTTGGAGTCATTGCCTCTTCTTCCTTGTTTTCTTCTTCTTCAGGAGGCATCTCACCATCTTCACCAGGCTCTCTGACTGCTTTCTTGGGGTTCATCCTTTCAGCGACAATAGCAATAGCTCTGATTACGACAATAACGAAAGAGTCAAGTGAGAACTTGTAGAAAGAGTGCACTTTGTAAAGTTCTATCATCATGAAGAACACGAGGGCACCTCTGCTAGCAGCTGGGCGGTAAGCTTCAGATGCTTCGTTTATCATCACCTCGGTTACTTTCGCGATCTCTACTTTTTCCTTGATTTCGGTGGATATCTTCTTGGAGTATTCGAGGTTCTCGATAAGTTCGATGTTCTCAAGAATATCACCTTCAGCATTGGCCAATCTGAAGAGCAAGTTGTCTTCGAGTTCCTTGAGTTTAATCTTAAACTCGTTCGATTGCTTGATTAACTCTTCTTTCTGTTGAGCGAGATCAGGACGCTCCTTCTTCACGACTAGCGCAAGGAGTTAATCTTCAAGACCCGCTTCCGTAACAGTGAAGTTAATCAGTGCGCATTCAGCCTAGATTTCAGGAGGATAATGGGGGTTGGAAAGCTTGGTGTGCATGAGCAACTTAAAGTTATTGTGGAGAGTGAGTTCTTTATCACCAAGACGAATATATCTAGTCTTACCCTTCTTGATAATGGCTCTGCTGTAAACTGGTTGGATCACTGCGTCAATTGAGTTTTCCATGTTTTCAATTAGGACTGTGCTGCCAGCCTCAAGAGAAAACTCCATAGTCTTGATCATCTTTGGATTTGAGAGTCTGGTAACTTGAAGGTCATTGTTCTTCTCTCTTTCTCTTAGCCATGTGATACCCTGAAGTTGTGGATCGATAATGAGAGCATATCTGTCAGAGCTTGTTAAAATAGCACCGTTCTCAGTTGAGACTCTATCAGCAGGTAGTTTCTGATTATTCCATCCAGCAATAGTTGCCTCATCTGTTAGGATGTTAAGTGGATTAGTGTCAGGGCTCATTGGGATCTTGAACTTCTTGAAGAAGTCAAGGAACCTGACATTTGTTATCATATCACGGAACTTCTTATTGAATGGTCCAACGTAAGAGACGAAAGCACTTGCCATTAGTACATCTCCAGTGATAACCACTAGCTTTTCACTCAAATCAACGATAGCTTAGTTCCATCTCTCCGACTCACTGCCAAGGGCTCCTACTAATCTCTGAGCAGAGTCAAGTCTTCGAGCGCATCTTGCAGCTTCAGCTTCAGCCGCATTCTTTTCATCCATAGCCTGTTAGTATTATGCTTATAGGACTCCCAAAGCAGCGTTCAAAGCAGCTACAAGCTCGTCCATTTCAGCTTTTTTCGTGTTCGCCTCCAGGAGTCTTTGTTGGGCAGCTTTTGCAGCAAGCTTCTTGGGTTCGACAGTGACAACGACATCATAGTACATAGTGATGTTAATAACCCAGTCGCAGAGTCCACCAGCGCAGGATGACTTGTTTCTAATCAATGCTGCTGTGAAGGTTGGTTCAGCAAGTTGTGCGCGGTTTGCTTTGAAGTTGTTAGCGCTGACGAGCTCTTGATCGATCTTATCCTTGAAACCTTCAAGTGTGGATAGTAGATATGCGGGATTTGCCATTACCATGAGGGCTGTCTTCCAGTAATTCTCTGTCTTCAGCTTTCCATTCTTATCAACAGGTACTGATGGCTCTGTGCCTGAAAGAAGATGCAAGACACAGGTGAAAACATTCTCGATATCCTTGGGAGGAGATTTAAGAGCCTTAAGTGTTTAGAAATCCTTTACATTCAGACCTCTCAAGGCTTCTTTAGCTTTTTCAACTAGTGGTAGAGCAGCATCAAGATCTCTTTGGACGCTCTCAGACTCAGCCTCGACTTCAACCTTAATCTTGTTGCACTTCTCAGATTCAGCTGTAGCAATAGCGCTCTGGGCTTCAACCTTCTCTTTTTCGACTCCTACAATAGCAGCCTATTCATCAGCACTTTTTTTCTTGAATTCAACTTCAACTGAGAAAACCTTAAGTTCCTCCTCGAGTTTAGAGACAATCTCTCCAGTCTCATTCAGCTTTAGGACTCCAACTTCATATTTTTCTCTATTTGCTTCAAGCTCGGATTTTTTCTTGCTGAGCATTGCTTTAAACAACTTGATTAGCTCAAGGAAAGATTTGGGTGTGGTGTACACGTATCGTCTCTCCTGCTCGAATATCATTGCCGAAAATTCGTTCACAGTCTTGAATGAGAAAGGCATGAACCTAACAATAGCGTCTCTCACTTCTTGGCTTTGCATTTCAACTTCAGCAAGGAACTTTGATGCGACACTAAGCAGTGCATCTTCAGGCCATGGGTGGAACCAATCGATCACAGTACAGTTGACTAGAGCAGGGAACTTTCTTGCTTTATTCCTGAATCCATCACCTACTGGTGAGAAACATAGGCACATATGGAGGTTTCTTCGTACTCTTTGGATGTAGAATCTCCAGCAGTTATCTCTTGAATCAAGGATTCCAGCACTCTTGACAGCTGGTCTGATACCGTTTACAATACCATCGACATCTTCAGCAGCGAATAGATCAGCTATTTCACCTGATGATAAGAGATCGTTGATGAAGACAAGGAATCTCTCATTAGTAATCTGACCCTCGGTGAGCAAGAACATGATACCTTCATCCTTGAGACCTGCCTTGTTATACATGACTTGGAGGTCGGTCTTGAGATCGTTAAGACCATAGGTGGATGAGATCATGATAGTTGTCGCGGTCATCATGCAGATGAACGATGACAATCTTGAAAGCGATTGCTTACCAGAACCACCTACCCCTACAAGTAAGGCGTGACCAGCGTCAGCTGAAACAATTCTTGTAATTCTACAAACATGCTTCATTGCATCTTCGAACAACACCAGGTCCATAACTGCATTGGTATCGTTGTATTCGCGAAGTGCTTCACCAAGTCTCTCACTTAGTTAATCAATTGACTAGAATTAATCATATTTCTTCTCTTCAAGACCTTCAACAAATTATGCGAATACTAAAGGTTCTGGATTCTGTCCTTAGAAGTACTTGCTCAAGTTGTACTTGGCAAATGATTTCTTCACGAGATCTGCAACGATGCCTCTGTAAGTTGTCATGTTCTCAGCTGATGACAATCTATCACCGTAAATTCTTTCTGACTCGTGCACCCACATTTTGATCAAATTATCTGGCTCCTTGATAATCTCAGGCTTTGCGACTAATAGTCCTTGGAAGATGTTTGTCAGATGACGCACGTTAAATTCATAATGGAAGTTTACGGCAGTCTTTCTGAAATTACGTTCAATTTCACCATGCAGTGTCAATGCAGTCTTGATAATCGGAACAACTTATTCCTAGATTGTTCCCTTAAATTTAGCGAAATGTTTGCTCATGAAGGTGTTGTAGATTTAGAAAAGTGAGGTCTGCTCAGGGAAAGGAATTGCCAGAGTCCAGAAGTGGCGCTATAAGCGAGCATTGATCTGGAAACTACCAGCAGTTGGATTCATGCAGGCTGTGTAAAGAGTATTCTTGATATCTTTAAGACTGAGCTTTGTTCTATCGTACCAGTGTTCGTATTCTTTATGCTGTCTCAAGAGTGAAATAGATGTCTGAGTGTTGTAGGGATCAAGAGCGGGCATGTTGAGATCATCAATGAAGTAGATGAGCTTGAATTTGCCTGGTGGTGCATATGTTCTACCAGCTTTCTTCTCGAGCTGCTGCTCAAGGACATTTTGCAGAAGCATTGAGTCAGTGTAGAAGTTGAAGTTGCAGATCTGCATGATGTATTAGTCGGTAGTTGTTGTAAGCTCGTTCAGTAGACCCATAGTGATCTGAGTCTTACCGCAACCAGCAGGTCCTATGAGCATAGGTGAATGCTCTACAGAGATGAATTACTTCATAAGATAGTTAGCAGAGATTGTGTCGACAGTTGGGATTGTGTAAGATGAGATAGATCTTGAGGTATCGGGGTCGATTTCTTTGGTTTACATCTTGTTCCACTCTTCGAGTTTCGAGCCCTCGATATCAACGTAGTAATCGAAGACTGTACCCTTAGAGGGGAACTTAACTTGCTTCCATTTATCCTTCCACCAGTTACTGAATTCCTTTCTGAAATCTTTTCCGTCTTTTTCAGAGAATCCTCCACCAATACACCAAATGCATGCGAATACAAACAAGTACTCAACTGCTTTAACATCATGTTTGTCCATTATGCTTTCTAAAAGTCGGCAAATAGAAATGATCATCGAGATTTCCATGGTGGGAATCAGATACTTGAATGATTTCTTCACCTGGAAGAATGTTTCATTGATGTACTTATCGAAGAACAAAGCAAGCTGTTGTTTCTTTTCCTCATCGTAGGATTTTTTAGCGATCCAAGATTTAACGTAGGCTTTCCATTGAGCACCGAATGTGTCCGAAATGAAAAGAATACCAGCACGGGACACTGTGGCGGGGGTAGCGAAACGAAGATCTCTGATTTCGAAAATCAGTCTCATGTGGGGCTTCAAAACGATACGTTCGTTTGATGCGAGTGTCAGAATTTTGTTGTCATCCATCACAGAGTTCATGGACTCGATCCAGTTTGCATCGAGATCTCCGTCGAGAACGATCCACTTAGGGTTGGTGCCTGGGGCTTGACTCAGGTCTCTCATTGTCTTTGAAAGAAGACCGTCTTTCCATTCTCTTGTGGCTAGGAGCACGACACCATACAGTTCATTAGTGCTTACAACCTTAGGGTCAAGATCAACGATCACAGTCTTCTTGTTGTCCTTGTCCTGTGCCTTTGCAAGTGTTTTCCATGTCACGGACTTTCCTGAACCTGGATTGCCCATAGTGAAGACGCAATGTCTGATTTCAAGGAGCTCACCAAGCTGGACGACCTTGAGAATATACTCAGGGTCTGGGAATAATCCCAAATCCTTAGCAGCTTCTTGGATGAGTCCTTCAAACCTCATATCTCTCTTTCTTGGTACATCAATACCTGGGAAGAGATCTCCAAGAAGACCGAAGAAAATATCTAAATCTTCAGCAACAATCTTAGGAATATTGAAATCTCTCAGTGCTCTCATGAGAATACCGCCCTCAGGCATGTTTGGCTCAGCTCTCTTAAAAGAACCAGCAACGACTAGCACAGACTTGATAGCTCTAAGACCCCAATCGTAGTGAGCTGCCTTTGAGAGAAGATCTCTGCAGAGGAAATAAAGCACTGTGAACTTTGTAGCAAGACTCTTGGCCTCAATGAAACCCTCAGCCATGAGCATGTTGTCGCAAATAAGCTGTAGATCAGGTACGACCACAGTAATAGGTCTGAAAAGAGCCTTAAGACCTTCGGGAAGTTCAGATCGTCCAAGATAACCTGGATTCATAGTGATGAAAGCACCACAGGTTGGATCAAGACTGATCTCATCATCCTGAAGAAGGAATCTAGCTTTCTTTTCCTTAATAGCATCAAGGACTGATTTGAATTAAACTGCGCACACAGACAGTACTTCAGGTACCAGTCTGTTAAACTCATCGAAGCATCCCCAAGATCCTGAGGCTGCAAGTCCCTTGAAAATACCTCCAAGACCTTTGTAATCCATTTGATCAGAGCAGTTAAAAACGTAGCAAGCTTTAGCAACTGCATTAGCAAGATCTTTTGTTGTCTCTGTTTTTCCAGTACCAGCTGGGCCTGCAGGTGCACACCCCATTTTCAAGTGAAGTGCTTGAGTAGCAGTGACGTATATTCTATCAGTTAGAGGTGTAACGACGAGTCTTGGACCGTTTCCAAGATACTCATAACCATACCACAGCATAGCATCAGCAATTCTGAAATAAAAATCACTCTTTTCGGTGCTGAAGTACACTTTAAGTTGAGCCTGCCATTGGAAGTCATCAGATGAAGTACACTTCTCAACATCAAGCTTATCAATGATATCTCTGGAGTGGGCGTCGATTGTAATCAGACACATAATCTTCTGGCGCATGGGTCGGTCGAGATCGCCCTGCACCATCTTAATAAGGAAGGAAAGTCCATTAACTTGCTCCTCAAAAGCCTGTGACATTGCCTTAGGGTTAGTTTTAAGAGCGTTGAAAGCAGCTTCTACATTTCGAGACCAGTTTGTCATGTTTACAAGAAGAGTTATCTGAGCCGGATCCTGCTTAAGCCAGTCTGTCTTAGGCATGGTGTGCTGATTGACGACACTCTTTGCGCCGATAATGTTCAATGAAGATTTCATGCAATCGATCACATCCATTAGATAGTTTTCAACTTTTCCCACAAGCTTAAGTGGCTTTGGGAAATGTACGTCTTCTTTACCAACGCATGTTTACATGCCTGTTGCAATAGGGCGATCACCGTCCTCCTTGAGATAAAGTGTCTCAATAGCTTGAAATATCTTTGGCATATGGCACATGACCTTTTGGGGGGCATTTCCATTAGAAAGGATGTCAAGTAAATCAGCAGGTGATACGAAGTAGAATCTGGGGAATGCACGACGTTTGCTGTCCATAAAATCATTAAGTGCCTTTTCGCATAGAGTTAGTTGCTTTTGGACTTCCTCAAGACGGTTGAATACGTTGTTTGTGTTACAGAATGTAACAGCAATCTTGGTGGCTTCTCCACTCATAAGGATAACTTTGACTTCTTTGTCAATGATAACGAATTTTTCACTCTCCTTGGGGAGCTCTTTTTTCACTTCCTCAGATCCGATAAAGAGGTTTTCGAGGAAAGACCATGATCTTTGGACCTCAGCAAGTAACTGGACTACCTCAGCAATGGCAGCAAGTGATTTTTACCAGTAGACGCATTTCTCTTCGAATGTAGCAAGATAGCGGGAAGAGAACATAGAGGTAACAGCTACCTGATTCTCCTCAAGCATTTCGAAGTTTTCTTCAGAAAGTTTAATTGTCTTGACTTCCTGTCCCTTGATAGGAGCAAACTCAAAAATCACATCTTTCCAGGTGACTTCTAGCTTAGCGAGAGTTTTCTCCATCTTAGACTCCTGACGAGCTTGATCAGAGATTTCCTCAACATCTTCTTGATACTTGTTGAGGTTCAAGTTATAGACATCTCTGAGAAGGAGATTGTCGTCAACTGTGAAATCCTTTTGCACCTTGACTTTAAGAGCATCCCAATGGCGGTCTCTCATTGCTGGATCACGCAACTCTGAAATAAGTGGAAGGAATACAAGCCATTTCTTAATATCTTCTTGGATACCGATGTAGGCGTTACACTTTTTGTCGCACCGCATTTCCTTGAGAGCCTTGAACTTGTTCTTAACATCATCTTCCATTTCAACGGGGTTCGATTTCACCCACTTTGAGTTCATATTGGTCTCAAAGATCTATTAGATTTATTCAATGAAATCCCACAGAAGGACCATGTTTGAGATCTCAGACTTGATGAATTCTACTGCCTTGATAGAGTTTTAGATCATATCAGGGTTTCCGAATTTGCTAGCATTGTAACCTAGATCAACAATCCTATCATCGAACTGCTTAAGTTCATCTCCGACCAATGCTAGACGCGCCTTGGAGTCAACAGTGCCAGTTTTATATTAATAGAAGTCACGCTTTTTCATCTCAGTGGTGTAAACCTTCAGATCTTCTTCGTTCTTCTTGATCATGCTCACTGTCTTTTCATTCTCGTTGTTGACAAGAGGAGTAATCTCTTTCTTTATGTCTTTAGCAAGTTTCTTTAGCGATGTGAAGTCATCAGTGAGCTTTTTAATTTGCTTAATTTGGGAGTCCTTAGCAATTCCATGATCAGCGAACATCTTGAGCGATTCTTCAAGGCAATCAATTTTGAGGATAATCTCGTCATTGAGAGAGAATACGCTCTCAACATAGTCCTTGACGGAAATGAGAGTCTTGACATCTTGAATGTTCTTATCTTTTGTCTGAGCACCCTTGGTGGTCTCAAGAATAAAAGAATGAATCTCCTCAAGGCCTCCTTGGATATATTTTGCCATCATAGGGCCGGTCAAGTTGTTAGCAGTGGCAGCATTCTTTGTTTATTAACTAGCTTTGTAAGGGCAACCGCGGATAGGTACCATCTTACCCTTGTCATCTTCAAAGAGAATATCAATCTTGACATCAGTGTCCTCCTCAACTTAATACTTAACAATGTATTGACCATTATTCTTATCGGTAACTTCGTTAGCAACTTCAGAATTGTCGCTGATCCTAAGAATCCTGACTTGGAAGTTATCTCGACCTGACTTTCTGTTTTCACCCATGTCATTTCTTGCTTGAATAATGAACTCAATGGGATGACCAGCTGAACCTTCATTCTGAAGACCGGGACCATAGGCGAGAGATTTGTAGGCTCTGGTGTTCATGAAATAGGTGAATGGGCACCATGTAGTGGTCAAATCACCTCCTTGGATAGAGAGTTGAACAATGGCGTCCTTAGGCCCGAACTGCTCATAACTAGGGGTAATACAGGAGACCTCTGTTTCTGAGATAAAGGTACCCATGACTTCGATGCTCATTTTTGATGGGGCATCCACAGGAGTTTTGCCACATGTGAAGATGACCTTGATGTTAGCATCCTTGAAACCACATCCCTTGAGAATTATAGGCACGTTACCAGAGAGCTGGCCAAGGCCTGGCACTACATCAGTAACAGCGTATGGAGGACCAGTGATCTTGCTGACATTAAGTGCGTGAAGATCGTTAAGCCATCCGTTGCTCCAGCCTCCAAATACTAACAGACGGGATTCTTTATGATCATAGGCCATTGCAGCGTATTCCTTAGGAGGAGGCATCAAAGGCTTGCCATTAACACTTGTGTCATCAAGGAATATTGTGCTCCAACGCATAGAGTCAACGTCTAAGAAGCAGGACGTGTTAGTAAATGCTCCAAAGTTTCGAGGACCACCTTCAGGGAAGTCACCAGTCTCACCACCGAATATGAAATACTTCCACGAGGGGATGGCCTCAACCATAATACCGCAGTGGTTCCATCTTGGAGTCTCGTTGTAAATATCAGGATCGTACCACTCGTTGGTGATTAGATCATAGGTGATTGTGTTCGTGAACTGATTTTCTGAATTCCAGCCACCATATATGTATAGTTTGCGACCCACTGAAAACATAGTGTGACCCCCACGACCTTCAGGAGGGTTGTTTGCAGGCTCGAGCTTCTCCCATTTTTGAGTCTCTAGGTCGAAAGCGAAGAGATCGTTAAATGCGACCCGCTGGTAGTTAATACCACCATGGCCACCGAACAAGTAAATTTTGCCGTCGAGGAGTGTGGCAGCTGTGTTAGCTCTGGGGCCTGGGGCACCAGTGGGAGAATCCTAATTTTTGGGTGTTGCCGCAGCTTCACCTTCCGCCCTTTTCCATGTGAGTCCGTTGACTGTTAGAAGCCATGAATCGTTAAGGCGCACTTATGGGGATGAGTGACCACCGAAGACAAAGATTTGGTCTAGCTTGGGGGTAGCAATCGCAACATGCTGCGCCCTTGCGGGAGGCAGCTAGTCACCATTAAACTTTTCCTTGTACCAAGTGACCTCACTTGATCCGATCTTCATGGCGAAGACGTCATTGTTGGGCATTATCTTGCTACCGGCCTTCTTAGAGTTGTCGATTCCTCCGTAGAGTAGGTAGTTAACACCACCGACATGAGTAAAGGAGTGACCCGACCTTGGAGTCGGTACATCACCTTTACATCCTAATTTCTTCCACTTAAGTTCTTCTGGCATTTGAAAACCTAGTATTAGT
>Ga0138275_1330722_pt1 | contig 12186 bp, 1 predicted proteins | sample M_130207_X_mt_FD_106907 | JGI IMG/M metagenome (GOLD analysis project Ga0138275, IMG submission 106907) | Freshwater microbial communities from Lake Montjoie, Canada - M_130207_X_mt (Metagenome Metatranscriptome) | ecosystem: Environmental > Aquatic > Freshwater > Lake | place: Canada: Quebec... | reverse complement strand
TCATCATTGTATCTTTATTTTGGTACAATTAATTATATTACGAAGCTAAACATTTATTGAAAGCACTCCTCACTAATTAATAACATGAATCACCAGGTCAACTACAACCGCCAAGATCCCACCGCTCGCCAATTTGGCACGGTACATATCTGTATCGATTAATCGCTCTAATCGTTTAGCTGAGTGAGCAATGCAACACCGCGCTGGATCCAGTGGCTCATCGGCTTGTCGGTCGGTAACTTGATGGCCATGACATAGTTGGACGAGTGACCAGTAGTCGCAAGAACACCACGCCGTTCGCTGGTCTTATACAGTGGCGAATCGTAATGTTTGGGTGGTCGTATATCGTCCTTGCGCTTGGGCTGCAGCAGGATGACTGGCATTTTATCCTGCAATACTTTCGGATGAGCCTCCGCCATCAACTTCATGTCGCGATCCCAGCGTGCGCCCTCAAGGTAGATGCCGTGCACATACGCACCATCGTTGGCAGGCTCACTGTGGTCAGTGTCATCGAGAATAATGAAGTCAAAGGCCAGCAGATCAATTGGAATTTTGTATTTGCGTGCGTAGTTCTGCTGCACACCAGTCAAAAAGGCTTGAGTGAAGTAGAAGCCGGACAACCAGAAGACGGCAGGCGCACCAGAATCACTCCAACTCTGCAGAAAGCGAAGACGGACCAACAGATCATTGACATAGCTCCCCAGCGGCTTGAGCGACGGGTATGATTTCTTGGCCCACATAGCGGGAATTTTGCCTTTGAGCATCATGTTCACAACCCCTTCTAGCTCCGACGACATAACCACCAAGCCCTTGACGGCCTTCTGAATGTTGGACAGACTGCCGTGGACCACCTCCAAGAGCCGGTTGAAGCGAGTCATCTCTTGGACGAGAACGGTATTCATACTCTCAGTATACGACGTTGGATACTTGCGCATCACTGCTGCGACATCAAACATGGGCGGAAGCTTGCCAATAATATCGGCAGCGATCTCAGCCACACGCTGCTCATCGGTCTTCATACCCACACCGGCAACACTGCCGGTTTGGGTCAATAGAATCGAGTCAAACAACAGCATGGTTTCATTATTGTCTTTGGAAATATCGGCGTTGGAGTGCATGCCAAACACTTCAGGTTCGGGAATTAACGGCAGCGCACGCGAATATTCGAGGTAGGAATCGTAAGGCCCATGCTCCGGTGCAAAATAAATTCCACTTTCGCTGAAGCGAAAACTGTCATCTTCTACCAAATCGGGGCAGAGAATTTTGCACAAAATAGTGGTGAGGCAGCGGCGGTCCCAGTCATCCGTCACACGCCCACCGTAATTACACTGGCCAATGAGGTAACGGATGGCATCGTAATCGACGTGTTCATACTGATTAAGCAGCATGTTGATCTGGCGTACACTTATACCCAAGTCCGTGTCATTGAACTCGTAAGGAATGTTCCAGCCCAGCGCCGCAAATTTGCGCCGCTCCTGAACCACCGCATGGAAGAAACACAGACCAAACAGAAGTTTCCTAAATGGCTTTTCTTGATTGCAGCCATTGAAGAACTCGGCATCGCTGAGCGGATCGATGAGGTAGGAGCGAATAATGTTGGCCCGGAGACCCTTGGGCGGCTCGTTGGTCATCTTGACCGAGTTCTGCAGCACGGGGACAGGAAAAGTTGGCGCCGGGTACGATGTGAGCCAGAGCCGAAACGACGGGTGCACCTTGTCCGGGTTTAGCTCCTCACAGAGCCGCTCAAGTGTCGTCATCCAGCTGACGGCAAGATGGCAGTTCTGCAGCACCACCCACGTGCCCTCCTTGCACGCTTTCTCAATCATTCGGATCGCAATTGGGCCCTGCCCTTGCCCTAGCGAAAGCGTTTGTAATGATGTTCCAAACCCTTGGTCGTCGGCAAACTTCAGCAACGCTCGAGTCGGATCCGCACCTGGTGACAACACAAAGATCAACGGAACAACAGCTTTGGAATCGGCAAACGCCGCCCCTAAGTCGAACGATGGCGGTTCGATAAACTTGCGGCCCATGTTCGATGAGACAAAGTCCAACACCGCCGGAACGACTTTGTCGGACCGCAAGCAACGCAGCACCAACATCCGCTGAAATTGATCCCAGGGTTGCGCTAACAGAACTGCATTCTCCTGCGGCTTGTTGTCATCATATACTAACTTCCAGTCATCTATCGATTTGGTGATGCTCTCCTTCAAGCTTTGGAATCGCTCAAATTCTGCCAAGCGGCACAGCTCGTCCCACGCTTTCTGCGGCATCCAGCCAGCCGGCTTCGCATGGGGGTTGTCGAGACCCACGCCACCAGTGAGGAGGAACATCCACTCTGCATCGTTGACTGAGCCAGCTTTCTTCATCAAGTTCACACAGAGCAAGAGAGCAAATAAAAGCTTGTCCTTCTCGAACAGCGAGCGGCATATATTGCGATAGAGAGAGTATGTAAAATGGATGCGAAGATGCTCCAAGCGTTTCTCTACTTCGGTGGACCGCTCACTCAACTCAATGGAGGCCAGAAAGAGATTGGTGAACCAAGGTAGCGAATATTGGTACATCGGATCGATGTTCGCCAGCTGGGCAATTGTGAAGAACAAGACCGAGGAGTGGGAAGCAATAGGCGTGTAACCGCTGCGAGCTTCATCAATTTTCTTCTCCGTTTCTTCAGCAATCTTCTGCTTTTCAGCAATCTCATTGGCTAGCACCTTCGACGATTTCAGCACCTTGATCGCCGACTCGTCTTCCAGAATATCTCCCTCGGAGGTTGAAAGAACCTCCAAAATTTTATCTTCGATTTCTTTCAGTTGCCGTTTATTGTTGGCACCTTGCAAAATCAACGCATTCTTCTCTTCTTCGAGCTCAGGACGCTCTTGTGCCACAACAATACCCAGAAGCTGGTCTTCTAGACCCGCGGGGGTGATCATGAAGTTGATTAGCGTAACCTTGACGGCGATTTCTGGCAGATAGTGGGGGTTGGGAAGCTTGGTGGTAATGTAGAAGCGAAAGTCTTTCGAATACTCAATGGTGGAGTCACCGATACGAATGCAAATAGCGCCGGCTTGCTTGAACGTCTGCTTCAATAACACCGGTTCAAGCATGGAGTCGAGGTCTTCCGCAATGTTCTCCAAAAGCAGTGGTGTGCCAAACTGAATAGAGTTCTCGAGCATGCGAACAAAGTCGGCATCAGTTTGCTTCACCACTGAAAGCTTATTATTCTTCTCCATGTTTTTAACCCACTTGTTGGCTTGGCCTTGAGGATCGATCATCAGCGGCCAGCGGCGGGCATTTTGAACGATAATGCCGTTATCAACAGAAAACGAATCTGTGGGCAGCCCCGCAATATTCCACTCTCGGATTTTAACGGGGTCGCCGAGGTTCTTGGCCAGAGAAAAGTGCTTCGAACAGGGAATTTCCTGCGCTTTGCACGATGACGTCCAAGTTGTACATTGTTGGTTGCGGAAGTCGGACGTGAAGGCCCCCAGATAGGCCACTAACCCACTGGATACGAGCACGTCGCCCGTTAGGTTTGTGTAAGTTTCGCCCAGCTCGGCTGCCGCTTCACTCCAGCGTGTCTTCTCGCCACCTAGCCCATCAATCAGCGACGTGGCACGCTCTAGCTTCTGCGAACACAACAAAACCTCTGCCTCCAGACTATTTTTTTTGTCATTCATAGTTTTGAATTCATCCTTAAGCTTTTTAAGTTTATCTTGCACCAGTTTTAGACTATCCTGTTTAACTTTAAGAATTCCCATGGCTGCTGCTAGATCGGTTTGCGCCTCTTTCAACTTCAGTTTCTTAGGCGCGACTACCTTTGCCACCCGGTCGTATGACTCCATGGCCCGCACCCAGCGGCAGAGACCTTCAGCGGCTGACGAGGCCGTCTTAATCAGCTCAGGAACAAACAAGGGGTTGGTGATGTAATCATCGCGAATAATCTTCATGTACTCGGCTGGAATGTTGTCGCGGTCGTAGTCCTTAAGCGACTGCAAGAACTTCATGTCACCCAGAATCCGCTTAGCAGGCCCCCAAAAATCCATGATTTTCTTGCCAGAGCCGTCCGGATCATTAATACGATCAGGCTTCTCACCCTTGAGAATGCAGACTGTCTCCATAACCAATTTGACTCCAGCAGGCGGTGACTTCATCGACTTCACAATCGTGATATCAGATGGCGACAATGTATCCAACGCAGCGAGCGCAGACTTGAGAATAGGGATGGCTTCTGCAAGATCGGCGTCGCATTCGTCTTTGATCGCTTTGGCGGCGTCGGCTTGGCCCTTGGCCACCTTTTCGTCGCCACTGACAATCACCTCTTGTTCACCAACTTCGATAGAGGACTTTTCAATGTTAACCATAGCCTCGGCAGTTTCCTTTTGCGCTATTTTCAACTGTGGCTGCAACGCGATCAATTTAACTTTCATGCCATTGACCTGACCAGAGGCCAGCTCGAGCTTAGATAACCCGACTTCGTAACGCTTCTTGGCCTTGAGGACTGCCTGACGCCGGCTAGCCAACAGTGTCTTAAATGTACCAATCAGCTCCAGATATGATGTAGGAGTAACATAGTTACGCCGCTTCAAATGTGAGTAAAGTTTTTCAGACAGTGCCCGAGTATCTTGGTGAAATTCCTGACAGATTGTTACGCACGCCTTGCGGAGCACGTCAGTCATCTCCACTTCCTCTAGGAAGCGTTGGGCGACGACTTGTAAGGCATCGTTGGGCCAGGCTTGGAACCAGTTAATGGTACAGCAGTTCACCAACGAAGGAAACTTGCGCAAATTGTTGCGAAAGGTGTCACCAATAGGACTCATACACAACACAATATGCAAGCAATCACGGACACGATCCACAAACATCTTGAATAAAGCCATTGGTGTACCATCAGACTTCTTGTGCTTTGGTCTGTTTTTATCTACAATGCGCATTTTTTCAATAATTTCGAGTCGTTCATCCAAGGGATAGGCGTTCGGAACTTCTCCCGAATTCAGCAAATTGCTGATGTCTTCCAAGAATGACGGATCCTTCATCTGCACATCGGTAAACAAGAACAGCATCGGCGAGCCAGACTCGCCGGCTTTCCGCATAATTTTTTTCATGTCTTCACGCCACTCGACCTTAGTATAGCCTTTGGTTATTTCAACCATCGCCAGCTCGTAATCGTTGATATACGCGGCTAAACGAGTTAAACTCTGTCGACCACTACCACCCACGCCTACCAGCAGTGCGTGGCTGCGTGGCTGACGAAGAACACGTGCAATACGAGAAATGTGTTCAATTGCAAAACGAAAGAGCACCAAATTCATGCGCTTCTTGCTGATATTGTTGTACTCGTCGAGAAAGTTTTCTGCTACCGTTCGCAGCTTATCAACGTTGGTTGCTTGTTGGTAAAGCCGCACTTCGGCTTTGGGATTGTGGAAATCGCAAAAGATGAGACTGCGCAGATCATCATCAATGACAACGCCATCTTTATCCGCATCGAGTTCGATCATCAAAGTATCGAACGGCACCTGGAGCGTTTCCGTACATAGAGTGCGGATATATTTAAAGAGCCATTCCCGATCCTCGTCAAATACCAAGCGATCGTAGAACACTCTGTAGACTTCGTGAACCCACAGTTTTTTCAGTGCATTGCTGTCAGGGAGCGAAACGGGCTGACCCATCATCACTCCAGAGATAACGCGAGCAAAGTCGCGCAAGTTGAACAGATAATGCGATTTGGCAGGGGTCGGTAACAAGTTTGCAATTGCGCTCAAATACACCTTAGCGGTGGCGTCGATAATCTGTGTTGACACGGCTTTGATGGCTTTATCAAAGTTCAGGGTCTCAAAATGCCAATCAATGATACGTTGGAAAATACCCTTGGTAGTTGATTCATCAAATTCATTAATGGTGATAATATGCTGATGACGCATGAAGCGCTGAGTCACAAAATTGCGGCCACCACCAGGCGGACCCATGGCGGAGATGATCTGGACATCCACCAAACCGATCTTGGACAGCTCTTTAAAATCATACCAGTTCCAATGATCGAGCCACTGGCGCAACAGCTCAATGGGGGGCTGGGCACCGTAAACCTCTTTGGCGGGCATATTGAGATCATCCACAAACACAACCATCTTCTGCCCAACTGGAGGACCATAGACACCCTTGCGCCGCTTGGCCAGAGAGTTGTAAATAATATCCTGAACTTGATGTGCCGTCGTTTGTGCCGAAAAGTTCACACTCAATGGTTTGTATTTCTCTCCGTCCATCTTTTTCAGCAGATAGTTGTTAACGTAAACAGACTTACCGGTACCAGTGGGGCCGACAAAACAAGGATACCTCTGATGGGTAACCAGCAAATCCATTAGCCATGTGTAGCGCACCGTATCGATCGTGGGAACAATAATAGAGTTGAAAGTTTCATCAGCCGCAAATGCTGAGTTATCCATCATTATTTTCCATGACTGCCATTTACCCATACCCTCTTTAATAAACACATACATGTCCGCGGTGCCATCTTCAGGTAATGGAACCGCAAAGGCGCGATCAGGAGTGTAACACTTCGTGATAATGCCGTATTTTACCATTGTGGTATCGTCAATTCCACCAGTCATCATCATACGGAGAATAAAGTCGAATTTCTTGCGGCCAGGCGTGTTGGTTGTACCACCAAACGACCAGATCGCCGACATAATAAAGCAGCCCTCCAACCAATTCTCCACTTGCTCCACCGACAGCTTGGCATCAGTGAACTTCTTGACATCTTGAAACTCATCCATCATACTCTCATACATGTTCATGCACGACTTCACGAGGTTGCTATCGCCGGCAGTACACAGTTGTAGGTATCCTTTACCACTAATCATTTCCAGAAGTGGCGGAACCATCCGTAAAAACCGATCTTCGATGTTCTTCTTGTTTCCAACCGTTAATGTGGCGGGCAAAGTGGATAACCAGGAAGTCAACAGAGGTTTCCAGCCCAATAAATGCGGCTCCATGTACACCATACCACAACGACTCACTGTTGCCGGTGAAGCCACCTCCAAGTCCATGGGCTCAAAAATCAAGTTCATGGCGTCGGACATTGCAATAATCTCACCGCTCATGAGACAGAGTTTCTTATTGTCATCCAGCACGGTATTCATGTTCTCAATCCAGATAGCATCAATAGGGCCATCGAAAATAAGCCATTTTCGGTCGGGGGTCTGCGCCATGGCCATAGCACGGTACGACACGGCCAGGATACCATCGGACCATTCGTGGGACACGGGGTCAAACGAACCATAAAGCTCACCCATGGTAATTGCTTTCGGGTTGATGATCGTAATGTTGACCTTGTTTTCATCCATACTTTTCGCTTCACATACATCACCCAGGGCAGCCGCCAGGACTTGGTAGGCGCTAGTCTTACCACTCAGACCCTCACCGACAATCATAAACCCATGACGCACCAGCATCATCTCGTAGATCTGCAGAATTTTTTCCACAAAAATATCTGTGGCTTGCAAGTTCATTTTTTTACAATTAACATGAATGGCGGGTAAGAGAGCAGCATAATCGGGCGTCGGAAGAGTGGTGCCTGGGAACAAATCTGACGTGATACCATTGAATAATGGCACATCGTGAGATAAGAACTTAGGCAAATTGACATCAGTAATGGAACGCAACATAAGAATATTCTCGTCTTCAAACGGATATTTTAGCTTTAGGTTGCCAGCCGCGGTCAGTACGGATTTGACGGCACGCATGCCGTAGTCGTAGTGATACTGACTCGACAGCTGCTCGGAGCAGAGTCGATACACCGCCACAATCTTTACACTCAAAGGTCGGGCATTAACGAAACCACAAGAATACAAAGAAATTTCACCAATCATGGCATAATCGGGGACCATCATCGCCACAGTGCGGAAGAGAGCTTTGAGATTATCAGGCAGCTCCGAGCGTCCGGCATAACCAGGGTTCATGGTAATAAAAACGGAGCTCGAAGAAATCAGTCGCAACTCTGTGCCTTCGAAGACGATGCGGGTCAAGCCGGCATTGATACCACGCTGGATGGTAAGAATCTGTTGTGCCACAACCGAAAGCACCTCCAGGTCAATGCGATTGAATTCATCGAAGCATGACCAAGCACCACTGGAGCAGAGTCCCTTGAAAAATTTACCTAGCGCTTGGAAATCCAAACCATCCGAGCAGTTGAATACCACACATTGTTTGGCCACGGCTTTGGCCAAATCCTTCACTGTCTCGGTCTTTCCCGTGCCGGCAGGTCCTTCGGGCGCCCCGCCCAAATGCAACTCCAGAGCACCAAAAAGTGTGCGATAGCAGCGATCAGTCAACGGCGTCACGACAAGACGTCCAGTATTGCCGAGGTACTCGTAGCCGTATGGTAGCGTGGAGTTTATCATGCGGGTGACCATTTCTCCTTCTTCGAAGTAATAGCGCAATTGAGCAAGCCAGTTAAAATCGGTATCCTTTTGAATATCCAGTGTGACCAAGGTCTCTACAGTGTCACGGGCGTGTACATCGAGTACGACCAATGCTCCTAGCGAAGTTCGCGTCTGCTTAGACAACTTGCCACGCACCAGCGCGACCGTATCATTAATATCTGCGGTACACTGGGCCAAATACGACTTAAGATGACCATCCCGAATCGCTTCATGGACCTGCGCCGTCCAAAATTTACATGTTACTGCCAGCACAATTTGGCCCGGCCAGTTCTGTACCCAGGTCTTACGGAGAGTGTCCTGATAGCACCCTAACCCCTCAATGATAATTTTCCTGAGAGAGCTCTTCATCACATCTTCCAGCTGCTGCAACCACCGCTCGACTTGGCCCTTGGTTTCCACCGTACTGATAACAGTATCAAGAAGAATCAATTCGTTTTGACTGGACTTCATGTGTGTGATGTCCAAGCTCGTTGTAAACTCCAGTGAGTTTATACCCTCGAAGCATTTCTTCAAATGCGGCTGTACCTTGTAGGGGTCTTTTGTCTCGGACAAAATCTCCAACATTTCGTCGTTTGACAAAAAGAAGAAACGGGCAAAAAACAAACGTTTCTGCTCTAAGTAGCGATTAAGCCCCTTGAGAATGAGTTCCAGCAATTCGTGAGATTTGGTCAAGCGATCAAGCAGCTTGTCAATCTTACCAACCACTAGCACGTGCTTATCTTTGATGGCCTCTTTCATAATGTCACGCCAGGTCTTGTCCACTTGCGTGAAGCGACGACCCTCCTCCGGCATCTGAGCCATGATATCAGGAGAACTGAAAATAGGCTCCAAGTACAGCCACGTGGCCTGAACCTTTAACCAACTGTCCAAGATATCCTGAAGCAACGTCAAAGTCACGTTCCAGGCCTTCATTTCATCTTCAAACGGCTTTACAAACGGCGATCCCAAGCAGGTCTGTGTTTTCACCGCCTGATCATCCAAAAGGGTTTGGATATCGTCTATACCAGACATGATATATGTTCCCGACTCACGGTATGCTAGCAGCGCGAATTCAATATCCGCCCATTCAGCTTTCATCTTGGACAGCGCTTTCTCAAGCGAGTATTCCTTCGTGGCAGACTCGCTCACCGTTTCAAACTGCTCCAAAAAGCTCTCCAAGTTCATCTCCACAACCTTAGAGAGTGTCGATTCGTTATCAGGCTTGAGTTGAAACCCAACCAAGGTGGAGAGTTGGGTCCAGTGACGCTCGCGCAGACCCGGGTTGCAGAGGGCAGAGATAATGGGACGATGTTCCTTGAATTCATCAAGCTCGCCTTTAACAAGCGAAGCTAGATTCCGTGGGAGCGGCTCTTCGTCACCGAAAGACTTTTCCAGCTTATAGAGCAGTCGCCAGATTGTATCCGACTCGTTCTCGACCTTTTCGGGATCAATGGCTAAGAACGGTCCATGCATCCAGATTTCGTTTTGTTTTCTGAAAGACACAATAGCTTCATACAACTTCAGGTACGGGTCCAAATCGGCTTTAAGCGTAAACAAAATTTTGTATTGTGAGGGGTCCCAGCCAAATGCTTCTTCTTCTTTATTGAAGGCCTCGATGGTAACATTGGCCTCCTCCAAGTTGGTTTGGAGTTCCTGCGCTTTCTTCAAGTAATCTTCCACTTGGTCCACTTTTCCGTTGCTCTTGTAGCTCGAAACGTTTTTCTTATACCGATTAAGTTTTTCAACAAAAGCTTCACGACGCTTGCGCAGTAGATCTTCACCTTTCTCGCGGGAGCTACGAATAATTAAACGATGTCCTTCCAACAAGGCAGGAAGGCGATCCGGCCACGAAAAGACTTCTGCGTTGAGCACCATTTCATCAGTAGATAACGTAGTCTCCTCGATGAGAAATTTCAAACGATTGCGTGCATCATCAATCTGATCACCCAATTTGGGCATTATATTGGTCTCGAATTCGATCACGGCTGCTTTTAAATTCATCAATTGTTCGGTATCAGTGGGAATTGTCGTGGCCTTGCCCTCAATATCAACAAACTTGGCAAGCAATGCAGAATTGAGGGATAAGGAATCGGATTGCATTTTACCCAACAAATTAGCTTTAAGGGCACGGGCGCGCTTGATAAGCTCCGAGTTCAATTGCTCACAATTGACGCAAAACATGCTGCCAACCTTAACGAGCGACGATCGTTGGAGCAAGGGCGTAAAAGAATATTCAAAGTCCCGATCGTTCGCCGTCTTCTTCATTTCACCGATGAGCTTTGAGTACTTGTCTACTTCGACTCGGTACTGCTTGAACGAATTGTTTTCATTGGCAATAAATTCCTCGACGTCTCGAATAGCAGTATTATTTGCTAACGACTGAAACGATATATAGGTGTTCATATGTTCCAAAGGAGCTTCGCGCTCACGGGCCACTTCAGCACGGACGGCGGCGCGATACAAAGACACCAGCACCGGTGAAACAGGCGGCTGAAGTTGAGTGCGACGATCGCCATCGGAAATAGCGGGAATGTGGTTGGTTGCGGATAACAAGGTGTCCACCAAAAACTCCAGCCCCGTTTCAAAAGCAGAGAAATCAGGTTCAAACTTAATGTTGCAATCAATCAATACTGCGCGCAACAAAAAGCCTTTGAAGGCAGAAGGACGTTCGGGATCGACACAGAGAAGGTTTTGCAACAAGATAATGGATTTTTCGGTCATTTCCCGGAGTTGAGAGGCCATCAGCGTGGACACGCATCGCTGAAAGCTGAGCCGGGAAGAGCTTCCCGCGGGACCCAAATGTTTTTGATGGGACTCGATAGATTTCGTTACTTCAGGCAGCCACGTCTTCAAAAGAATGTTCATGGTGTGTTCACAATGCGACGAAGCCAGTTTCACGAACACACTAAGCTCCATTGGTTCTGTGCGACTTTCAATATCGGCCGTGCGCACAAGCAAGTTAGTCCCGATCGTATCCCATAGGTTGAGCAAATGCAACATCGGGGGACTGCATAAATGCAGGTTACTCTCAATTGAGACGATGTTAACATTGAATTGGGCTGCCCATGGCAACGACGCTTGCCGCAGCTCCTCGGGCATGTGATCCCATCCAGCATCCCGCTGGTCTTGAGTGCTCTTCAGCACAAAATCGATGATGGCTTTCTTAACACTCATCATATATTCTTCCCGCGTTTCGTCGCAGAGAGCATCAACAGTTATCTGCGTGCCGGTCTTAAGTTTTTCACTCAAGAGGCTGAGCATGTTGGCCAACCACTCCTCCGCCATAGGTGCGATGTGTTCGGTATCAAGACCCGATTTCATATAGCAATTGAAACGCGACGCGTCTTCCCCCACATCATCCAAGGGATTCGGAGATTCGTTGGTGAATGTGAGCAAAGACGACGAGGGAAGCAGTTCACCCTCGACATGTTTCATAATGTCGACTAGGGCGCTGCGGAAACCATTGTCATGGTTTTGCGAGCGGTTCAGTGACACATTTGCTTGGGTAACGTTGTTGGATTTGACAACAGCGGGCAATGGCGAACTCAGAAGACCACCTCTGCCAGAAAAGCCCTGAGCGATGTTATTGGGATCAAAGCTATATGGCGCAGCTTTCGAGGGCGAATCCAGCGGGCTCATGCGACCGCCCCGCAAACGCTCATCACTAGAGAGAGTCTGCGCATATAACGCTGAGGAAGATGATGTTTTTTTATTCATTCCTTGGGAGTACGCCATTCCCTATCCGACGGCTGTTCAAAGGCGGGTTTCATGCGCG
>Ga0138275_1119715_pt1 | contig 12190 bp, 15 predicted proteins | sample M_130207_X_mt_FD_106907 | JGI IMG/M metagenome (GOLD analysis project Ga0138275, IMG submission 106907) | Freshwater microbial communities from Lake Montjoie, Canada - M_130207_X_mt (Metagenome Metatranscriptome) | ecosystem: Environmental > Aquatic > Freshwater > Lake | place: Canada: Quebec... | reverse complement strand
TATCTTGTTATCTTGTCTCAATTTTCAACTATGTTCTACTTTCTTTAATCAGGTGTCATACCCTACAACGTCTAAAATTAATGCAACTCCAGCACAACACCATTTGTCTGGATGGTCTTTGGTCTTCATTTGTGCGGTGAATACCTATTCTGCTGCACCTCTGTTTGCAGTTTTGTAGGTAGGACAACAGTACATCTTAGGGAATGGATTAGGTTTGCCTCCAGTTGTCGCAATACTTTAACTCTTTATCAACATCACCGTCATGTCGGTCTACAGTTCTTTTGGCCTGCAATCTTCCACAATGAGGTTCTCAGGGTCGAAACGGGCTCCTTCAATCTTGAACCCTGAACAGTATGCCAAAGTTACTGTAGACTTTACAGTTTTCTTTAGGAAGTCTTCCACAAATTCAGGTTGCATATGTGTCTCAATTTCGTACTCGTCAAGTGGTTTCTTCTCTTCCTGACATGTCTGTTGTTTGATGGAGTTGATGAATCCAAGAGGGTTAAACATTTTGTTCAGCTAGGTAATCCTTGGCATTTCGGTCAACTCCTGTGTAAATGCCTTGAGGAATTCTAGGCGCAATTTGATGACTGAAATCCAGCTGCTCATAGTTCTTAGAGTCGGGAATGACCACTTGGCCCAGTGTTCAGGAATACGTTCGGTAATCAGCGACATTTGTGTGGCTTCAATTACATCTGTGAAGTTCATTTCTCCTCTATTGGCTTTCTCCAGGTTTAACAGGGCACTTATGATAGATTCACACAGTTTATTCATGCGTTCCAGTTCTTGAATGAAACAGTTTTGGAATGGACGTATATTCTTGCGGTCGAGTTGAAGGTTGTTGATGATGAACTGGCGTCCGGGGATATCGCCTCCCTGGTCTTTAGGCACTGCTTCGTAGATCATGGCTATCTTGTCCTGGGTCCCGTCTCCACCTTTCTTTTCCTCACCATCGTCCTCTCCAGCGCCTGCATCTTCAAGTGGGAGGATGTCCAGCAGGAAGTTGAACATCTGACTCGCTAAACTGATTCTTATGCTGTTTTCTGTATTGGGGTGCATGCCTATGCTTACTGGAGAATCTTCCTTGATTTTGTCTATGTTGTCGTCTTAAGCCTTCTATGTTGAGGGGGGAATGTTTTTGAATGAAAAGAGCTTGCCGTTGGTGTAAGGTGCAAGTTCAAATTCGTCACACACTTTGTCTTGCATGAGGTAGTCCAACTAAGCTTTACACATTTTACGGTCGAAATCGTCAACAATATGTCCTCCCTACATAATCTCTCCGAAGAGTTACTTAAGGTCTTCAAATGGCACCACTGAAGTGACTAGATTCTCTATTTACTTTGCCAGAATCTGGCCACAAGACTTCAGATCTCCCTCATTGAATGGTTAGTTCATGTTATACCCGATCTTGCCCTATGTTTTACGTTGGAACATCATGCTGTGGAAGTAACAGAGTGCCTAGAGGATATTCTTCTCCTTTCCATCTTTGTCGTTGAACTTGTCATTGTTGAACATAATCCAAGATTTCTTCATGTTGGCACGAATGCCACTCGGGGGTTCCACGATGATGAGAATGGAACGTTCCATGATTCCGATGGGGATGATGTCGGTGGCGTCGGTAGTGATGAAGAGTCTGAAGTTGGGGTTGACGAAGTCACTGGAACCTCCACTGGAAAGGTCGTCCAACACTTTGTTCAGGTCTTTCATCCAGTCCGCCATCAGGTGTAGGTTCTCCAACATGACCCAGTTGCCGTTCGTCTTCCCACTCTCAATTTTAATCATAGCCGGTGCTTCCATATTCTCACCCATAGCCTGTGTGTCGAATTCCACTCCTTCCTTCTTCAAATTGTTGTGCATTGTGCGCACCATCAAGTTGGGGTTGACCCCAGGTGCGTTTACGAACATCATGGGTTTGTTGGTGTCGCAGTCTTATTCGAATGAATCCTCAATAATCTGCTGTTGCATCAGACCCTGGTCACAGTCTGTGTAACCTGGGCCTAAGTGGTTGTTAATCCAGATGGGCAGAATACTTGTCAGACGGTCGGGGCGGAGTGCTCGCAACAGGAGGATCTGTTCAAACTTGTTGTCGAACTGTTTTTAGTCGCCTGGAATCTTTTCTTTTTCAGGGGTAATTTCGTTGAACCATTCCTTGAACTTAGCAGCCCAGACTTTGCTGACATCATCTTGGAGTTTCTCGAATCCGGCTATTTCAGTAAGCTTGATTACATTGTTCCAGCTCTTGTCGTCTAACCAATCCATAGGGGATTTGTCCACTCCTGCTCCTCCACCTGTCAACAGGAACAGGATCTTCTTCAAATCCTAGTCTTCTTTCTTTTCCAGCTTGTTCTTCTGCATCAGACGGATTGTAATTTGGGTCAGGAACACCAGTTTATGACGCTCAAACATGCCTCTGCTCACCATAGTCTAAATGACTTTACGTAATTCTTCTTTCAAAAGAGGCACAAGTTTCTTGCGATCTTGTGAAGGACTCTAGTCTACTCGGTCGAAAATCTTCATGAAACAGTCGTTGAAAAGTTCAAGACTCTACTGATACATTGGATGCACTTGGCATAGTGTGATAAGCAGGAATTACAACATAGAACCTTCCTCTGCTATTGGGATTTATATTTTTCTTGATTCTTCGACACTCTTTTCCGTAATTTTTGCTTCCTTTTGTGCTTCTTGGATGATTTTAGCATTGTCCTTTGTTTCTTCAAGCTTTATGACCAGTGTATCACTGTCTAACACTGTTTTAGAGTCAGAATCGTTTAAATTGACAAGCAGGTCTTGCTCGAACTTGGTGAGTTTCTGGATGAACTCATTCTGCATTTTGATCAGGTTGCCCATCTTCAGTTCAAGTTCCTACTCGACTTTGGTGACTACAGCCGCGAGCAGCTGGTCTCGAAGGCCGTCTTCTGTCACTATGAAATTCAAGATTGTGCACATAGCTGCCTACTCAGGTTTCTAGTGGGGGTTGACCAGTTTGGACAGCATAATTAGTTTGAAGTCTTTGTTCTACTCGATTTCCGCTTCACCCATCTTTATGAAAAACTTTCTGTTCTTAACAGTAATCGCTCTTGATAATACTGGGTCCATTGTTGGTTCCAGTTCTTCTCCGATGTTTTCGATGATGATGACTTTTCCGCTTGAAATAGAAGCGCATAGTTTTGAGTTGAATCCTTTGTCGTTGAAAGTAGTGACCTCAGCTTCATTGAATCGTTGTTTCAACTACTTGGAAGCTTGTAGTTGCGGGTCGATAATTAGGGGCCACCGTTTGCACTTGTCAATGATAGCAGCATTCTCTTTGCTGAATCTGTCGTCGGGCAGACCATTGTTACACCACTCAGCAATTACTCCACTGTCGGCCAGTTCAGACAGAGGGTCGACCCCTTCTTTGAAGGGCATCACAGTGTTTTTACTCAACTTGACTATCCAATCCTTCTTCCAGATTTTCTCTCGGAATTTAAGGTCCTAAGGCCCACACTAGCTTACAAACCCGGCACTTATTAAATTCACGCTGACAATCTTGCGCATGAGGTCATTAAGTTCCTCCACCAGTCCCTTCCAACGTTTCTATTCGTCTTTCAGGCCGTTGACTAGTCTACCTGCCAAATTGGACTTCCACTCGAGTTTGGCGCAAGCATCTTCGACAGCAATGAGTTCATCTTGTTTTTCTTTTAATGTTGCTTGCAGGTTTGCTACATAGGTCTGAGCCGCATTGAGTTTGTCTTGAGCTTCTTTGAGTTGAGCCTTTGCGCCTTCACATTGAATCATGGCTTCGTTCTTCTTGGCTTCCAGAGGTTTGAAGTTCACAATGTTTTAGTAGAAATTCTTGATATTAAACACGAAATCAAGAATGGCATGTGCAGCAAGTGATACTCCATACATGGCGTCGAGATTCATGTGATCTTTTTTAGCCTCAAGGATTTCTTCTACTTTCTTGAATTTATCTGCTTAGTCTTCAGTATTTGTTTGGATATCTTGCATGACCACTTTTAGACTTTCTTTGAACTTGGAAGGTTCTTTCATAAGAGTTTGGTTGAACTTCCAGTCCGCAAATTTGGGCTCAATTGGCTTTCTGGGTAATTTAGTTGTTCACTATGCACACGTCTAGCGCTTTGTCGTTGGGCTTAGCGAATCCTTTCAATTCCTGGATTTACGCAACTTCTAGATTGTCTACAGCTTTTCCTGCTTTCTCCAGTGCAGGGACTGCTAGAGCAAAAGCCTTTTCAGCTTCATTTTTAACCAATTCAGCGGCATCAAGAACAATCTTAGCACTAGCTTCGATTATATTGGCTTCTTCAGCAACAATTCCTGCTACTTTTACTTCGGTTGTTACTTTTTCTAATAAAATTTTAGTTTGTTCTTTCATGATGTCTGCCTCTTTTTTCTTTTCTTGAATAGTCTGATTCAAAATAGCGACTTCTTTATTGGTTTCGTCCATTTTCATGTAACCTTGAGTGTACATGTCAATTTATTTCTTAATTTAATCTCTTTTTTCTGATAGTAAATTTATCTAGAATTCAATCAGTTCCAAGAAACTCTTGGGTGTAGTTTAGCAAGGACGTTTGAATTTGTCTAACTAAATCTTATTGTATTTATCAATAGAGGTGTGAATTTCAGACATAAAGTTCCCAACTTCTCTCATTAATTCAGTGGATTCAAATTCTACGTTGCCTAGAAGGTTTTAGGCCACCTTTTCACAGGCCTCACGAGGCCAAGCATGGAAAAAGTTAACACTGCAGCAGTTTACTATGCCTGGGAACTTGTTAGCACGTTTTCGCAACTGGTCTCCAACAGGACTCATGCAAAGGATCATTTTCAAGTTTTTCCGCACTTGCATAATCAACTAAGGGAACAATTGTTCGTTTGTTTCCGAAGGGTAGTTCTCATTTTTGGCCTTAGCCTTAAGATTTCCTGCCAATGCTAGGTACTCGGCTTCTGACATCAGATCTGGAATCTAACCGGAATTTACGAAGTCATTAATGCAAATCAAGAAAGTGTCCTTGATTATTTGTCCATCGGTAATAATTAAAGCATGAGGTTTTCCAGGTTTGTAACCACTTTTCTCGAAAAGAAGTTTGATATCATCCTTGAATGAAACTTAGTTGTAGTTACCTTTAATAAGTATCTGGAACTATGTGATTTCGTGAAGGAATGTTGCCATTCTTGACAGAGATTGTTTGCCACTTCCACCCACACCGAGCAGCAGAGCATTTCCACAGGGTTTCTGAATGATACGACTAATTCGTGTAATGTGTTCCACAGCCTGTCTGAACAGCACAATGTTCATTGTTGGAAGAACCATGTTCTAATCTTCCAATCTCACCTCTAAACATTGCTGTAACTTTTCAAATGATGGGATTTGCGCGTAAGAGTATTCTCCATTTTGCCAATGTGTGATGAAAGATGTGAAAATATTAGGAGGTAAATTCCCATCTTCATCAGGTATTCCGTACAACTCTTCTTTGGACCCTTACTCGTCCAATTCGTTGACGCTCTTGAACACCTCCTCTTAGTGTTCATGGTCTTCTTCATAAAGTCTGTCTTCAAAGACTCGTTTACATTCGTGTAGGAAACATTTGGCCACAGAAGAAGACTCTCCTCTTTACCGTTCGGGTTTCATTGTGAGCAGACCTTCGATGACTCTGGAAATATCACGCAGATTGAATATGTAGTGGAATTTGCGTGCTGTCGGACTGAACTTTGGATTTATCAGTATCTTCTGGAATACTTTGTTGACTGCAACAACCAAAGGTTCGCTCATATTCTTTATCTTAGGGTCGAATTTCTTGAGGTGGTCAGAAAGTATCATTTTATAAATTCCGGTCACTGCTTCAGCAGTAGGATTAGTGATAGCGACTGTTGTGAAGAATCTCTGTGTGCGGTTGGAGATACGTCCACTGCCCATCTTGGGGTTGAACGTGCACATGAAGAGGAAGCGCTCTAGTGTGATGAGTTGGTCGAGTTCGTCACGGTTGTAGGTGGACTTCTAGTCCACGACCTGTTTGAGGAGTTCAATCGCACTCTGCGTGTCCTAGTGGTCTGCAAAGGCCATGTTGATGTCGTCGATGAAGTAGAAGATCTTGCTCAGGCCCCCCTTGGGCCCAAACTTCCCGTTCATGATTTTCTCCATCTTCCCCATCAGGAAGTTGTACAGCGCCATAGAGTCGATCTACTGGTTGAAGCAGGTCGCTGCTTAGCCCGTCTGTTTATCTTTATTTGTTATGGTGTCCAGGAACTATTTAATGAATGTAGTCTTGCCTGTGCCTACTGAACCTACTAGACACACTGACCGATTAGCGTGCTAGTGCAGTTCCATCAAGTAACTCATCTTCTAAATTTCGAGGTTGGGGACAATTATTTCGAAATAGTTTAGTTTGCCTTCAAAATTTTCCCATGAATTTTGGACTTTTTCGCTCCAATGCACCCAATTATCAGATTGAATGTCAAAGAAATAGTCGAGAAGAGGCAAGGGCAGTTTATTGAGCTCCTCTACTTTGTTGCGGAAGTTAAATTCGAACTATTTCAGTGCCTCGGGGGTGTTAGTAATGCCTCCGAACGCCCACATTGCTCCTTAGTAGAAAATCATTGATACAGTGCGTTTCTTTTCTTCATCACTTTTAAGTTCAATAATTTTTTTGCGTTATTTGGCATTGAAGAAGTAACTGTCCAAAATAGTTGTGATTGTCTGACATATAGCCATACGCATCACAGGAACAATAGGGTCATAATCCCTAAGATAAGTCTCCATGAACGTTTCTTTGATCAGAGTCGAGTCCTAGCAGAGTTCCACCTGTGTCTTGATCAGAGTAATTAAGATGTTTTCATCGGGATTCTTGAATTCGACGCCTTCGATTTGTTCTTATTTCAACAACCTCTTCATAAGCGTTGCTTTCCACTGGTTGAGGTATGGGAACCACCCGATGTCAGACTCATTGATGCAGAGGCACCCCCCTCTGCTAGCAGTGGCGGGGGTAGCGTTGCGCATGTCTTCGATCTCCAGAATCATGCGCATGGGCCCTGTCATCGAAATGCGTTCGTTGGAGGCTAAAGTGAGGACCTTGTTGTCGTCCATGACAGTGTTCATCGCTTCAATCCATTCGGGGTCGATATCCCCATCCAAAATCATGTATTTGTTCACATATTCATCCGTGTAAGGAGGGAAGTTCTTGGACATGTTACGCATTATTGAAGAAAGTACACCATTTTTCCATCCTAACTTGGGGTCTACCTACCCGAACAATTCTTTACGTTCGATTGACTTGGGATTCAGGTATTCAGCTTTAGTCTTGAAATTCATTTTGTTCCAAGTTGCAACCAGCGTCTTTATCACGGCAGACTTCCCACAGCCTGCAGGCCCAATGACAAACATGCAATGGCGCACTTCCAGGATTTCAGCCATCTGGACTACTTTGGCCACCATGTCGTTTTCATCTCGGTAGTCGAGGTCCTAGTCCTTTATGAACTTGGGGTCTTGGAGCACGAACTTGGTCGCAGCCATCATGTCTTTGTCAGGTTCCTAGGTAAGCTGGTCATTAGGAAACAAGTCTTAGCACAGTTGCTCGAAAATAGGTTTATCGTCTGTTACCACACGAGGGAGGTTGAAATTCTTAAGAGCATTTTTGAGAACAGCCTATTCGGTGGTGCCAGGCCCTGATAGCCGCTTGAGTTTACCAGCCATCCTGAGTAGAGCTTTCATTGCCCTTAGTCTCCAGTCCTAGTGGATTTGGAATGAAAGTAATTCTTCTGAGAGTCCTTACAGAGTTACGAAACGAGAACTTAGAATTTTAGCTTCTTTGAAGCCTTCACTCATCAACATGTTTTCTGCAATCAGTTTGAAGTCCGCTTTGATCATGGCACAGGGTCTGAACTGAACTTTAATCGATTCGGGCAATTCAGCTCGTCCCTTGTAGCCGGGGTTCATCGTGATGAAGTAGCCCACAGTCTTTACGATTGATATTTCATCGTCGTCCACGAAGGTGAATTTGAAGTTGGAGGCATCTGCGAGGTATGCCCGCACCGCATCTAGTGACCTCAAAAACTGTCCTGCCACAATTGAAAGCACTTCAATTCTGATCGTGTTGAACTCGTCAAAGCACCCCCACGCCCCTGCTTGAGAAAGACCCTTAATCAGATTGCCCACGCTGAATCCTGTCATTTGTTTAGAACAGTTGAACACGTAAACGGGGAGTCCGAGTGCCTTTCCTAGGTCTTTTGTCGTTTCAGTCTTCCCTGTACCAGCAGGACCTTGAGGAGCACCTCCCATGACCAGCGACAATGCTTGAGTGAGCGTAATTTAACATCTGTCAGTCAACGGTGTAATAACGAGTCTTTCGCTGTTTCCTAGATACTCGTACTTGTACTCTTGAATCCAGTCACAGACTCTGGCAAAGGCCGACTTAGTTTCTCCACTGCCGTCGTCCTCAGGATCATCGTTTATCTCGAATCGCAACTGTGACTGCCACCTGAACGCGTTGACTTCCTTGACATTGAACTTGATCAGGTCGTCCACCACGTCTCTCTCGTGCACTTGGATCGTGATGATGGCGATTGTCTTGCACTTGAGGGCCTTCCAGTCCTAGTCGCTCATTCCCTGCACAGGACCTGCAATCACCTTGTCTATTAACTTGTCCAGCTTGAACTTGGTGTTCTTGAAACAAATACGCATGGATTCTTCATTCCCTTCATCCAGCGAGTCAAATGCGCGGGTTACTTCATCAGTCCACGAGACCATGTCCAGCAGGAGGGCCAGTTGCGCCACTTTGTCATCGATCCAGGTCACCTGGTCAAATTTGCTCCCCTCGTCATTGATTTTGACTCTCTACTCGTTCAGCCAAAACTTGAGTGTCTTCCCCACATGTTCTTCCAGGTCCTTAAGCCAGTCTTCCACTTCTCCCACACAGTTGAACGTTTTGTTGAACTTCACGAATTCTCCGTCCAGAGAGATCATCAGGTTGGCCATCTTCGTAATGTTGCCTTCATTGTCGTTCTCAAAGTTGATAGTCTTGAGCCCGTTGAAACAATCCTCCAGATTCTTAGCAACTTCTTCTGGCTTAGCACTGTTGGAAAGGATGGTCAGGAGTGTTTTGTCTGAAACAAACTAGAATCTCGGGAACTTCTTCTTCTTCTTATCGAGGTATTTTGTCAGGTCAATCTCGCATTCTTTCAAAACCTTGATTTGGGAGTTCAGGTTGTCGACCCTGCCTTCCACCACTGAACCTTCCTTTACAGTTTTGTAAGAAACCATGTCCCTGATCATGACTTTGAAGTTGTTGTTCATTTCGTCAAAGCGGAGTGATGTGTCCCTGAGGTTGGTCTTCACGTCTACGGACTGAGTGAAAATAGGTTCCAGTTTCATCCAGTCCTTCTGCAGTTTGTCAAACTCAGACACCAGAGTGTTGATAGTCTTTAGTTCCCGCGTGAGAGTGTTGGCCGTGTCTTCAAAGTGAGCAATCTACTTCTTCTGACCCAACATGTTCAGTAGCTTACCTAGATCTCCGTCCACTGCGTCAATGATGTCTTCTGACTTCTCTAGCTACTATGTGTCCTTTTCAGTCATTGGCTTCCAGTTGAATGCCTTCTCATCCCAGTATTTCTTTATTTTATCGAGTTCTTTCTTGATTTTAGTCTGGTTCTTAGCGATTTCAACAATGTCAGAGACTTTCTCAGTATATTTGTCAAGATCTAACTTGTAGAGGTCTTTGAAGCAGAAATTAGAGTCTTCAGGATTGATGTGCGAGTTAGTTTCATTGCTGAGTAGAGCCCAATGTCTTTCCTGCATTTCATCTGAGTGCAGTTCGTTCATAAGCTCAAGAGACTTGATCATCTTCTTGACGTAGTCTTTAGTCTGTGAGAACACTTTGTAGTCCCTCAACTTCTGCTCCAGTTTCTTGAGCTAGGCATCCAGGTTGGAACTCTCCAGAATCATCTCGTCGAAGGGGATCTTCTTCCAGTTGATGTTCATCCAGCTGTTAAACAGCAGCCACACCTAGGAGGCAATGTCCCACAGTTCTTTGAGAGTGGAGAGCATCTTCTGGCAGTGGCTGATTTCGTTGAACAGACTGATTTGCAGACTGAAGAGTTCTTCAAGGTCTTTAAGTTCCCTGCTCTCTTTGTCGAGGTCGTTGATAAAGTCACGTAGTTCATCAATGTTTTTGAATGCCCTGTTGATCACTTCCAGGTTGATTTGATCAGTCCAGTTGAATGGAGCTGTTTTCTCTTAAGTCTGTTTAAAATCAATCAGTTTGAGTTTGAATTTAGTTGAGCGTTCCATAATTTGGTCCCCTTCTATCTGTTTAATGCCGAGGATTTCACTTTCAATGTTATGGATGTTGGTGTTCAGCTTATTCCAAGCAATTTAGGCAGTTTCTATGTCTTCTAGCTAATTTTCACTCACGTGAGAATATTCAAACTTCTTGAGTTGTTGAATACTGCTCTTCATTGGTTCCTTGTAATAGAGGACAAGTTTGTTGACTTTATTCATGTCGCGAATACATTTGAGCACGGATTAAAGTAAAGCCTTATCCCCCTTCTTTGGTTTCTCCTTGATGCCGTCTGCAATACGTTCTGTGAAGGCCAGAATGTTGTTCAACAAGTTGTTGGTGTTGTTGTAGAGGAATCCATTCTACTCGTCAATTTACTGGTCAATGATTGTTTTCAGATCTTCCATCAACTGGCGTGAATTTATTTTGAGGAAGTCAATCTTCTACTCGTTCTTAAGTGTAAGTCTTCGGGTCTTCTTATACTTGAGTTTCTGTAACATTTGGTTGAATTCCGTGAGTTTAGGCGTTACTTCGCGTGGACGCACTTTGTTGAATATTTCTTTGATACTCTGGTAGGGAGTGTTGTCCTAATCAATGTTGTAGATGTTGTCTTCCTCTTTGACCTCTTGTTCCTCAGGTTCATCTTCCTCTTCAACTGCTTCACCCTCATGCTGTTCTTCTTTGTGGAGGTGGGCATCAGCTTCTCTTAGTTCAGTCTCGGTTGGGTAGAACTTGTTATTGGCTAAGAATTCGAGGAATGTCTTGTGGGCGTCATGCTATTAGAGTTCTTGGAACTCGTTGAAACAGTTGTTCTTCCAGTTGTAACATTCCTGTTCGGTCTTACGGATACGTCTGTAGATCTTGGCTAGCACACTGCGGAATTTGATGTTCTCCATCACTTCCTGCATTTAGTCTGTGTTCTTGTTGTTCTGGATGACGTCTGCTCTGTCCATTTTGGTGGCAATGATTGTGAACTTTTCTATCCAGCGGTCGATGAGGCCGAAAATACTTTCATCATCTGTGCCGGCCTTGGGGTGGAACTCCAGACTGAAAGTGAGCTGTTTGTTGATAATGGAGATGTCAATCTCGAGCAGAGGTTCGACGAGAGAGTCCTTTCTGCTTTCCGGTTAGAGTGCTTCAAACATTCTTGACATGTTGAAGAGGACAATGTCAGTAATGCCCTTGGCTATTTCTTCGTTCACATAGCAGATCTAGTCGCTCCATTCTTTGGATTCTTTTGGAATTTCAACTTTCTTATTGGTGCTCAGGTAGTCGTCGTGGATCTTTTTGAGTTCTTCCTCAATATCCTTATGAACTTCGAAACTTTTGTTGTCGATTTCATTGATCAGAACCTCGTATGAAATGCTCTTGTTGTTCTTTCTTTCCTAGATAGGAACCTTCTTTTTGTTTTCGAGATGGGTGTAGATACTTAGCAAGTTTTGTTTCATGGTTTGCATGACCTTTTATTAAAGTTCAACCTTCCTTTTGGAAGTGATAAGCTACTTATTGTTGTCCCCCTCCCAAGTTAAAGCGGTGAGGGCCTGTTCAAGCGTGTTGTCCATTTCCTTAATCTTGTTGGTTATGAGCGGGCGTTCCACTCTGTGCAGGTCACTTTGTATAATGTTATACATGAACACGATTTCATCTGCGATCCAGACATTCTCTCTTTAGAATTCACTCTTCTCCTAAATCAATCTCGCATTGTCTGGGACGTGCAGATTGAATTGCTGGAACTACTTGACTTCTTTCAAGAGACGCACGAGTGCCGGGTCAAAGTTGACCTGGAGTGACTTGTTCTTGTCATCTTTCTGCTTCAGAAGTTTGAGTTTCAGCTTGTTGATGCATTGCTCGTCCACAAATTTTTAGAATTCTTGTATTTTCTCCAGTTGGTACTTTTCAATCTTCTCTTTTATCGCGTCATAGAG
>Ga0138275_1155559_pt1 | contig 12289 bp, 23 predicted proteins | sample M_130207_X_mt_FD_106907 | JGI IMG/M metagenome (GOLD analysis project Ga0138275, IMG submission 106907) | Freshwater microbial communities from Lake Montjoie, Canada - M_130207_X_mt (Metagenome Metatranscriptome) | ecosystem: Environmental > Aquatic > Freshwater > Lake | place: Canada: Quebec... | reverse complement strand
GTACAGCCGAAAGTTTGGCAAATGTTGAAGAATAAACAAGACAAATCAAAACCGTTCCCCTCGTAAGGAATGAGTATGAATTAAATAGGAGACAGCCTGGGCGACAACCCCAAGTGGATCATGATTGGTGGAAACCAGTAAAACACGAACAAGAACACAGATATGGGGGAAGCTTCAGACCAGGTCTGGCTTCTGGAGTTGTTCACACGCGACTATTCCTGGAAGAAGGTCGACTAACAGGGGGTTTTCCCCGCACGCTTCCAACACGCACAGTGTTAGGTGCACAACAAGAATTTGAACCAGAACTAGATTTTTGTTCACGGAGGCTTCTAAAACAGTTTCGTGCGTCTGTGTAGCACGCACCACTTAAACTTTTCTACTGAAACCATGTCTGAATTCAAGTGGGAGTAACCTTTTGCTGAAGAGGCCAACCTCTCACTCAACTCTGAAGAAAATGAGGGCCCTTTCATTGAAGGTCCAAGTCCCAGAGGACGTCACACTGCAACTTAGTTGGATGGCAAGGTCTAGCTGATAGGGGGCCACGGAGGATCTCTCTAGTCAAGACAATACTTTGATGAAGTTTGGGTCTATGACTGTGAAACCAATAAGTAAGAAAAGATGCATGCCAAGTCAGGAAAGTTCAACGAAAGATGTGGTCACACCGCTAGTGTGATGTATGACGGAGTTCGAATTATGGTCTAGGGAGGTTGGAACAACAAAGTGTGTTTCTCTGACATCGTGATCCTGGACACTGAGAAACAGCAGTGGGACGAGATTGAGACTAACTCCACCCGCCCCGCCAAGTGGAACCACAGTTCACTCATGGTGGAAGCCATCCCACACTGGAGGTACTTCGTGTTCGGAGGGAGTGAGTTTAACTTCCAGGAGGGAGAAAAGCGATCACCTGGTAAGTAGACTAACAATGTTACCATGTTCTACATGGAGAAGAAGGACTGGGATACTGTAAACTTGGACCAGAAGGAATCTGATCCCAAACTCGACAAGCGTGAGTGTTGTTCTATGCTCTAGGACATCAAGAGGAGACGCATCATTGTAGTTGGGGGCTACTCCAACGAGTGGCTGGATGACGTGTGGTCGCTCGACGTGTCACAGATTGTTGGACCTAGCTACTCCATTGAACGCATTGAACCCAACATGGGGCCAATCTCTGGTGGAACCAAAATCACTGTAATAGGGAAAGGTTTCCACAAAGGTGAAGGCTACAAACTCCTCTTTAAGATTGGCAACAAGTGGGAGGAGGTCATCGGAGAAAAAGTCAGTTTGACTGAATTCTGTGCATAGACTCCCAATTTCCGCAAGTATGGACCTAAAACTGTTGAAGTCTTTATGATGGTCGGAGATGACCTCATATCAGTGACTAAAACTACATTCTCTTTCTATGTGGACACTTTGTGCGAGAAATCTTGTGCATACGGTCCTGGAATCCACCACGTGCAGAATGCCAACGAGGAAACTGTATTCATTGTGCACTCCCGTGATGAGGAGGGGAACAGTCGCCAGTCAGGCCGTGATGAGTGGAAAGTTAGCATCTATGACACTGCATCACAGCAGGAAGTCCCCTTCAACTTGCAGGACCATGACGATGGGACCTACTAGATCAAGTAGACTGTGTTTGAACCCACAGAAGTCAGCATCAACATCCACATCATGAACTATGCCAACGAAAAGAAAGTAATCAATGGGTCCCCCTTCAAAGTGACCTTTGAGGAAGCCACCGAAGCCACAAAAGAACTGAACAAGATTGACGGGACCCTCATTGTGAACTACATCAAAGACACATGCGACGAAATAAGAAACTTCATCAACGACAAGAACACAGCCCTCAACTTGGAATCCAGGAAGTAGAACGAAGAAGTGCACATCCTGTTGGACATCAAGAAGAACTTCTCCAAAGTGGTGGAAATGAACATTGAGAATGAAAGAACCATTGACTTCCTCATCGAGTAGATCAACAGACTGGGACACAAGAAGGAACTCAAGGGCTATAGTGAACGTATCAAGGAGTGTCAGAAGGATTGGCGCAAACTCTGCAGTCATGCTGAAGACGTCAAGAAGGAACTAGACACCACTCTCAAGGGAGAGAAAGAAAAACTGAATCAGAAGATTAATTTATTCGAAGAAAAACTGAAGAAAGTCGAGAAAGACACCCAAAAGGAAATGAACTATTAGGAATATGGTACTGGAGTCGAGAAAGCTTTCCAGGACCTCAATACATTCGAAAACAGACTGTCCAAACTTCAGAATGAACTTGATGAGTATCAAATCCTCACTTTAGGTTTTGATGACGAAAATCTGACCAACAACTGCAAGAAGAGTATTGACATCATCAGCACTGAGTACAACTGTATGCGCCAACTGTGGGTGCACATCAAACTCACCAATGAACGCACAACAGAGATCTACAACACCAAGTAGAAGGACGTCAACTTGGATGAAATTGAAGACACAACTAGGGACCTCAAGAAGAAGTTCGACCAAATCAAGAATGTCAAGAACTTCGCGGTGGCTAAGACATTTAAAGGCATTCTAGAGTCCTGGCCGGAGTTCATCAACAACTTGCGTGCACTTAAGGAGCCATTCTTCACCGAACGGCACTGGCATATGATCTGTGAGGAAGTGGAACGCACCACTTTTGACTTCAAGAACCCCAACATGAACTTACGCCAAATCTGGGACCTGGAACTGAAGTCCCACCAGGAAATGGTGGAAGACATTTTCGAGCGTTCCAAACAGGAGTTCAAAATGAGCAACAAATTGGACGAATAGGACAAGTATTACAAGGACATCAACTTCGAGTACACTGAAACCAAGAGTTACAAGGACCTGAAACTGCTTGCATTCAACGACGATTAGTTCAACATTTTGGAGGAGCAGATGCTTCAGGCCTACAATTTCAATAACAACCGCTTCAAGGACTTCCTCGAGGAAAAAATCAACCTTTGGGTGTTGCTTCTAAATCTGATGAATGACGTGATTGTGTTGTTGCGACAGACCCAAAACAAGTGGAGTTTCCTAGAGAAGATGTTTGTGCAGAGTGCAGAGGTCAAGAAGGAATTAGGTGTAAAGGCTGAAGAGTTTGCCACTTAAGATGAATCTATGAAGAGTATTCTCAAGTTAGGTATGAGCACTCCCAACGTTCGTCAGTTCTGCAAGACCGACGGACTCAAGAACAAACTCAAGATCCTCGAGAAAGCTTTCGAGGACGCTGAAGACTAGTTGAACCGAAACTAACTCAAGCTCAAGAAGAACAAATTCCCTAGATTCTACTTCGTGTCTGAGGACGATCTTCTGTAGATGCTCTCAAACAGCAGTACCCCCAGCTTGGTCATGGAGTAAATCAACAAAGTTATGATCTGCATCAAGAACATCTCTCTCAAAGAAGACGGGGGTGGGGGCAGACCCACTGCCACCAACCTTGTGTCCGCAGTGGGTGTAGAGACCCTCAACTTCAAACAAGAGTTTGCGCTTGTAGGAAAGACCGAAGAGTACCTGCTCAAGATTTTGAATGAGTCTATACTGTCCATCCGGGAACTGATGCGTGATTCTTACCAAGAGTAACCAAAGAAAAAAAGGGTGGATTGGGTAATGGAGAACAAAAGTGCTCAAGTTACCCTTCTCTTGTCCAACCTCTTTTGGGTAGTGGACGTGGAAAACGCCATGGATAAAATCAAAGGAAAACAGATGAATGCTATGGACGACAATGCCAAGTTGTGTCAGAAGCAGCTTGAAGACCTCATTAAGTTGGTACAAGGCAAACTAGATAAACCAGCAAGAACCAAAATTATGTGCATGATCACGTTGGATACTCACTGTAGAGACATCTCTATTCAACTTTTCCAAGAGAAATGTTACACAGTTGATGGATTCCAGTGGCAAGCTCAGCTAAAAGCTTAGTAAAATAAAGAAAAGAATGATGCAATAATGTGCATTTGCGATGCATCCTTCTGGTATGGATAGGAGTACTTAGGAAATGGACCAAGACTGGTGGTGACCCCCTTGACAGACAGAATCTACGTGACAGCCACTCAAGCGCTCCATCTTAAGATGGGTTGTGCGCCAGCAGGCCCAGCAGGTACAGGTAAGACAGAATCCACCAAGGACTTAGCCAATGCACTTGCTAAAGCCTGTTAAGTCTTCAATTGTTCTGATCAGATGAATTAGGAGAGTCTGGGTAACATTTAGAAGGGGCTAGCTGCTTCAGGTGTCTGGGGTTGTTTTGATGAATTCAACAGATTGATTCCTGAAGTGCTTTCCGTCTGTGCATTCCAATTTGGAGCAGTTTGTGACGGAGTGAAGGTGAAAGCCGCACACATTGAAGTCGAGGGAGAACAAATTGAGCTTGACCCCACTTGTGGAGCGTTCATAACAATGAATCCCGGATATTTAGGCAGATCTGAGTTGCCTGAGAAACTAAAAGCACTTTTCAGACCAATTACTGTCATGGTACCCGACTTGATTCTGATTTGCGAGAACTTCCTGATGGCAGAAGGATTCGTTGAAGCAAAAGAACTTGCAGCAAAATTCTTTACCCTCTAAGACTTGGCCAAGTCACTGTTGTCCCCTGCAATGCATTAGGACTGGGGCCTCAGAGCCATTAAGACAGTGTTGGTTGTGGCAGGAACGTTCAAACGTGCTGAACCTGATGTGTCTGAAGCTGATATGCTCATGCGTGTGTTGAGAGACATCAACATGCCTAAGTTGAGCACTGACGACAGAAGTATCTTTTCAGGGCTGCTCAACGACTTGTTCCCAGGCCTCAACCCTCCAATTAAACTGGATGAACAGTTGTACAACACCACCTAGGAAGCACTCATCCACATGGGGAAACACCCTGAGAAACAATTCATTGAGAAAGTGCTCCAATTGAAAGAAATACTCGAAATACGCCACTGTGTGTTCGTGATGGGTAACCCAGGATCCTTCAAGAGCGCTTGTTGGAAAACCTTAAAAGCAGCTAATGACATCCGCGGAGAACCTACAAAAATCGTTGACATCAACCCCAAGTCAATTTCATCAGACGAGTTCTAGGGCAACTAGAACGCTTCCGGCTCTTGGAAGCAGGGAATCTTCTCCTAGTAGATGAAAGAACTTGGTAAGGAGAAGGACATAAACCCCAAGTGGATTGTGCTTGATGGGGATCTCGATGCCAACTGGATCGAGTCGATGAACTCTGTGATGGACGACAACAAAGTCTTGACGCTCTCCAACAGCGACCGTATTGTATTCTAGAACCACATGCGCATGATCTTGGAAATCAGAGACCTAAAGTTCGCTACACCAGCGACAGTATCCAGAGGAGGTGTTATTTTCATCTAAGACAATGAAGGATGGCAGTGGAAATCTTAGATAGAATCTTGGCTGGATAATTGCTTAATTCTCCAAAAGATGAAAAAGTTGTCAATTTCTGACAAACAGCAGAAAGATACAATGGACCAGTTGAGGTCATACCTCCTTGTGAAATAAATTCCAAAAATGCTGGAAAAATTTAAAAAAGAATACAAACGACCATTCCCAATTGTAGAAATTTCACTCGTGACCTCCACTTGCAAATTGTTTGATGCCATTTTTGAAGTTACTCCAGAAACCTTAAACTAAGTTGAGCAGTGGTTCGCGCTTTGTGTTATTTGGGCTTTCGGAGGCAGTGTATCGACCTATGAAAATGAAGACTAAAAGAAGAAGTTCTCCAAGGATTTCCTCACAGAGTACAAAGGAATTTTGAAGATGACTAAATCGGTATTTGATTAGTTCATACGCGATGACAATGAATTCTGTGAGTGGCTCACCAAACTCGAGGACACCCCATTCGACTCTTCCAAACAGAGCATAACATCGGTAGTGGTGGACACCAGTGAAACAACAGCCTACTCCTACTTCATTGAGCGCCTGTTGAAAGTAGATTACCCTACACTTGTCGTAGGTGCATCGGGTTCAGGAAAGTCTCAACTCATTAAAGGTGTGTTGCAACGACTCAAACCTACTGAATTTGCTTATAAAATAATAAACTTCAGTTACTACACTGATTCAATTAGATTGCAAATCCAACTTGAAGGAAGTCTGAAGAAGCAGGGGAAAACCTATAAACCGATTGGAGGCAACGTCAACCTAATTTAGTTCATCGACGATTTGAACATGCCCAAACTGGATTCGTGTGACACTCAGTCTGCCATTGCACTTGTCAGACAGTCTTTAGATTAAGGCCATTGGTAAGACAGGGAGAAAGTGGAAGTTAAAAGCATTTCCAACATCAACTATCTTTCAGCAATGAACCCCACTGCTGGTTCTTTCTAGGTCAACTGGCGTCTACAACGTCACTTCTGGTGCCTGATGATTCAGTTGCCTGAAAACCATAGTCTGGTCAGGATCTACAAGACATTCGTGTCGAACCACTTCAAAACATTCAACAAGAACGTACTTGATGAAGCTGAAGGCTTGTGTAAACACGCCCTTCAGCTGCACACAGTGGTTGCTTCAACTTTCAAGAAAACTGCAGCCAACTTCCACTACGAATTCAATATCAGACACCTCACCGGAGTTTTCCAGGGGGTGCTGCAAGCCAAACTCGACTTATTCAAGGAAGCAGAAAAAATTGCAAAACTTTGGGTGCATGAATCAGAACGTATTTAGAGTGATAGATTGGTAAATGTAGAAGATGTTAACCAATACACCAAAATTGCGTCAGAAATTGTAAAGAAGACCATCAAACACGGAGGAATTAACCAATATTTCAACGACAAAGACCCCAAACTTTTGGTATTCGCGCATTTCTTCAATGATGAATTGTGGTATGACGACGTCCCTGACATCCAGAAGTTAGGTAAGAAGCTCAATGATTCTCTGGAGGAGTATAACGAATCTTAGCCCAATATGGCGCTGGTGCTGTTCGATGACGCTTGCAAACACTGTTGCAGGATTTCCAGAGTGACAATCAGCGAAAGTGGACATGCTCTGCTTGTGGGAGTAGGAGGTTCAGGCAAGCAGTCTCTCTCAAGACTGGCTTCTTAAGTCAACAAGTACATTACTATTGGAATTGTAGTCACTTCAGACTAAAACGAGAAAGCTCTCAAAGACGACCTACAGGAGTTTTGTAAGAAAGCATCACTCAAGAATGAGGGTTGCTTATGGCTTCTAACTGACAGTCAAATCATCGACGAGAAGTTCATGGTTTATATCAATGACCTTCTAGCTAGTGGAGAAATCAGTGGCCTCTTCCCTGATGACGAAATTGATAATATTGTCGCAGCCCTCACAAATCCGTTCAAGAATGAGAATCCTGGTGCAAATCCAGACAAAGACAATGTGTAGAAATTCTTTTTGACTAGAATTAAACGTAACCTGCATGTATCGTTGTGTTTCAGTCCTGTTGGGGAAAACCTCAGAGTGAAGGCACGTAAGTTCCCAGGATTGGTGAATTGCACCACTATTGACTGGTTCCAGAAATGGCCTTTGGATGCACTTAGGTCAGTGTCAAAAAGATTCCTCGGAGATGTGGAACTGGGGCGGGATGAAATAAGGAATGCAATCATTGAATTCATGCCTTCATCCTTTGATATTGTGCAAAAGGAAGCAGACGCTATCTTCATTTCAGAAAAACGTCACATTTAAGTCACACCCAAGTCTTTCTTGGAATTCATTAAACTGTACACAAACAAACTCAAAGTGCAGAAGGAAGGTATTGAAGACAACAAAGACAGGTAGGTGACAGGTGTAAATCTACTCGAGGTGATCCAGACTACAGTGGCTGAACTCAATGAAGTGCTCGTGGTGAAAAGAGTAGAAGTCGAAGAAAAGAGAAAAAGCGCAGAAGATATTGAAGCTGTAGTAAAAGTTGAGAAAGAAAAGGTAGAGACTGAAAGTAGTCTTGCTCAGATTGAGTTGGACAAAGCTGCTGCCTTAAAGGAATTCATTGCTAACAAGAAGGAAGGAATTGAGGGTGAAATAGCTGTTGCCATGCCCAAAGTGAACGAAACCTTGGCCAAACTAGACAATATGGACAAGAAACAAGTGGAGTTCATTAAGTCCCTAGCGTCCCCTGATGAAAAGATAAAGCAGACTTTGTATGTGATGATGCACTTGTTCACTGATGTTCCCCTCAACTGCAGTGTCAAAAGTACGAAAGGCAAAATTGAGTTGGCATGGAACGGGGCCAAACTTTTGATCAAAGATCCTGCCAAATTCACAGAAGACATGAAAACATTCGGAAAAACACTCGTCAGAAATACTCAAGTGCCATCAGCTAACTTCTCCAGAGCAAAGAAGTTGATTCAAGAAGAAGGCTTGTCCTACGAGTTAATGAAACCCAAATCTGAGGCAGCAGCCACCTTCATTGAATTCGCAATCAACATTATTGAATTTTCGGAGACAATGGCCAAAGTTGGACCCATGGAAGAAGAACTTCGCGAACTTTCTAAAAAGCTAGCAGAAGCTAATGAAACCGCCAGAGTATCACAAGAGAAGGTTGATTCGCTTAACGCTAAACTTAGGACGCTCATAGCACAATATGATGAAGTTAATGGTCAAAAGGAAATGGCTTTAGCTGACGCCAAACTATAGGAAGACAAAGCAGGCCTCGCTACAAGACTTATCAATGCGCTGAAAGCAGAGTATGACCGCTGGAAAGAAAGTATTAACATCCAGGACAAGAAACTAGAAGTTGCTAATGGTGATGTGCTCATGGCTTCAGCCTTCATTTCGTATGTCGGTCCTTTCAGTAAGAACTTCCGCATCAATATTATGGACAAGTTCTACAAGTAAGCAAGCGATAATAAGATCCCTCTTTCCGAAAACTTTGACCCAATTAATGTGTTTTCAGATGGAGCAACTATTGCAGACTGGAATAACAATTATTTGCCTGCGGACAAAGTATCCTCCCAGAATGGTATGATACTCACAAACAGTGAACGTTGGACGTTGATTATAGACCCTCAGCAGCAAGGAATCCGATGGATGCGTGAGCAGTTTAGAGACAATTTAATAGTGTTAAAGTACACTGATAAAGGGTGGAAGAACGACCTCATGAACGCCATTGAGTCAGGGAAGTCTGTTATCTTTGAAAACCTTGAGGAAGCTATTGACCCTACTCTTAGCCCAATCATTGGCCGCAACTAGATTACCAGGAAGTCTGGAGGGGGAGACGGAAAGAAACAAACGAGAATTCTTAAAATCGGTGACAGGGAACTCAACTTGCACCCTAATTTTGCTCTTTAACTCCAATCAAAGTTATCCAATCCGCATTAACCTCCTGAAATTCAGGCCGAATGTACGTTGATCAATTTCTCAGTTACTGAAGAAGGACTTGAAGACCAACTTTTGGCATTGATTGTACGCGAAGAAAGAGAAGACCTTGCCAACTTAAAAGATGACCTTGTAAAGGCGCAACGAAATTTCAACATCCAGCTGAGTAACTTGGAGAACTCTCTACTTTCGCAATTGAAGTCTGCAGACGTGGCCAACATCCTCACAAACATCACATTGATTGAGAATCTAGAGGACTCCAAACGCATTTCAGATGACATCAAAATCAAAGTAGAGGAAGGGCGCAAGACTGAAATGAGTATCGGAAACTTCTCTGAAAAGTACCGTTCAGCAGCCGAAAGAGGTGCACTAATCTACTTCTTGATGAACGAAATGTAGAAAATTCACTCATTCTACATGTTCAGTCTGAGTTCATTCATATTCGTGATAAAGAGATCTATCAACAATATTAAGAGAAACTGGGAAAATAGTCTAATCAATAATGACAACGAAGATCAGGAAGTACCAGAAACACGTCCAGAACTGACAGACGATGAACTGGAAACGCGTATCAAGAATCTCGTGGACATGATTACATCTGTATCCTGGGACTTCCTAAGACGAGGATTGTTTGACAAACATAAAGTTGTCGTGATTGCAATTATGTGTTTCAGAATTAAAGTCAAGAACAATGAGATTCCTAGGGAACAGTAGCAACAACTCATTTTAGGAAAAGTTGGTGAAGGAAATGTATCTCTTCCAGATCAATTAAAATTCATGCAAGAAAGCAATTAAGCGATGTTGCGAGGACTCGAGCATCTGTAGAATGATCTGAACAAGAACCTCATGGGCAACTCGGTGGAGTGGCGAAAGTGGTAGGAAAAGTCTAATCCAGAAATAGAAGGCTTCCCCAAGTAACTCGTTGATAAATCAGGATTCGAAAAACTGTTGTTCTTAAGAGCTTTAAGGCCTGACCGAATGGAGTAGGCCCTCAAAAACTAGATTACTGACCAGATGGGAGGTTCATAAACTGAAAAACCCCCGTTCAACATGAGAGACACTTAGCTGGAGTCTGCTTCAACAATTCCTCTCTTCTTCGTGCTGTTCCCTGGAGTAGAACCAACCAAGGACATCAGAGAATTAGGAGCGAGTCTGGATAAACTGGATGTTCCACGGGCTCCCAAGTAAGTCAACAATGGAATTGAAGAAATCTCAATGGGCCAAGGACAAGAGGTGCGAGCTAACCAAGCCATCGTTCGAGCCGCTCAAGAAGGCAACTGGGTCGTGTTGAACAATATCCACCTTATGACAAAGTGGACAAAAGAGCTGGAGTTAAAGTTGGACGAAATTCTACCTACGGCTCACGAAGAGTTCAGATGTTTCTTGAGTTCAGAACCTCCACCTCTGCCTTGGATGCAGCTTATCCCTGAGTCTATCCTCCAGAATTCAATTAAAGTGTCGAATGAAGCACCTCAGGATGTGAAATCAAACATGATGCGTGCCTACAAACTATTCAGCCAAGAACGCATTGAACTATGCACCAAGAAGACCGAGTACAAAGCTATCCTGTTTGGGCTATGCACTTTCCACTCGTTCATACTGGCACGTAAGAAGTTCGGATCCCAGGGGTGGTCTAGAATGTACTCCTTCAACGACGGAGATCTTACTATCTGCGGGGACATTTTGACTAATTAACTCAACAAGTAGGACAAGGTTCCTTGGGATGACTTACGTTAGTTGTTTGGAGAAATCATGTAAGGTGGCCACATTACAGATGCATGGGACAGACGTACGAACAATGCATAACTCAGAGAACTTATAGTGAAAGAGTTGTTTGAACGCATGGCTATCTGTTCAAACTTCGCTTGCCCTGACCCCACGAAAACTGAATAAGACGACTACATCAACTAGATTTTGACCAAACTACCTGTGGAAACACCTGAAATGATCAAAATCAATAATCTGGCTGAAATTGGATAACTTACTAACACATCAAACTTCATTTTCGAAACTGTACTGATGCTAAGCGGCACTGGATCTAAATCAAACAAAGACAACAGCGTCGATTCCAAAATAAAATTATTTTTAGACAATCCTCACTTGAAATAAATCGACTTAATCGGCATCCGCTCTAAAAAAGAACTGAAAGATCTTACTCCTTACGATATTGTAGCAATCCAAGAAATGGAACAAGTAAATGCCCTTGTGGAAATAATGAAACAAACTTTAGAAGACCTGCAACGAGGATTGAAGGGTGAACTTAATGTCACTGACGCCATGGAGATTCTGCAGATGAACCTCATTCTGGGCCGAGTCCCTGCTGTGTGGGAGAAGTGGGCTTAAGCGTCACTCAAGAACTTAGCATCATGGTTCCCTGACCTGCTCCAGCGCATCAAACAGCTGAACGAGTGGGCAGAACTGATTGTGCCTAACCCCCCGATGCAACTGCCTACCGCAGTGTGGATTTCTGGACTCTGGAACCCCCTCAAGTTCCTCACAGCGTGTCAACAGGTGACTGGGCGTAAGAAGGGACTCCCTCTCGACAACATGGCCATCATTATAATTGTGACTGAATTCAAATCCACTAACGACATCCTAGAATCTAAGAACGACGAAATTGAGAATGCTATGGTCTAAGGTTTGTACCTTGAAGGTGCTGACTGGGAATGGAAGATAGAGCGAGGTGAGGGATAACTCAAAATTTAGGAAGACAAACGCATACACCCTGAACTGCCCTAGATTATGATTTCCCCCGACAAAACTGAGGTCAAACGAGAACAATTCACCAGAGGCTACTACCAATGTCCAGTATAGAGGACTACCGCAAGAGGTGCAACGTACATTTGGGCAGCCAATCTCAAAATGAGAGATATGGACGAAAAGGAAGACACATGGACATTGAATGGAACTTGTTTGTTATTAGCTGACGATTGAAATTGATTAAACTGATGAAACGATGAAACGAATAAGAGTAGGAATTGATGAATAGATATTTTTGTTAGTTGATTTATTATTATAAAATACATTAGTTAGCTTG
>Ga0138275_1086105_pt1 | contig 12297 bp, 2 predicted proteins | sample M_130207_X_mt_FD_106907 | JGI IMG/M metagenome (GOLD analysis project Ga0138275, IMG submission 106907) | Freshwater microbial communities from Lake Montjoie, Canada - M_130207_X_mt (Metagenome Metatranscriptome) | ecosystem: Environmental > Aquatic > Freshwater > Lake | place: Canada: Quebec... | reverse complement strand
CTCTGTTGTGGGGGTACGGGGGGTAAAGCTATTTTAGCTAAAGCTACCGACCCCCACGAAAATTTCTGACCCCTAAGTCGATTTACTTAGGTTATTAATGAATCGGGTGGTGTTAGTGGATTATTACTAGCAGACGAAATCTTTGGTGCTTGTAATCCTTGAATTGGACCCTTAGGTTTAGTATTAGGTTGGATACCTGGAGATACTTTACTACGTTTCTTGAGATTTGGGTTTTCTCCTATTAGTACCCTTGTAGCTCCAATTCTAACAGGCATTTCACCAAAAATTGGAAGTATTCTAGATCCAATATTTATAGCAGCATTCTGCATATCATATGTTTCTTTTTCATTTATATTCCCACCAGCAATTAAACCAAGGATAATCATAGTTATAGGATCTTTAATTAAAGTTTCCGCAGCTTGTTGTGGAACAATACTTAAATCAGTTTGATCAATTCCCATTTTAATTGATTTTTTTAGTGCTTGATATCTATTTTTCTTAGCATAAGCATTGTTAATAGACAAATAATTCTGATAACCAGTAGTCACAGCTCCAAAAATTAAATTACCAGTAAGACCAAAAATTGGATTTCTTCCAAGAATTAATCTAGCAGCAGCTAATGGATTCTTCTTAAATAAAAACTCATCTGAGAGTGGATACAAAGCTGCTAAGGGTATAGAACCAAGAGCAACTAATAGAAGAGCATTATATAGTAAATCTAAGATTGTAGTGGTAATAAGCATAGCAGCAAACGTACCTGTGTCTACCTTATTACCCAATCTCATTACCTTTTGAGAAAAGAATAAATTAGGGTATTGTCTATAAAATGACATTAAGAATCGTAATCCACCACTATGTGTATTACTATCCCAAGGATTATTCTCAACTAATACAATATTTCTAAAGTTTTTTGTAGCTTCATACATACTAGCTACAGCACGATAAGCTGTATTTCTATCAAACCCTAGTTCGTTAGTTAGTATTTGGTTCCATTTTTGGGTTTCATTCCATTCGTTTGCAGCATTAAAATCTAAAGTACCATTATTTATTTTCTTACTCTTTACGTTATTTAACATATACTGATAAGCTTCTAAAATTTTTGGTTCAAAGATACCAGCTTGTTTTAATTCAAATACCATATGGGGTAGAATACCAATAATATTGTATTTATTTAAAGCTGCTTTTAATTCATCCATATTATTTAACGTCTCTTTGCCTAACATATCCCTGATCTTAAACAAATTTCCATTATTAAGGTGATCAATTATAATGTTTTGCGCTTGATTTGTCATTCCTTCAGCAACTCCATTAAATATAGAATTGTTAACTCTTGACATCATTGCCCTATATCTTTCCCATCTAGACGCACCATCAGATACATAGTTTGTTTGTTGAGTTGCGATTTCCCTAGCGTTTCTTGTAGAGTGTTCTAAACCACGCATCATATTTACAGCTACTCCTCTTGGGTTGTATGTACTTCCCCCAAAGAGTGCTTTAGGTAAGTTTCCAAAGACACTACCAAATAGATCTCTAAAGAATATTACTGGATTACCTCCATAACGAGTTGTAATTAACGCACCAAGAGCACCTTCCATAACTAAAGATGCCGTATTCAAGTTAGAACCATAGGCTAATCTAGTAATGTCAGGCCCCCACTTAAGGAAGAAATTAGTGTAAAGATCGTCCTCATCGTTTAATCCCCTAGCACTCATTCCTTGCTCAATCTGAAGTTTTTGCTCAATTACCTTTAGAGAATCTAAAAGTTCTGTTTTTTCTTTTGGTTCAAAGTTATCACTTATTTGTTTAAATAAAGAAATAAGATCGTATATATCATAACCAGTTATTCCAGTAATATCTTGAATAGCAATACGAGAAGCAGCTCTAAAACCCTTGGAACGTTCTACATCAGCAAGTACACTATCTAGTCTATTCTGTAGGAATTTACTGATATCTTCGTTTTGTCTCATTTGATAACCATTAATAATTTCATTTGTTCTAAGGTAATCTGGTTGTTCTCCCATTTCAGACCAAAATAAACCAGCCATAATATCTGCTATTTTAGTTTGTTTCTGTCCTGTTAATAACATTGTAGATTTTTTAGTAACACTAGAAACACCATCTGGAAGGAATTGATTTCCATTAGGTACAAATAAAGGACCAGCTGTTCTTATCTCATCATTTGACTTTATAGCTATTTCTATTTCATCACTCCATTCTCCAAGGTATTTAAGACTTACAACAGTAAATGTCTTGGATTTAGCTAGTTGACCAATAGCATCAGAGACCTGAGTAACATGTTTATAGCTACTAACTAAACTATAGAATTTTAAAGCAGATTCATGCCAAATTTTATGCATTGTTGGAGAACCATTAATTAAAAAAGAACCATCACTTATTGATTGATTTAATTTTCTATGCGCTTCAGCCTCAGTTAAATTATCTCTATTAGCTAGTTGTCTTACAGCAATTTCTGAAATCATCCTAAACGTAGCTGGACTTGCCTTTTGAACTCGTTTCATTTCCGTGAGAAATTCTGGATCAATTGAATCTGTTTTATCATCATAACCATAGTCTCTATTAATTTTAGGTCCTAAGCCACTTACATAAAACAAAGCACCGTTTATTAAACCAAGTTTTTCTACGTTTTCTTTAATTTGTTTAGCAGTTGCATCTATTAGATCTTGTCTATTTTTTTCAAACCCTAATTGTTTATTGGGATCTGAACTAATTTGCCTAGATCCAAATAATGATTTATCTAACTGAACTGGAACTTCTTCAAAAAGTTTATAATGTTCTCCGTAAATGTAGTATCTAAGTTGTCTAGAATTTTTTAAAACGGTTTTACCTACTTTTTTAGCTTGATCTATTTTTTCAGCTGAGATACCTGGTGGATCTACTGGACCCATTCCTATTGTACTTTCTTGTGCGTATTTTAATAAAGTTTTAAACTCATCATCTGTAGTTTGAATTCTTAATTGACCAACTTCATAAGAAACTCTGTCAATCCATTGTTCAGAATAAGCTCTGTTTTCTCGAATACTACGAGCACCAGTTTGTTGTTGATATTGATTTTCAGTATTATTAAATGTTTCACCAATAATGTGCATTAAAGAAGCTACTACAATATTATGGCTTTGATGTGTTTTACTTGCTTGAGTTAAATCCCATGTTCCTAATAAATATCTACTAACTAAAAACATTTCAGTAGCTTTTTTACCAAACATTTTTTCCGATTGTTCTCGGGCTAGTCCACCAACAGTTCCTAAATTTCTAGCTAATTTTCCACCCCGTTTAATAGACTCAAGAATTACAGTATTAGCCAATTCTAATTTTTCTGGAGTTTTTAAATCATCAAGTGTACTTAGAAATTTACCTGAACTAGACCTTACATGCGGAAGAGCTAATGAAGTTCCTTGTTTAGATTCTCGTGTGCTTCTAAGATTTTTATATGTTATAATATCTAAATTCATTAATGGAGAAACGCTATATTTATTTGTTAAAGTCTTATATTCTGCTTGCTCAATTACAGTCAAAGAAGAAAGACCAGAAACATTTACTTTGTTTTGTAAACTAGATAATTTATCTACTTCTCCTCCTCTATTAGATAATGGCGTATCAAAACTACTTATCATCCCTAGTTTTTGATTTGCATTTGTAACATGAATTGTTCTTTCCACAGAAGAAGTAAATCCAAACATACTCTCTGTTATATCTAAAATACTAGATAATACACCTTCGTCTACTTCAGCTAAACCAGTTGTAATACTAAGAACTTCATCTCGCATCCTATAAAATGAATCTTTATAAGCCTCACTTGCAAATAAAGCTACCGTACTCCTGGATTGTATTTCTTTCATTACAGCTCGATTATTAAATACTTTTTCTAATAAAATCCACGATCCCCATTGAGCAAGAAATTCTTCTACGTTTTCAGTATAGTATTTTACATCTTGATCAAACCCTTCATATTTACTATTATTATTCATAATAAGTAACATAGTAGGAATACTATCTCTTCCCTTTTTAGATCTAAATAAAGACTCTACTTTTCTCCATTCAGGACCGTTATCGGCAATAAAGGCTAAACGAGCAATATGGGAAATCTCATGTGCAAATACTCTTGTCTGATCAATTCTACCCATATTTTTTAATAACTTTGTATTAAGTTTTATTATAAATCTATCATCCTCTTTAACAGCTTCTGCAGATCTAGAAGTACTTAAGTCATCACATTCAATAGATAAGAATTTTGCTAGGTTTGGATTATGTTTTAGAATTTTACTAATTAAAAGACGATAGAATAATTCAGTTTCTCCATCAATAACTCCATCTTTCACTAATTTTGATAATTGAGAATTAATGTGACTTCCACTAGGGAATACCCTAGCAAATTCATCTGGATCAGATGCTATATTAACTAGATCACTGCTTGGAATAGTTAGATATGTTTCTGTGTTACCAACAGAACGATTAGTAATTGCGTATGCTTCGATAACTGCTTGTGCTGCTATTTCATAGTCCTTACTTGGAATATCAAATTCTTCCATAAAATTAAGAATATCATTTCCACTTCTTCCACTAGTTACATTTAAAACATCAGGATCATATAACAGCATTTGTCTATGTTTTACAGCCTGTGCTAAATATGGATTTTTACCTTTAAATGGAGAGAAATTAATTCTATCAATAATTTCAGTAATTTCATTAGCGTTTTTCATAAGGCTTTCAAACTCTGAATTAGTGAGTTCTGATCCAAAATGCTCATTTACAAGCATTCGTAATTGAGGATCTGTTAGTTCCTTTCCACTTACGTTATTCCTAAGAAAAGTTATAAAGGAAATTTGTAAAAAAAGTTTTTCATTTTCTACTTTGGTTGTTAATTTCCTTAATGTCTTAGCTTCATCTTGTAAGAGTGGATATTGTTTTGCTCTTTCATAAGCAATTCTCATATCTAATGACATAGCATTTTTAAATGGAGTTAATCCAGTTATTTCATCTTCTGAGGTAAAGTATGCTTCAGCGTCATATAGATTTAATTCAATACCTAGTTCATCTCTCATTCTTTCAGTTCTTAATTTTTGTAGTTTACCTTCTTCAAGAGCATCTAAAAGTTCAGTTTCTTCGGCTATCTGCTCTAAATGTCTATCTAGATATTCTCCATATTGTTGCTGTCGTAATCGATCAACAATAGTTGTTTCTCCCAGGTATTTATCTACTTGTAAAGAAGTTTCTAATCTACTAAAGAATTTAGCATTTTTTGCAGAATAGAGAATTGATTTAACAGCTTCTGGAGTTAAATAGGTTTTAACATCTCTTTCACCAATTACTGTTCGATTAGCAGAAGGAAAACCTAGTCCTCTTCGTGGAACAACATATGCTCCAAATGATGAGGCATGTAGTTTAGATCCCTGCAATCTAAGCATATTTTCGCCAGCTACAAACTCTAAAGTTACATGTAAACCAAGATTCTCTGCAACATCCATAACTAATTCATCATCTGTAAATATAGTTTTTGCAATCTGTACTTGAATATCCTTAGGTACAGCAGAAAGTAAAATATATTTTCCTGTTGCATCTTTTTCATATGAACTTAAAGTACCTTCACTAACTAACTTATCAGCATATTCAGTAGCTTTCTGTTGCACTCTTACATCTGCCCATATACTTTGAATAATAATTGAAACATCTTCACCCTGAATTACATTAGGCATAACAATAGTAGATCCACTTTTTAATATATTTGGAGTTTCTGTTGTTGATGTTGTTAACATTTCTACTGGAGACATTCCAAACTTAAGAGTACTAAGTTCTTCAATACCCATGTCAGCACATACGCCAAGAATATCAATCCACTGAAGATTATTACCAAATCCATCTTTAAATAGACTAGGATCAATTCCAATTGACTTACAGAAATTTAAGAGATTTCTAGAAGAATTACTTGCATCTCTTTGGGCTTTTGTTATTCTAAATACTTGTTGAATAAAGTGTCTATGTAAGAATCTCATATCCCATTTAGAATCTTTACTTTCACCAAGAAGTAATGCAAACTTTTTCATTGCCTGTCTAACTTTATAAATTTGATACAAACGAGTATATTCTTTTGCTTTAACTAATCCTTGTAAACCGTGCTGCATACCAAAAGTATCTAATAAAAATCTCATTTTATTTAGTTTTTGATTAAACGTTGGCCTTTGTCCAAATATTTCTTGAGTTAAAGAAGAGTCTATTTCAGGAAAGTATACTCCTAGTTCTTCAGGATCGTATTGGGTTGCTCTTGAGTTTTCCATATCCAGAATAGATTCAGGCGTTGTATTGTCTTCTTTTAATTTTTGCACAGCAGATCTAAATCTACCTACTCCAAGATTTAATTGTTTTGTTCCTTGGTAAATAGAGTATAAACCATGAACTATTCTATCGTCAAAAGCATCATCAGCCAATCTTGGTCTAAACGCAGCCAATCCCTTGGCATCTGACTGAGACATTACAGTTTCGTCATGGGGAGATGCAAAATCACCAGCTAAAATCCTAGTTCCAATTCTCTTATTAATTGGAGTTGAGTTACTAGCAATAGATAGTTCAATTTCTGCGTCTGTTAGTGTTCTTTTTGTTGTTGGATCTTCTGTTTCATATAGTGTTTTTAGTTTTGCAACATCGTTCATACGACCCATGTAGTCATATTCACGTTCTTGTTTTGTTCTATTTTTCCATTGATTAAAGAAATTAGATCTACTTTCATTTTCCTGATTATAACCAATCATAGTTGGGGCATAATCAGTAGCAACCTGTAAAAGATAATGTTTTACTGCTAGTTTATCTATTTCTGCAATAGCTTCATCTCTTGGTTTACCAGTTAATGGATTTCCTTCTAGACTCCAAGCACTATTTTTAATTGTCTCATCCCAGTCAATAGAACCATCATCGTTATAAACTGTTCGGTTTCCTTTGCTTAGTCTTGAGCCATGTAAGTTTGTTAAGTAATTACTAACATACTGAGCGCGAGCACTACCACTACCAAAACCAACTGTAGTAAATACTACATGATTAGCATACATTAAATCACCCTCAGCAATATATCTACCAGTTCTAACCGCTGCTTCTAATATATCTCTATCAGAAGAATTTAACTTAAGACCAGAATTCTGCATTTGATTAATTGCCATTAATGACATTTGTGTTTTAAAGGCTGATTCATTTCCCGCTAATGCTACATGAAAGTCTCTTTCTGATTGACTTCCAACTTCTACTCCTTTATCACCAGCCTTTCTAATAATTTCCATTCCGTTTTCAATTCTTTTATTCCATTTTTCAGTAAGTAATTTTACTCTATCTTTAATCCACTCTTCTCTTTCAAATCTAGTTGTTTCGTATCTAGCTGGTAATGTTAGTTCAGCAATCATACGAAGTCTAAGATTAATTCCTGCCCTAGCAGCATCTTCAGTAATATGATTTTTCTTAAGATCCTCATCTAGATTCATAATATCAATCCATCTTTTTCTCATATCAAAAGTTAATCTTTTTGTTCCTTCTCCAAATAACTTAATTATTTCTCTAGACTTTTCTGTATCCATACCAAGGATTGTATCTATTAATCGTCCAGTACCAATTGCTCCAGTTATAGTAAGTTTTGCAGCAATAAATTGAATGTCTTCATCACTTAATTCTGAAATAGGATCTCCAGGCATTTTATTTTTTTTATCTCTTAATCCTTTAACAACACCGTTAAATCCTGCACTATAAAATACAGGAATAACGGCACCTTTAAAGAATTCTCTTGATTCATTGCTCCTATTTAAAGCATGATTTATTCTTTCAATTTGAGCTAATTCAGGATTTGTACTAGAGTCAGATCCACCTCTATAAACAGCAGCATTTGTTAATTCACCTAAAGCTTTAGCAAACTCATTTGCGGTTTCATTGTAGTAGTCCTTTAAATCGCTACGACCCACATTTCCAGTCTTAATGTTATCAAGAATCTGTAATAAACCACCCTCTTGAACATGAGATTCATCAGGAAAATAAGCCCATTGAAGAGCCACAATATGGTGATGTCCACTCTGGACATCGTCCCAATAAGAAGACCTAGAAAACTTAGATCCACCAGCTATACCATTTTGCAATGACTTATAAACCAATTGTTCCATAGCTTTAGGATCACTTGTTATTTCAGGATGACTCATGTACCAAGCTATTTGTGGATAAATGCCACTTAAAAGAGCAGCTCCTGTTGGTCCACCAGAAGATAATTCTGACATCTCCCAATAATTCTTTTCTTCTAGATGTCGTCTCTCTCCTGGTCTAGTATTGTGAGAATCATGTACCCAAGTAGCAACCATTTGAGGAAGATCTAATGCAACCTCTAGTGACATTTCTTTAACTTCTTCTAATGTAGGGATTCTATTATAAATATCTCTATTATTGGCAATCATTAGAATATTATAATTCTGAACTCTTCCTTGTTCTAATCTAGTTCTATCTAACTCCTTCATATAAGTTGCTAACTCATTTTTAGCAAAAGAAGCTCCATCATAGAATAACTTAACCTTTTCATCTTTACTTAAATCCTTATTAAGAATAATACTAATAGGATCATATCCCGTAAAAGATTCTATTCCTAAATCATCCATAAAGTTTTTTACATCAAAAAAGTTCTTTATTAATCCTTCTCTAAAGAGTTTATGTAATCGAAGTCTATTTTTAATGTTGTTTTTTAATTCAACAATCCTGTTTGTACCTACCCATTTTTCAAATTCTCTAACATCATCATCTGTAATATCTTTATTTAAGATATAATGAAATCTCTCTCGTAAGGCAAAATCATTATAAGCCCGTTCTTGTTCATACATACTAAGTGGAGCAAAGTAACTAACGTTTTGTCTTGTAATAGGTAAATATTCTCTTTTTTCTACTAAGTTTCTACTATCTTCTCCTGCAATCTCTTCTCCATCAATCTTTGCTACTTCTCGTATACGATCAATTTCTTGTACAGGAGTTTTAATATTTTGAGATAAAGTTAAACCTTCCTCAACATGACCAAGCATAATCTGAGAAAAACCACGACCCAGTTGAACTGCTGAAACATAGTCAAAAATACCATTACCAAAGTCTTGTATTTTTATGCTTTCTTTATTATTAAATTTTTGTGCAGAAAAACTAAATAAAGCCTTTGTAAAATCTATTAAGTTTTCTGTTTCACCTATTACCCTAAATCCAACTAATTCAGCAAAGCGTGTAATAGTTTTTTCAGCTTTTCTATTATATGCACTTAGTGTATTAAACATTTCTTCGATAACTTGGTTCTCATAATCTGTACCATTATCACAGTATGTATATGATATATCTCCATTTTCTTCTCTAGCTGCGTTGGATAAGAATCTATTACCATTATTATTTCTAACTTGTTGTAGAATAGGTAAATAAGCTTCGTGATTAACTCTTGAAATAGACATTACCATATCAATATTCTCTAATGCGTCTGTTTCAGAAGCATTAATTGCCGAAAATAGAGTATCAATATCTTTAGCATTGTTAGTATGCATTAAACCTAAAACCATATTAGTTATTACATTTCTAACTTTAGCTATATCGTATAAGGTATTATCATAAATGGTTTGTTGAGCATTTTCTCTTAGGTTATTAAAAGATTGAATATCATATAATACATTTACTCCAGTATATCTTTGGTTTCTTCCCATTTCTGGTTTTCCTGTATCGTACCAAATAGGAACTGTTTCGTGTATATGCAGTGTTTGTTCTTGTTTTCTAGAATTCATTACCTTAATATCTTTACCTTCATTCTTTGACATTTCTTGAAGAATACGAGCAGCTAAGATAGAATCACCTTGAATATATTCCTCAAACTTAGAGTAATCTCCACTTTTCCAAACACCATGTGCAGATTCTCCTGTAATCCCAGTACCAGCTTTACTACCTACTTTAAAAGCTTGCGCTAAATTATCTAAGGATGGACCAAAGTTTCTACTAAATGACGTTTTATCTCCATTCCTAAACGCTAAAAGCATAGTATCAAGAGATCTTAGTGCAATAGACATTCCTAATTTAGTATTGCCAGAAACAGATACTAATTTTTGTACGTCTGAGTCTGATCCAAGAATATTATGTCCAGTTACTTTAAAACCTTCATTCTGATATCTATGAATTAGTTGTAAAAATTCTTCTGCATCTTCCTTACTAAAATTTTTATCTTTTCCAGCAGTAGAATAAATTACCCTAGAGTTTACTGGAGTAGATTCTCCATTAAGTAATTCTACTATTGAAATAGCAATAATATTGTTTGTTCCTTTTTCCCATTCAAGATCAAAACCAACAATTTTAGTAAAATCATCATGATATTCATTACGCATTTCTGGCATAGCATTAATGTCAGAATCAGAATAACCTAAAGCAGTTAATTGTCCTCTTAACACAGCTCTACGACCTTCGTTTGTTGTTTCACCTTCTGGAATATAAGGATTACTCAATTCAGAATCATCAGCTAATGCGCTATCAAATTTATGACTAAGGCTTTGTGCATTAGACCCCAACACTCCAACTAACATTCCACTTGAAATAACTCCTGAATTGTTTGCTAAAGAAGAGATATAACTTAATCGTTTTAAAGCTACATGTAAATCTTTAATAGCAGAAACTCTATCTTCTAGTTTTCGAGGATCATATTGTTTACCAACTTTTAACGTTAGTCTTTCTGCAGCAGTCCTAGAAATAGGTAAAGGATCTGCTGGATCAACTTCACTAACTAATTTTTGATCTCCACTTAATAAAGCGTTTCTAATCATATTTGCTTCAACATTTGTAATTGTAGAATCATATGAATTATTTCGTTTAATAGTTTTCCAAATGTCAACAATAGCCTTCATATCACTAAATGTAATTTTTTCTTTTCTTTTTTTCATTGGCCTGAGAGATGAATCTAATCTTGGTTTTCCATCTGCATCTAAATCAACCTCATAAAAATAACTTTTAATTGATTTTGTTGTAGAGATATCGTCGCCAATTAAGTTTTCTAACTCTGGAAAGGAAAATTCTTTGTCAGTTGGATATTGCTCAATAACTTTCTCTACTAACTTAATATCGTCTTCAACTTTTAATTGTCGTTCTTTTAGTTCTCTTAAACTAGTAACAACAAACTCTGGGTCCATTCCGCTTACAGTAACTAGAATTTTATTTAAGAATGAATTAGGAGCATTATCCTGTAATCGCCTAAGTTCATGGGTTATTGTTTTTAATCTTTTTTCTAATTTTTTTCTATTTACTGCAAACTTTTTAGATGTGATTTCTTCTAGTTGTGTAACTAAGTTTTGTTTTTCTGCCTCTAACTTAGCTACTGGTTTAACCTTTTCTTCTTCGGATATTGTAGTATCTTTTATTATAGTTTTTTGTTCATCTACTAAAGCAAGTATTTTTTGACTTAATACATTTCTTTTTTCAGCTGTCTCTCTATCACCTACATCTAAAATTGATCTAACAATTGCATATTCAGCTGTTAGTTTATCTGATTGTTTGTTTGTCTTTACAATAGCATTCCAATCAATCTTTAACTTAGATGACAAGTCGTTCATCTTTTGAAATCTAACTTTTAAGTCTCTAAGTTCTGCTGCTCTTTTCTTATCTCCGTTATTTTCAGCTCTTTGAATAGATTCATCAACTAAAGTTAAGATACTAATTGAAGTTTCTGGTGTTCGTTCTGATGCTAAATTAATAATTTCTTGTAGTCTAGATTGATTTAATCTACCTTCTTCACCATAACCAACCGAGTTTTTTTGCTTTATTTGTTAACTCTAATAAACGTTTAGCCTGTTCTGGAGAAAAGACATCAAACAATGGTTTATTAGAACTAACGAGTGAATCAGTCAAAGTTTCTAATTCTTTAAATTCAGTTTCTGAAATAAGAGTATCTTCTTTGCCAGAGGCTGCAATAATCTGAGCACGGCTAATATATCCCTTTTTATAAGCAACTTTTAGTTTTCCCTTAATTTGGTCATCTGTAAATTTTCTAGTTCCATCGGGATTTAATTGTTCTGTTAGGTTTTTTATAAAATCAGAAATATCGCAACTCTTAGTACTCATAACTTATTTACCCTTTCTATAGCAAACTCGACCTAGTAAATCGGCTGCTTCTTCTGGTGTTAGTTCTACATCTGTTACACTATCTAAATCTTTATCAAAAGCGGTAACTAAATCTTTTGATATCTCTACTACAGATTTATCAGCAGCCTCAGGAGCCGCAGCAGCCTTAGGAGCCGCAGCAGCCTTAGGAGCCGCAGTGGTAGCCTCAGG
>Ga0138275_1316558_pt1 | contig 12317 bp, 1 predicted proteins | sample M_130207_X_mt_FD_106907 | JGI IMG/M metagenome (GOLD analysis project Ga0138275, IMG submission 106907) | Freshwater microbial communities from Lake Montjoie, Canada - M_130207_X_mt (Metagenome Metatranscriptome) | ecosystem: Environmental > Aquatic > Freshwater > Lake | place: Canada: Quebec... | reverse complement strand
TTTTCATTGATTTCGATTCATTCCTAATAACATAATATAATACTAGTATTATATTATGTTATTAGCGAGAATCATAAAATTAAAATTTAATCACATTCATGAATTCTAATTTGTTTAACGCTCTTCGTGAAGTTATTAAAATACAATAATAATAATAATATAAAGAAATTGATTCATAAAACCAATTAAGCAAAAACTACATTATTTCTTTCATGTCCATATCATTCTAGTCGTCCAACTGACAAAGGAGTGCGACACCGCGCCGGATCCAATGGTCCTCAGGCTGCAATGACGGCAAACGAATCGGAAGTACATAGTTGGAAGAGTGTCCCGTTGTGGCCAACACACCCTTGCGGATGCTTGTCTTGTAAACGGGGCAGTTGTAGTTTTGGGCTTTGCTGAAGTCCTCCTTCTTGGCCGGCTTCAGCCACAAAATGGGCATAGGATCGAACAGCACCTTTGGCAAAGATTCGCCCAACGTATGCGTGGCACGGTCCCAGCGCGCTCCGTCAACAAAGAGACCTCGAACATATACTCCATCAGCTGGCGGATGGCTGGGCTCCGTGTCAGAAAGAACCTCAAAGTCGAAGCCAAGAATATCAATGGGGATCTTCACTTTACGGGCGTAGTTCTGCAGTGCGCCAGTCAAAAAAGCTTGTGTAAAAAAGAATCCAGAAATCCAGAAGATGTTTGGTTTCGTGCTCTTGAACCAATTATTAAGCATTTCCAAACGCAGTAAAAAATCGTTGATATAGGACCCCAGCGGCTTCAGGGAGGGGTACGAGTACTTCATCCAGACATCGGGGATCTTGCCAACCAGCAGACTACGACTGACATCCTCCAAATCTGCCGACATCACCACCAAGCCCTTCATGGCTTTCAGGAGCCCCTTCAAGGTGGAGCTCACGATGTTAACCAGCTTGTTGAAACGCTGCATTTCTTGAACCAAGACAGTATTCATGCTCTCGTCGTACCGCGTCGGGAAGCGATTCAACGCTTCCTCTGTATCAAATGGCGGCGGCAATCGTTTGATAATATCATTGGCGATCTCCGTGGCCATTTCATCGGACTTGCCCGATGACCCGCCCCCTGAGCGCTGTTGCGTGCAGAGCACCGAGTCAAAGAGAATGCGCGTCTCCTGTAGTTCCTTCGACATATCGACGTTATCATGCATACCAAAAGCTTCCGGCGGCTGCTCTAAAGGCAACTCCTTGATAAAGTTGACGTAGCCTTCATAAGTATCACACGTTGGAACATGGTATAACCCACTCTGTGAAAAGGAGTACTTTGACTCTTCAACATTTTTCTTGTTAAACGAGTTTTTCAAGATGCTGATTAAGCAGCGACGATCCCAGTCATCCGTGACGCGCCCTCCGTAATTACAATGTCCGGTTAAATACTGCAAAGCGTCATAAGGAATATCTTCATAGTCATCCAAGAAGATATTCAGCTGGCGTACACTAATACGCAGGTCGCTCTCGTTGAAGCCATACGCGATATTCCAGCCCAGCGGTCCGAACTTCCGGCGTTCCTGCACCAAGGCATGGAAGAAGCACATACCAATCAGCAATTTTTGGAACGCCAGGTGGGCCTTCGGTTTATCAATTAACTTATCGTAAAATGCCGGGTCCGAAACAGGATCGTTCAAGTAGGATTGAAGCAAATTCATGCGCAATCCCGTCGGCGGCTCGTTGGTCATCTTGCAGCCGTTCTGCAACACCGACACGGGGAAACGGTCCGACGGATACGAGGTCAGCCAAAGGCGGAAATTTTTATGGCAGGAATCTACGGTAAAACCTTCACAGATGCGTTCTAGGGAATTCATCCAGCTCACGGCCAAATGACAATTTTGCAAGCAAACCCAGTTACCTTCCTCAATCGCTTTCATAATCATGCGCTCCGCCGGCACGCCTTGTCCTTGTCCAAGTGAAATGGCGCCAAACTTTTCACCGCCCATGCCTTGATCTTCTGCAAACTTCAACAAGCCTGCCATCGGGTCCGCGCCCGGTGAAAGCACAAAAATTAATGGAGATATTGGACTGGAGTCCAAATAACTTTTGCTCAAGTCAAACGGCGGAGGTAACGTGAAATTTTTACCCAGTTTCTGTTCTACAAAGAGACGCGCAAGCTGTAAAACCTTATCTGGACGCAACACACGAATCGCAATCATGCGCTGGAAATCAGAAAGCTTTTCACTCCACGGAGCCGGTAATACAGCAATGTGCGGAGTTTTACTATCGTAAATAGCTTGCCATAGGGGTAGATTACTGCGAAACGAATCGAGGAATCCTTTAAAGCCTGGCAAACCATCTTGCATGCGACACAGTTCATCCCAAACTTTCTTAGTAATCCAGCTAGGACAAGGATTTGGGATTTTGTTGTCTAAACCAACACCACCCGTCAAGAAAAACATAAATTCTTGCTGGTCCATACCATTTCGCATCTTCAGGAGATTCGTGGTAAGTAAGAATGAGAAGAGAAGTTTATCCTTTTCAAACAACGATCGACATACAGCGCAATACAAGTTGTAAGTGAAATGGTCGGTGAGAAAGCGCAATCGTTTTTCCAAAACTTTGGATTTGTTACTGTCTTGAATGGAATTGATAAACAAGCCGACAAACCACGTGAGTGAGTATTGATACATCGGATCAATATTGGACATATCGGAAGTGGAAAAAAACAACACAGCCGAATGCTGCGCCACGGATTTGTACCCAGCCCGCGATTCGTTGATCTTGATTTCCGTCACTTCAGCAACTTTCTGCTTGGCTGAAATTTCATCGGAGACAATTTTGGCCTCATCCAATACCTTGATCGCAGACTCGTCTTCTAAGATATTGCCAGAAGAATTTGATAACGTCTCCAAGATACGAGATTCGATCTCTTTTAACATTTTCTTATTACTGGCACTTTGGAGAATCAGTTGTTGTCGCTCCTCCTCAAGCTCAGGTCGCTCTTTTGCCACGACAATACCGAGTAGCTGATCTTCAAGACCTTCAGGGGTAATCATAAAGTTCAGCAAAGTAACTTTTGTAGACGTTTCGGGCATGTAATGAGGGTTCGGTAGCTTGGTAGTAATGTAAAAACGAAAATCTTCGGAATACTCGAGAATATTTTCTCCCAGCTTAATGCAAATCGCACCGGCCTGCTTAAAGGTTTGCTTCAGCAACACTGACTCTAAAGACGGATCCAACTCATCTGGCACGTTTTCCATCAAAACAGGAGTCCCAAACTGGATAGCATTCTCCAGCGATCGAATATATGTAGCATCAGTCAACTTAACAACCACTAACTTGTTCGCTTTCTCAATATTCTTGATCCACTTGTTCGCCTGACCTTGAGGGTCGATCATCAATGGCCATCGGCGAGAATTTTTCATAATAATACCGTTGTTAATGGAGAACATATCAGTAGGCAAACCTTCAATATTCCAACTACGCACGAGAACGGGATCGCCCAAAGTTTCCATGAGGGAAAATTTGGCTGAGCAAGGCAAATTATGTTTCTTGCTGGCTTGAACCCAATCAACGACACAGTCATTACGAAATGAGCTGGTAAAGGCTCCTAAATACGCAATCACTCCTGATGAAATCAAAACATCGCCCGTTAAATTGTTATAGGCAACGAGCAACGATTCTGCCGCATCAGCCCATCGCTTTTGCTCTCCACCAAGACCGCCAATCAGCTTTTCGGCTCTCTGTAACTTCGATGCACAGAGATTAACTTTAAACTCAAGTTCTTCCTTGGATTTCACTGCCACCGAAAGATTGTCGTTGAGCAACTGTAACTTATCCGTAACTGCTTTGAGCTCTGCTTGTTTGCCAGCAAGATCGGCCATTAGAACTGTTACTTCGGCCTCTTTCACCTTCAGCGCAGCCTTTTTGGGAGCAACAACTTTCGCAACACGATCATATGTGGATAAGGCGCGCACCCATTTACACAAACCTTCGCACGCCGACGATGCGTTGGCGATTTTTTCCGGCACAAACTCTGGATCATCCATGTATGTTTCGCGAATCTTACTTATCACTTCAACTTTGATATTGTCCTTGTCGTAAGATTTAAGCGCGTCCAGAAACTTCAAGTCGCCCAACATCTTCTTGGCAGGACCCCAATAGTCTAAAATTTTTTTGCCACTGCCTGACGGATCGTTAACCTTTTCGGGCGCCACTTCTCGCATAACACACACCGCCTCCATCACCAAGCGCACACTCGCCGGTGGCGATTTGAACGATTTGACGAGATCGATGTCAGCTTTTTTCAGAGTGTTGAGTGCTGCCACTGCTGCTTCCAAAGCGGGAATGGCTTCAGCGAGAATGGCCTCACAGTCAGCTTTTTCTGTGGAAGCAAGCGAGGCTTTCTCGTTGGCTGCGGCCTCATCGATGCGGACGCGTGTTTCGATAACAGCTGCATCCGCCGAGTCGTTTGCAATCACAACCATCATTTTTGCATTTTCTTCCTGGGCAACTACGAGTTTTGGCTGCATTTCGGTAAGTTCTTTTTGCAATGCAGCGACTTGTGAGGATGCATTCCCGAGTTTATCTAAACCGGTCACGTACTGATTACGAATTTTCATAATCGAGTCACGCTTGTTCTGCAGCAGTCCCTTGAAGGCCTTCACTAATGCCAAGTAAGACGTTGGTGTGACGTAATTATAGCGTCCAGCACTCTCTCGAAACTTAACAGATTGAATGCGGCTGCTGTCGTGGAAGTGCTGGCAGAGAGTGACGACAGAGGCCCGTTCCTTGTCCGTCATCTCGACATCTTGGAGGGACTTCTTGGCTACTAATTGCAGGGCATCCACGGGCCACGATTGAAACCAATCAATGGTGCAACAGTTGACAAGGGAAGGGAACATCCTCAAACGCTTACTGAAGCTCGTTCCAAGTGGCGACATACCAAGAATGACATGCAAGTTGTCGCGACAGCGCGACACAAAGTAGGTGTATAATTGCATGGGGTTTAATTCGTCCGTATTCATGGCCACCGTCGCTGCCGCACGAACCAGCTCACATATTTCAGCCTTCTCCTCTGGTGCGAAAATGTTAGACACTTCTCCACTATTTAACAGCGCGTCAATATCTTCCAAAAAAGATTCTTTCTTTATCTGAGTGTCATTCATGAGGAAAACGATTTTTTTATCCTCACAACCCGCTTTACGCAAAACTTTCTTAATATCTTCTTTCCACTCTTCAGTTCCATATTGCTTGGTAATCTCAGGTTGGAAGAAAGAGTAGTCGGCCAAAGCAGCAGCTAAACGCGTCATGCTTTGGCGTCCACTTCCACCCACTCCAACAAGCAGAGCGTGGCCACCATCTTGCTTCAAAACACGGCTGATGCGAGATAAATGCTCCAATACATAGCGAAAGACAATCAAATCCATGGGATTTTTATTGACGTTGTTGTACTCTTCCAAGCCAGCTTCTGCAACTACCGTAAATTTATCAAGATCGGTAACTTCATCATAAACCCGGTCCAGAGCTCCAGCAACCATATAGTCGCCGAAAAGCAAGCTTCGGAAGTCGTCCTCTGTCGGAGGCTTACCTTTGCTAATACCAGAGAACACAGTGTCGAAATTCATCTTAAAGTTATCTTTCACTACCGTTTTGATCAAATTGTAAAACCAGCCGCGATCGGCATCGTCAATCAAACGATCGTAGAACACACGAAAAGCCTCGTGACACCACAAGCGACACAACTTGTTTTTATCGCCAACAACTTTACCGGAGACTAGTAATACACCATTGATCACTCGAGAAAAGTCTCGTAAGTTGAAAGTATAATGCGATTTGGCTGGAGTGGGCAGTAATCCTTCTATAGCCGATTTGTAAACGAGCATGGTTGAAGTCACCAATACATCAACCATTGCCTGCGCATCGCCTGGAAATTGATTGTCACGCATTGAGCGAGCAGTGATGGTTTTAAAGATGCGCTGCATCGTGTCTTCATCAAATTCATTAATTCCGATAACATTCAAGTGGCGCAGAAAACGGGACGTCACCAAACTTCGGCCACCGCCCGGAGGCCCCATTGCCCCAATTATCTGTACATCCACAAGATTCATCGCTGTGGTCTCAATAAAATCATACCAATTTCCTTGATCAAGAAATTGACGCAACAATTCAATCGGTGGCTGAGCACCGTACTTTTCCACCACGGGCATATTCATGTCATCGACTAAAATAACGCATTTCTTACCCATCATGGGACCGAACCATCCACGACGACGCTTGTCGAGTTTAGATAGAATAAAATTCTGCGTGGTCTGCGCCGATGTTTGGGCAGAAAAATTCATAATGACTGGAAGAAAGAGATCCTTTTCTAAACCATTCATGAGCTTGTCCTTAATGTAAACGGATTTCCCAGTACCGGTCGGCCCAACAAAGACCACGGGGCAGTTATTGCGCAGGGTAAGATCCATTAAGTACGTATACCTAGCAGTGTCCAACGTAGGAACAATAGCATCTTTGATCTTCATACCTGGTTTAATAACAAGCTCGTTATTGATAGTTTGCATCCACTTTAGCCACTTACCTTTGCCCTTTTTCTCAAAGAGATAATCGTAAACTGTCCCTTCTTCCGGAAATGAGATGTCCAACTTTGCCTTATCGCTCTCCAACGCTTGCTGCTTGACAAACAAATCAAACTTCACACGACCATCACGGTTGATGGTGGCACCAACGGACCACACGAGGCAAAAGTAGAAACAGCTGCGAATCCAGCCCTCATGGAGCTTGACATTACTCTCATCTTTGAAATCGGAAGTGAATGCCATGATTAAGCGCATTAGCGAGCAGGCCAGCATAATATCGGATGACGGGCACAGCTCAACACAGCTCTTCCGTATCAGACGAATGGCTGGATTCAAAATGGCATCGAACAACTCCGTCAATAATGTCTTTATGACAGGTCCTAAGAAATCATGGAGTGTATTAAGCCACGAGAGGAAAATGGGACGCCAACCCAGCTGTACAGGCTCCATGTAAACCATGCCACAGCGACTCACGGTTGCAGGGGAGGCTTGCGATAAATCAGCAGTTTCAAAAATCAGACTCATGGTATTGGACATGGCAATGATCTCACCACTCATGAGACAGAGCTTCTTATTGTCGTCCAAGACAGTATTCATACTTTCGATCCAAAGCGTATCAATGGGACCATCAAAAACAATCCATTTGCGATATTCCGCCGTATTCATTGCAAATTCACGGAACGTGTTAGCAACGACACCGTCGGTCCACTCGTGAGATACCGCGTCGAAACAGCCAAATAGTTGACCCATGGTAATGGACTTCGGGTTCACGATTCGATAATTTGCTCCACGATAAAGCGGGTCGCCGTCGTCATCTTTTACTCCTGCAAACTGCTGGCTCAATAAAGTCAATGTACCAGCAAGCACTTTCAGGACGGAAGTTTTGCCGGCAAAAGGTTCACCGACAAGCATGAAGCCGTGTCGTACAATCATCATTTCGTACGTCTCCACCAACTTCTGCAGACATACCGACACAGGCTGCAAATTCAATTTTGCACAAGTTTCCAAAGCCGCTGCGTTGAAAGACCGGTAATCAGCTTCAGGGAGAGTGATTCCAGGAAACAAATCAGAAATTATTCCATTAAATAGTGGAATATCGTGACTCAAAAACTTGGGGACATTGACGTCAACAATCGATCGCAATAACAGAATCTCTTCGGATTCGTCAGGAAATTTTAATTTAACGTTTCCAGCAGCAGATAAGACGGCTTTGACAGCACGCATGCCGTAGTCATAGTGAAACTGAGATGACAGCTGCTCGGAGCAAAGTTTGTATGTGGTAGTAATCTTGACAGACAATGGTCTGGCAGTAACGTAGCCACATGAATAAAGTGAAATTTCAGCAATCATCGTATAATCCGGAACCATCATAGCCACAGTGCGGAACAGCACCTTCAAGTTGTCAGGCAACTCAGAGCGACCAGCATATCCAGGGTTCATAGTAATATAAACACAGCAGCGAACATTTAAATCCAGCTCTGTACCTTCAAACACGAACCTCTTCATATTTGCATCCACGGCACGTTGAATTGTCAAGATTTGTGTTGCAATCACTGACAACACTTCCAGCTCAATGCGATTAAACTCGTCAAAGCATGCCCAGGCACCAGAGCTGGCTAGTCCTTTGAAGAACTTGCCCATAGCCAGATAATCCAAGCCATCGGAGCAGTTGAATACCACACATTGGATTGCCATGGCTTTTGCCAAATCCTTGGTCGTTTCGGTCTTGCCAGTACCAGCGGGGCCCTCTGGAGCACCTCCCAAATGCAGCGCATACGCCCCAATTAAAGTACGATAACAGCGATCCGTTAATGGTGTCACAACCAACCGACAAGTGTTGCCCAGATATTCATAACCGTAATCGCATGTACTGTTAATCATCCGAACCCGCATATCATCATTTTCCCAGTAGTATCGCAGCTGACTGAGCCACGCAAAGTCCGCATCAGAGCTTATGCCGTCGTCCGACAAACCAATAGTAACATCACGCGAATGAACATCAAGTGTCACCATGGCGCCGAGAGTGATGCGCACCTGTTTGGGGAGCCGGCCTCGCACCAATTTGACAATCTCATTCAGCTCATCTTGCAGTTGCTTGCAAAACATTTTCAGAGTTTCTTTTCCACCCTTGATCGCATTATGAACTCCAGTCGTCCAAAAAGTTTGTCCGACGGCAATGGCGACCTGGCCAGGCCAGTGCTGCACCCACTCTTCGCGGGGCTCATCTGAGTACGCTAGACGGGCCTTGTCAGTAACATCGCGTACGGTGCACTTCATCACGTCTTCAAGAATGAGTAGCCATTTCTCCACAGAGCCTTTGGCATCGTTTGTGGAAATAACTTGAATAAGCGGCACCTTCTCACCCTCACCACTGAACATATGAGTGATATCAAGGTCCTTTGTAAATTCAAGTTTGCAGATACCTTCAAAACATTTCTTCAAATGCGGCTGCACACGAGTGGGATCTTTGGTCTCCGATAAAATTTCCAACATTTCGTCGTTTGAGAGAAAAAAGAAGCGCGAAAAATATAGACGTTTCTTCTCGAGGTACTCGTTTAAGCCCTTCAAAATCAACTCTAAGTTAATATTGCTTTGATTGATTTGCTCAAGCATGCCCTCTTGCGAGCATGCCTTAAGTACCGCTGGAGTTTCGACACAAAATGCCATCAAACGCTTGAACACAGAGTCAACATTCTGAAAGAGCTCACCCTCGCGCGGCATTTGGGCACGGATATCAGGCGAAGAAAAAATCGGTTCAAGATACATCCAAGTGGCTTGTACTTTCAACCAGCCATCAATTACATCCTGATTATAAACCAAAGTTTTCTCCCAAGCTGCCATACGAACAGCAAAAGGCTTGCAAAATGGCGATCCACGCATGGTCATCGTCTTCACCAAATGGTCGTCGAAGAGCGCCTGGATCTCGTCCACAGATGAAAGAATATAGTTACCGTTTTTATTGACGGGGTTTAGTGCCATCGGTTCCCACTCTCGCAACATCTTATCCATAGCTTTCTCCAGCGAAAACTCCTTGCTGGCACCACCACTAATTACTTCAATTTGCTCCAAAAAGGAATCAAGCTTCAGATCAATTAATTTGCGCAACGTGGTCGACGAGTCCGGCTGCATGTTAATGCCAACCAATTCAGAAACTTTAATCCAATGACGCTCTCGCATACCTGGGTTGCAAAGAATACTCATCATGTTTATATGCTTCTTAAATTCTGTGATTTCCTTCTTTGTAGTTTCGCATAGCTGTGCACCAGGGGAGCCTGGTGTTTGAGATTTAGCCAGTTTGTAAGATTCACGCCAAAACTCATCGACATCCTGAATAATCTGATCAGGATTCAGATCAGCCATGGAGCCATCCATCCATCTTTTCCAAGTTTTCTGCCAGCGAAGAATTTCGTTGAAGAGTGATGCAAACGGAACAATGGCGGTTTGTAGTTCCTTAATGGCTGGGTAGTTGGAAAGCTCAGTTTGGAACAAAGTTTCTTCTTTATTGATCAGCACAACCGTGGTAGTCAATTCCAGCAATCGTTTCTGCACAGTCATGACATCACGAGCACAAACACCCATGGCCTCGACATCACCAACATCATTCAACTCCGAAAGACGCTTACGCATTTTATCCAACTCAGCATAAGTCTTGTCTTTCTTGGCCACCAGTGACTCTTCGCCTCGTACTTTTACCCGTTCTAACAGGAGAGCGTTCTCATCAAACACGGGTATAATATTTGTGGGCCACAGTAACGCATTGCTATTCAAAGTGATGTCTTCTGGAATAAACTCAACCAAATTTAACAAGATACCCATTCGTTTTTGAGAGGTTAATAGTTGCTCTTTTAAAGCGGGAATCTGGGTGCTGCGAGTAGTGTCCATATATGCAATCAGTTCGAACATCTCTTTGGAGTCCTCCGGTTCCTGTAACGCTTTGCTTTGTATGCGCTCAAAGCCTTTGCAGATGGCGTTGTTATATGTGCGGTAATCCGAAAGCAGCCGGTTCTCGATCAACTGTCGCAGATACAGCACTCGGGCACGCAAAGATGTGTTCAGCTGCACGCAATTCATATCAATGAAATCACACACAAAGATATTGATTAACCCCTGAAGCTCTAGGCCGAGCGTATCATAAGTTACAATGAGAGCAGTATATTCATCGAATTTGGCGTTGGAGGCCAAAAAAGCGTCCACCTCCTGCTCGGCAGCACCACCAACAATATAGCGAAGATACTGCTCGTGGCTGATAAGAAATTCATTTGCCGGCTCAAAATATTTCGCAACGACGCTTTTTATTCGATTTCTTAGCGCATCTTTAAACTCTGTTGCAGGCTGGGCGCGGAAACGGGCCGTGGTGCCAGCCATCCAGGCATCGACCGGCGCCACCGCGGCCAGCGCACCGCAAATCATATCCAACCCCAACAGCAATTTGCTCAGCAAGGTTGCTTGCGAGGGTTCAAAGCACGGCGTAAGTTGCAGAACGCAATTCACGACAAAATGTAATTTATTGTTGGGAGCATTTTCGAGACTCTTGACATACGCTTCAGCAGACTGCATAATAATTGTGCGCAGATGGATCGTCATCAGCGAGTTAAGGGCGCGGAAGCGGGCACTGACAACATCAGCCGACTCTTTTAGTGCGGTGTTAGCTCCGGCTAAATCAACAATTTCCATGTACCATCCGCTAGCAAGCTTGTCCTCAGCCTTGTCTATTTCAGACTTGAACAATTCTAACAAAGCGTCAATGTTGGTGGGCCGACCAAGTACAAGGAACAGGGCCTCGCAGTCAATCAACAAGGAGGAAGAGTATTTGGTCCAGATACGCAACGTGCTGCGTAGCATTGGGTCTGTCGCAAAAAGATTTTCCTCAAGCGAAATTCGGCAATTTTCATAAGACTCGCGCCAGAGTGTCGAAAAATCTTGGCCGGACTCATCCCGCTCCAGCTCACAGTTATCTGCATCGACCAACAGTGCGTGCAGATTGATTTTTTTCATGGTGCTTTGATGCATATTGCAAACCTCTTGCTTCAAGGCCGCCATTGTATCCCGAAACTGGCAACCCAAATTGCACGAGTCGTCGCATTTGGGAACCTTGTTGCCTTCCGCAAGGTCACCTTTGCACGGTGCTCGATCACGCAAACGATCTGGCAGCATGTCGGCCAGTGTGTCCCATTGCGAATCTTCAAACGACACAACCTCACCTTGCGCGACAAAGGTTTTTAGCGCCATCAGGTTTTCCTTCGCTCGCCTATCTTCGCTCATCATCTGTGCAGGGAGCTCTACGGCGGAGGGAGCGAGCAGCTTGTTGCTGCGAGCAAAGAATAACTTCTCCTTGCTATTTGTCTCTGTTAATTTGTCCAGGCTCTCGGCAGTCTGATTGCGTTGTATCCAGCCGTGTGTCTCGCTCAAGCATTTCTCTGTTGCCCCAGTTCGTGCACGATTTTCTCGCTCTAACCGCCGCTGTGGTGACATATGCAAATCATCTCCCGTCTTAATGGGCGGCAACGCCTTCCTCAAGATAGTCGACGCTAAAGTATGGTCCATTTGTTTTTTCTTCGAGCCGTTGAACTTTTTAAAAAAAAGTACCGAGTATGTGAGTGAAAGATGCAGAGTGCGTGAGTGCGATTCATTGAAGGTGAGAGAATCTTTTTCCGCGAAGGAGCTTTGAGCATATGAGTGTGTAGTTAGCGGGACTTTGAAAAGCCTTGAAATATAATAATTATACTGATTTAAGACCCCTCCCTGTCAACGAAAAAGTATGCACACAACAGTATATCTTATAAAC
>Ga0138275_1184005_pt1 | contig 12369 bp, 1 predicted proteins | sample M_130207_X_mt_FD_106907 | JGI IMG/M metagenome (GOLD analysis project Ga0138275, IMG submission 106907) | Freshwater microbial communities from Lake Montjoie, Canada - M_130207_X_mt (Metagenome Metatranscriptome) | ecosystem: Environmental > Aquatic > Freshwater > Lake | place: Canada: Quebec... | reverse complement strand
CTTTCCCCAAACTAGACAACCACTATTTGAGCTTTGATTATGTGCTGTTTCCAAAGCTAAGATATATTTTTGCATACAATCTCGCACTCTTTCAGCCGAGTTTCGTTTAGTACTTCGGATCACTTTCGACTGCCGGTGAACTCTAACAATGCGAAGCCGCTTGTGGTTTTACGTAGCGGTTCTTGTAACCTTTTGCATGACAACTTGTGCTCACGATTGCAACGAGCCAGGGCATCCAGATGATGATGGCCCAGACCATACAGGCTGTGGAGATAAAGGAGATAAAGGAGAACGTGGCGTTAACGGGACTTTTGGATTACCTGGGGGTCGAGGTTTAACTGGACCGGTGGGCCAAACAGTTAATGGTGCTGCGGGCCCCAAAGGCGTGCCGAGTAGCTTATTTGGTGTTAGGGGTCCAAGTGGTGTCATGGGCGAAACTTCGACCGAACCAGGATCTACGGGTGAGATGGGTCTTGCAGGCGCCGCAGGATCTAAAGGCACGCCAGGAACGAATGCTGTGAAAGGAGAAAAAGGGCCTCAAGGAGAAAAAGGGCCTCTGGGCGCTAACGGTGTCGCCGGTGTAGCTACAGCAGTTAATCAGGCCGACATTGATAAAATTAATGTTCTGTATAACCTGGCTCAAGAAACTTCTAAGTTTGGAAAGGTGGTAGCAATGCAAGAATTCTTGACTGATGTAAATTTCCAAACCTTCGCCAACACAAAGCTGCAGACTATACAACAAAAAAAAAGAATAGAGATAGAAACCTCCAGTTTGAATGAGTTTCTAAATAATACACTAAATGGCGGAGGTATTCAAGCTCTCATAAATTCGGAGATGTCGCGTGCGATGGTAGTGGAAAACAGCCTATCTGGTTACGAAATCGTTCGGTCCGAGATGGTTTCAACCTATATTTCGCAAGTTCCAGGCAAAGAACTATCCTTGAGTATTGAACTTAGCAAGCTAATTGTGCAAGGTAATTCCAACAGAGAAGTACCAGCTTCTTCTCAGAGTGATCGAGTGTTTAACGCTCTCATTGTCGACAATGGTTTGGAAAAAACTATTAAGGATGCTAGAGAAAAATATGACCGCAATTTTCTCGATTTGAATTCCATGCAAATCTCGGAATCAACTCGTCGGCTAAGTTCTGATGCTGCCGTCGCATCATATACTCTACGCTTTTTAAAGGAGGAACGCTCAAGCGTGGAAAGTAGTCTGTCGGTAATGTTGTCAGACACCGTGCAAAGTATTTCTATAGCTGAGTCATCTCTTGATTTGGATCAAAAAATATTGAAAGAAAAACGGAGGGCTGTGATGATGGAGACAGATTTGTCCTTGCGCATCGAACGCGAACGCGGGATGGCTAGTTTCAACACTGGAACTTACACTTATGAGTCTAAAAAGCTCGTTTGTGCTGACAAAACCACAATTGGTACTCCAAGTAAGGAGTCTGATGTAACTTTTGCCTACTATGATGCTGAAGGCGACCTTCGGTCACAAGGCGATTGCTTGAAAAATTCAGATGACACTCCTATTCTTTGGACAAAAGATATCGCGGTTCTTATGGCATTTGAGGTCCAACCAATAAAGGAAAGTCCATGCATGTCATTCGGATCGTCCTCTAATATAAAACCTAATGTGTATGATTGTTCGGTCTATGATCCAAGATTATTCCTTGATACTACCACAACTTCTCCAGCTCTCCACCTCGATACTCAATTGAAATATAAGTACATTTGTGCAATTTGCCCAGCCATCCAGCCAGTATTAATTAATCATCTATGCTACGAAAGTGTAGCGATGTCTTCTCCTGGAGAAAAACCTTTGCCTAGTAGCGCATCGAACAATGGCTGCAGCTTAGCAAACAACAACTGTGATATGAAAATTGAGTCGTATGTTTATCTCGATTCGAATAATAATGAAGATGTAGTTCCAATTGTTGTTGGTGATTGCAGCAAGGATTATTATACACAGCTGCCTGAGTTGTGGTACGAACCCGTTTGGTTTTCCACCGTTTTGATGAAGAATCCAACTACAGCTCCTTGCGGGAATACAATTGGCATGACGAAGACTGCGCTCGCTGGGGATGTTGGAGTACTGAGTACAATTTACACACCAACATTGCCCACGGTCGTAGTTTACTCATCATCTGATTTTGAATGCGATTTTAGTTGCTATATCCCCATACTAGAATCGGCTATGAGTATTTTCACATGCGACAACAGCAGTATGCCGAGAGTCTTTATTAATACCACTAATGGACTACCACTGACAACAACTAAATCGGTGTTAGTCAAGGAGTTTCACTTGGATCTTCAACTGTCAAACCTCATTGCTACCACGAGCTCTAACGGAAAATCATTGAGCGACATTTTGCAGACCGAAATCTCCCGGGAAGTAATTCGTTTTGCAGAATTGAGTTCGAGTTTATCAAGCGAAAAAGATCGTGGTCTTGCCTCTGAATCAACTTTGTCTGTAAAAATAGCACACGAGGCATCCTTGCGAAAAGATTCATATGTTAATCTCGCATCCTTGATAGGTTCCGATATTATGAAGACCCAAGATAGGGAATTGGATATTGGTAAAACAATAACGTACGCATATAGCGCTGCAACCTCTGATCTTGCGAAAAGCGACGAAAGTTTGAAAACCGATAAAGGTGAATTCGGTAAAAATAAAGCAGGATCTCAAGAACTTTTTGATAGTTTGAAGGATGATACCGTGGTTGAAGAAAACAGTTTATCTGCTCGCATTGTCGAAGCGAAAAGCACCGCTGTGATTGATGAGAAATCGACACGGGACTTCTTTAACGGATATGTAGACTCATCTTTATCCAATCATGATGCACAAAATAATGCCATCGTCGAAGAAGCGAGTTTCGCTCGCAATGAAGAGGCCATGTTGAAGGCATCTTTAGTATCAGAGGAAAGTTCAGCCCTTTTTAAAGAATCAGATATTAATTCCCAAGTAACAATGGACTCTTCTAGGGCCAGTATGGCCGTTCAACTACTGGACACTGATTTGAAATTTGAAATATCTCGAGCCATGAGCAGTGAATCAACTATAGAAACTACAGGTTCGGAGCAAACAAAACAAGCCAAAGCGAAAGAAGCAGCATTGTTAAGTGAGATTCAATCTGAATCTACGCGCCAAATATCTCAAACACAATCAATTGATGGTGATATGACGGCTGAGAATAATCGCGGCAGCGCAGCTGACTCTACATTGAATGATATGATAAAAGCCGAAATCACCGAAGCAACTGCTTCTCGCTTATCTATATCAAATGAAATTTCGGATGCTTTGATGTCTGCGACTGCCGAACTTTCAGAGACTAGAGCGAAATTGGAAACTGAAATTAATCGAGAAAAAGGCGAAGGATTTGATTTGATGAATGAAATTTCGGCTGTCATCAAATCTTCAAGGAGCGGAGAAACTGTCATCAGCCAACTTTCTGCCGGATTCCACACACAACACGTTGAAAGGGAATCAACTTTATCAAATAACCTTGACTCTGTTCATGCAATCGCAAGTAAAGCGGAGCTGACTTTGACACAAGATTTATCGACTGCTATCACTCGATCAGAATCATACTTTCATACCGCAAATACCGAAGATATACCCGCTATTGTGTTGCGTGCGAAGAACTCTGAAGCCACCTTGGATACTGGCATTTCCCATCAAATCCAAGCAGATAACAAATTGTTTGCAGATCTTAGCACATCAGTAACTTTAGAGACTTTAACCGCTGGTATGGAGGAGGACAATGTCAAAAACAACATCAAAACCGAGAAAGATAGAGCAAGTGGCGCCGATTCGTCACAAACGAGTATTTATGAATCGTTTTCCAAGGCCGCCGTTCAATCTGAAGAAAATATTTTGGTTCGCATTTCAACTCAAGTGAGTGCTGCTAAAGGAACAGAAAATGGTATCACCGAAAACATTCAGCAGCGCTCTTCAAATGCAACATCGATCGAGAGTGGGATTGAAAAATCGTTGCTTGATGAGGAGAGTCGAGCACGACTGGTGGAAATTTCATTGTCAGAAATTTTACCTTCAATGGTGACAAAGCATATGTTGGAGGAAGAAACTCTGAGTAATCTGGTGAAAGAAGAAACAAACCGTGCAACTAAGGAGGAAGGTATCCTGGACGGAATTATAACCGCTGAAAATTTTCGTGCAACTGGACGAGAAACGGCGGCATCTTCAGCTTTGAGCGGTGTTGAAAAAGCAATAAATTTTCGAGAAGATGATTTAAAAAGCGCCTTATCAACAGGCATCGCCTATGCCATCACTGCCGAGCAAGAATTAAACAAGGGTATAAGTGCGGAAAATACTGCTGCTTCACAAGCAGAAAATGATTTAAGAACAAAATTTGATGCCAGTTCTGCGGCGAGGGTAAGCGAAGAGCTAAACTTACAGGAGGAGTTAAACGAATTAAGTAAAGCGGCCGAAACTAAGCATAATTCTGTCGCTACCGGAAGTCGCGATGAAATATCACGTGCAAGAGCAGCGGAATCAGATCTCACACAAAAAAATGAAGACGAAAAAACATCCGCCATGACCAGCGAGAGCTCAATTAAGTTGTCGTTTGCAGATGAAATGACTAGGGCGACCTCCGTGGAAGACCGCTTAAGTGTTTTATTGGACACTTCTGTCATCAAAAATGGTCCACCACTTGCAGAGAGCAATGCGGATGCTATTCGATCAGATTCCGTTTTTTTTTCCAGCATGCAAAAGGCATCGAAGGAATCCATTGAGTCTCATATGGCATTGGCTTCGAGTTCCGAATCAACTTTGAATGCCCAAGTTACGTCGGAAACTTCTCGACGCAGTACATGGGATACTTCAATGGCAGCTAGCATTGAAACTGCCAGCAAATCGACAAAAGAGCGCTTCGAAAACTACTTAACACTCTTGAAAACGGAAAAAAACCGAGAAGAAACTTCTATAAATTTAATTCAAGAGAACACACAAAATGAAGAGTCTAGGGCGATAAAGATTGAAACTAGTCTAGACAATCAACTCTCGACAGCAACTCAATCCGCTTTTACAGAAGAAGCGAAAATAAAAAGCAGTGTTAATGATGAAAATTTGAGAGCGGTAGCTTCTCAGAGTGCTCTTCAAAGCGATCTAAAGACCGAAGAAAAAACCCGTGCTGCAGATAGGAACTCGAAACTTAACACTGATGTTACTGCGATCAGCGAAGTTGCAACTTCTGCAGAGCAGTTGTTAAGAGATCGCTTAAATTCGGAAATTTTGAGAGCCAAAGGAACTGAAAAGTATCGTTCAGATTCAGTTAAGGGTGAAGAAGATCGATCGAAGAACATTCGGCAAAAATTATCACAGCAGCTAAGTGAAGAAATAAGTATTACCCAATCAGGCGCTGCATCTATCAAAGGAGCTCTAGACGCGCAGATTTTAAGTGCTCGTAATCGAGAAAGCGTCCTATCTAAAACATACAAGGATGAACTAGACAAATCGAATACCTATACACTCGATCAAAGACAGGATTTAACTGCTGAGGCTAATCTAGCCAAGTCGATGGAATCGACGTTGCAGGCTAAATTGGATACCGAAAAAAATTTTGCTGTTTCTATAGAAGCGAGCTTGAAAGTTAATATAAACTCTGATATATCCAGTGCTAAATCTGCCGAGCTTGGCCTCGCTCAGGCAATTGCTTCTCGCTCGACTGCAGCGACTACGAACGAGGATACTCTTGCCAAAAATTTGGATAATGAGATATTAAGAGCTAACAACAAGGAGCAAGACTTATCGACAAGTGTTGCAAATCGCGTCTCGAATCAGAATGGCATTGAAGCTTCAGATAGCACTATCGTTAAAAATGAGCAAACTCGTACTTCCATTGCCGAGCAAGCGATTGACGACCAATTGAACAGTGAAATGACACAATCAATTGAACAATTTAACACAATTAAAAAGAACACAGAATTAGAAGTCAGTAAAGCCGTGGGAATCGAAGATAGTATAACTACCGTCATGACGAGTGAAGAGGGAAAGTCTCAAACTTTGCGAGATACGGTGAGTACAAATTTAGCATCGGAACTTGTCCGAGCTTCAATAGCGGAAATGACACTCGCTGGGAAAGAACAGACAGAATTCGTTCGGGCTGTGGACCTAGAGAAATCTCTTGCAATCTCACTTCAGACCGAGAAGTCAATGGCGGTATTTTCGGAAGAAAGCTTATCGACCGCCATTATTCTGCGAACAATTACAGCTTCAACTGCAGAACAAACGACATTTAACGCTCTTCAAACTGAAATTTCCCGTGCAAAATCTGAGGAGACTGACATCAACTTGATGCTAGAAATGGCCATTAGTCGAGCAAAATCAAATCAAGCAAGTATTCTCACATTCATTTCGGACGAGACAGCAGCAGCTACAGGAAATGAATTGCCTGAAGAAGTTGCATTAAAGGGTGCAAATGAAAAGGCTGAAAATAGAGAAAAAATTTTAACACAATTAATTGCTGTTGAATCAAACCGCGCTAGATTGGAAGAAGAGGCGTCAAGAACCACATTGTCTGAAATATCTGATCGAGCTACGAAAAAGGAATATGAACTTAGTTCAGCTTTAGCTACTATTCTGATACAGGATGAACCTCCGCTTAGACAATCTTTGTCGACCCTAACCGCTAATACTCTGTCGAGGGAATACATTGTTGACGTTTTCTTGAGCAGTTTAACTCCCTTAGTCCAGGGATTTGAAAAGAGATTTAGTGATGTTCATGTTATAGAACAAGAAAGAGTCACTTTTGACGAAAAAGCGCTGCTAAGTGACTTTGCCTTTGCAGTAGAACTGGAACTCCAGTTATGGAATACTTGGAAAGAACAAAATGACTTAATTTCCACTGATTTAGATGACTCGCAATTTTATGTCGACGTTTATAAGTTCACGCAACAAACCCCTGTAACAACTCTTAGTGCAAAGATCCAAGCGGAGGTTTTAAGAACTGTAGCCTATGCAAATAGTATGAAATCTTTAATTTCAACAGAATCCACTCGAGCAGGAAAAGCCGAGGCGGCTATTATAAAGATAAGAACCTCTGCAGCCGTGAAGGTCCAAGAAAGTACCGCAAATATGAATATTTTAATTGCTGATTCTACTGCTGTGGCGAAAGAAGCGATATTGTCAGCAAGAATTGCAACTGAAGAAAGCAGATCTTCGATAAAGTTTGCGGCGCTAAAAGTGATTATCGACAACGAGAGTGATCGTCAATCCATCGCTAGTGACGTTCTTATGTCCGATTTTTCATCAAGGAACTCTATCTTGAAATCAGAAGAAGGCTTTTTAAGCAGCCAGATCTCCAACGCTCATATTCAAATACTCAATGCAAATGGCCTCCTTTTTAATGCTACCACGTTGTCGTCTAACTATATAAAGAACACAATTGATTATTCTACCCAACTTTCATCAGAAATTTCTCGAGAAAATTCACATAATATTTTTACAAGTACGGCTAGAAGTATTCTTTTAGTGGCTCATTCAACGGCAGAGAAAAACGTTGATGATATGATTTCAAGCGAAAAATCGCGCTCTATTTTGTCAACAAAATCCCTTGCTGATGTCATGTCTCTTCAATATTCTGCGGCATTAATAACGGAGGCAAAAATTTCACTCGATCTTTTTAACCGTCGACTAGTCGAAATGAGCACAGAAGACAGTATTGCCAGTGAGATCCGTATACAAAGTTTGAAAGCTGGTGTTTCGGAAACTTCTATTTTTAATAATCTTATAGATTCAAGAACGACGAACGCAATAGTCGGTGCTGGAAGATTAGCCGGTATAGAAGCTTTTGAACCCTCCATAACTTCAGCCTTGCAGGCTAGTAATATCGCTGCTGTGAATTTTGAAAAAATGAACACAAATGCATTTTTAAACAAGGAATTGTTGATACTAGTTGAAAGTTCTTTGGCCAATGGTATCGCGACGGAAATATATCGTGCCACGATATCCGAAGAATCTCTCTCAATTAAACTAAGCAACATGGACTTTATACGATTAGAGGTTGAACGCAGTTTGTCAAACTCTGTTGAAAATGCCGTAAGTGCTACTGCTGCGGTTGAATTTTCTTTATCTGAGAAGTTAAGTAACTTGGTATCTTCTGATGTTTCTTCCGAGCAAATTCTCTCTGCTAGAGTTTCATCGGGAGTTAATCGAGCCACCACAGAAGATAGTATGTTATCCGACCGATTTGATGCATTACTAGGTGCAACGAGTTCAAGAGAGGCTTTTTTATCTATGACTGCTTCGACTGTTATTGGGACGAATAAGGCTTTGGAAGGGGAAACTGACTCATTACTGTCTTCTACATCAACTCGTGGGATAAATTCCTTTAACGATTTACTCAATTTAGTTGCAAGCCATTCTGCCTTAGCTAATGACGTTGTAGAATCTAACCAACTGCAATCCTTAAACAATGAGATTAACTCCGCCTCCTCTGCAGAGGGTACGTTAAATACCAAATTTGAGAATCATGTCTTTTCGATAAAATCAATTGAAAATAGTTTATCCACTGCTCTTTCTCAAGAGATATCTGTTACAATTTCTTCTAGTGTCGCTTCGAGTACAGCAATAGCACACGAATCCGCATCTAATATTGCAACTGAGCAGTCAATCAGCACTGCTATTATGAGTGAAAATTCCAGGGCCGAACTATCAGAACTGGGAATTTCGAGCTCTATAAGCACGAATCTCGAAAATGGCAATAAATTTCATTCTGATCACAATATGCAATATTTTTCTGAAAAAGGCAGCATTGCCCGGCAAACAGTAAGTAATTATTTGCATACTGAAAAAGAAAAGGCTACGCTGCGTGAAATCGTGACGAAAAATTCAATTTCGTCGGCCACATCGGCAGCCTCTAGTATGGAAAGCAGTTTCAGCGATGCCATTATAAATGAAATCACACGCGTTGATGGAGTGTTTCTATCAGTGCAAGCGATCATTGATTCAGAAAGTAATCGCAAAAATGCCTTCACAGCTGCCTTTGACTCCAACATAATGTCTGATATTACAAAGAAAGACATAAACTTGAATATTGTTCAAGGGAGCCTGGATGCCGAAACGTCAAACTCTATCGTACAAGAAGATGTACTATTGGTAGCAATTAACAATGAAATTTCTCGCTTCCAACAATCATCAAATTCGTATTCAGATGCATTTACGAAAAATGCGGCTGACGTTATAAAAAGAGAGTTTCTTATTGATAGCGCTATAGAGAGCTTTTCCACTGCAAATGTTATCATCGAGGCTAGTTTGAGCACTTTTCTTACGCAGGAGCAATCACGATCTCTCAGTAACGAAAATGAAATATCTGGAAGCATTTCCACTCTAAGTCTCCGCGCTCAACGTTTGGAAAGTAGCATATCGACACAAATTACGAATGAAAAAGATAATGCGACATCAATGGAAACTACTGTTCAAGATGTCATCAAGACTTTTAGTTCTACCCAAAAAGAATCCTTCGATACACTAAGCAATCAAACTATGGCACTTACATCTTCATCTCTACATGTTGAAGCAGACTTGAGTATCGATCTTGCGAATATTATATCACAATCAAAAAACGCAGAGTCTGTATTAGATCGATCATTATTCGCGGAGGAATCTAGAAATACGCTATCGAAGCTTAAACTCGACAAAGATTTGTCAACTGCCAGTAATAGTGCCAACGATGTCTTAAAGCAAATTGGGAAAGAAATTTCGACGTTGATATCCAACCGCACAATTGTACAAGGTGGAATAAATGGCGATTTACAAATTGAAAAAAGTCGTGCTGAATCGGCTGAATCGTTATTAAGTGCCGGCATTGAATCGTTAATTTTACAATCCAAAAATAATGAAACCGGTGCGAAACAATTGTTGGCTCTTGAAGTTTCACGAGCCACCACTACTGGCATTTTTCTGTCCGTGGCTTTAAAAAGCGAAAGTAGTAATGCAAATGATTTCGAAATACAATTAAAAAATTCCCTTTCAACTGTACAAGCGAGTATTCAACAGAAACTGAATTTGAATACAGCAGATACTAATGATGAGACAATTAGAGCTACAGATGCCGAAAGTAATGCTCGCTTTCTGGTGGCTCAACAGATGCAAAACACTATTTTTGTTGAGCAGAGCATTTATAATGTTTTTAGTTCTTCTGTTATTGATCGTTCTGGGATGCGAAGTACGCTTAGTTCAATGCAAGTTACGTCATCTACCACAAACAGTAACATAAACATTAGTTTGATTACCATCACCTCACAGGCTGCAATCCATGAAGCTAAACTTCACAATGACGTAGTCGAAAGCATTGCAAGCGTTAAAAAATTTACGGAAGAATTTACGTGGAATTTATCCTCTGTTCAGAATTCTTCGAAAAACGGAGAAACTCGCATTGAAATATTATTGGAGACCGAAAAAACGATAGCAGCGTCTAGTGTAAAGCAGTTGAATTCGAGTTTAATTGATTTTAAACATCAAATAGATCGGTTGGCTTCTCTTTTCAAGGAAGAAGCTCCGAGCCTACTGGAAGCATATGAAACACACCCCATAAATATTACTCTCTCTATGTTATCGACTGCAGTGAGAAAGAAAGTCGAGGGAGTTGAATTATTGGTCGACTCTCTGCAGTCAAACCGCACTGCTAGGGAGTTAGCGATTTTCATCTCAAAATCATTAACAGAGGCCGCACTTGACGTAAATATTTCGAGTATTGCAAATTTCACGGCTGAGAAGGAAGCCGAACTTGGTCTCCTTCCTGACACAGAATCTCAAAGAATAAGCGACGATATTACTAGCATGAAGAATGCGGCCATGAATGTAGAACATAACATTACATCTTTTCTTGTTTTAGAACAATCAAAAGCAATCGAAGCTATGAGCACTGAAATTTCTCGTGCACGGTTAAGGGAAGGTCTGTTCAGTGAATTGATGCAGTTTAACAACTCCCAACTCTCAGATATTTTGTTATCGTTAAATATTACGGCGTTCAATAGTGAAATGATGCTTAAGATTCAGCTGCTAAATTCCAGCACTTCTTCAACTCCGATTATTGAACAGTTCTATCATGCCGAGGTTGACGAATTAGGTTCTGCGGTTTTAACCGCAATCGATAAATCTCAACAGAACTTGCGGCGAGATATCAACTCAAAGTCATGTGTTGGACTGGGATGTTCCAGTACGACTACAGATTTGTGTACTTCACAACTAAGTGACCACAATTTAGGAACTAAAGTTGTAAAATTTATGGGCAATCCTTTGTCGTTCCGGCCGTCAAACCTTTCGATTGAAGATTGTAACCGCGTCTACTCTGTAACCAGATACGACTTTTCCAATATTGTTGGAAACGGATCTTGTGTTCGAGTCACGGCTCATTTCGGCGACTTGCAAGAAAATTGCAGTAGTTCCAATTTGATTGTCGGGGCCGTTCTTTCATCAGCGAGTGATTCCTTTCGAAAAGGGAATCTTGCTGCCATTAAATTTTCTTTTTCACTACAGGATTCGTATGTGCCGCCTCCATCGGTCCTTGGTGCGTCTACTTCAGGAAGCAGTGATAGTAACAAGAAAAATCCGGCTCTCTTGGGAATTTCTTTTTGTTTTCACTTCGTTTGGTTAATTTGGTGGCTCGTAAAATCTTATCGATCGTCAAAGATACTTTCAAATGTTGACAAGGATAAAGCGCTTCTCCTGCAAGCTCAAACTGAGGACAGGAAACTGAAAGATTGGGAGGCTCGACGAAATGTTCAAATTGCCAAGGAAAATGTTCTGAAGTTAGAGGTAGAACGTTTACGAGCTCAACAACGGGCGTTTGATCATCGACAGCAAATGCTCTTAGAATTGCAAGCTAATGCTGACAAAGGCATTCGGCAAGCTATGATTCGCAAGAAAACTGCCCAAGATTCGCGTAAAAATAAAGGCCAGTATATTGATTATGAAGAAATAGATTGCACTGTTTGGGAAGTGGATGGTCTCGATGGTGCAGAAGATCCATGGGAAGAACCTATTGCTATAACAGATGATGGATATCTAGATGTTGACTACACACGCAATGTATTGAGTGCTAATGCAGGTAATGCCAACAAAGGCAAATCTGTTCCAATTTTACCGTATCAGCTGGAAGCAAAGCAAGCCTCTCTCATGGTTGTTTTGGAGGTACCAGTATTTTGTCCAAGACAAGGTGTCATATACTACGATGATTGTCTTGTATTTATGAAGAAATGAATAATTTTAATTTTGAAGGAGCTGGGGGATAGGGTAAATGTGATGATCTTTATTTGAATTCTTCTTCTTTGAATATCAAAGGAAAGTGTAAATATATTAGAAATTTATTTAAGAAATATTTAATAAGAAGAAAAAAACTGGTG
>Ga0138275_1326035_pt1 | contig 12485 bp, 6 predicted proteins | sample M_130207_X_mt_FD_106907 | JGI IMG/M metagenome (GOLD analysis project Ga0138275, IMG submission 106907) | Freshwater microbial communities from Lake Montjoie, Canada - M_130207_X_mt (Metagenome Metatranscriptome) | ecosystem: Environmental > Aquatic > Freshwater > Lake | place: Canada: Quebec... | reverse complement strand
TCCTAAGAAGTTCGAAAGTAAAGGTGGTTTAACTCCAGGAATGCAGACTAATGGTCAGCTTATGGGTTCAACCCTTTCCTTCCCGATTCTTTGTGTTGTGAATTTATGTGCTTATTGGAAAACGGGTGAAACGTGAACTTGTTTGCGTTGACCCAGCCCTTCACCAACGGATTGTGGCGCGTGACCTCGACAAGCGGGTGTCGCTTACGGGGAAGTTCACTGGTATCTTGCAATCGCGAAGCAGGCGCGCGAGCCTGCTATGCGGCACCCCAAGATAAAACTGCGAGTTTGCTGCAAGCCGTTCTTGCTGTAGTGGCTCGGCAGGAGCCGAGCCCTCCCGTTATCGCAATCAATTCTTGGGATGCGTATTAGTCAGCCAGACGCCGGTTTCTGAGCGCCCTGAAGTTGGCAGTTGGGAGCCGGGCGAATCTTGCTTCGCTCCCAGAATAATAAGGACGAATCATGTCCCGATTCCGTTGGTCGTTGATCGCTGGTGGAATGGTGGTGTTGGCCTCCACTTCGTTCGGGGGCGCTTGGGCAACTGGCCGATCCGGAGAGGTCTCGGCTCGGCGCGGCGCGGCAGTGTTGCCGCGAGTCGTGCACACGGTCCCTCCCAAGTCTGCCAGCGGAATGCAGGCGATTCCGAAAGGTCAGCCTGCCGCCGCATCGGGAACACGCGTAGCCCAAGGGCAACTTGCAGTTCCTGCCAACTCCGGCGGTCAGCAGTTGTTGATGACATACAAGCCACTCAGGGGGAACACGTCGCCCAAGTTGAGCGGTGACGATGTCGCGCCGCTTCCTGGGAAAGGTGGCGCGCTGGCGATGAACAAGATCCCCGACCTTCCGGCGATGAAAGTGAAGCCGCTCCCGCCAAAAACATCGGACGTTCCGACGGTACCTCCCGGAACTCCGCCGAAAACGGATCCCGGCGAAAGGACCAACCAACCGGTACTCGATCACGGCAAATCGGATAATCCTCAGCCGCCCGACAAGACCCGACTGCGCGTGTCAGGCATTGACTTGCCAATCAATCCCCTGCCGTTTCCGCCCGTGATCGACCGACCACGACCATTCTCGCCGGTGGGTCCAGACAGGGTCGTTCAGGTTCCGCCTCAACCACAATCGCCAATTCCTGCCCCGCCGACACCGATGACGCCACCGGCCAAACCGGGAAAAATCAATCCGCCCGCGACGGCGCCGGTGGCCGAGGCGGCTCCCGACGAACCGGTCCTGCCACCGGGCGACATTTCTCCCGTGCTACGTCTGGAGACCGGTGGCCCGCGCAGCTATGTGAGCGGCGTGGTTTTCAGTCCGGATGGTTCGAGCCTCTATGCGTGCGGTTGGGACAAGGCGGTTCAGGTCTGGAACCGAAAGAGGGACGGTCAGTACGAATACAGTCCGGGAGCGACGCTGCGTGTCCCGACGGGGGCGGGGCTATACGGAGGATTGAACACGCTGGTCATCTCGCCCGATGGGGAATGGCTGGCGACGGCGGGACAGGGCCATGCGCGAGACGTGTCGGGCGAACGCAGTCTGGGCTGGATCATGCCGGCCGGTGTGACGAGTCGCGCGTCTCAATTCGACGAGGGGTTGATCTACGTCTTCCACACGGCGACGCGGACCACACGCTTGCTGCGCGGCCATCGCGGGCCGGTGCAATCGCTGGCGTTCGTTCGCGGGAGTCGGTCAAGTCCTCCGGAATTGGTCTCGGTCGCCGAGGAACGAACCGAGGGGACGAACGACCTTCGTCCGCGCGTGCGCTGTTGGGATGTGGCCCATGCGACGGAACTGGCCAGTCTGAATGTGGTTCCCACGCGTGACGGCAAGGCCGGACCTGATGGCAAGACGTGGGTGCCGTTGCCCAACTTGCAGGGCTGGCGTCCGGGACTGGCGGCCTGGAGTACGGGGCCGGATGCCAAGCAAGTGCGGGTCGCACTCGCGTGGGGCGACGACCAGTTCCGCATCTGGGATGTGCAGACCGGCCGGCTTGCGAGTGCCCTGTCCAGCCCCAACACGTTGACGGTGCTGCCGCTGCCTGGGCCGGGCGAGCGGCTGCTGACGGGTGCTCACGCGGACATCGGCGTGTGGTCCATTCCCACGACAAACAACGGTCTCCTCGGAGTGCTGAGTCGCCAACAGTACCAAGCGGCTCCGTTCCAATCGGTTGTCGCCCAGCATCTGCCCAGTGCCTGCACGCTGATCCCCGCGCGCGACGGCCAGCCACATGTGATGTTTGTCGTCACGAAATATCTGGCCAACGAACGGGCCGAGTATCGACTGGTGATCGCCACGGCGACGTTGCCAATGCAGATCGTCCGCGAATTTGAACTGCCGTGGCGCGGCGAGGTCCGTCTGCCGGCGCTCGCCGTGACGAACGACGGTCGCACCGTGGCCGTGGCGGGCAGCGATGCCAACGACATCTCGGTCTATCCCGTCAGCGATCTGGTGGCCGGTCGCAACCCGCAGCCGCAGGTTTTGGGCAGTCGCGGACTGAACATTCGCGAGGCCGCGTTTGTGCGGGCCGCCGACGACCGCTGGGGCCTGATCTTCAGTGACACGTCCAAAACCGTCCCCGAACGGTTACCCGACAACGCGCTGGTCTTCGACATCGGCCGACGACGCATTGAGCCGGCCCAAGAGCAGTGGCGTCTGGCGCTGGCGAAACTGGAAGGCTGGTCGGCCGAGGTTGCCAAGCCCGGCTCGCTCCTCATTCGTCGCCGCGATCAATCCTCGCTCATGCTGCAATTGGATGAATCGCAGGTCGTCTCCAGCTACGCCTTCTGTCCGCCGTCGCCACACTGTCCGGTGCCGTTAATCGCGGTGGCGACTCACCTGCGCGGGCAACCGTTGCTGCGCATCTTTCGCGGCGACACCGGCGACCCGGTGCGATGGTGCGTCGGTCACACCGAGCGCGTGCGTGAGCTGGCCTTCTCGGAGGACGGCCGGATGCTCCTCTCACTCGCCGCTGATCGTACAGTCTCCCTCTGGACGATGGCTGATCTGGTCGAACGGACCCTCGGTCAGCACGGTCGCATTCCCGGTCTGACCGTTCATCCACAAGGCGACCGGATTGTGGTGACTGAAGCTCCGAGGGGCCTCGCGCTGCAGCGCGGGGACGAAGTGGTGGCGGTCGAGCGCAAGGGCGAAGTGACCAACCTCCGTTCCACGAAGGAGTTCTATCAATATGTGCTGGGGCGCCGTCCAGGGGAATCACTGTCGTTGAGCGTCCGTCGCGCGGGACAGATGGAAACCGTGGCGTGTGACGTCGGCCAGGCCATTGATGAATCCAAGCCGCTGTTCACACTGTTCGTCATGTCCGGCGAACGCAAGGGGGATTGGGACTGGATCGGTTGGCATCCGCTCGGCAACTTCGACGCCAGCGGCGCAGAAGCCGAACGTCTGCTGGGATGGCAGTTCAACACGGGCAAAGCGGAGCGTCCGGCCAAGTTCGCGGCGATCGGCGACTACCGCGACGGCTTCTATCGACGCGACCTGCTGCAATCGCTGATCGAATCCCAAAAGCTGGTGTTGCCCGAAGCGGAAGAAGCGCCGCAGATGTCCCTGTGGCTGCGCTATCCCGATGGCACGCCGGTGCGCACCGATTACGAGGATCGTCCGCAGGTCGATTCGCCGCGGGTGCAACTCGTGGCCGAAGTGACGGGAGTTTCCGAACGGCGCATCCGCAACCTCGCGGTCACGTTCAACGACGCCGAGCCGCGATCCCTGCAACGCAGTTCGGAACGCGAGTGGACGGTTGACTTGTCCCAAGCTGAGTGGCAGCGCGGGCTGCATCGGCTGACGGTTCGCCTGCAGACGCCAGATCAAGAAGTTACCAAGATTGAACGGGTTCAGTACCGCCCGGCCGCGCCCTCGATTGAGTGGGCTCCGCCGTGGAAGGGCGAGATTCGCGAGGCCGAAGTCACGGTAAAGGCCGTCGTCCTGCCAGCCTCTGAGCCGCTCCAGGTGCAACTGCGGTTGCACCGTGCCGGCCAGAAGGACGAGGTCGTGGTCCGCACATGGAACACGAAGGAGAAGCTCGAAATCGCGGAGCCCGTCACTCTCGAACCGGGTGAGAATCGGTTGGAACTGGTGGCTTTCAACGCGACCGCGCCGGCCGATGATCGCGAATTGGAAACGTCGTACATCGGCACGTTCGTCCGCCGCGCCGCGCCTTCCAAAGCGCCGCGGATTGCGCTCAACGATGCCTTCGTCATCCCTGATCGCGGCGAAGCAGTGGCTCTCGCGGCAGAGGGCAACGTCTACCGCACTGCCTGGCCGAAAGTCCGGCTGCGCGGACGAATCACCTCCGAAGTTGAACTTGGCAGCGCGCAATTGCAACTCGGCGAAGAGCAACGCGAGCTTGTTGGCTTCAAACCCGGCCAGACGCGCGAGTTCAACTTTGAAGAGACATTGACGCTTGAACCGGGATCGCAATCGGTCGTAATGCAGGCTGCCGTGGTTGGCGGACAGGATGCGAAGCGGTTGACGCTCACGTTTGAACCGCCCGTCCCGAACATCGCGTCGCTGCACGCAGTGGCGGTGGCTCAACGCGAACTGCCGAAACAGGTGAAGCCGGAAACGAACGTCTTCTACGCGGGATATCATGAGCCATCGGTCGCGATCGTCGCCGTGTTGGACGGTCGACTGGACCATCAGTACCGCGCGACGGTGCGAGTGAATGATGTGCCACTCGCAGAGGAACTCGTCCAAATCGACCGTACTCAACCGGGACAACATCGCCTGACCGCGAAGGTGCCGCTCGCAGGCGGCAAGAGTCGCGTGGCTGTGCGTGTGGAGAACGATTGGAATCGGCAGCCGCTGAGTCAGGCAATCGACATCGACTTCCGTCGCCCACCGGAAATCCTGCAGGTGATCGCCGAAGACAAGTTGGCGGGGAAGCCGCAATCCATCGCTTACCGAGTCCGCTCGGAACTGCCCATTCGATCGGGCTCGTTGGTCGATGATGTCACGGGGGAGCGTCGCGAGTTCACTGTCACAACGGTCAAAGACTCGCCCGGTGAATGGCTGCTCCGAACGGATCAGCTCGCCCTAACTGAGGGCGAGCACACGCTGCGGATCACCGCGACCAACGATGACGGCATCACACTCGCACCGGCGGTCCACACGGTGCGAATGGAAAAGGCTCCGTCCCCGCCGCCGGTGTTCGCGATCCTGTCCCCGGTCTCCACCGAGGCGTCGTCCGACAATTCGCTGACGGTCAGTTCGAGCAAGCTGCGAATCCAGTATTCCGTGAAGTCGACCGCGCCCACGAGTCTCCGTCTGGAAATGCGGGGCAACAGCGCGAAGCACGAGATCTTCGAGAAGACGATCAACGCGGAGCAGGTGCCGATCGACGGCTCGACGGGGATCGAGGAGGTCGAGCTGTTTGAAGGGGTCAACGAGATTGAGCTGACGGCACTCAATCCGGGCGGATCGAGCGGAAAGCATTCGCTCAAGATTTCGTTCGTCCCGCAGACGGTCTCCGTCGAGATCGCGAGCGTGGGCGATTTGCGGCCGCGAGTGAAGAACGATGGAACCGGCTATTTCGACCGCGCCGCTCCCCAAGCCCATCTGATGTTGCGGGGCCGCGTCTCGGCGAAGAGTCGCACGGAACTGGGCGGGCAATTCGCCGTCCGCATTTGGGTCAACAGCTTCAAGCTACCAACGGTCAACGTCGATTGGGACAAAGACGATTCCGGCAGCGGACAGTTTGAGGCGGATGTCGTCTTCAACAAGCTACGGGGAAACGAGATCAAAGTGGAAGTGTTTCGCGCGGAAGGACGGTTGGCATCGGAACTGGGCAGCACCAACACGCTGGTGATGGATTGCACGGCTCCGGAACGCGAACAGCAGTTGTATGTGCTGCTTTTGGGCACCGGCGACCTTCAACAAATGCGGGATCGCGCCCGGGCCCGGTTGATGGAGAAAACATTGCAGGCCCGACCGATCACAAAACAACAGGCATCCCAAGAGGTCTGGGAGTCGGACGCCTTCTCGCAGATTCACGTACACGATGCGTTGAATGCGCCACCGGCCGCCGTGCAGATTCGGTTGCGGGAACTATTGGGAAAGATGCGGAGCAACCTGAAGGGGGGCGGCGCGAAGGGCGGCCCGCAGTCGATCGTCATGGTCTATTTCCAAGGGCAGATCACGCTCACCAAGGATGACTTCGCCTTCGGCGCGTTGGACCCGCAGCAGCCGCTGGCTCGGGCCATCACCGGCAGAATGCTGGAAGAGAATCTGACGCGGACCTACGGGGCGCACTTGATGCTTCTCGACCTTCGACAGAACTCCGAGACCCTACAGGCGGGGGATGTTTGGCCCAAGGCCCCGCATCTGGGTATCGCAGTCTGGAACTGGAAGGGACCGGGCGCTCAACCGGAGGAATCGGGGCTGATTTCGGTCTTGGAAAGAACACTGCCTCTATCGAAAGACGTGCGCGAATTGGCCGGGAAAATGGATCAAGAATATCGGCTGGCCAAGAATAAATTCCCGGGCCAAATTGAGACGGTGGACGTGGACCGGCTTAAGAATCTCTATGACTTGCCAATCAGAGTTGTGGAATAGGCGAGCGAGAGGAATTGTCTTATAGCGATTGAGGATGGGCACTCTTGCCCGTCCAGCTTTGGACATGATGAGCGGGCGGACAAATGTCACGCGCCCGACGAAGCTGCTGTAGTCCCGTCGCTCCGCCGACGGGGCGATTGCGATGCTGGCGGACACACACGTTGGGATGCTCTCGGCAGCACGTCCGGCCAGTGGCGAGGCGCGACTCAAGTGAATTCGTCGGATGGGAAACGGTGTCCATCCTGCGGTTTGGATCCGGTCTCGATATCGTGCGTTGGTAATCATTCAGTCGGAGAACCATCATGTCATCTCAATCCGAGTCATCTGCGGGCAGCGCCGGTGAGCGTCCTGCTCCGCTGAGGAGCGGCGATTCGACTCCGCGACGTGTGCTCGAAGACGTACTGAAGCAAACGGCGGCGTTTTATTCACTGGAACATGCCAGCAATCCGGAAGACTTGGAGCCGCTTCTGGAGGTGGCGAGTCGATTACGCGGGATGGAATTTAATTTGGAACCTATCCTCGTCGAGCTTGTCCGGGCGGCATTGCGACGTCAAACTCCATCGGTCTGGAAAACCGAAGCGCAGCTTGTAGCGGTCGCACATCGCGTTGCCCAAACATTGTTTGAAAATCCGGACTCTCACGCGCGGCTCAATACACTTTGGGGCCGGCTGTGTGCGTTGAAGTGATATCCCAATCTTGTGGTGGTCTTGATGGCCGACACTTTAACTCAGAACGAGAAAGATCGGCTGGTCCTCGACTGCCAGGGGCTGGTTCGTCACTTGGCACAACAGATCCGTTGTCGCACGCCAGCGTGGGTCGAGACGGACGACCTGATCAGCTATGGCCAAGTGGGTCTTTTACAGGCGGCCCGGGATTTTGACCCCGAGAAGGGGACAAAGTTCTCGACGTTTGCCTATTACCGGATTCGGGGAGCCATCTTCGACGGAATACACAAACTGACGTGGTTTCGTGCCGATCGCGATTCCGCAACCAAGTACGACCAGATGGCCGACTCGCTGATCGAAACGACGATGAGCGAGGGTTCGTCTGGTGTTCCAGGGGCGATCAATGAATTTACCCAGGAAGCCAGTTGGTTCCACCGAGTTGTCGGGTCGTTGGCGGTCGTCTATCTGGCCGCATCGGACGAGGAAGGTCGCACGATCGATGTTGTCGACCAGTCGGCAAAGGCTCCCTGGTCCGGTCTGGTTCAACGGGAAACCGGCGGCAAACTGCGAGAAGCGATGGAGCGACTCCCCGCCGACGCGGCAGCCCTGATTCGCGCGGTGTATTACGAAGGTTGCACATTGCAGGAGACGGCCGATCGCCTCGGTATCAGCAAGAGTTGGGCCAGCCGTATGCACGCAAAGGCCTTGGAACAATTGGCGCGACACATGCGAGAGCTCGATCACGGCGAAACACCGGATTAACCGCAAACTAGTCTGACTCAGAACACGGATATCTCCCTCATCACAATCAGCGAAGATCAGTTCTAGATGGCGTTCCAAATTCTTCGCACTCGGTGATGCAACGAATTGTGACGTGACCGACAAATGCCAGCGTAGCCGTGACCGATAGAAATCCAAATTGATGTGGGGGCAGGTTTTTTCCTTGCCTAGATTCACAGGGAAACTGAACTCGGGCAGGTAAGAAACCTGCCCCACGTGACTTATGAGAAACACTTGGTGTTCCTCACCGGCTATGCCGTTCATGCCGGTGGGGAATTTTTGTCAGTCACGCCAAACGTGCGTAGAACGGACGTTCCTGGGATTTCTCGGAGTTCGGGCGTGTTGACATTCGAGAACTGTCGCCCGAGTCGGATGCGGTTGGTTCGAGCAAGACCACCTTCGGTCATTCTTCAGTCCGGTTCCGTGTTTTTCCATGTAAATAAATCGGTCCGAATGACAAGCATGGGCTAAATAGAGAGTTCCAGTCGGCTCACAAGGCAGTCCAATTCATAAACTGTGGCGGAATTACTAGGAGCGAATCGTTGATAAGGTTTTCTGTTTCGATGATATTGCATTGTGTAATGATGATGGATGAGCTTGGACTTCCGTCGTGGTTCATTGTGTGCGATGTGATTAAATTTGCGCCGCCACAATCCGGCCGCGTAATGGATTCACCGAACCGGGCTGTCGTTTGAAACAGCGTTTTGAAAGAATCTGCGGTGCCGGGCAACTAATGAGCGAGAACTTGATGTCATCTCCTGTCGCGGTCTTGAATTTTGAACGCCTGCTGGCTCCGATCGCTGCGGACAACCCGTGTGGCGAGAGCCTGCGCTGGGATCCCATCTGGGATGAACTAAGTCAATTGCGGAAGACATGGAAAGATCCGCTCGACGCCAGTGCGGATAAGACCCCAGAGTGGAGACAAGTCGTCGATTTGGCCACCGAAACACTTGTCACGCGTTCCAAGGATCTTTTGATTGCTGGCTGGCTCACGGAAGCCCTCGTCCGGGAATCGGGGTTTGCCGGGTTCCGGGACGGCCTGCGGCTGATCCATGGTTTCATCGATCGGTTCTGGGACGGCCTGCATCCGTTGCCCGAAGACAACGATCTCGACAATCGCGCCGCTCCGTTCGCGTGGCTGACATCGCACGATGGCGGTGCGCGGATGCCAGCCGCGCTGCGTGAAATTCCGCTCGCGCCTCCGTCGGGCGGACAGGCACTCCACTGGAATTTCTGGTATCTGCGTCGCGTCGCGCCTCAAGGGAAAGACGAGAAGGAGGACAGTTTCAAACGTCGCAGCGCGGAGGGCGAACAGAAACGGCAACTTTTCGATGGCGCTGTTGAAACATCCCCCATCGCGTTCTATCAGGCGCTGCTGGCCGACATGGATGCCTGTCTGGCCGAGATCGAACAGTTGGCGGTGGTTCTCGACCAGCGGTTGGGCGACCAGTCCCCCAGTTGGGAGGCGCTGCGGAAGTCGATCGGTGAGATCCGAGTGTTTGTGTACGGCGTGCTGAAGCGGCGTGGCGGACTGCTCGAAGCCGTCACCGCGCCACAGGCCGAGGAGGGGGACGTGACGACCAATCTTGGCGGCGAACCGGCGGCGAGTACGGGACCAATTCGCTCCCGGAGCGAGGCGATTGCGCGGCTGGAGGAAGCCGCGCGGTTTTTCAGCCAGTCGGAGCCGCACAGTCCCGTGGCCTACCTCGTCCGGCGCGCGGTTCGCTGGGCCGGGATGCCATTCGAAGAGGTTCTCGGCGAACTCGTCAAGGACGACAAACTCGTCAAGCAGATTGGAGAGACGTTGGGAATCGTGTCGAGCCCACCGGCCAAGTGAGTGGGCTGCCACGGATTGGATAGAGAGGCGGCCGATCAAGTCGTAGGATGTGTGGAGTCTTCGGTACGCACCGCCTTCGGCCCGACCAGTGGGTTCCGAAGACTCCACGCACCCGACAGCGACAGCTGTGGGTGCCGTTTTAATGACCCCTTTTAAGGAGCAGGTTCATGGCCAAAGAGAGTTTGCAAAAAAAGCTCGATCGCGTCCGTCCGCCGCGGGTGCAGATCAAGTATGAGGTCTATGTGGGCGACTCGATGGAAATGAAAGAGTTGCCGTTTGTCGTCGGCGTGCTGGGCGATTTCTCGGGGAAGCCCGACAAACCGCTGCCGGCGCTGCGCGACCGCAAGTTTGTGGACATCGACCGCGACAACTTCAACAAGGTGCTGGCGGCGATGGCTCCGCGCCAGACGCTCCAAGTGGATGACACGGTCTCGGGGCTACCGGACCAGAAGCTCAATGTGGAACTCAAATTCCAAAACATGGACGACTTCAGTCCGGAGAACGTCGTCAAGCAAATCCCCGTCCTGCGGGCACTGTTGGAGCAGCGTGAGAATTTGAAAAACCTGTCGTCGCGACTGGAAGGCAACGACAAGCTGGATGAACTGCTGCAGCAGGTGCTGGCGAACAGCGACCTGCGCAAGTCGCTGGCCAAGGAACTAGGAACGGAAACGCCGGAACCAGCCGGCGGCTGATCTCCGACGGACGGGCAACACGCGGAGATTCTTCGCATTGTGCGGAGGGACGCAGCACTCGATGGGCAGGCTTAGAGAAACAAGCATCCCTCCCATCGTAAAAATCTTCAATCAACAGGTTGTCCCCTCCGTGGGGCCGATCGAGTAACAAGGGGGTTGACTCATGGCGAACGCCGAACAAGCCACGCTCACCGCGGGCGCGCAAGCGACGGAATCCGAGAGTGTCCTAGAGACGATTTTTCGCGAGGGGATTCGTCCCGCAGATGAACAGGAAAAATCGCAGGCCACCCAACTGATCGAGACCTTCGTCCGGACGCAGATGCAGCCGGGGATGATCGTCTCCAAAGACGCCCAACGCAGTATCGACGCTTGGATGGCAGTCCTCGACAAGAAAATCTCCGAGCAACTGAACCTCGTCATGCACCACGAGGACTTTCAGAAGCTCGAGGGAAGCTGGCGCGGTCTGCACTATTTGGTGCAGCAATCCGAGACCGGCACGGATCTGAAGATCAAGGTGCTCAACGTCGCCAAGAAAGACCTGCTGAAGGATCTGGAGCAGGCGTCGGAGTTCGACCAGAGCGCGCTCTTCAAGAAGGTCTACGGCGAAGAGTACGACGTCTTCGGCGGACATCCGTTCGGTTGCCTGATTGGCGATTATGAGTTTGGCCGCCATCCGCAGGATATCGCCCTGTTGGATCGGGTGGCCGAAGTAGCTGCCGCGTCGCATGCGCCGTTTCTGTCGGCCGCCGCACCGCAGATGTTCGGTTTGGAAAGCTTCACCGACATCGGCAAGGCCCGCGACCTGGCCAAGGTGTTCGACAACGTGCAATACGCAAAATGGAAGTCGTTCCGCGAATCGGAGGACTCGCGGTATGTCGGCTTGGCGATGCCGCACACGCTGATGCGGCTGCCCTACGGCAAGGAGACGGTCCCGGTCGAGGCGTTCAACTTCGAGGAGGACGTCGACGGTCGCGATCACAAAAAGTACCTGTGGGGCAACGCGGCCTATGCCCTCGGGACACGGCTGACCGAATCGTTCTCCAAGTACGGCTGGTTGGCGACGATTCGCGGCGTAGAAGGGGGTGGCCTTGTCCAGGGACTGCCGGTCCACAACTTCGAGACCGACGATGGCGAGGTCGCCATGAAGTGCCCGGTGGAAGTGGCGATCGGCGACCGGCGAGAGAAGGAACTGAGCGACCTCGGCTTCATACCGCTGCTGCATTGCAAGAACACCGACTACGCCGCGTTCTTCGGGACGCAGTCGTGTCAGAAGGCCAAGAAGTACGACAATCCGGACGCCAACGCCAACGCGCGACTCTCGACCGCCCTGCAATACCTGCTGTGTGTCTCGCGGTTCGCACACTACCTCAAGGCAATCGCCCGTGACAAGATCGGCTCGTTTATGGAACGCAACGAGTGCGAGGTCTGGCTGAACAAATGGATCAAGAACTACGCGTTGGCTAATCCGGAAAGCGCGAGCTTTGAATCCAAGGCCAAGCGGCCGCTCCGTGAGGCTCGGATCGACGTGCGGGACGATCCCAGCCGGCCAGGCTGCTACGAGGCTGTCGCCTTCCTCCGGCCACACTTCCAAATGGAAGAGCTCAGCGTGGGCCTGTCTCTGGTGGCCAAGCTGCCGGAGGCTAAGGGCAAGTAACGTGACGGCGGTGCCCACCCTGTAAATGCGCAAACACTCGATGCCTCACAAAACGGTGAGCATCAAAAACTTGTCGAATTCCAAGCAACTTTCCGGGGTATCCGCCGACTATAGCTGTAGGTGAAGCGACGGTCGAATGGCGACGAACGCAGTCACCAACCAAGTTTCTTTTTGAGGAGTGACGAATCATGGCTGCAGACATTTTTCTGAAGATCGAGGGCCTCAAAGGCGAATCAAAGGTTGAGGCGCACAAGGACGAGATCGACGTGGACAGCTTCTCTTGGGGGGCG
>Ga0138275_1128933_pt1 | contig 12519 bp, 17 predicted proteins | sample M_130207_X_mt_FD_106907 | JGI IMG/M metagenome (GOLD analysis project Ga0138275, IMG submission 106907) | Freshwater microbial communities from Lake Montjoie, Canada - M_130207_X_mt (Metagenome Metatranscriptome) | ecosystem: Environmental > Aquatic > Freshwater > Lake | place: Canada: Quebec... | reverse complement strand
CTGAAAGAATCCATTTAGACGGGGATTCATCTTCCATATTAAGATTAGCAGTAAATACGTAAGTAGGTCCCCTGCCTGAAGTAACATAAACTGGACAACTATATTGACCGTCTGTCTTTTTTTAATCAAGAGGAAGTGCAACTACATTAATTATGGGCATTCTTGGGTGAAGTTCCTTAGGTCTTTGTTCAATTAAATAACCTCCATCAGAACCTTCTCCTCCTACTTCCCAAGCAGCACCTTCTAGGTACAATCCGTGACAATAGGCTCCATTTTCAGCAGGGTTAACACAATCTTCGGGTACTCTCATATTGACAACATTTGTTTAAATGGTCATATTATCAAGAGCCATTTCTTTAATTCTGGCAGTGTTTTACATAATAGCTGTCAAGAAAGACATAGGGTTGAATAAATAAGAGATGCATAAAGAATTAGGGCAAACCAAATCTTTGGACCAATCTTACAATTATTTGGTTCTTTCGATCATATCATTGAACCAAAGAGCCAGTGGTTTCTTTGAAGGATAGGCCAATTCCTCCCAAGAAGCTGGTGTTTTATTGAATTGTAGTCTTGCAGAAAGAGTTTCCATGGCATCTGTCATATTAAGTGCTCCGGTGAGACCCAAATTCAAATCTTCTAAAGATTTCTTGATTTATTCCAATAGGCCATTCATTCTTTCGCATTCTTATAAACAAACCACTACAAATGGATTTTTATCTTTTACTTTTTCATTGATAGCAATCAAATTGAAATATTCTGGAGTTCTACCTTGGAAGTCTTTCAAAGTTCCCATAACTATATCTTCTACTTTGGCTCCACCGCCGTCACCTCCGGCTCCTCCTTAGACTTCTAAAATTGTATTAAATATGGTGTCGCATTAAGTTGTGAGATATCCGATTTCGGCATTAGGGTGCATTCCGAACATTTGTGGGCTTTCTGTTGGTAGCACTGTTTCTATATAATTTTTATATTTATCATAATCAAATTTTGCAGGATCGGGGGATTTGAATCCCGGAGCTAATGGGAAGTTCAAACTCAACAATTCAGGTTTTATCAATACTTCTAAATAGGTTCTATTGGTTCTTCTATCCCAATCATCTGTGATATGTCCTCCGTACATAATTTCTCCGAATATATATCTGAGATCAGCCCAAGGAACTACTTCATACTTAGAAAGATAGTTGTAGAGCACATCCCCGCAAATGGTCAGATCTCCGTCGTTGAAGTTATAATTTCTACTCCAACCTTAAGAACCGAATTTCTTTCTTCCAAGCATGAGGGAATGGAAAAAGCACAAAGCGAACAAGCAAGATTTAAATTCGGTGGGTTTTTTGTCACATTTATCTAAAAATTCTTAGCTGAATTTGTTGTAAGCTCTTCTTAAGTTAGCTTTCAAAAATTGAGGAGCTTCATTGGCAATTTTCAAAGAACTTTGCAAGATGGCTTCAGGAATAACTTCCCACATTGGGTCAGCAAAAGCTTCTGATGAAATAAATACTCTGAAATTAGTATGGGTTTTGGGATCATTGAATATCTACTCCAAAAATCCTTCCAACCCCATCATACCATATAACCAACTTTGCATTAAATGCACGTTTTAAAGCATAATCCAATATCCTCTTTTAGCACAGTCAAATAAAGCTTTTTTGGCGGGTTCTTCTTGCCCTTGTCCCATGGAAATATTGATGAATCTTCTATTTAAAGAATTAATTTCGAAATCTGCAGCAATTTTTTCGACATCTGTGGTTGGGTCTACTCCTGGGAACAGCACAAAGAAAATTGGTACATTTTTAGTCGTTTCAGCGAACATCTCTCTGGCATCGAAAGCGGCTTACTCGATATATCTTTCACCCATTTTATCCATCACGAAATTGGTTAAGGCAGACGACAATCTATCAGGTCTCATGGCTCTCAACAACAAAAGTCTGTGGAATTTACTGAAGTCTTTGAAGGCTTTTGGTAGATCGGCTTGTTCAGCTTTTTCTTCTTGATACCATTTTTTCCATTACAGGTAGTCATTTTCTAAAGAGCTGGTGAAGTTAGAAAACAAATGGATAGATTCCAAAGCTTTGCAAGCACTCCAGATCGTATCATTCAAGAATGATTTCAAGACATCGGGCATGGGGGGTGGTTAAGGGTCCATTTTACCGATAATCAGGTGGTCAACTTCTTGAGAATTCAATTCATCGGTTCTCAATAAAATTCTTAACACTAACATAGATCCTACTATGATTTTGTGTTTTTCAAATAGCCCTCTTCTTGTTGATTAGAACCCAGTATAGGTCAACGAACTAATCAATTCATTGATTCTGGTCTTCAAAGACCTGGGACTCAAGGGTTCCTCCTCTTCTTTTTAGACTTCCTTTTATTATTCCTATTGGACTTCTTCTCCCTCTGCTTTTTCACCTTCAGCTCCTTCTTCTCCTTCGGCTCCTTCTTCTTTACTGACTTTTGTTTGATCACCATCCTGAACCTTTTATTCTTCTTCTTTTTATTCCTCCTTAACTTCTTCAGCTTATTACTCTTCTTAAGGTTCTTCTTCTTGCTATTATTCATCATCTTCCTTATGTTCCTCGTGCACGATTTAATCTTCTTTTCCGGTGTAAGGAACCATGTCAACTCCTTTAAACATTTTATTTGTAGAAATAGCATCAATGGACCTGTGAATAACTATCACGAAGGAGTCCAAAGAGTATTTATAGAAGGAATGGATTTTCATTAGATCAGACAACAAGAAATAGAACAAAGCACCTCTGTTAGAAACTGGTCTATAATTTTCAGAAGTTTCATTGATTTTTGCTTCAGTGGTTTTGGCAATCGCTACTTTTATTTCAATTTCAACTGAAAGTTTTTTAGAATATTCCAAGTTTTCGATCAGTTCGATATCATCCAAGATATCTCCTTTAGCATTAGACAATTTTGTCAGTAAACCGACTTCTAATTCTTTCAATTTAATCTTAAAATCGTTTTGTTGAGTAATTAATTCAACTTTCTTTTTGGCTAAATCTGGTCTTTCTCTTCCTACGACTAATGTCAGCAATTGATCCCCGAGACCTTATTCAGTAACCATGAAGTTGATTAATGCTGCTTCAGCTTAAATTTCGGGAGGGTAATGCGGGTTTTATAATTTTGTGTGTAGGAATAATCTGAAGTTTTCGTGCACAGTCAGATCTTTTCCTGCAAATTTCAATAATAATTTCTTTCCTCTTCTGATAAACATTCTCGCAATGACTGGCATTAATATGGCGTCAATCTTTTCATCCATGTTTTCTATCAGGGCGGACATTCCGTTTTCGATGCACATTTCTAAATCTCTGTTGATATATTTAGATCCTAATCTCAAACTTTTTAATTTATTTGATTTTTCCTTTTCTCTGATCCATGTCACTCCTTATAATTAAGGATCAATCATTAGTGGATATCTTTCAGAGTTTGTTAAAATTGTACCATTTTCTATTGACACTTAATCACTGGGCAGATTTTATTTATTCCAAAGAGCAATGACGGATTCAGGAGTCAAAATTTTAACTGGGTTTGAGTCGAGAGACACTGGAATGTGCTGTTCTTTAACGAATTTCATGAATTCCTCATTAATCATTATATTTCTGAATTTTTTATTAAAGGGTCCAGCATAAGAAACGAAAGAACTGGCCATGATAACATCTCCTACAATCAATTCTAATTATCCTTGTAAACTAATAATTTATTTAGCCCATCTTTCCTTTTCAGAACCTAAGGCTCTAACTAATCTTTATGCCAGATCGAGTCTTCTGGAGCATCTTTCAGCTTCAGCAACTGCGGCATTTTTTTCAGCAATGGCTTTATCGAATTTAGATGTCAAATCTGCTAATTATGCGTTCAATATTGCTACTTTTTCTTCCACTTCTTTCAATTTAATAGAAGCTTCTTCTAATTATTCGGTAGCTTCTTTTAATACTTTTCTTTTAGGTTCGATATCTTAGATCACATCCCAATATTTAACGATGTTGATAACCCATGAACACACTCCTTGGGCGGCAGATGATTTAGCAGCCATCACTTCGGGTTTGAATGTTTCCAAACTCATAAATAAAGATTTAACTGATTGCACGTTTCCGGGGGGAATAAGGTTGGCATCTACGACTTCCTTAAATCCTTTTAATTTTTCTACGAACTGATCAGGTGATTTAAGCATTTTCAAACTGGCTTTCCAATCACTGGCTTTTGGTTTTTTATTTTTATCAATTTCGATAGCTTCAGGGAAGAAACCAGCTAATAAATAGACTGTGGCGGCAAATACTTCAGGTACTCCGGCAGGGGGTGAAGCCCATGATTTAGCTGTCTAGAAGTCCTTTTTAGTGATTGTATCGAGAGATGCTAAGGCCTCGTCAACAAGGGGTTTGGCAGCATCCAAATCTCTCTAAGTATCGGTTTTCTTTTATTCTACATCAGCTTTGATGACGGCACATTTTTCAGCCTCGACGTTGGCAATAGCATTTTCTTTTTCAACAATATCTTTTTCTTTTCCGACGACTTCAGCAAATTCATCGGCTTCTTTCTTTTTGGCTTCTGCTTCGATTTACTTTTCTTTGACTTCTATTTCAATGATGGCGACCTATTCTTCAGTTTCCTTCAATTTGATCAGCCCATTTTCATAGGTTTCGACGGCTTTTAACAAATTCTCCTTTTTGCTGCTCAACATATTTGTGAACAGTTTGATCAATTCTAAGAACGATTTAGGAGTCGTGTAAGCATATCTTCTTTCCTGTTCCAACAATTTTAAACCTAAATTATTCACTAAAGAGAATGAGAAAGGCATGAATTTTATCACAGATTCTCTCACGGTTTCTTCTCCCAAATCTACGGGTTCTAAAAATTGTTTGGCCACACCGTACAAGGCTTCGTATGGCCAGGGGTGGAACCAATCGATCACGGTGCAGTTGACCAAGGCAGGGAACTGTCTGGCTCTTCTTCTCATATCTCCAACGGGAGAAAAGCAGATCGTCATGTGCAAGTTTTTTTTTATGGAGTCAACAAACCATTGCCAGCAGTTTTCTCTGGTGTCAGGTTTGCCTTCTCCTTTGACTTTACCTCTGACATTATTGATCATGGCTTCTTTTTCATCTAAAGTGTACAAATCAGCGATTTCTCCTGAGGATAATAGATCGTTGATGTAGACGAGGAATCTTTCGTTGGTGATCTGACCTTCTGTGAACAAAAATAATATTTATTCTTCTTTCGGTCCGCATTTGAAAAACAAGTTTTGGAGATCAGTTTTCAGGTCTTACATACCATAGTTGGCAGAGATGGTGATCATGAATGTAGTCATAGTCATCATGAACGATGACAATTTTGATAAAGATTATTTACCACTACCACCGACTCCGACTAGTAAGGCGTGACCGCTTGGAGGTAGAATAATTCTGCAGATTCTGCAAACGTGTTTTAAAGCGTCTTCAAACAGCACCAATCCCATAAAGGCGTTGTTGTCGTTATACTCTTTCAGTCCTTCATCTACATATTATTATAATTTATCATTTTGCATCTAATCATAACTTCTTTCAGCATTGATACCTAAAGTAAAGTTGCAATAGATTAATTCAGAAGTGGGTTTTCCGTCTTTTCTCGATTTGTCGGCAGTGAAATATCTTGAAAAATTGAATTTGGTGAATGATTTTTTAACTATGTCGAACATATTTTCTCTGTACAATTTCAAATGATCGTAGGAAACCAATCTATCTCCGTAGGTTCTCTCGCATTCGTGGATCCATAGCTTGATGATCTTATCGGGTTCCTAGTATTTATCTGGGGAAGAGAGCAACATTCCTTGATAGATATTGGTCACGTGTCTTAAGTTGAATTCATAGTGGAAGTTAACGGCTGTTTTTTTGAATGTAGCCGAAACTGCTTAATGCAATAATAAAGTGGCTCTGACCATTCCGTTTGCTTGCTCTTAAACACCTGGTTTAAATCTTTTCAGTTATCCAAACAAAAATGTATAGTAGATCAAATGTAGTGATTCGTTATCAGGGAAAGGGATCGATATTGTCCAGAAGTGTCTTTGATATCTCGGGTTAACGTAGAAAGATCCTGCTGATGGGTTCATGGCTGCCAAGACCTGAGTATTGATGATATCTTTTTGAGTCAATTTTGACATATCATACCAATGACCATAATCGGCGTGTTATCTCAAAAGTGCGATGGCGGTTTGAGTGTTATATGCATCCAATTAAGGCATGTTCAGATCATCGACGAAGTAGATCATTTATAATTTTCCTGGGGGACCATATTATTTACCAGCTTTCTTTTCCAAAGTTTGTTCTAATTAAATTTGCAAGTAACTGGCGTCGGTATAATAGTTGAAATTGATTAATTAGAAAGCGTAATTTTCTGGTTTGGCCATCACAATATCCTTCAAAATACCTTTGGCTAATTGAGTTTTACCACATCCTGCATTACCAATCATCAAAGATGGGTGTTTAACCATCAAGAAATTTTTGATTAAATCTGAAGTTGCTAAAGTTTAGATAGTAGGCACAGTGATATTACTCATCATCTAGCCTTGAGTTGGATCAAACTCGGTTGAAGGTAATCTGGTGACCCATTCTGCAAATTTGCAGACTCCATCCCCGCTGATATCAACGAAATAATCAAAGATGGTTCCCTTAGATGGGAATTTAACTTAAGTTTTCCAATAAGATTTCCACCAATTAGAATATTCTTTTCTGTAGTCGTGTCCATCCTTTTCAGCCAGAGCTCCTCCGATTCCCCAAACTGTGGCATACACGAAAATGAATTCGAGGTTGGAAGGGTTTAAGGCGAGCATGGGTTGTAGGGCATTGCAGATTGAAATCACCTGACTAATCTATAATACTGGAATCAAATATTTAGCATTTTTTCTCAAGTGTAATAAGGTTTCAGGGATATATCTATCAAATAAAGTTTAGAGTGTTTTCTTGTCTTCGGCTTTCGGCACACACTATTGAATCCAACTTTTAACATAGGATTTCCATTAAAGACCATTGTCATCAGAAATATATAATATACCGGCTCTTGAGACTGTGGCGGGGGTGGCGTAGTTTAAATCTCTGATTTCTAGCACCAATCTCATGTGAGGTTTCAGGGGAATTCTTTCGTTATTCGCTAAAGTCAAAATTTTATTGTCGTCCATCACAGAGTTCATCGATTCTATCCAGTTAGCGTCAAGATCTCCATCCAAACAAATCCATTTAGGGTTCGTGTCTGTCTAACTTCCCAGGTCTCTCATTGATTTACTAAACAGTCCATCTTTCCATTCTTTTGACAATGTGTTGTAACCGTAGAAATCTTTTGTAGACACTACTTTTGGATCCATATCGAGGAAAATTGTTTTTTTCTGATCTTTTTCATTGGCTTTTACCAACATTTGCCAAGTAGTTGTTTTTCCGGCACCGGCAGGTCCCATCACGAACACACAATGTCTAATCGCCAAAAGTTCTCCAAGTTAAACCACTTTCAAAATAAATTCTTCTTCTGGGTATAATTTGTTTTCGATGCAGACATCTTTGATAACTCCTTCAAATCTAATATCTCTTTGTCTAGGAATATCGATACCAGGGAATAAATCACCTAATAAACCGAAAAATACATAAAGATCCTAGAATGCAATTTTGGGAATGTTAAAATCTCTTAGAGCTCTCATAAGAAGAGCGTTTTCACTGATATCAGGTTCAGCTCTTTTGAAACCTCCTGCTACGACGAGCACTGATTTAATAGCTCTTAGACCCCAATCATAATGCTTTTATTTTGATAAGAGATCTCTACAAAGCACGTACAAAGTAACGAATTTTTTAGCGAGTAATTTAGCATTGACGAAACCTTCCGCCATGAGCATGTTTTCACAGATCAATTCAAGATCAGGGACGACGACTGTGATAGGTCTAAACAAAGCCTTTAATCCTTCTGGCAATTCAGCTCTTCCCAGATAACCGGGGTTCATGGTAATGAAGGCACCACAAGTCGGGTCTAAAGTAATTTCATCTCCTTCAATGATGAATTTAGCAGCTCTGATTTTGACTGCGTCGGTGACTGCTTTGAATTGCACTGAGCACACTGACAGCACTTCGGGCAACAATCTGTTGAATTCATCGAAACAACCCCAACACCCTGAAGAGGCAAGCCCTTTATAGATATTACCCATGCAAATATAGTTCATTTCAGAAGAACAGTTGAATACATAGCAAGCTTTAGCTAAGGCGTTGGCGAGATCTTTGGTGGTTTCCGTTTTTCCTGTTCCGGCAGGTCCTGCAGGAGCGCAACCCATGTTCAAGTGTAGGGCTTAGGTAGCTGTGACGTAAATACGATCTGTCAAAGGGGTAACCACGAGTCTGGGTCCATTTCCCAAATATTCGTAGTTATACCAGAAACTGGCATCGGCGATTCTTACTAAGGAATCGTCCTTTTAAGTGTCCCAGTAAAACTTTAATTGAGATTGCCATTAAAATTCGTCTGGTTTTCTGACGTGTTCATTTATTAATTTTATCACCATGTCTCTGCCGTGGGCGTCAAGAGTGATCAAGCACATAATTTTTTGTCTGAGAGGTCTGTCTAATTTTCCTTGCACCATTTTAATCAAGTCGGTCAAACTTTGGATACTTTGTTCTTTGTAATCTTTCAAAGAGTTCATTTCTCCGCCTTGTAGTTTAACGAAGCATTCCTCAACTGCAGCTGACCAGATGATATTGTTCACCAACAAAGTGATTTAAGCAGGATCTCTTTTTACCCATTCTGCTTTATCAAGTGTCTAAAAGGCTTTGAAGGAAGTGCTGGCAATTTTGTTCAAAGTTTTTCTCATTGTGTTGACTATATCTTACATATAAATTTCTACTTTTCCTACTAATTTCGTCTCGATCAAAGGGACTGTCTCATTTCCCACACAGGTGACCATTTCTGTCATCGTTGGTCTGTCTCCACTGTCCTTCAAAATCAAGTTTTCGATTGCCTGAAAAATTTTACTCATGTGAACGTTGATCTTTTCTGGGGAGTTACCATTTGACAAAATATCGAGCAAGGCTTCTTGTGAAACGAAATAAAATCTCGGGAAGGCTCTTCTTTTGCTATCCAAAAATTCGTTCAGAGCTTTTTCACAAACTTTTAATTCTCTTTAAATCTGCTCTAATTTACTGAGCAATCCTTGTTGAGTGCAGAAATTCAAACAATTTTTTATCTCATTTCCGTTTCTCATAATATCTCTCATCACCTAATCAATGCTTACAAATTGTTTACTTTCATTGGGTAGTTCCTTTTTCACTTCTTCTGATTAAATGAATAAATTTTCAAGGAAACTCCAAGTCTTTTAAACTTCCAAAAGCAGTCCTCCCACGTCATAAATTGAACCTAAGTCTTATTTCCATTTTTCAACTTTTGTTTCATAAAACGCAACATATTTCGACAACAACATGTTATTAATCTGTAATTGATGTTCTTCCAATTATTCAACATTTTCTTCATTCATTTTCAATGTTTTAATGTCTGAAGATTTGTGTGGGATTAATTCAAAACAGATATTTTTCCAGAAATTTATAATGATGTTCAATTATTTCTCCATTTTCAATTCTTGTTTAGATTAGTCAGTAATTTCTTCAATCGCGTCTTTATATTCGTAGAGTTTTAAGTCCCAAACTGTTCGTAATTCGAGTTAATCGTCGACTTCAAATTCTCTCTAAACGATATCTTTAAGTCTCTTCCAATGTCTTCCATCTTCAGTTTCCATTGAATGGTCTTTTAATTCTCCTAAAAGTGGTAAAAATATATTCCAAGCTTTCAATTAATCATTGATTCCTTAGAAAGCGCTTGATCTTCTGTCAATATTCTTTTGATCAGTGAGTCCTTTTCTCATTTTTTTGATTTCATCTTCCATTTCCATTGTGTTAACACTTCCCCACTTCATTTTTTAGTAAGAATCAAAGTTTCCTTGACACATTTTAATATGTTCCCATAATTTGGTGATGGCCAAAATATCAGAATTGATTTGGTCTAAATATTTATAACAACCATTTAATTCTTCAGGGAAGTTGAAAACAATTGCTTGTTCATCGTAAAAGTTGATTTAATCTTTGAATTCCTAAACTTTAATTTAGACTTCCTATAAACTAGCAAAGGCTCCTTCAGACCCAGTTTCATAGAAATAGAATGGTTCCTTTTTCAAAGAATTTTGGTATTCTTTCATTTTTTCTTCTTATTTTTTTATGTTTTCCTTTGTTTTATCCATATGGTTCTCCACTTAATTTTTCATCGTTTTGTCAACGGTGTTGGAAACTAAAATCAGCTTAGTCCATTCGTGAATCATATTTTTGCATTCTTTTGACCAGTCATTCAGCTCCTTTGTTTCCCCGTAATATTTCTTTAAAGGAGTCAACATTTCTTCAATAATCTCCAGTTTCAGCATGTCGGTTTGATTATTTCTATTGATTTTTGCAATTGCCGCCATAATTGTTATTACTTATTTTACATCATCAACATTTTTTTCTTTATAGTCGATATCTTCGTTCGAAGTTCTGATAAATTCTTTCATTTCATATAATGTATTTCTGATGTAGTCTTTTATTGCCTGGCTCTAGACATTGTTTGTATTTTTAGCATCTCCCTCTACAACAAATTTAGCCTTGAACGGATTTCCCTTGATTGGTATAAGTTCGCCGTTTTCGTTTTTATAATGAATATTAATAAAGACTTCACAGGGTTCATCAACTTTGTAAGAGATCAAATAGGATCCGTCGTCTTTGTCCTCGATAGTGAAATTAACTATTGAAGGATCTACATAAACTTCAGGTTCTGCTGGTTCTTATTTTTATTCTTCTTCCACTACTGCTTCTTTTTTTTCTTCTTCTCCTCCCTCTTATTATTAATCTTATCCAGAAGACGGTCTTTAATTTTCGGATTAGGTACCCGGTCTATCCTATTGAGATCCTGGTTTCTCTTCCTTAACTTCCTCTACTTAATTTTCTTTCAGTTTATCTGGTCTGATAATCGAAACTTCAAACTGATCTGCTCCAGATTCTCTATTCAATCCTTTAGTGTCTCTGGCTTAAATAACGAATTAGGTTTCTTCACCACAGACATTGTGTTCCAAAATTACTCCTGGACCATAGGCGATGCTGTTTACAGCGCTAGTGTTCAGATAGTATTAATAATCAGTCGCGATAATTGTATAATCAGCATTATTTATTGAAACGACGACTTATACTTTTTTGGGTCCAAATTATTCGAAAGAAGGTGTTTCACATGTTAAGGTTTGTTCATCAACTTACACTGCCTACACTTCAGCAGCTTATTTCATGTAATAGAATTTAACTTTTATATTTGGGTGTTATTTAAATCCTTCACCTGTGAGTGTTACTTTTGTTTTTCCTGTCAAAGGTCCCAAATTTGGTTTTATTCCAAAAATAGCATAAGGGGGCCCTGTAATCGTAGATACGTTTAATGCCCACATATCATTAAGCCAGTTGTTTGACCAACCTCCAAAAATTATTACTCTTTAATCTTAAGAATCATAGAAGCAAGCTGGGGACTCTCTTTTTAATGGTTTGGTGATAGTTTTTCCGTCCTATTCGGGTTATAAATCGACTGATTTCCAATCCATTTTATCAACGTCATAGTATTGAGCATCATCGACATACTTAGAAGTCGTTCTATTCCCACCTTCTTCAAAGGAGCCGATACTTCCTCCAAAAATAAAATATTTCCAAGAAGGAATTGAAGGAGCCATTATTGCTGCTAAATTCCATTTAGGTTATTCATGGGTTATTTCAGGATCCCACCATGTATTTTTTTCGATATCGTAAATCATGACATTCGAATATTGTGAAGTGTAACTCCATCCTCCATAAATTATCAATTTATCTTATTAAGCTAAAATTGAAGCACAGTGCCCACCTCTTGGGTCAGGGGGGTTTCCGGCAGCTTCAATCATTGACCATTCAAAAGATTCGATATCTAAAGCGTACAAATCGTTAAATGATTGTCTTGTGTACCCAACACCTCCGTGCCCGCCGAAAATATAAACTTTTCCTTTGTGGTAAGTTGCAGTTGTGTCAGCTCTGGGGTCTGGTGCTCCTATTTTTGATTCTGCATTTTTGGGTGATCCTTGTGATTTTTAATTGGGAGGTTAGGTCCATTAATTTCCTGTTAATTTTAAAATATAAACATCATTGAATCTATTTTTTGATGTATAATATCCTCCGAATATTAATAATCTGTCTTGTTCAATTGCGCAAGAAGCGTGATTAGTTCTGCTCTGGGGTACATCACCAGAACATTGCACTAGTGACCAATCGCAAACATTATTAGCAGCCAATCTTATTTTGAAAACATGATTTGTTGGTTTTGTAACTTCCCCCTTTCCTTGTTTACCTTCGAGTCCTCCAAACAATATATGTTATTTTCCAACTGTTGTTATTGTATGTCCTGATCTATAGCCAGGTTAGTTTTAACCTGTTTAAGTAAGCTTAGTCCACCTCAGCGGTTGTGGCATTTTTTAGATCTTAAAATAAGTGAATTTTG
>Ga0138275_1269185_pt1 | contig 12559 bp, 23 predicted proteins | sample M_130207_X_mt_FD_106907 | JGI IMG/M metagenome (GOLD analysis project Ga0138275, IMG submission 106907) | Freshwater microbial communities from Lake Montjoie, Canada - M_130207_X_mt (Metagenome Metatranscriptome) | ecosystem: Environmental > Aquatic > Freshwater > Lake | place: Canada: Quebec... | reverse complement strand
TGATTTGTGAGCGTTCAGTTTTCTCTTTTATCAGAGAGAATTCAAAATCAACTAGGTCGATAGGAATCTTGTACTTGCGAGCCTAATTCTGTTTTATTCCCGTCATGAAGGCCTGCGGGAAGAAGAATCCACAGAACCAGAAGCAGATGGGGGTGCCGTGTGCTTCCCACTCCCGCATGAACTCCATCCGCTGAATCAAGTCGATGATCCAGTTCGATAGCGGTTTGATGGAGAGGAAACCACAACCCTTCTCCTCTGTCCACCCAAAAGGGACTTCATTGTTATTCATCTTGATCCCCAGCAGTTCCAGTTCTTCATTCATAACCAGCCGGCCTCGGTTGGCCTCCATGAACAGAGTGAGGTCTTTGTTCATAGCAATGATCAGAGTGTTGTAACGTTCAGCCTCTTGCACCAGAACTGTGTTCATAGAGTCTTCCTACAGTGTTGGTTACTTCATTGTTAGTAGTTCCAAGTCGAATGGCGGGGGGATCTTGTTTTTGATTTATATGGCTTTCTCTTCGTTGATGTCTTCTTGAGATTTACCTCCCTTAGCGGTGGAAGTCCTGGGTTGAATGTTTAGTATTTCGTACAACATTTGTTCAGAGCGACTTTGGTTGGTGGTGATGTCTGCATTGGAGTGGAGTCCGAACAGCTCTGGGGTTATCTTCTCGAAGTTAGCCTAGATCTAGGTCTTCTACTCTTCCTGGCTGCCCATTTTGGGCAACCTGTACTTGCCCTAGTCGTCAAAGGATTAGTCGGGGTTAGTGTCCATACCCGGGTTGAGGAACCTGTTGACCAAGGTCTTGATGAAACGCTCATCCTTGTCGTCAGTCACTCGACCGCCCTAGTTGAGCACAGCAGCATATGTGCGCAGCACTTTATACTGGATATTGTCACTGTCGTTAATCATCATTTTGAGTTGGTCTTTGGTGACTCCCAGGTCAGTGTCGCTGAAGTCGTAGGTAGGAGAGGTCCACCCAATGGGGCCGAACTTCTTTCTGTCGATGAGAATGGCATGGAACAGCACACATCCGAAGAGTAAGGCTTTGAACACCCTGGGGTTTTTGGTGGAGTTCATCCACTCGTCATCCTAGTTCTGGTACGCGTTCAACATCATCTGCTTCACGTCCCCACTGGTCTCGACAGTCATCTTGATTCCGTCTTGGAGAATCGACACGGGGAAGTCAGGGATGGACGCTGTAGTCAGGAACAGCCTAAACTCACTGTTTACGATGGGCTGGCTCAGGTCTTCTACTAGTTTCTCTAGCGTGCGCATCCAGGACATCTACAAGTGAGTATTTTGCTAGAATAACCAGGAGCCATCGTCTGAAAACTTAGTCTACATCGCTTTGGCTTGGTCGCCTTGCCCTTGCCCGAGTGATAGTTGTTGCAGTTGTTTGCCTTGTTGTTTCTTGTCTGAATAGTTGCGTAGATCATTCAGTGGATCTGAACCTGGTGTGATGATGAAGATGATGGGCGTTGACTTAGTGGAACTCTTGTAGCCCTCGTCGATGTTGAACAAGGGAGGGTTCACAAAGTGAGAGTCGTTATATACTCCAATGATTTACTGTTTTATAGCTGCACTGATGTAGTCGGGTCTTATTGCCTTCTAAACGAGCAGTTTTTTGAAGGGATCCAATGCCTCCTGCCAGACTCCCGGGAATGCCACAGTTTTAGGGTCCTCTGCGTCCTAAATCGCCCTGAACTTCTCAACGTTCTCGCTGAAGTACTCGTTGAACCCCTCGAAGCCCTTCAACTGTTTGAGTCCGTATACTGTCTTGTACATCTGTCCCCAGGCCAATTTGTCGATGAAAGGAGGGTTGCCGGGTATAGTAACGTCCTCCATGAATCCTGTCATCAGATACTTGAAGTGCTCCTGCTCTACACACCCCAACTACATCTGGAGCTTGATAGTCATGTTGAATGAAAACAGCAGTTTGTCTTTGTCGAAGAGGGTCCTGCACACTTCCACCTAGAGCAACTTCAAGAAGCGCATGTAGATGTTGTCAATTCTGATTTCTTCGATGTCGTTGGGTTCAGCAAGGTCTCGGGCCTTGCGGAACTGCTCTTTGAACCAGGTGAGAGACTACTGTTACATGTGGTCGATGTTGACCATATCAGTTAGAGCAAAGAACAGAATTGCTACTTTTTTGGCAAGTTCGGTATACTTTTCACGTGCTATCCGGATTCGTTCCATACTTTCTACTGCCACATCCTGGTCCTTTTTGATCTTATTGGCATCAGCTTTAGTGGCTGACAAATTATTGATTAAATCATCTTCGTCCAGAATTTTGTTAGGATCAGCTTTGTCTAGATCGTTGAGGATTTTGTCTTCCTTTTCCACCAGTATCTTCTCGTTCTTAGCGTTGGTTTCAATCAACATGTTTCTTTCGGACTCTAACTCAGATTTCTCTAAGGTGACGGCTAGCGACAACATTTGGTCCTTCAAACCCGACTGCGTGATGGCAAAGTTGATGAGACAGATTTTGACACATGTTTCAGGTGAATAGTGGGGGTTCGGGATGGTGGTTGTCATGAAGAACCTGAATTCTTCGTTGTAGTCGAGTTCTTTGTCTCCGAATTTGATGGACTTGTTTTTGCCTTTCTGTTTGATTTGGGGCACTAACACTGGTTCTAACTCAGGCGACAGACGCTCACTGACATTTTCAAGTAAGACGAACCTCCCGTTTTTGATTGCTACTTCCAATTCCATACTTATTTTTTCATCTGAAGCCTTCAATATTTTAAAAAATTGAGGAATTTTTTTCTCAGCTTGAAGTGCGTTGCCCATTTTCTTAATAAAATTGTTCGCCTGTCCTTGTGGGTCAATACATAATGGCCATCTTTTGGTATAGTCAAGCATAATACCATTCTCTATAGAAAGGTCATCGTCTGGAAGACTCTACAACCCCTTCCAAATCTCAATTTTTACTTTATTTCCAACATTGTTAATCAAGCCACATTCACTTGTCAGAGGAATACTCATTTTGCCTACTTCAACCTTCCAAATTTCTAAAAGTTCTGTGCGGTAGATACTGTCGAATGGACCTCCATATGACATAATGCCAGCGGATATGATACAGTTGCCTATTAGGAACTGTCCTTCCTATCTGAGTCTCTTGACTTCATCTTCCCAGCGTGATTTCTCTTCTGCCAGGCCCCCGAGCAGTTTACGTGCTCTAACTAGTCTCAACTTGTTCATGTCCAGTAAGGCTAGTGTATCGTCTTTCTCTTTCTGGCACTTCGCAGAATCTTCTTTCAACTCACGGCATTTCTTTTCACATGCATCCAATTCTGCCTGCAGTTGGGACAGGAGATTCTTTCCGATTTCAAGTTTCTTGTTGCCATCTTCAAGTTTGTCCAGAATGGGTTTCAACATGACATTTGTGTTCTAAATTGTATGCATAGCCTTTACCCATCCAGCAATTTTGACGCATGCTGAAGATTTTAATGCAAATTATGTTTCATAATTATCGAATTTCTCAGCTTTATCTGCTTCTTATTGTTTCTCAATCTTCTTGAATTGTTTTTCAGATATATCTTCTTTCTCAATTCTCACTCTTAGTTTGTCTTTGAATTGAGGGTCTTTTAAAATCGGTAAAGCTGAATCGTACCAATGCCTGAGTTCATCTTTTTTCTTAACCTGTTTCTCTTCGTCAAATAACTAAACAATTTATTTCAGCAATGACATAATATGTTCGGAAGGGGATGCATATCCTGCGACCTCTTTGATTTCACTGTCTTTGAATTTATTTGCCAATTCTAAAGCTTCGGCCTTACTTTTCTCACAATCCTGTTTATCAAATTCGATACTTTTCTTAATTTCATTTAGAGTTGCAACTTCAGCTTCTTGAATTTTAGTTTTCTCAGTTACTTCTTCTGTTTTCTTGTTTGTTTCTTCAAGAGTAGCCTTCAAATCAATGTTTTTGGCTGTCAGATCTTTATCTAACTTTTCTAAGCGTGGTTCGTCTTCTTTAATCTGCGTTTGGAGGATATTTACCTTCCCTTCAGCATCTGAAATCGTATTCAACCCTTTTTCCAGACGGTTGATCATTTTAGCGAATTCTGATCTCTTGAGTATCAGCACCTGTTTCTACATGCGAATGAGTTCCAATTAACTGGTGGGAGTCACCTAATTCTACCTCTTCAACTCTTCCAACAATTTGACTGAAATGTGTTCCACTGACTTGTGTAGGACTGAAAACATGTTGATCACGCCTGTCTTGAGTTCTCCCAGATCCAAGTTCCCCTCCTGCAGTTGGACTTGCGCCACACTCTTCAATGCATCTTCCGGCCACTCGGACTAATAGTCAATGGTAGTGCAGTTCACTAGGGAAGGGAACATCCTGAGGTTGCCCCTGAAAGAGTCGCTCATGGGGCTGAACGCCAACACCATGTGAATGTTCTTGCGCACAGCATTCAGCTACATGGAGAATAGGTTGATGGGGGTCTGTTCCAGCCCTTTCTCCTGACAGTCTTTCCGGGCAGGCTTGTTGATCTCCTCCCAGTCAGCAGGTTCATAGATATTGGGCACATCACCAGAATTCAAGATATTGTTAATGTCCTCCAACTGTTTGTCGTTGATGATTTGAGTGTCTGCAATGAGGAAGGTGGTCGATTTCCTGCTGAAGGCGCCTGAATTGATGAGACTACGTTTTACGTCTTCTTTCCAGTTCTTATCGATTTTTTAGTCTTTGGTGATTTCAATTTTACTCATTTCGAAAGCCATGACCTGATTTGCAAGTTTGCAGCAACTCTGCCGCCCAGAGCCACCAACCCCCATGAGGAGAGCATTTCCCTTGGGGAATCCTATTATTCTGCAAATCCTCATTACGTGTTCACAAGCATCGGAAAACAGGATCAAATTCATGGTGCTACTTTGTTCATTATTTTAATTATCAAGGAACTCCTCCAGGGTGGATCTCAATTTCTGGAGTGACTCAACTTCCTTCTAAACCCTGTTTTCAGGGTCCATATCCATGAAGTCTGCAAATATAATGTGTTCCTTTGAGAATATTTCCCCTAAGTCTAAATTGAGTTTGTTAGCAACAGCCTTCCTTAGCAGAGTGTCGAAATCGTTAATGTCTACTTTCTCAAGCAGTCTGTCTCTGAACACTCTGTTCATCTCGTGGATCCACAAGCGAGTCAATGTTGGTATGTCCGTCACATTAAGCGGTTTAACCTTACAAATGCCTTGAAACACCTTTGAAATATCGCGCAGGTTGAATAGCTAGTGAGATTTCTTGGGAATCGGCAGTAAGAACTTGACAGCCTCGTTCTAGCAAGCCACTGTGGTTTCCACAAAAAGTAGACACTTACTTTTGATCTCCTCGTTGTGGTTGACGTAGAACCCCTCAATCAGATTCTTGTAGATGTAGATGATGGAGGAGTCCGCCATGTTGGTTTAGGTGATGATGTTCATATGTCTGACCAGGCGGTTGCTGATGATGGATCTGCCCCCGCCGGGTAGCCCCATCGCGCATAAGAAGAAGATGTCGATTACTTGTTTGAATTCAAACTCATTCATGTCCTACCACCCCAGGTGGTCAAACCATTGACGCAACAATTCGAGAATAGGTTGAGCGCCTTACACTTCTTTTTTAGGCATATTGAGATCATCGATGAGGACAAGAGCCTTTTTATTATTTTCTGGTCCCAGTACACCCATTTTTCTTCTTTTCAACTTTGGACCTAAAGTGTTATGAATAGTCATGACACCTGCACGTGCACTAAAAGTCATAGTGACAGTCAAATATTTGCTAGCAGGAAAATCTGAACTACTGAGGAGAGAATCGCAGCACAGAGATTTACCTGTTCCAGTTCCCCCGCACTTTAAAACATGATAATGGTTTTTCAAAAGTTCACCACTAATTTTTAGATATTTAGTAGAATCCACTGTTGGAACCTGAATTTCGTCGAATGACATTTTAGAGTTAAATTCGAATGATTTTTGTACATCAGTCCATGGAATCAGCTTATTAGAAACCAAATCAATTGTTTAGTCGTATTAAGAACCTTTTTCTATAATGGGAACATTCGTTTAGTGTTTTGAGTTTAATTCTACCATTATTTCTTTAATAATCTTGCTGGACTGATTTCTGCCTGGCAAGTCAGTGTTTCCTCCTAGTGACCATACGAGAGATTAAACAAAAATGGTTTCTGTAGCATTAGATATGACCTGCACATCTTCTTTCTTAGGTGTTTCAACTCCAATCAATTCGGTAGTGCAGTTGATCATTTTGAACAGGGACTAGATTTAATTGTTTTCACTTGTCAACACAATACTATGACACTCTCTCCTGAGTCTGAACAACAATTCGTGTATGGTGTTTACGAACAGAGTCTCCAGCACTCCTATGAACGAAGTCTTCAGAAGTTCCGAGTTGAAGTTGTGTTTAAAGTTCTCAAAGAAACACTTCTACCCCGAGTTTTCGGGGTCCATGAGGGCCTTAGGGTCCATCTATACCATGCCGCAGCGGCTGATAGTGGCAGGAGAGGCTTGACTCAGGTCATCGGTTTCAAACATGCAAGTAGTAAACTCAGTCATGTTTATGACCTCTGAATTGGGTAAACACAGTTTCTTTGAGTCGTCGAGGACTGAGTTCATACTTTCAATCCAGAGAGAGTCGACAGGGCCATCAAACATAATCCATTGTTTGGTTTCATTGGTCTTCTCTTCACAAGACTTGTTGAAGAGCACAGGGGCCAATCCTTACGTGTATTCTTTGGTTATTTGGTTCATTTGGCCTTAAATTTGTTCATTCAAAATTGATTTGGGGTTGAGCAGGCGGATTGTGACTTTCCTGTAAGGATTTTCATTCCTTTCTTCATTCGAAGTCTGGTGTATGTCAATGGCCACCCTGTTTATGGCATTGTGGAGCACCTTGTAATTAGCTGTCTTCCCACTGCCGGTTGGCCCTACTAACATGAGTCCATGTCTCACTGTCATCGTGTCGGTCAACTGGTATATCTTCTCAATGAACATGGGTACAGGGAAGTACTTCAATTCTTTGATGGACGTTTCGATGGAGTCTTTCAGCAACCCCAATTCTGACTTGGGTTTGGTCTTTCCGGGGAACAGGTCCGAGAGTATGTTGGTGAAGAGGGGCAGGTCCTGCTTCAGGAATTTGGGGAGGTTGATGTCGACCAGCGCCTTCAACACCAGTTCACTTTCATCTGCAGTGGGGCTCTGGCGCTTGAGGATGCCAGCCGCATTGATGGTGGACCTCACAGCCCGCATCCCCTAGTCCTAGTGGTCCTGTTTGGACAGCTGTTCAGAACACAGTTTGAAGGTCATGAACATCTTGACTGCAAGCATGGTAGAATCTGCAAACCCGAATGAGTAAAAGAATATTTCTGCAATCAGCTTATAGTCGGGCACCATCATCGCCACAGGTCTAAACAATGCTTTCAGGTTGTCGGGTAGCTGTTGCCGTCCAGCTTAAGTAGGATTCATTGTTATTTACACGTTGAATGTAGCCAACACCTTTATTTCAATGTCCAAGAAGAAACAGGTCGTTTCTGGCAATCCTTTCTTCTTTTCATTCAATAAAGTCTGCAATTATTGTGCAATCACTGACAACACTTCCAGACTGATTCTATTGAACTCGTCGAAACACACCCACGCGCCTGAGGATGTGAGACCTTTAAAGAACGTTCCTATCATTTTGTACTCCATTTCTGGCCCACAGTTGAAAATCTTGCAGAGTTTTGCAAGATTCTTACTCAAATCTTTGGTGGTTTCGGTCTTGCCTGTGCCTGCAGGCCCTGCGGGAGCTCCCCCCAGATTAAGTTTGAGTGCCCCCATCAAAGTCATGTAGCACTTGTCAGTCAAGGGGGTGATCACCAGTCTATCGGCATTCCCCATGTACTCGTAGCCCTAGGGGAATGTGGTCTGCATACACCTGGTCAGCAGTTCATTCTGCTCTATCTAGAACCGCAGCTGACTAATCCACTCGAATTCGAATACATTGGATATCCCCCCTTTGCCCAGGTCCTCTATGATGTTGCGTTCGTGCACTCCTTGCACAATCAGGGGACAGATGTTCTTCTTCTGGAGACTCGTCAACTTGGACCTCACCAGTTCGACCAGGTCCATGATCTGGTTGTTACATTTCTCGAAGTACTGGGTCAACTTCCTGGTTTGAATGGCTTCCTCGGTCTCTTTAGTCCAGTGGACTTGAGACCCGTTGAGCACACACTGCCCTTACCAGTCTTTTACCCACTGTTTACGAGGGATTTCAGTTTAATGTTTGACTGATCGTATGATCGCATCTCTAACTGCGTCAATCATCTCATTTTCTAACACTTTACACCAGATTTCAACAGGGTCTACCTTTGTGTCGATTAACTTTAGTAAAGGCACTTGCTCTTTAGCAGTCGAACACATGTGTGTGACATTATTAGCCTCATCAAATAGCAATTACTCCATGCTTTCAAAAATCTTCATTAAATACATATTAATTTTAGTGGGGTCCTTTGTATCTGATAGAATTTTGAGAAGCTCATCGTCGGAAAGGAAATAGAGCCTGCTAAAATTTATTCTTTTCATGGTTAGCTAATTCTCCAGATTTTTAGTAACTTTGTCCAATATACTGATGTCTTCTGTTAAAGTTTGTTTCAGTTTTTCATCATTGCACACATCGATTACTTTGGTAAGTTTTTTAGGATTGTTGAGCATTCTCCACCTGCCATCCACCTGGTTGAACATTTTAAACTAGGTCTGCAGCGACTTTTGAATGTCACTAGAGGTGAAAATGGGTTGCAGTTACATGTAGCTCAACTGCAGTTTCATCCAGAGTTCCAGTACTTCAGCGGACACCTCCAGAGTCTGTTTCCAGACTTGAATCTCCTCTTCAAACTCCTTCTTGTAGGGAGACTAGTAGAGGTTGGTTACGAGCCCGATGTGTTCGTCATTGAGGTTGATGCAGTCTTCAAAGTTCTTGACAATGTGGATATCATCGGTTCCCTTGAGGATGGAAGTCATAAAGTTCACTTCCGCCCATGCATTCTTCATCTTCAGCAGTTCCTGTTGGATGCCTTATTCCTTGGCGGCCTTGTTGGAGACATCTTCTATCACTCCCATGTGTTTGTGCAGGTTCAGACTGATGCATCTGTTCAAATTGAACCCTTTCTCACTGAATGGGACACTTATGCCCAGAGTCGCAATAATAGACTCCCAATGGCGAGGCATCATTCCGTTAACACGGAGATTCACAGCCAGAGGAACAAATTGGTCGAAAGCAACAATTTCCTGGAGAATTGAGTCAATGATGACTACTAAGTTCTGGTTTTGAGCATCTTCCTTCATTTTGAATTACTTTTTACTTTTGTTGAGAATTGATTTCTAATTCGAGACTTCTGATTCAACTTCTTCCCCATTCAAAATGTTGAAGTCAATATTTTTCCAATTTTTAACATTCTTCTTCCAATCTCTAATGGAAAACCAGAATCCTTTGAAGTTTTCAAACACTTTTTGAGTATTTTTGAGATTATAGTTAGTTATTGGTCTACTGAACAACTGTTCCTGGTCATTCAATGTATCTGCTTTAGCTAAAACATTCTGTAAGCTTATTTCTTAATCTGCAATTTTCACTGCGTATTCTTCCTAAAGTAAAGGATCTTGGAAATTTAAAAGTACGACATCGACCAACTCTATTTTCTCTTTGATGTCGGCATCAAAATTCTGTTGATCCTCTTTCATCAAATCCAAGAATTACTTCTCTTTGGAGCACAGTTCAACTATCTTCTTGTCACGCTAGTCTTAGATGTCCATTGCCTAACGCATTAAAGTCTATTTTTCAGTCAGGTCTTCCGGCAGCTACTCATAGCGGTGTAGATCCAGGATTTCCTACATCTCGAATACATGTTCAGCCATCTTCTGCAGATCAGTCACTTTGTTGGGCAGCTCCTGTATATACTTGCGTATTTCGGTTGATTCAAATACGTTTTTAGGGTCCCCCGACATGCCTTTAATCAGATGTTCACGGGATACTTTGAGTTCAACGCACCTCTACTTGATCAGGAACTAAATCAATTCTTTCAGTCTGTTCACAATTTTGATTCTTTTACTAATCATCTTGTTCTTTACTTCCCGACAACTAACACAGAAGAGACTGACAGTGATTTCTTCAGGAATGCTCTCCTCAATTTCTAGTTTACGTTTAAGTTGCGACTTGATGTCAGCATTGATGGCGGTGATGTCCTAAACCACCTCCCCCGACTCCTCCACTTCCCGGGGAGCGTCCTCATCAGTGTTTTTGTTCCGGTTGACCTGACTCTAGACCACCTCCTAGGAAGTGTTGAACTACTCATCCACGTCGATGCCCACGTCCTTCTCGAAGCGGTTGAACTAGGTGATCTAGAGTTTGGGGTGCTGGATGGCCTCCTGCAGTTCTGTCTCGAGCTGAGTCTAGAGACTCCAGAGCCAAATGTTTTCATCAGGGATCATGCCCTTCTTGCGTTCTTCATCGGTTGGGATGCGGGGTTTGTCATTAGACTTGATGGGACACTTCAGTTTTAGGCTGGGTTCAGACTTGAAGAAGTCGCTGTTGACGAGTTAGCGTTCAACTTGGTCAATACTGTTCAAGGACTTGATGCCTTCTTCAAATACTTTCAAGACTGAACTCACGAATTCTTCCAGTTTCACACTCTAAAAGAAATCTATCACAAATTCTCCCATTTTTTCAACATTTTCTGCTGAATTTCCCTTTCTTTCAAACTGAACTTCTAACAAGAATAATGGAGTGGGCAAATTTTAGTCTAGAAGGTCCAAGTTTTCCTACCTGTAGAATATATTTTCAACGGTTTTGCTGTCGATACACTTAACTAAATCAGGTTTGTGTTCCAGTATTGCCTGATTAAAAGATCCGAGTGAGATTTGTGCTAGTTTCAGAATTGAGTCTTGCATCATGAATTTGACGATAGTGAGGAACTTCTTCAGTTTGGAAAACTCCTAACTTTCCTTGTCAGACTCTTCTAAATTGAACCAGCCTTTGCCTGTGTTGTTGAGGTTGAGTTTGATGATTGACTCGATTTCTTTGACCCATACTTCAGTCAAGTAAGTGTTTTTGGTCTTGATTGCAGTATTCTGGAGTGATTTGAATTCGTCCACTTTCATGACGTGTAGGAAGTTTGCATTGAACAAGTACTTGGGCTCAACCTTACGCTCAGTCACTGTCTTCTGCAGTAATTGGTCCTCCTTGGACAGAATCTCCCCTCTTAATTGCTTCTGGCGTAACTTCTCTAGAATGCCAAGTTCCTCTTGACGTTCCTTGCTATTCAAATATTCTCTTCCTAAACTTACATTGTTAACATTGTCCTTTATCATTTTAAGAGTCTGCACAACTTCTTACTTGACATAGAGTGTCTGTAGTTTAAACTTGTTGAAATTATCTTGAAATTGCCCTTCAAGTAGACTAGTTTCTATCTTACCTTATTGAGGCACTTCCTTTACAAAGTGGAACTTGGGAATGTCGACCTTTTTGTGCAAATAACCAGGGGAAGGGGTAGATTCATTCATTTAGTGTTCGAAGATCAGTTTGTTCATGGTGCGGGCATAGTCTTAGAGCGCTTAATTGAAGATGTCCAGACATTTGGGGTCACTCAAGGGATCTGCAGTCTTTTTAGACTTCAGGTTGCATAAGATCCTTTCTTTGAAGGGAATCAAGCATTTGTCTTCAGGCACCAGGCCTTGCACAGGCATATTGTCGATCTAAAAGTTGTATTCAATCATTTTGAATGCATGCTGCCGTCCAGCAAAAGCAGATGCAACTCTTTTGACTTATAGTCTGGTGTCTTCTGCTTGAAACACCACAAATAGTTTGTGGATCCATTAATCATGTATGTTCAATTCATTTTTCTCAAACTTTACAAGGTAGGATTCAGTTTGGTCGTTATAGTTCTATACAAGACATGACTCGTACTTCCCAATCATGTCAGCGTTGAGTTTGATTGCATAGGCAGGGATGCCTTTCGTACTCCCAGTTTTGAAAATTTGTTCTAAATCCTTTCTTTCGTCTTAACCTTAATTTCTCCCTATCAAATCTTCATTGCTATGTAAATTTTGGGGAATTTGGTTTTTTACTTTCATAGATAGACGTATATAGTCGATTGGCACTCTGCATTCGTAGGTATTATCATCAAAACCCTCCAGAGACAGATAGTTTTCTCTAGAAATTGAGGCCTTTGTGAAATCTATATTCTAGCTTTCCAGTTCACGGTGTACATCGAGTGAATTGAATTCTTTTGCTTTACGGTCGACTACTACACGTCGGGGAGCCTTTCCGGCGTCATTTTCGTAAGGTTCAAATACTTTAGGTTCAATGTAAGCTATGTCAGTACGTCTACTTGATTAAGTGCCTTCGGGGAGACAATTGTGGATTCTCCTACTGGTCAAGGGTTTCAAATTGCCTAGACTTGAGGTTGAAACTAGTTTAGTTGTATTGATTGTTGGTCTTTTGACTAAATTGTTGCTTGGGCCTAGATTGGCCGAACTTCTTAGTAAATTGCTTTCTTCTTTTCCTATTAACTGTGAATATATACCTTTAGATTTACTTTG
>Ga0138275_1195983_pt1 | contig 12665 bp, 17 predicted proteins | sample M_130207_X_mt_FD_106907 | JGI IMG/M metagenome (GOLD analysis project Ga0138275, IMG submission 106907) | Freshwater microbial communities from Lake Montjoie, Canada - M_130207_X_mt (Metagenome Metatranscriptome) | ecosystem: Environmental > Aquatic > Freshwater > Lake | place: Canada: Quebec... | reverse complement strand
GCTTGCAAAAAATAAAAGAAAATAAATAAATTGGCATTAAAATTGCAAATAAAATGATATTTATATAATTATATATAATTAATAAAGTTAAAAAATTTATTAATAAAAATATTATGTTTTTAATTTCAATCATCACTCATTAATAAGCATGTTCCTGATAATATCCATTTTTTAGGGTCGGAATCTTCACTTTCCATGTTAAGATTAGCAGAAAAAACGAAAGTAATACCTCTGTCACTGGTTACATAAGTTGGGCATTCATATTGACCTGCTTTCTTCTTTTTGTCTAATGGGACAGCAATAATATTAATGATTGGCATTCTTGGATGTAGTTCTTTTGGTTTTTAGTCAATTAAATATCCTTCTTATCCAGGTTAGCCGAGTTCCCATGCAGCTCCTTCTAAATAAACTCCGTGGACGTAAGCCCCGATTTCTGCTGATTTTTGAACTTCTTCAGATCCTTTTAAGAAAGTGACATCAGTCTAAATGGCCATGTTATCGAGGGGTAAACCTTTTTGTCTGGCAATAAATTGCATAATGGCAGTGACAAAACTCATAGGGTTGAAGAGATAGGCAATGCATAATGACTTTGGTGTTTCTAATTCAAGACTCCAATTTTAGAGTTAAGTATTTCTTTCAATTAAATCAGCGAACCAAACAGCAAGGTTCTTTTTAGAATAATAGGCTTTAGCAGCCCAGGTTCCCGGGACTCTGTTGAATTGAAGGGAAAGGGACAGCACTTCCATTTGATCTGTCATGTTTAAGGCTCCGGTCAACCCAAGTTTTAGCTCTTCTAAAGTTTTTTTTATTTCTTCTAATAATTCATTCATTCTTTCTAACTCCTAAAGGGCAACGACTACAAAAGGTGTTTTTTCTTTGATTCTTTCAGTGATAACTATCATTTGGAAATCTTTAGGTCTTCTCTCTAAGAAATCATCGATTTGTTTAACTAATCCTTGTTCTGCCTATTTCGATCCTCCTCCTCCGGATCCGGCTTGCACTTCAAGGATGGTTGAGAAGATATCAAAGCATTGGTTGTTTAGATACCCGATTTCGGCGTTAGGATGCATTCCGTACATTTATGGTATTTCAGATGGCAAATTTTATTCAATGTACATTTTATATCTCGAGTAGTCGAATTTTTATGGGTCTGGGATTTTAAACATGGGTGCTAATTAGAAATTGTTTTGCATAAGTTCTGACCTGATCAGAACTTCGAGGTAAGTTCTATTGGTTCTTCTATCCCAGTTATCTGTGATATGGCCTCCGTACATGATTTCTCCGAAAATATATCTGAGATCATCATAGGGAACGACATCATATTTAGATAAATAATTGTTCAACACATCTGCACAGATAGTGAGGTCTCCGTCGTTAAAGTTATAGGTTCTACTCCAACCTTAAGAGCCGAATTTCTTTCTTCCGATGATCTAGGCATGGAAGAAGCATAAGGCAAATAAACAAGATTTAAATTCATTAGGTTTCTTGGTGCATTTTTCTAAGAATTCCTGATCAAACTTGGCATAAGCTCTTCTCAAGTTTGCTTTCAAGTACTAGGGAGCTTCGTTGGAGACTTTAAGGGAAGCTTATAGCACTGATTCAGGAATGATGATTAAATTTGGAATGGGGGGTGGTTCAGAAGACAGGAATATTCTGAAGTTTTTGTGGGTCTTTGGGGAAGTCCAAATCTCCTCTAAAAATCCTTCCAATCCATTGATTCCGTACACCCAACTTTGCATTAAATGTAGGTTTTATAGCATTATCCAGTATCCTTTTTTGGCACAGTTGAATAAAGCCTTCTTAGCTTTTTCTTCTTGCCCCTGACCCATGGAAATATTGATAAATCTTCCATTAGTGCTTGAAATGTCGTATAATTTACCAACAGATTCTACTTCTGGTGTTGGGTCTACTCCTGGGAATAGAACGAAAAACATGGGGGTTAATTTAGATGCTTCTTCAAAGGTTTCTCTCATGGTAAAAGGAGGTTGTTCTATATATCTTTCTCCCATTGAGTCACTAATAAAGGTTGACAGTGCAGATGTCAACCTATCTGGTCTGATAGCTCTTAGAAGCATCAGCTTGTGGAATTTAGAACACTCTTTCATGGATTTTGGTAAATCTAATGTTTCTGCCTTTTCATCTTGATACCATTTTTTCCATTATAAGACATCGGTCTCTAGTGAGTGGCACAGTTAATTAAAAACTGGGAACACTTAAAGAGCGGAGACTGCTGACCATATCTACTCCGTGATAAAGCTTTTTAAGGCTTCGGGCATAGGGAAAGGGTTTATATCTACTTTGCCGATCACTAAATGGTCAATTTCATCTTGATTTAGTTTTTCGTCTTTTAATAAAATTCTGAAAGTAAGCATAGTGGCAACCACTAATTTATGTCTTTCGAACAGACCTCTACGAGTATATTAATAGGCATTATAGGTGAGAGATTCTATTAGAGCGTTTACTCTATTATTGAATGATCTCGGAGTCAATCCTCCATCATCTTCTTCGTCTTCTCCGGCGGCTTAATTTTCTTCTTCTTCCTATTATTATTTTTACTCTTCTTCTTCTTCTTTCGCTTTCGAGGTCTTATCCAAGTCGCCTTTTTTTTTGGTTGGGGATTGTATTTCTTCTTCTCCATCTTCATTAGCTTCATCTTCAGCTTTTTCTTCTTCTGCATTGTAAGGAATCATTAAATCTGTGCCATACATTTTATTTTCAGAGATTTGATCAATAGCTCTATTGATGACAATGATAAAGCTTTCTAGAGAATATTTATAAAATGTGTGGATTTTTGGTAAATCAGACAACATGAAGTAGAACAAAGCACCTCTTATTGCAGCAGGTCTATATCTTTCTGAAGTTTCATTAATTTTAATTTCTGTTTTGATGGCTTTTGCTACTTTTTCATTAACTTCATGTGATAATTTTTTAGAATATTCTAAGTTTTCAATTAAACTGATGTCTTCTAATATATCTCCTGTGGCATTTGCCAGTTTTTCTAATACTTCATCTTCTAATTACTTCAATTTGATTTTAAAATCATTTTGTTGATTTATCAATTAAACTCTTTTAGCTGCCAAATCTGGTCTTTCTCTGAGTACTACTAAAGCCAGCAACTGATCAGCAAGACCGACTTCCGTGACAGTGAAGTTAATAAGCACAGCCTCTGCTTAGATTTCAGGAGGATAATGAGGATTTGACAATTTTGTTTATAAATAAAGTTTAAATTTATCTGACAAGGTCAAATCTTTTCCAGCGAATTTGATGATTCTTTTATTTCCTCTTTTAGTAAACTGTCTGGCAATAACTGGCATTAAGATAGACTCTATTCTTTCACCCATGTTTTCTATTAAGGCAGGGATACCGTTTTCAATGGCATATTCGAGTCCTCTGTTCAGATTTTTTGATCCTAATCTCAAAGATCTTAGATCATTCAATTTTTCTTTTTCACGGATCCAACAAATACCCTATAATTAAGGATCTATCATCAGGGGATATCTTTCAGAGTTTGTTAAAATTGTCCCATTTTCTATAGACACTTGATCTGTTGGAAGTTACTGCATATTCCACAGAGCGACGGTACTATCATCAGTCAGCAATTTTACAGGGTTAGGGTCTGGGGACATAGGGATTTTTTTTTCCACTATATATTTCAAAAACTTATCATTGATCATCAAATTTCTGAATTTTTTGTTGAATGGCCCTGCATATGAAACAAATGATGATGCCATCAGCACGTCACCGACAATTAATTTAAGCTACTGGTCTAGTTAGATGATTGAAGATGCCCATCTTTCATTTTCACTTCCCAAAGCTTTTATCAGTCTTTGAGCCAAACTAAGTCTTCTGGCACATCTATCAGCTTCAGCTATAGCTTTGTTTTTGGCATCAACGGCTTCATTATATTGTGCAGTTAGACCTGCTAATTATTCATTTAATTTTCTGACTACTTCTTCAACTTCTTATAATTTAATAGTAGCTTCTTCCAATTTGTCGGAAGCTTCTTTGAGAGCTTTTCTTTTGGGTTCTACGTCTTAAATAACATCATAATACAACACTATATTGATAACCCATTCGCATACTCCCTTAGCTGCATTTGATTTTTGGGCCATTGCTTCTCCATTGAAACTTTCCATTTTAAGATAAGTATCTTTAACATGTTTGACGTTAGCAGCAAAGACCAAGTTTTAATCGACAGTGTCTTTAAAGCCGATCAATTTTTGCATAAATTCTTCTGGGTTTTTCATCATTTTCAAGGATGATTTCCACTCAACATTTTTTGGTTTTTTGTTTTTATCAACGTCGATTGCTTCATTCCAGAATCCTGCTAATAAAAATTATGTAGCAGCAAATACTTCAGGCACTCCTGAAGGAGGGTTAGACCAACTTTTAGCTGTCTAGAAATCTTTTTTCTAGATTGAGTTTAGAGCTTCTTTAGCTTTTTCGACTAAAGGAATAGCATTATCGAGATCTCTCTGAGTGTCGGATTATTTTTGCATTACATCTGTTTTGATGGTGGCACAGTTTTCTGCTTCAATAGTGGCTTTCGAATTTTCTTTTTCGACTTTTGTTTTTTCTTTGTCAACAACTGCTGCAAAAGCTTCTGATTCCTTTTTCTTGGCTTCGGCCTCGATTTGTTTTTCTTTCACTTCAACTTCAATGATGGCTACCTGTTCAGCTGTATGTCTCAGCTTAACAAGCCCTCTTTCATATCTTTCTTTACCTTCATCTAATCTTTTTCTTTTTTAGGCCAACATTCCTTAGAAAAGAGCTATCAGCTCTAAGAAAGATTTAGGGGTAGTATAGGCATATCTTCTCTCCTATTCTAATAGTTTAATTCCGAGGTCGTTCACTAGAGTGAAAGAGTAAGGCATAAATTCAACAATGGCGTTTCTGATGCTATCGTCGCCTAATTCGTCTTCAGCTAAAAATTGTTTTGCCACGTTATAGAGAGCATCATATGGCCAAGGTTGGAACCAGTCGATAACTGTACAGTTGATCAGGGCGGGGAATTATCTGGCTCTTCTTCTCATATCTCCTACTGGCGAGAAGCAAATAGACATGTGAAGATTTCTTTTAATGGAGTCTATGAACCAATTCCAGCAATTTTCCCTGGTATCTGGTTTTCCCTCACCTTTGACTTTTGATCTGACAGCGTTGATGATGACTTCTTTTTCATCTATATTGTAAAGTTCAGCAATTTCTCCTGATGACAGTAAATCATTGATGTAAACTAAAAATCTTTCGTTTGTGATCTGACCTTCTGTGAATAAAAACATGTAGGGCTCTTCTTTAGGTCCGCATTTCTAGAATAAATTTTGTAGATCTGTTCTTAAATCGAACATATTGTAAGTAGAACTAATCGTGATACTGAATAAACTGTATCCCATGATAAAAGAACTCAGCTTAGAAAGAGATTGCTTTCCTGAACCTCCCACTCCTACCAACAAGGCGTGACCACTAGGAGGCAGCACGATTCTGCAAATTCTGGTAACGTGTTTAAGAGCATCTTCGAAAAGGACTAAGCCCATATAGGCGAAGTTGTCGTTATACTCTCTGAGAGCATCGGTGATGTGGTGTTCTAGTTTTTCATTTGGCATATTATCATAAAATCTGTCTCCGGAAATACCTAAGATGAAATTACAGAAGACCAAGGTTTCTGGGTGTTCTTTGTGGAAATATCTGGAAAGGTTGAATTTAGAAAATGATTTTTTGACGATATCGAACATATTTTCCCTATAAATTTTGAGGTGGTCATAATTGACCAATCTGTCTCCATAAGTTCTTTCAGCTTCATGTATAAATAATCTGATAAATTTTTCTGGTTCTTGGTACTTGGTTGGGTCTGAGAGTAATAATCCTTAGAAAATATTAGAGGTGTGTCTCAAGTTAAATTCATAATGGAAATTGATTGATGTCTTTTTGAAAGAAGCGGACACTGATTAATGCAGTTGCAGAGTAGCTCTGACGATCAAACTGGCGTATTCTTGGATACTTGCCTTAAATCTTTTCAATTGCCCATTCAAAAAAGTCATGTAAATCAAACTCAGAGATTCATTGTCGGGGAAAGGTATGGTAGTTGTCCAGAAATGCCTTTAATATCTTGGATTCACGAAGAAGGAACCGGCAAAAGGATTCATGGCTGCTAACACTTAAGTGTTGATGATATCTTTCAATGATAACTTAGAAATATCGTACCAATGCCCGTAATCAGCATGTTGTCTTAATAAAGCAATAGCGTTTTAGGTATCATAGACATCCAATTTTGGCATATTTAAATCGTCGATAAAGTAGATCATGTTAACTTTTCCTGGGGGACCGAATTGTCTACCGGCTTTCTTTTCTAAGACTTACTCTAATTGAGATTGTAAGTAAGTAGCATCAGTGTAATAGTTGAAGTTAATCAATTAATAGGCATAGGAATCTGGTCTTTTTCCGACAATTTCTTTCAAAATACCTTTCGCTAATTATGTTTTTCCACATCCTGCAGCTCCTATCATGAGGGAGGGGTGTTTGGTATAAATGAAGTTCTTGATGAATTCAGTAGTAGCCAGGGTTTCAATAGTTGGAACTGTGATGTTACCCATCTGTTCACCGAGTGAAGGGTCGAATTCTATTGATTATAATTTGTTTGACCATTCAGAAAATCTGATCGACTCTCCTGACTAATCAACATAATATTCGAAAATTGTGCCTTTAGATGGGAATTTAACCTGAGTTTTCCAAGCTTACTTCCACCACGAAGAAAATTCTTTTCTGTAGTCAATACCGTCTTTTTCTCCTAAGCAACCGGCAACTGCCCAGACCATGGCATAAACAAAGATGTATTCAAGGTTTTTGATTTCTTCTTTGAGTAAAGGTTAAAGAGCTTTACAGATAGCTATAACTTGACCCATTTGAGAGACAGGGGCTAAGAATTTGGCAGTTTTTCTGATATGCATGAGTGTATCTTTGACGTATTTATCAAATAGCATGAAGAGTTGTTTTTTTACTTCGTTGTCTGAAATTTCACTTTCTACCCATTGTTTGATATAGGACTACCATTGATGACCGGAGTCATCACTGATATAAAGAATACCAGCTCTGGAGACTGTGGCGGGAGAAGCGAATCTGAGATCTCTGATTTCATATAAACATCTCATGTGTGGTTTAAGAGGAATTCTTTCATTGTTGGCTAGAGTCAAAATTTTGTTGTCGTCCATCACACTGTTCATGGACTCGATCCAATTTGTGTCCAGATCTCCGTCCATGACCATCCACTTAGGGTTTTGATCCGTCATTTCAGATAAACTTCTGAGTTTGTTTGAAAAAAGTCCATCTTTCCATTCTTTAGAAGGCAAATTGTAGCCGTAAAAGTCTTTAGTAGAAACGACTTTCGGGTCGATATCAACAAAAATTGTTTTTCTACCGTCTTTATCCTAGGCTTTGCATAAAATTTACCAGGTTTTTGATTTACCTGCTCCTGGGGGCCCCATGATAAACACGCAATGCCGGATTTCCAGAAGTTCTGACAACTAAACAATTTTTAGGATAAATTCAGGTTCAGGGTAGAGTTTTGATTCTTTGCAGCATTCTTCAATGATGCCTTCAAATCTCATGTCTCTTTTTCTGGGAATATCGATTCCAGGGAAGAGATCTCCTAACAGTCCGAAAAACACGTAAAGGTCCTAATAAGCTACTTTGGGGATATTGAAATCTCTTAAGGCTCTCATCAGCAAAGCTTGTTCTAAAATTCCGGGTTCAGCTCTTTTGAATCCTCCTGCAACAACCAGCACTGATTTGATGGCTCTTAAACCCCAATCATAATGCAATTGTTTCGATAACAAATCTCTGCACAAGCTGTATAATGTGACGAATTTTTTAGCCAACAGTTTAGCACTGACGAATCCTTCTGCCATGAGCATGTTTTCGCAAATCAGCTCGATATCAGGAACCACGACTGTGATAGGTCTGAACAAAGTTTTCAGACCTTCAGGCAGTTCTGCTCTCCCGAGATACCCGGGGTTCATGGTAATAAACACTCCGCAAGTTTTATCAAGTTCGATTTCGTCACCTTCAATCACGAATCTTTGGGCATTTCTTTTGATTGCATCAGTGATTGATTTAAATTGCACGGAACACACTGAAAGGGTTTCGGGGAGCAGTCTATTAAATTCATCGAAACAACCCCAGCAACCACTGGAAGCCAGACCTTTGTAAATATTTCCCATGGACTCGAAGTTCATTTCTGAAGAACAGTTGAATACATAGCAAGCTTTGGCAACTGCATTTGATAAATCCTTTGTGGACTCTGTTTTTCCTGTACCGGCAGGACCTGCGGGGGCGCAACCCATTTTTAGATGCAAGGCTTGTGTAGCAGTCACATAAATTCTGTCGGTTAAAGGAGTGATAACAAGTCTAGGTCCATTACCTAAGTACTCGTTATTGTAGATGAAAGAGGCATCGGCAATCTTGATTTGTCCTGATTAATGTTCTTGGTTGAAATAGAATTTCAGCTGACTTTGCCATTAAAATTCTTCAACTTTTCTCACACCTTCATCTATTAATCTAATTTACACATCTCTGCTATGGGCATCGAGGGTGATTAGGCACATGACTTTTTATCTCATCGATTTATCTAAATTTCCTTACACCATTTTAATTAAGTCTGTCAATTTTTCAATTGATTAATTCAGATAATTTTTTAAGGAATCCATTTGTCCAGAAGCCAGTTTTAAGAAACATTCTTCGACAGCCGAAGACCAGAGGATCATATTGACTAATAAAGTCACTTAGGCTGGGTCTCTTTCGATCCAAGCTTTTCTGTCCATGGTTTTAATTGCTTAAAATGAAGAAATGGCTATATCTTTCAAAGTAGAGTTCATTTATTTGACGACATCTTTTAAGTAGGTTTCTACTTTTCCTTGAAGTGGTTAAATTTTTGTGAATTTAACTGTTTCTTGGCCTACACAAGAAATCATCTCTATAGCATCGGGCCTATCGCCTGCTTCTTTAAGGGTTAGTTTTTCAATTGCTTAGAAAATTTTGGACATGTGTCTGTTAATTTTAGCAGGGGAATTACCATTTGATAGAATATCCAATAAATCGTTAACTGAGACGAAATAGAATCTAGGGAAGGCTCTTCTTTTGCTATCAAGAAATTCGTTCAGTGCTTTTTCACAGACTTTGAGTTCCTTTTCTATTTTTTCAATTTATTTCAAAAGCCCATTTTGTGTACAAAATGAAGAGCAATTTTTTATCTTGACTCCTGAATCCATGATTTCCTTCATTTCTCTATCAATTCCGATAAAGGCTTTGCTTTCGTTTGGTAATTCTCTCTTGACTTCTTCTGATTAGATGAACAAGTTTTCTAAGAAAGACCATGTTTTTTAAACTTCACTGAGCAGTTAGACAACATCATAGATTGCTCCTAAATCTTGTTTCCATTTTTCTACCAATTTTTCATAATAGGCGACGTATTTAGAGAGGAGCATGTTGTTGATGTTGAGTTGGTGCTCTTCAAGAGTTTCAAAATTTTCTTCAGTTAATTTTAAAGTGTGGATTGTAGTGTTCTTGTGTTGAATCAATTCAAACTCGATATCCTTCCAGAAATTTATTATTAAATTCAGTTGTTTCTCCATTTTCAGTTCTTATTTGGCTTGATCAGTGATTTCTTCGATTCCATCTTTAAATTCATATAATTTAAAGTCCCAAACCTCTTATAGAGTCAGGTGTTCATCAACGTTGAATTCTTTTTTGAGTAAAACTTTCATTTTGTTCCAGTGTCTGTCGTCCTTGACAATCATTGAATTGTCTTTTAATTCAGTCATGAGTGGTAAAAAAGTATTCCATTTTTTCATTTATTCTGTAATTCCTTAAAATACATTGGTTTTTCTGTCAATTTATTTGATATCTAAGAGTCCTTTTCTGAGTCTCTTGACATCATCTTCAAGGACAGTGGAGTCGACTTCAAACCATGTTTTTTTGAGGTAACCGTCAAAAGCAAGTTCGCATTCGTTGATTTAGACCCACAGTTTTTCATATAATTTAAGTTCGTTGTGGATATTTTCGAATTATTTTTGACAGTTTTCAGTTTACTCTGGGAACTCGAAGATCTGGCAAAGATCCATCAATTCATGAAGTGACTTATCTTTTTATCCTAAGGCGGTTCTGACGTCATTGATACTGTTGCAGGCTTATGCATATCCGGTTTTGAAATTGAAGAATTATTCCTTTCTGAGGTCATGGAAAGTAAGTTTGAGTTCTTCTTCGAATTTTCCGATTTTTTCTTTAGTTCTTTCGCTTTCTTATTTTTTTGGGCCTAGGATGTCCTTGTCCACTGCTGTCAGCATTCTTGATAGGTTTTTCCATTCTTCTTGCAGCTTTGTACATTTCTTCTTGTCATTATCTTTCACGATATCCTGTTTTTCTAAAAATTTCAGGGTTTCCTCGATGATATCCAAATTATTCTGCTCTTGGACTTAGTTGTTGGCGATTTTTTACAACCACTGCATAACTACGATCAAGTCCGTCAAACTATTGGTCACGTCTTTGTTTCTGATATCAATATTTTGTTTGGCGTCGTTGATAAATTCTTGGTTTGTTTTTAAGTTATTTTGGATGTTATCCATTACCTATGGTCCGGTTAACTCATTGTTTTTTGGGTCCACATTTTCAACAAATTTAGCCATGTAGGGGGCTCCTCTGATTGGTACTAAAACGTCTTTTTCGTTTTTATATTTTATCTCGATGTTGACGCTGCAGGCTACTTAACATTAGTAGACAATATGGTAGCTTCCATCGTCTTTATCAATGATTTTGAATTAAACTCTAGAAGGGTCGAGGCTGAGCTTCAATTCTTCTTCTTATTGTCTTAAGTATTCCTCCTCTTCCTAATTTTTTTTCTCTTCTTCGGTTTAATCTTTCATTTCCTCACTTAAATTTTGTGTTTATTACTTTGAGATGATTGTAGATGCTCCAGTGGTAGACTTATTAGGTGAACTGCCCTTCACATCTTTGACTGGTTCAGGCTCGACTTCTTTTACTAAATCTGGTCTTATGATGCTGACTGAGAATTCATCACCTCCAGTTTCTCTGTTTTTATTATCTTTGTTTCTGGCTTAAATCACAAAAACTGTATCTACACCAATGGCATTTTCTGGTAATAACCCAGGTCCGAAGGCAATACTGTTTTCAGCCTTTGTGTTGAGATAATAAGTATATCTAGCTTTGGTAATGGTGAAATCTCCCTTGTTGATTGAAACAGTGACATCGACTTCACGAGGACCGAATACCTCAAAAGAGGGGGTATTACAAGTTATTTATTATTCGTTCACGAAGTCAGCCATGACTTCTTCGGTGACTTCTTCCATGACAGTTTTACCCTATCTGTAGAAAGTGAATTTAACTAAAATGCTGTTTGCATTCTTAAATCCATCTCCGAATATTTTGATTTTTTAGTTTCCTGTCAAAGGACCTTAAGAAGGATGTATTTTGAAAATAGCGTAGGGTGGTCCTGTGATTGAAGCGACGTTGAGGCACCAGATATCATCCAGCCATTTGTTGCTCCAACCTCCATAGATAATAAATCTGCTTTCAGTTTAATCGAAAATAACTCCGGGGTTTTCTCTGCCAAGAGGTTTGATTATTTCGGCTTGGTTTTCAATTTTTTACAATTCAACTGGTTGCCATTCAAGGGAATCGACGTCCATGCACCATACATCGTCCACGAATCTGGAATTTGTTCTATTTCCTCCCTCTTCAAATGATCCCACTGAACCTCCAAAAATAAAATATTTCCAGGAAGGGATAGAAGGGGCCATCACTCCGCATAGATTCCATTTAGGGAAAACATGAGAAATTTCAGGGTCTGTCCAGGTATTCAATCCTATATCGTAGATCATTAAATTTGAAAATTGAGAAGAGTAACTCCAACCTCCAAAAACTATCATTTTATTTTGATTTGCCAGCATTGTGGCTTGGTGGCCTCCTCTAGGATCTGGTGGATTTCCTTATGTTTAGATTAAATCCCATTCCCAGGTTTCAGTGTTGAGAGAATATAAGTCGTTGTAAGACTTTCTTTCATACATGACTCCTCCATGCCCACCGAAAATATAAACCTTTCCTTCAAAATAAACAGCTGAATGGTGGGAGATAGGGGGAGGTCCTCCAATTTTTGATTCGGAATTAGTAGGATCACCTTGAGACTTTTGGTTTGGGGGTTAAAACCAAGTCCAGGTCGATGTTTTTAAAACATAGGTGTCATTAAATCTCAGTTTGGAAGTATATTATCCTCCAAAAACTAACATTTAGCTATCTGAGATAGCGCAGGCCGCGTGATTTACTCTGGGTTTTGGAATATCACCTTATTAGTTTATTAATTTCCATTGAGAATAATCTGTAAATAATTATAAAACGTAGGTCTGATTGGATGGTCCTACTTTAAATAATTGGGGTTTTTTATCTTCTTTTTCGTTTATAGTCTCTTTTTCTTACTGCTATAATTATCTGGTTTTTTTTTGTTAAATGTCATAAAATCCTTCAAGGCCTCCAAACATTATATGTAAACTTTTTCCAATTGTTACTAATGTTGTACCTGTTCTAGGTATAGGCTTCGTAGCTCCTTGTTGGGTAAGCTTAGTCCACGTTAATGGTTGTGGCATTACGATTTTTAAATTTTATTTTAT
>Ga0138275_1152309_pt1 | contig 12879 bp, 9 predicted proteins | sample M_130207_X_mt_FD_106907 | JGI IMG/M metagenome (GOLD analysis project Ga0138275, IMG submission 106907) | Freshwater microbial communities from Lake Montjoie, Canada - M_130207_X_mt (Metagenome Metatranscriptome) | ecosystem: Environmental > Aquatic > Freshwater > Lake | place: Canada: Quebec... | reverse complement strand
GTCACTCAGCCACCTCAAAGCCCTCACCGTTGATCCCCTTCATCACCATCGCCATGATGCCTGCCCCTTGGACTTGGATTGTTTCTTGAAAGGTGACACGAATGGCAGTGCAGCGCGTGCTGATCGACGGACAGTGGACGGTTTCAGCGGGGACATCAACGTTTCATGCGGTCAACCCGCGCACGACAGAGCCGCTCCCCGAGACCTATCCGGTCAGTCCGTGGTCGGAGGTCGTGCAAGTTCTGGAAGCGGCCAATCGCGCGGCCGAGACCGTGCGCAGTTGGAGTGGCGACCGGTTCGCGGCGTTCCTCGAAAAGTTCGCCGACCGCATCGAGGCCCGCGCCGCCGATCTCGTCGCCATCGCCAATCTCGAAACGGCGTTGCCCGTCGCACCGAGACTGAAGGATGTCGAGTTGCCACGTACGACGAACCAACTCCGCCAAGCGGCCAAAGCCGCGCGAGACGGTTCGTGGGCGATGCCGACGATCGACACGGCTTCCAACATTCGTTCGGTCCTCGGCCCGATTGGTCCCGTCGCGGTCTTCGGGCCGAACAACTTCCCGTTCGCCTTCAATGGTGCGGCGGGAGGCGACTTCGCGGCCGCTGTTGCTGCGGGCAATCCCGTCATTGCCAAGGGACACTCGTCGCATCCCGGCACGACACAACTCTTCGCGGAAGAAGCTCAGTTGGCGGCGACTGAGACCGGGATGCCGAACGGCTTCGTTCAACTCATCTATCGCACGAGTCACGACGACGGCAAACGACTCGCCGCACACCCGCTGCTCGGCGCGATCGGTTACACCGGGTCGCGTTCGGCGGGAGTCCAACTGAAGGAAGCGGCCGATCGCGTCGGCAAGCCGATCTATCTCGAACTGTCGAGCATCAACCCGGTCTATCTGCTGCCGGGTGCCATCCGCGAACGAGCCGCCGCCATCGTCGATCAGTTCGCGACAAGCTGCCTGATGGGGACCGGTCAAATGTGTACCAGCCCGGGCCTCATCGTGGTGCAGGCCGCTCCCGAGGTCGAGGACTTCATCAAGCAAGCGACCGAAAAATTCGCGGCCGCTCCGGTCGGCACGCTGCTCGGCGCAGGAGTCGTTTCTCATCTCGAGTCTGGTCAGAAGACAGTCGTCGCCAGTGGAGCCACGGTGCTGACGGGGGCCGCGACAGGAGGTGGAGCCGGGTTCAGTTGTCAGAACACACTGCTGCGTGTCTCGGCCCGACAGTTCCTTGCCGCTGCGGAGGCTCTGCAAACCGAGATGTTCGGCAACTCGTCACTGATCGTCGTCGCCGACACCACCGACGAACTGGTTGCCGTCGCGAGATCGCTCGAAGGGAATCTGACCGGCTGCCTCTATACGGCGACCGACGGTTCCGATGACGCACTCCACGACCGCATCGCCCCGATCCTGCGGCAGAAAGTCGGACGCCTCTTGAACGACAAGATGCCGACCGGAGTCGCCGTCGTCGCCAGCATGAACCACGGCGGCCCGTTCCCCGCCACGGGACATCCCGGCTTTACCGCTGTCGGCATCCCCGGCGCAGTCCGTCGGTTCGGGATGCTCCAGTGCTACGACGCCGTCCGCCCTAATCGCCTCCCCGCCGCACTCGCCAACAAGAATCCAAACGGCGCACTCTGGCGCTCGATCGACGGCCAGATGACTCAAGGCGATGTTATTGCTTAACCAATCAAGCCTAATGCCCATCCCACAAAGCAGGGGTAAGCGATCCCGAAGATAGTCGCGATCACCGCCTGCATCTTTGTCAGATGCAGGCAACCGTTGGCTTGGCCGACACTACCAAAGAAGTGATGTTGGCCAGAAAAACGTACAAATAATATGGAGCCACAAGAAACCGAGATGAGAATGTAGTGAGCGATTTGGTTGTTGCCGGGAAGTCTACCCAAGAACAACTGGCAAGAGAGCAGGACTACCTCGGCCATCGTCGAATAGGCGCTCACGAGGACGCAAAGCACTACGGTGGTCGGAAACGTTTTTCGTGAGTCGTGGTTCATATGGTCCTGACTATCCAGTAGGACAAGCTCGCCATCAAAAAACTTCTAACCCTTGTGATGTGCTGGCGCGTCGAATGGCCGCTCGTCTCACTCTACTTCCCGTCGACCCCATTCGCGACGAAGTTCGGTGAGAGGGAGCAGATCACGGTGTTCGCTCCAGATGCCTCGCGCCGAGCGGATCACCACCAAGCGAGGACCGGTCTCATGGAGGCCCAAATAGGACTCGACCGCTTCGTGCAGCAGAACTTCGGGAGCGACTCCTTTGATCCGGCTGAGCGTTTGGAGGGCATCGCTTTCTTCGTCGGACAATGCGACTTGTGCGGTGGTCATGACCGCCCCTTTCACCTTCGGAGTCGCAATCCCTCAATGGACGAGCGCGAACTCGTTCGAGTTGAGCAGCGCCCAGAAGAGGTCTTGGTAGCCCTCGGCTCCGGCGGCGTGCTTGCTCGCGTTCTTTGAGCCGCGTGAGGCCGAGTCGTCTCGCACCAGTTTGCGCATCGCGGCGAGTTCACTTGGACTCGGTTGCCGTGACAGGACGGCTAGGCAGAGCTGGCGAATCTTCTCCTTCTCGTCAGTCTTCTTTCTCACGACTTCATCAAGGAAAGTGCCGAGCGAGATTTCGAGAGCCTTCTCGACCAGCGAGCCATTCATTAGCGAGAGGGCTTGGCCCATCGTGCCGCCGAACTGCATCGTCTCGTCGTTCTCATCCGTTTCGTAATTGATGACGAACTGCGACAGCCACTGCTGCCGCTGCGCTTCGGCCTGCGTCCAATCAACGCCTCCCGCACAGTTGGCCTTTGTTGCAACCACGAATGAATCGTACATCTGCTCGGCAGTCATCGCCTTCACGTACATGTGGCTGAACTGCGGTGGTTGACCCTCGGTCGGGTCGTCCGTTTGATTCTTGTCGCCGAAGCGGCTGCTGAGTTGGTATGGCTCGGAGTTGCAGATCCACCGCACGAGCTGCTTCGTGTCGTAGCCGCTCCGCACGAACTGGCGCGTGAGAAGTGCGAGTAGTTCGGGATGACTCGCCGGACTGTGCGGCCCGATGTCATCGACAGTCGGCGTGAAGCCCTCACCGAAGAAGTGGCTCCAGACACGATTGACGAAAGTTGCGGCCAACTGCGGTTGATCCCCCTCCGTCATCAAGCGAGCCAATGCCGCGCGACGATTCGTCTCCGGCCCGGCATCGACATCGTGGCCGTTGAATCGCGGATAGGCGACGCGCATCAGGCCGGTTTGAGTCTCGAAGTAGATCGGCCCACCGGCATCGCGCGTGACGAGGTCCGTGTGCGTGACGCGATCTTTCCCCGTACGCGGATCGCGCGTGTGACGAGGAACACTGGCGGTCTGACTGAAGAAACTGTGCAGCTCCCAGAACGCGGTCTGCTGCGTCTTCGTGAACGGGTTGCTGTGGCACTGATTGCACTGCAACTGCTGGCCGAGGAAGATACGTGCGGTGACGGCCGTCGCAGGTAAGGCGTCGTTGTTCAAGTGCGCGATCAGAAAGTTGGTCGCTCCGTTTTCGGAACTGCTTCCCTCGGCCGACACCAAGTCATAGACGATCTGATTCCAAGGCCGGTTCGCGGCGAACGCCATTCGCAAGAATTTTTGTAACGCCGCTCGATCAACACGCGGTTCGGATTTGCGACCGACGAGCAGGTTCGTCCAGATCGTCGTGAAGTTGCGAGCATACGCGCCGTCATCGAGCAGTCGATCGACCAACTCTTCCCGCTTGCCGGGACGATGATTTGTGAGGAACGATTCCGCTTCGTTCAAAGTCGGAATGCGGCCGATCAGATCGAGTGAGACTCGACGCAACCACTCGGAATCGTCAGCCACACCGGACGGAGCAACCTCGCTCAACTCCCAGCCGCGCCGCACTTCTGTGTTGATCGCCGAAACGACTTGATGCGAATCAAGTTCTTCGCGCGGCGACATCGGCGGAGCGGGAACCGTCGCCGCGACAGCCGTTGCCGTGTCGTCCACGACATCAGTCATGACAGGCGGAACCGCAATCACTACTGCCGGGCCGTGATGGCGAACCACGGGTGTGTTCAAGGTCTCTCGGGTCTCAGTCAGACTCGCATTGAATCCCTCCGGTGATCGGACGTTCAGCGAATCAACACCACGCAATCTGGCCGGACCAACCGCGAGTTGATCTTGGTTGTGACCACTCGCCGCGAACCACACGATCACGCCGACACAGAGACAGGCCGCAGCTACGGTCAACGCGGCCCCGCGTCCAGCGAGACGCCTCGAACGAGCTGTCATCGTTGAGGCGGGGGCCAGGACTGGCTCATCGACCTTCGGAGCATCAATGTGAACGGGAATTTCATCGGTGGAGAGCGCCGTCGCGGAACCGACTCCCGCCGCATCCCAATAGAGTGAGCCATGCAGATCGAGATAGCTCAGATAGAACCAGCGTGCGTCGGTTGAGTCGAGGACCAGCCGCTCCAGTCGTGCTGCATCCAGGGGCGTCATGCGATCTTCGCACAACGCTTCCAAGAGCGGAGTCAGCTCGGCGATCAGAGCGGGGTTGGACATGACGATGTTGGCTTTATGGGCGGCTTGATCGAGGGACTACTTCGCGTTCGCCGACTCTTCGGCGACGCGGCGTTGAATACATTCCATCAGGACGCGCCGGATGCGGCCCAGTGTTTGGTAAACCGAGTTGGCCGGACGGCCCAACTCTGCGGCGAGTCGTTTGCCACGTTCACCGGGAGCGTAGCGCTGTTGAATCAAGTCACGGTCTTTCGGTCTCAGCTTGGCCAAGCACTCGACTAACGCGACACGACGCTGTTCGAATTCATCGGATCGTTCGAGAGCTTCCTTGGAGACGGTCTCCAAAAACTCATCGCTGAAATAGAGCTTGTTCCGTTTGCGACGTGCCCGGTACTTCATCACCTCAAAATTGGCGATCTGGGTGACCCACGCGAGGAAATTGGTCCCCTCGCGAAACTGAGCCGACTTGCTCCAGATGACGACGTTGGCTTCCTGTAAAATTTCTTCGGCATCGATCGGGCTGGAGACTTGAGACAGGATGTACAAGAAAAGTCGTCGTTGATGATGCGTGAACAACTGCACGAACTCGGTGCCGGGCGCGACCGATTTCGCTTCGTCTCTCGAATCGGAGGCAGCGTCATTCACGGCGAAGGGCCACTTCTATTCAGCCGCATCAATACTAACTCGAAGCGTGAGCGAGGACCGTATTGAACGAGAGCGGTGAGGTGCCGCTGGAAAACAGTCCATGCTCACGCTGCGGGTTGGTGTTGCGTCACCAGCAAAAACGGGGGGCTGTGTTGAGCAGCCCCCCGCGATTTCAAACCGACTTGTCGAAACTCACTCAGCCGATCAATTCCTTGATTGCCGTGCCACCGTTGGCGAGCTTCATCGGCCGACCACGCTTCGAGGTGTGAACGGTATCCAGCGGGATGCCGAGTGCGTGCGAAGCGGTCGCCCAGATGTCGCCGGGTTGGTAGCTCTGACCGCTGGCAACCGACACGCCGTCTTTGTCGGTTTCACCCACAGCCACACCACCCTTGAGTCCACCGCCACCGATCATGGTGGACCAGCTTGCGGCCCAGTGATCGCGGCCGACATCTTGGTTGATGCGTGGAGTACGAGCGAACTCGCCCATCCACACCAGCACCACGTCGTCCAACATGCCACGTTGCTTGAGGTCCGTCGTCAACGCGGCGATACCGGCGTCGAGGGCGGGGAGACGTTGATTCTTCAGCGTCTCGAAGACATTCGCATGCAAGTCCCAGCCACCAAAATCGACTTCGACGAATGGCACGCCCGCTTCGACCAACCGGCGAGCCATCAACAGGCTGCGACCGAATTGGCCACCGGCCCCCATCATCGCACCACCCTGCGCTGGCGCGCCGGTGTACATGTCGAGGGTCTCTTTCTTCTCTTCACTCACTTTGAAAGCGGCCATCTGCTTCGAAGTCATCAGGTTGACGGCCTTCTTGTAGATGTCCTTGTGAGCCTGGCCCGATTCGCCACGCTGTGAGCCGATGAAGTTATCTTCCACGACACCCAGCATGTTCAAGCGCTGTTCGAGTCGACCGGGGCCGAGCTCGCCCATGTCTGCATTGCGGATGTTGCCGCTGTTATCGACGAGGAACGGGGCGTGTGCCGCGCCCATGAAGCCGGGGCTGGTGCCGCCGCCGCCAATGGAGACGAACGAAGGAATCTCAAGGTCTTTGCGCTTCGTCCCCAGCTCGTAGCTGACGACCGAACCGAAGGCGGGATGAACAACGGTCGGGTTCGGCACGTAGCCGGTGTGCATGTAGTAACGACCGCGACCGTGATCGGCCTCGCGGGTGCTCATGGCACGGACCACAGAGAGGTTGTCCATGACGGCCGCCGTCTTGGGCATGTGCTCGCTGATTTGCAGGTTGCCCTTGGTGTCGATCGGCTTGAACTCGCCACCGTTCTTGGAGCCGGGCTTCAAGTCCCAGATGTCGATGGTGGGGGGGCCACCGCTCATCCACATCAGGATGCAGGCTTTTTGCTTCTTCTTCAGTTCGGCGGCGTTGGCCTGAACGTGCGAGATAAAGTTCATCGCGGGGAGCGTCGCCGCACTGGCTGCCAAGTGCCGCATGAAGTGTCGTCGGGACATGCCATCGGGGGTGGTCATCTGCATCATCGTCTCCAAGGTTTAAAGGACGGTTGAGTTCGTAGCGTTTGAGTTTGAGATTCGTTTGGCGGATCGCTCCGCATTCGTCAGTGGTTGAAGATGAACTCGTTCGAGTTCAACAGCGCCCAGAACAGGTCTTGGTAGACCGCGAGTTGGTCGCGGTTGCCCTTCAGAAAGGACTGAGACTTCGACAACTCAGACTTCGTTGGCATACGTCCGAGTGCGGTCAGATAGAGACGCTGAATCTTCTGCACGTCATTGCCCTTGCCGGAAAGCAGGTCGCCAAGGTGGCTACCTGACTTCACGCTGACGGCATCTTTGACCAGATCACCATTCATCATCATCAAGGCTTGAGGGATCGTGCCGTCAAACGAGTTCGACTCTTCCCCATCGTCTGTACCAAACGTTCGTACGAACTGTTGCAGCCAGTCTTGCCGTTGTTTTTCCGACTGTTCCCAGCCGGAGCGGCCCGATTTGTGTGCGTTCGTCGCGACGATGAGCGAATCGTACAATTGCTCGGCCGTCATCGACTTCACATAGACGTGCGTGAACAAAGCCGTCTCGCCCGCAGCCGGGTTGTCGCGTTCGTTCTTTTTCGTACTGCGACTAGTCAAATTGTACGCTTCGCAGTTAGCGATCCAGCGCATGAGCTGCTTGCAGTCGTAGCCGCTCTTAACGAACTCGACAGCCAGCCGATCCAACAGGTCAGGATGAGTCGCAGGATTGTGAGGGCCAATGTCATCGACGGGTCGCGTAAAACCTTGCCCGAAGAAGTGACTCCAAGTCCGATTCACCATGGCCATCGCGATCATCGGCTTCTCGCCGGTGGACATCAGCTTCGCCAGTTCCTTGCGGCGATCGGTCGATCCTGTGGGATCGACTTCCGAACCGAAATAGATCGGATAGGCAACCTGCATCAGGCCACTGCGCTTCTCAAAATAGACTGGCCCGGCAAAGTCGCGCTCAATGATTTCCGAGTAGTCGTCGTCCATCCGCCCAGTCTTCGGGTTGTACTTCCGATGATCAACCTTGCCCGTCTGTCGGAAGAAGCTGTTGAACTGCCAGAATTGGTCCTGCTTCCAATCGTTGAACGGGTGGTTGTGGCATTGCGTGCATTGAACCTGCATGCCAAGGAACAGCCGAGTCGTCTTGGCGGTCATCTGAACGCCGTCGTCCTGATCCTGCATTTGCGCCAGCAGGAAGTTCACAGCCCCGTTCTGCTCATAGTGACCTTCCGCAGTCACTAGGTCGGAGACAACATCCTTCCATGGGCGATTTTTGCCGAAGGCCTCTCGGAAAAACTTCTGCATCCCGTCGCGACTGACTCGTCGCGGCGTCTGCTGTCCGATGCAGAGATTTGTCCAAACAGTCGTCCAATTGCGAGTGTAAGCGGGATCGTCGAGCAACCGGTCGATCAGCTTGGTTCGCTTGGCTTTGTCTTTGTCGGCGAGAAACGCTTCGACATCTTCGACCGAAGGGATGTGCCCGTTGATGTCGAGACAAACGCGACGCATCCATTCGGAATCGTCAGCCACGGGAGACGGCTCGACTTCGTTATCCTTGTAGGCATCTCGAATCTGCTTGTTGATTTCCTGAATGATCACGTCGGACGAACCGGTTGTGAACGCGGTGTCAGCCGCCGAGGCTGCACCCGTGGTGACCACGGCCAACCCGGCAGCCGCCATCAACCAAGCTCCCACGGACCAAGCCAAGCTGAATTCTTGCTGGCCGTCCAAACCTCGTCGTCCTCGAAGACGGACTTGTGTCATATAACCTTGCCACCCTTTCCGATTGAATCTGCGTGCCGCCGATCTTGTCCATTGGTCATCGCGGCAGTCCTCAATGACTGCGGCTTTCGTTGTCCGGATGGTCTATCGGTAAAAGTAACCACCCCAGCAATCCAAGTGTTCGTTGAAATGTTATCGGAATCTATTGAACTGGCCAACAGAGCGGCGCAAGTCTTTTGGCCACCACGCTTCTCCAACCGATTGCTTAGCTTCGGCAACGATTGCTTGGCTCTGGCTAAGAGGCTCCGATTGCATTGGTTTTCGCTGAGTTTGGCGATCGCAACAATCTGCGACACGCGGAACTTTTCAGCGAGCTAGGGTTTCATTCCCGGCACGACGGTCGATCTCAACGCCGAGAATGACTCGCAAGCCGCTGCTCATCCGCTCCGTTCGACTCCTGCCTGTTTTTCCAACCGAGTGCCGATCTTTTGAAGGGTCTTTCCATGAGATTTCCAGCTCGCACACAACGACCACTGGCCCACAATCCGGTCGCAGGCTCACTGGCTCCAATCATTGTGGCGACCTTGTCAATTGCAGCGGCTGTCTGGCTAACTGTGGGAAACACCTTCGCAGCCAACAAGCCGGGCGCGTCGAAGTCTCGATCTGTTGAGGTGCCGACCGCAAATGGAGTGGCTGCAAAAGTCGATCAACTCATTCTGTCGGACCTCGCCAATGCGGGAGTCACTCCGACCGGAATCTGCAACGACGAAGACTATCTGCGTCGCGCATCGCTCGACATCACCGGGCAGCTCCCGTCGCCGCGCGATGTGACGCTCTTCGCCCTCGACCCCGATTCCGGCAAGCGGACGAAGCTCATCGAACGGCTGCTCGCTTCGCCCGACTTCGGCAAGAACTGGGCACGGTACTGGCGCGACGTGATCTACATGTCCGCCACCGAACCGCGTTCGCGACTCTCGCAAGCCGACTTCGAAAAATGGCTCGCCGAACAGTGGAACACGAGCGTCGGCTGGAACGCCACGGCCACGTCGGTCATCACGGCGGTCGGCGATGTCTTCGAGAACCCCGAGACCGCACTGATCTTCGCGCAGAGCGGCGTGAACGAAGACGTGGCCGCCGAAGCGTGCCGCATCTTCCTCGGCATCCAAATGCAGTGCGCGAACTGCCACGACCATCCGTCCGACATCTGGAAGCGCGAGCAATTTCACGAGTTGGCGGCTTATTTCCCACGCATCACGCTCCGGCGAATCATGATGCCCGATGAGTTCAAGATCGAAGTCCTCTCCGCCAACTCCGATCGTGGGCGAGGCGACCAGATGCGTGAGAATCCCGAGCAGTTCGTCACGATGCTCGACCGCAACAAGGACAAAAAACTGTCCAAAGAGGAGATGCGTCAACGGCCCGGCGTCATGATGCGCGGCGAAGCGCCGGGAGTTCCCGCACAATTGATCGATCGCATTTTCGAGCAGGCCGACGGCAACAAGGACGATCTGATCACCGCCGCCGAAATCAAGGCGATGCCGCAGCCGATGCAGGCTGGACGCGGCTCGACCGAACATCACATGTCGGACCTCCAAGACCCCTCGTCCAAGGGGAAGCTGATGCAGCCAAAGTTCTTCGTCGATGGAGCGACTCCCGGCCAGAACCTCTCCGATCTCGAACGCCGCCAAGCTGCTGCTAAGTCGTTCACGTCATCCAGCAACCCGTGGTTCGCCCGAGCCATCGTCAATCGCGTCTGGTGTGAGATGCTGGGCGAAGGTTTTTATATGCCGGTCGATGATCTTGGTCCGACGCGCACGGCCCGCTTCCCCGAAGCTCTCGAAGTGATTTGCCAAGGCTTCGTCGCGAATGGTTATGACCCGAAGTGGCTGATCCGCACGGTCGCCAACTCACAGACGTATCAGCGCAAAGTCGCAGCCAAGTCCACGTCCGAAGACGCTCTGCCGTTTGCCTCCGTCACACCGACACGACTCCGCGCCGATGTCGTCTTCGACTCACTGATCGAAGTGCTGGGGATCAACGAAGAAAGTCTCAACGGTCCCGCACGCGGCGGCATGATGATCGCGGGCGGTCCCCGAGCCGCGCAACGCGGTCCGCGTTTTCAGTTTGACTCGCTCTTCGGCATCGATCCCTCAATGAGCAAAGAGGACATCACCGGTAATGTGCCGCAGACGTTGTACCTCATGAACAACAGTTTCCTGAGGAGTGCGGTCACTGCCAGCGGCAACAGCCGTCTCGGACGCCTCCTCCGCAACAACCCCGACGAACGCGATGCCCTCGGTGAACTCTACCTGCTCGTCTTGGCACGCGAACCCTCTAAACACGAAGTCGAAATCTGTCAGGCCCATCTCAAGGAAGTCGGACAACGCAACGAAGCCTTCGAAGACCTGATGTGGAGCTTGCTCAATTCGAGTGAGTTCTTGTCGAAGAGGTGAAGGACGTCATTAGGGAAAGGCAGGCTCGGCCCAATGCCCAATACCCAATACCCAATACCCAATACCCAATACCCAATGACCACCTCCTCCTCTCACCCGGAGCCTCATCCCATGACAACTCTCTCTTGGCACGAAGACGTTCAACTTTCACGACGTTCGTTCTCGCGACGCGGTTTTCTGTACGGCATGTCGGGATTGGGGCTGGCGGGAGCGTTCGACTTTCGCGACACGATGACTCTTCAAGCGGAAGAGCTGCGTAAGCAAGGCCGTTCGATGATCCTGCTCTACATGCAGGGTGCCCCTTCGCAGTTGGAGACCTTCGATCCCAAGCCGGGGACCGAGAACGGTGGCCCGACGGAAGCGATCGACACCGCCGTCTCGGACATTCGCATCGCCAAGGGCTGGGAACAGACAGCCAAGCAGATGCAGGACATCGCGATCATTCGCTCGCTGACCAACAAGGAGGGCGAGCATCAACGGGCGTCGTACCAGCTCCACACCGGTTATCTCCCGACCGGCTCGGTGAAGCATCCGTCACTCGGCTCGAACATCGCGAAAGAGTTGTCTCTCGCCAACCACGACTTGCCGTCGGTCGTTTCGATCGGCGAGGCGGGTCGAGGCCAAGGCGGCAGCGGCAGTGGGGCAGGATTCCTCGGCGTGGACTATGAACCGTTCCATGTCAGCAATGCGGGACAGATGCCCGAGAATTTGAGCGCGTCCGTCAACGGTGGCCGCTTCCAACGGCGACTCGGCCTGCTCGACAAGCTCGAAGGGGAGTTCGCTTCGCGCGGCGGTGCCTCGGTCGTCGAGTCACATCGCAAGATCACCGACAAGTCCTCGAAGCTGGTCCTCACACCGCTGACGAAGACGTTCGACTTGAGTGGCGAATCGACCGGTTTGAAAGAGCGTTACGGAGACTCGCCGTTCGGGCGCGGCTGTTTGCTGGCGCGACGACTCGTCGAAACCGGCGTCACGTTTGTCGAAGTCCGCCACGGCAACTGGGACACTCACGATGACAACTTCAGCCGGACAGCCGGACTCATCAGTCCCTGCGATCCGGCTGTGGCCACACTGATCGCAGACCTCAAGGATCGCGGGCTGCTCGAGAAAACTCTAATCGTCTGGGTGGGCGAGTTCGGCCGCACTCCGCGCGTCAATCCGCGTGGTGGCCGCGATCACTGGCCTCGCAACTTCAACGCGCTGCTCGCGGGAGGCGGCATTCGCGGTGGCCAAGTCATCGGCGAAACGGCGAAGGACGGCATGGGCATCACCAAGGATCCGGTCTCCGTTCCCGACCTCTTCAGCACGATCTGCAAGTCGCTGCACGTCGATCCGGCCAAGGAAAACATGAGTCCCATTGGTCGTCCGCTCAAGATCGTGGACGGTGGAACACCGGTCGAGAAGCTGTTCGGCTGAGGCAAGACAAAATGAGGGGACACAGAACGATGAAGAGGTTGAAGCAGAAGGCGACAAGATAAAAATCAAGAATGAGGAACACTGATCTCCGCTGATTTGGATTTACATTAGTGAAGATCAGCGCAGATCAGTGTCCCAACGGCTTCATCATTTTGTGACCCATCATTCTGTCTTTCACTTCCTGCTCGTTACGAGCGCCGCCGCGAACGTGACGAGGTCGCCTCGTGATTCGGCCGACGACTGGAGTACATCAAGTCGTCCGGCCTTGAGGCAGAGTTCTGAGAACGCCGCCGCGAAGTCGGGGTCCGCCTTCAGCAGATGCTTCTCCGCCAAGACGACCGCGTGATCGAGCTGTTCCGTTCGTGCCAGCAGATCGACGAGGACGTAAGCAATCAACGCCTGATCTTGCTCGTCAGGCGCTTGTTCCAGTTGCTGCTGGAAGTAAGCCAGCGCGGCCTCTCGTTCGTCTCCCGCCAAGAATTTGAAGAACTGAATGTGCGCGAGATAGAACTCGGTGAAGGGTGCTTCACCCGCGTATTGGAACTGCGGTGAGAGCTGCGAACCGTACTCGGCCAGATCGCGGGCCAAGGCCAATTCGGGCGAACCGGCTGTCAGCGAGCG